>Ga0187862_10004536_pt1 | contig 13144 bp, 5 predicted proteins | sample June2016WEW_10_1_FD_133003 | JGI IMG/M metagenome (GOLD analysis project Ga0187862, IMG submission 133003) | Peatland microbial communities from SPRUCE experiment site at the Marcell Experimental Forest, Minnesota, USA - June2016WEW_10_150 | ecosystem: Environmental > Terrestrial > Soil >...
AGGTATCCGCCAGATGAGCAACGATCTCGGCCATGTCGGGTTTCTGCGCGGCAGCGGATTGCAGAAGCTTGAGACCTTCCTCGGTTTTTCCGACTTTCACCTCGGCCCAGCCGAGGCTGTCGCGAATATTCGCGTCGTTTGGCGCAAGGTGCACCGCCCGGGTGAGGAGATCGATCGCAAGGTCGAGGTTCTTGTCGTTGTCAACCCAACCCCACCCTAACGAATTGAGCGTCTGAGCATCATCGGGCTTCAGGGCCAATGCGATAGACCAGTCTCCAACGGCACCATTGAAGTCTCCCATATCGTCTCGGGCGTTGCCCCGAAGCTCCAGCAAATGTACCACTTTGTCGGTCGGCAGATGTTGTTTTGTCAGCAACGTGTCGACGATGGCCACGGTCAGACCGTACTTCCCGGAGTCTTCGGCATGCTCTGCGACATCTGCGAGCCAGGGCACAAAATCTCGACCGGGGTTGTCATTGACCAACGCCATGACGGCGGTTCTCACCGCCTGCTCACCGTTGTCCAGGCCCCATTGTGTGATCAGCTCCTTGGTGGCGGCGTCGCGATCATTGTTCATCGCGCTTTGCTCCAGCCGATGTTCTATCTCGTCCGCCGGCATGGCCGACCCGACATCCCGTAGGACAAGTCCACTGAAACTGACTTTCTTCTGGTTGGCTTCCGTCAAATCGTCATATAGCACCTTCTTGATGCTGTCTTTCAGTTTCAACCCTTGAACATCTTCGATCTGGTGGATGGAGCGTGCGACGGGATCGTCGCCTTCAAAGCGCGGATCTTCAATATACATGTCCACATCCATCTCATTGCCAACGTTCAGCCAAAGTGGCTGGGCGTGATGCACGATGAGATGCGTAATGTCCCATCTCCGACTGCCAAGGGTCCTGGCAAAACTGTCGGCTTTGGCCAGATCGCGAGCTACCGGCCCGGACCCGGTCCGGTACCAGCCCTCCAACAGCTCGATACTGGTTTTGTCGAACAGACCGGCCCCTGCTTCAGCCGCAGCGATAGCATCGTCCTTGCGTCCGACCCATGCAAAAAGCTTCGCCAGATTGCTGTATGTGACGCCTAAATGCTGCTCGGCGAGCCAGGCGGCCGGAAACGCCTTAAGGAATGCTGCCAATCGGTCCCTGGTCGCAGTCAATCGCTCGATTTCCGTGTTTACCTGCTCGGTTGGCTTCGGCAGGCCGGTCACCGACGGCATTTCTTCAGGGCTGTCAGGCAAGGCATGTACCGTCCAGAACCAGGCGCGTCGGACATTGATGGCGGTTCGCTCATTTGGCGGGTTAACGAGGCCTGCTTTCGCCTCAGCGACAATCTCATCTGCCAACTGCATCGCCTCGCGATAATGATCTTCCTTGCGGAGGCGGTCGAATCTTATCAGCGCGGTGAATTCGCTCTCCTTATCCAGCAACAGGCAGCCCTGACACCATGCTGCTTTGCCAGAGCTGATCAGGAATTGACGCAACGGCACATGGACTTTTATCGAGTCGGCGTATTCCTTGAGCACTGCCGGGTTGCTGGTCCAATCAATATTGCCCAGGTTGTGTTCGAGGTTGCCCATTGCGGTATCGATCTTATCGGCCATGTCCGGGAGGTCGTGCCATCGTTCGTCAGCCATGCCGACGTCGATCGCCTTCCTGAACCAGGTGTCTGCTTTGTCACGGTCGTTGAGTGCGTCGTATACCTCGCCAAGCTTATTCGCTCGCTCTACCAGCATGGATCGGACCGAGAGGTTCTGGTGCAGGTCAATTGCCGAAAGCTCGATGACTCGTTCGGCCTTCAGGTAATATTTCAGCGCTCCATCGCTTTTTCCGGAATCCTGATACGTCGCTCCAATGTTGCTCAGCGTCGTGGATTCCACACTCAACATGTGGACCGATTTTTCGGTGGACGGTATCAGATCAAAATCCCGCTCGGCACGCTGGTAATACTGATCGTTTTCGGCTTTTGGATGCAGCCGCCCGACGATAACACCGTAGTCCATATTGCATCTGGCGCTGTAATAGTCGCGTTCTACCATGCCGGCCAGCTCGGGTCGCTTCAGGTAATCCAGGCATTGCCCGGCATAGTCCAGGGCCTCGGAGTAGGCTTTCGACCAGGCGAGCGCGAACATCAGATAAAACCGTGCTTTGGCTCGTTCGAGTATGGTGCTCGGGTCAGCACCCGGGCGCCCATCGGCCCACTGAACCTCCTGTCGCGCAGCCGCAACAGCGTCAGGATAGCGTCCGAGATCGAGCAGCGAGGATATTGCAGTGACGCCCAATTTCAGCAGCAGAAGGTCGCGATCTGCGGCGAGATCGGACCGCGTTACATTGCGCCCGAGGCTCGCCTCCGCATCGGTCACCAAACTAAGTGCCTCCGCAGGCTTGCCGCTGTCGAGCAATGTTTCACCATTCACTAAGAGCAACTTCGCCTGGCTCAAACCAAAGCGCTGCCGGTCCATCGGAAGCTCAGCGAGCTTGTCGAGAAACGCCCTGCCATCCTTCAATCGGCTGAACACTTCTTCGTAAGGAATGCCCGGCATCTTCTGCAAACGTTCGGCGTCGTCGATGACGAACTGGTCCGCCGCTCTGATCGAGGTTGCGGTGGCCTGGGAGGCTTCGACCGCCGCCTGGTCTGCTTTTTTATGCTCAGCTTCCTGAATCCGATAGCTGCGGTAGGTAAACCCCGCGAGGACCAGGCAAACGACGGCGAAACACGAAATCGCAACAATCGTGGTCCGTAACCGCTGGCGTTCGCGCCGGGCCCGTTGCAGTTCGCTGCGGACATGTTTTTGTTCCGCCTCGCGACTGTCTTTCAGGTATTTGTCGATTTCATCGTACTTGCCGCCGTGACTTTTTGCCCAACCTATCGTGGGTTGTTCCCGCTCCCACCAATCGAGAGCGGTGGCGAGGTCGAGACCGCTCTGCAGTTCGCCTTCCCCGTTGGCATGACGTTCTTCGCTGTTAATCAGCCTTGACCATAGCACACTGGAGCGGGCTTCTTCGTCGAACCATTTGGCCAGATCGCTCCACTGGCGGATCAGACTCTCGTGGCTGATGTCGATGACGGTTTCCTCAGACAACACCTGGCCACCGGACGGGCGAAGAAAATTGCAGTCCCGTGCCCGGAACGCGTCCACGACATCGCAAACGTCGGCGATATCCGCGCTGACTGCCTCCGTCAGGTCTGCCAGTCGCATTGGCCTGCGCACGGCGTCCGAGAGGTCGGTGCCGGCAGTCAGAGCCCGAAACACCCGGCGCACCAACGGCCTCGCCGTCTCTCTCAGGCGGCCAACCACTTCTTTCGCATGCTGATCGAGCGCCCCTTGCAACATGCCGATGTCGAGATAGTCCTGCAGCGTCAGGGTCGGGGCGGCCGACGGTTGCCGGCGCCTGGCAAGCTGCCAAAGCCGGCTCAGCGCGTGCTGCATGAGCGGGAGCTGGTCCGCCTGGCGTGACAGGCGCTGCAACTGCGAGTTTTCCCGATCCTGTTCCCAGGGCGCCAACGCCGCCATATCATTGAGAATATGTGACACCAGCGCCGGCTCTATGCTGAAACCAATCACCGCCGCCGGGCCTTCGATCGCTTCCCGGCATTCCTCTCGCGTCATGCGCCGCGTGAGGTAGAGCGATGAATTGATTTGCTCGGCGAGGCCGGGGATCAGCGCGCAGCCACCCAGATATTCCGACCGCATCGTGATGACGACGTGGATCCGTCCCGGCGTACGGATGCTTTCCAGCAGCAGCGCGGCAAAGGCTTCGGCCTCCTCGCGTCCGGCGTAATCGCCATAGCGGAACAGTTCCTCGAACTGGTCGACCAACACCAACAGGTTGTGCTTCGCGGGCAAATTGCCGTCATTGGCCCATTCGATGATGGCACGGGGGCCGCGCCGCAGAAATGTGTCCAACGTATCGATGGCGTCGCTACCGGGACTGGAATTTTGCGTCGCCGTCAGCAGAGCCTCAGCGAGGTTGCGGAATGCGCTGCCGCCGGGGTGGCAGTCGGCGACGATCCAGAGCGGGCCGGCGGTGGCGTGCAGGCCAATTTCCAGCGCGTCCAGCAGGCCTGTCCGAACGAGCGATGATTTGCCGCTACCGGATGCGCCCAGTACCGCGAGGAAGCGGGTTGCCGCCAGACGGTCGACCATTTCGTCGACGCATCCCTCGCGGCCGAAAAACAGGTCGGATTCGTCGCGCTCATATGCGCGCAGGCCGGGATACGGCAGGCGGCCCGTCTCACTCACAGCCCGAATTCCTCGATCATCTCGCGCATCCGTTCGGCCGACCATTGCTTCGGGAAGTCAACCCGGTGCAGGTCCGGCATGCTGAACCCGATATCAGTGGGCTTCTCATCAGGCGGCCCGACAAAGATGGCGACCAGTCTGGCCTGCGCGCCGGGTCTTAATTTGCTGAACAGCCGCATCTGCGCCCGCACCCAGGCCGGCGGCGCCATGCCATAGATAAAGACCAGGACCTCGCATTCTGTCATGTTACCGGTCAGATCGTCGCGCACCTCTTCGGCGGAACCGTGATAGAGCGGGACCGCAACCGGGATCTTCCGCGCCTCGAATTCCTGCTTCACGATCTTTGCCACGTCATGGTCGAGTTCGCTCGCATCGATGAACACCAGGGAGGGCGCCTTCCGCTCGCGGTCCTCCTGTTTGGGGCGGGCTTCAAGTTTGCTGCGTACCGCCGCCTTGAAACTCTCCAGGCCACAGACCACCACGGCCTCGTCGGTCAGCAGCGCGCGCTGACGCGGGTCCGTCACGGTGTCCAGATCCAGCTCCGGATGCCGCCAGAGCAAGAGTTGCTTGCCCGCCTCGCGCGCGACCTTGACCTGGGTGGCGCCGTAACCGTCCTCGAGATCGGCGGGAAACCGGCCCGCCCTCGGGCCGAGCAGGTGGACATAGAGATCGGCCTGTTTGATATCGCGTTCGATCTCGGCACGAAACGCTTCGCCACCGCCCGGCAAATCGCCCGCCGGTAGCACCAGGAAACCAAACTGTTCCAGGTAACGCCGGAGTTGATCGCGCTCTTCCTCCAGGTCGTCAGTTGTTTGCGCGAGGAAAACGATGCCTTTCGATCGGCGTGCCCCATCGTCGGCGATGACGTCGGCCGCCCGGATGATCGCCGGACGGACGACCTCGGCCGTGTTGATCGCAACCAGTTGCTTCTTTATCTGATCGGCAAGGTCATGAATACGGTTGCGGAACGCATGGTCTTTCAATGTCAGCGGCATGGCGGCAAACGACGACATCTCGTCGACGTCCCAGAACTTCAGCCGCTTGCGGTCGTTCAATGGATGCGGGTGGGTTTCGCCGGGGTCCAGGGGAAGGTACTCTGCCGCGAACAGGCGCTGGCTATCGGGTGCGCCTTTGAGGAATGTGTCAAGCTCGCGCTTGGTCCACTCCCGGTCGGCGTAGCCCGTTGACGTGATCGCCAGGAACAGGGCGGACTTGCCGACGGCTTCAAGCAATTCCTGAAGTTGGTGGTTGCCGCCGAGGTTGCGGCGATCAAAATAGATACGCAGTTTTTCACGCCCGCCGAGGCGGCTCGCCAACACCATTTCCAAATTGCGGACAAACATTGTAACCCAGCCACGGCCGTTGTCCGCGACCGGCTCAATGTCGTCTACCGCCGCATAACTGATGAATACATCATATTCAAATCCGGTTGTGTAAGCCATTCGTCCCCCCGATCCAAAATCGCGCTGATCCTGCAAGTTGCAGCAAGGACCGTAATCTTCGCTTTTCGGTCTCGACCGGACGTTGGCATGGCTTACAAGACTTTTGCAAGCGCCAGAGCGGCGGTCCGTATAACGGTCGGTGTACCGCGCCGCATGGCAAACCGGGTCGACGCAGCGAAACCTGCGATGTCGCGGCTGGCTTCCTGTCCGGCAGATCCGCGCTGGATCGCCGATGCAGCAGCAGTTCTGCGTTAGATCATCAGCGCCATCATTGCGCCGCCGGTTGCACCACCCCGGTCAACGCTCTCACGCGCGGCATCACCTCGGCTGCGAACCGCCGCATCTCGGCCTCGAACGGCTGGAATTGCAGCATGAATGTCTCGATCCCCACCTGATTGAACGCGACGATGCGCTCCGCCGCCTGATCGTAACTGCCAACGAGGCCAGCCGCCGTGCCGCCATTGCTGCCGACGCGAGGGGTGCGCCGCATGGTCGCCGCCATCACCGATTTCGGGTCCGTGTTGGCATGTTGCGTCATCCGGATCTGCATGTCCTTCGACGCCAGCGCGAACAGGTGCATGAGGTGCGCCTGCGCCTCTTGCTCGGTTTCGCGGGCAATCACGAACGCCGACAGTCCGAACCGCAGCGGTGGCGCTGTGCGCGGACGGACGGCCAGGTCGTTGATCAGGTCGGTTACGTCCTCGATCGGCTGGCCGTTGATGAACCACACATCGCCCATCTCGGCGGCCAGGGCACGTGCCGGTTCGGATTCACCGCCGATGTAGATCCGCGGGCGCGCCCGGTATGGGTCGGCCGGACGCAACGTGTAATCGGTGACGTTGAAATGGGCGCCATGATGGTCGAGCGTCTGGCCGCGCAACAAGGGCTCAACGACCGACAGCCATTCCCGGCCATAGACGTAGCGTTGGTCATGTTCGGCAAAGCCGATGCCGGCCTTTTCCAGCTCCGGCCGATTCCAGGCGTTGACCAGGTTGATGGCGAACCGGCCACGGCTGATGTGTTCGATGCCCAAAGCCATCTTGGCCAGAACAACCGGGTGATAAAGATAGGGCTTGATCGCCGCGATGATCTCGATCCGGTTGGTCAGCGCCGCAAGCGCAGCCGCAGCTGTCCAGGCCTCCAGCTGCTCCATCGGCGCGTGGTGCGGGTTAACGGTGTGCTGGGCCACCAGGGTCGTGTCAAATCCGAGCGCTTCCGCCTCCAGAATCAACTTGCGGTTGCGCTCCCATGATGCATCATAGGGTTCGTCTGGGTCCTGCAGCGCGGCGCGGCTGCCGTGGACCAGCGCCCATATGCCGAACCGGATCGGAGGAGGGATCATGGCAGGTGTCATCGTCCAGGTTAGTGAGCGGATGATGCCGCGAACCGGGCGGCGGTGCCATGGGGGACCGGCTGGCGACGCACGCCGGCGGTCTGGGCTCAACGAATGCCGGGCGAAAAGGTCGTGTAAAGGGCCGGTCTGACCCATGCTTAACCAAATTGTATTACATTCGTGGGTAAGTCTTTGCTGGTACAACGGCTCGTTTGCCAAAGGATTTCTCGTGGTGCCTTCCGCCACGGGGGTGGGAGTCGGGCCGACCTGAACTGAATGAACAAAATGGCTTGGAGCGGTACGCGCGGCGACGCGCCGAGGCTTATGAAGTGAGCAGGTCTTGCGATGGACAGTCAAATCGAACCTCGGATGGATGCGTTCAAGACCGGCAGCAGAGCGCCGCTGTTTTTCATGCATATTCCAAAGACCGCAGGAATGAGCATGCGGCAATATTTGAATAACCAATATCAGGCGGATGAAATCTGTCCGGCGGAGCGCTGGCAGGATCTGCTTGATCTCGAGCGGGATGTGGGATCGTACCGCCTCGTGCGTGGTCATTTCCGGTACAACCTGCGGCAACTTGTCGCTCCGGATGCGTGCGTGCTGGTGGTGTTGCGCGAGCCGCTTCGGAGGACTGTTTCGGCATTGCGGCACCTGAGTCGTGATCCGAACTTTCACCGGACTCACGAAATGGCAAAGCACCTCACTCTGGGCGAAATGATCCGGGATCCTGAGATCATGGCATTGCAGCGTGACGTTCAGGCCCGGTTTCTCTGTGCATCAAGGCCGGCGACCGACGTCACCGCTTATCTTGAGGGCGCGCGCTCCTGCAATCTGGACGCCGACGCAGGTGACCGCGAAAACCCGCCGGCCTTCCAACTCGCCGCGGACCGGCTGGAAGCCATCGAGTTCGTCGGCATTACCGAGGAACTTGGCAGTCTGGTTTCGACCATGGCCGAGGAGATGAACTTTCACCCCCCGGTGCATTTCCCGGTCATCAACGAGAATCCCGAGCGGGTCGATCCGTTGCTCGGACTGACCGGGCCGGAACTTGACATGGTTCGTGCGCATAATACGGTCGATCTGCAGCTTTATGATTTCGCCCGCAAAATGCTGAACGGGCGGAGCTTCGACCGGTCCATGCGACAGATGGTTCGCAGCGGCGTTTATCGGGTGCCGCCCGATTCATTCGCGATTGAAATGTCCGGTATCATTCCGGGCTCCGGCTGGTATCACGCCGAAAGTGCTGGTCAGACGTCCTGGCGTTGGACCGGTCCGGGGCGACGTTTCACCCTGGAAGTTCCGTTGCGACAGGATGTGTCCTACCGGTTTGATATGACGTTCAGCGATCCACGGCCATCCGGGCCAGGCGATCTGGCCGTCGAAATCAATGACTACCCCATGGCATTTGAACTGTGGTCCGAGGGTGAGCTGTACCGGTGCGTGTTCGTCATCGAACAGGCACTGCTCGCCAAAAGCGAGGGGTTCTGCCGGATCCAAATTGACACCGGCGAGACCATCCAGTTGAGCCCTTCCGACATTCGTCTGCTCGGCATTTCGGTTCGTCGTGTCGAGTTCATTTGCCTGGAGCCGTGAACGCAACAGCCCAGTGGAAGCTGCATCAGGTGGCGAAGGGGAGCGGTGTGATGCGGCACGCGCCAGGTCTGCGGCATTCGGACCACCGATGATCGCTGACATTCGCGAACCGTTTCTGCCTTGCCATGGCGGCATTACCGGCGGTTGCATTGGCACCAGCCGCGACCGGCTTGCAACCACAAGCTCGGTACAGGGCGCCGATCTGATGGCACTGCCGCCATAACCGAGCTGCCTGACCAAGGTAACCGACATGTGGCCCCCCCTTAACGCTCCTGCTCGCGCCATTCTCCGCCTGCCCGGTGCGACCTCCATTCCCTGGGCGGTTTTTGATGCCGACTGGTATCGAGAAGCCTATGCCGGCGACACCGCCCATCTGTTCGGCGCGCCTGCTGAGGCGGTGCTGGAATTCTATTTTGATGTCGGCCAGCAACTGGGTCATTCGCCGAACACGCTGTTTGACGAGGTCTGGCACCGGCAAGCCTATCCCGGGATCGCCGCTTTGGTCGAAGCAGGTGAGTTTCCCTCTGCCTTCGATGCCTGGTGTCGTGGCGGCTGTTGCGAGCGCTCGCCGCACTGGCTGTTCGATGAACTGGAATATCGCAGGCGCAATCCGGATCTCACCGACGCGTTCCTGGCGAAGCACGGGCTCGTCAACGGCTATGACCATTATCTATGGCGCGGCAACGGCGAGGGCCGCATCGGCCACCCGTTGTTCGACCCGGCCGTCTACCGTGCCGCGCTGGATCCGGCGGATGCCGATGCAGCGGTTGCGGATGGCCCATTCTGGCATTGCCTGCGGCGGCTGAACCGCCGTGAGGCCGAGGTGCGCACGTCTTCCTGCTTCGACCCGCAATGGTATTTGTGCAACTATCCGGCAGTGGCCGAAGCGATCGCTCGCGGCAGCTGGCGATGGGCGCTCGAACACTACCTTTGCAATCCCACGCCCACGCAATTCGATCCGCTGCCGGCATTTTCCGAAGCCTACTACCTCGGCCGTTATGACGACGCGGGCGGCATGGTGCGGCGCGGTGACATCCGCAACGGCTTCGCGCATTTCCTACGCCTGGGTGTGGCCGAACTACGCACTCCAGGCGAGCCGATCGACCTCGCCTGGTACGCGACGCAGGAGAGGGTGAAACGGGATCTGGAGCAAGGGCTGGTCCCGGATGCGTTCGTGCATTGGGTAACGATTGGCCAGCCTGGCGGTGCACCCTCGGCCCCACCGATGCAGGCGGCGATCGCTGAGGTCGCGACCCGGGCGTTGTTCCGCAATCGAGCGCGAACATTGTCGGTATTGCACGCACGGACAAAGTTGCATTTCGCTACCACCGGTGCGCCGGCGCTCAGCGTCATCATGGTGCTGCACGACCAGTTCGAACTGACGATGTTGGCGCTTGGTTCGCTGCGCGCGAACTATCCGGGCGACATCGAGTTGGTGTTGATCGATTCAGGATCGACTGACGAAACCTGCAATATCGAACGCTACGTCAAAGGGGCAAATTACTTTCGGTTCGACACGAATATCGGATTTTTGCTCGGCTGCAACGCCGCGCTGCAATTCGCCACCGGTGATGCGGTGCTTTATCTGAACAACGATGCCGAGCTTGCCCCAGGGGCGATTGCCGCGGCGCTGCATCGGCTGGACACCCATCCAGAGGTCGGCGCGGTCGGCGGCATGATCCTGCGGACCCACGGGCTGGTGCAGGAAGCCGGCAACATCATTTATTGCGACGGTTCCACCCTTGGCTATGGGCGCGATGCCTCGCCGTTGGCCTCCGAAGTGAACTTCGCGCGCGATGTGGAGTTCTGTTCCGGCGTGTTCCTGATGGCGCGCCGGTCGCTGCTGAACGCGCTGGGGGGCTTCGATGAAGCGTTTGCGCCGGCTTATTACGAGGATGCCGACCTCTGCTTGCGCATTCGTCAGGCTGGCTACCGGGTCGTGTATGACCCGGCCGTGATCGTGCATCACCTCGAATACGGCAGTGCGGTGAGCAGCCGTGCCTCGGAGTCGGAGATCGGCCGCGCCCGGCAGATTTTCGCGGAAAAGCACGCGGATTACGTCTCCGGCCGGCCGTTGCGCGACGAGCAGCGGCAGGTGTTCGATCGGATGGCCGACACGCAAAGCCGGCGGGTGCTGGTGGTCGAGGACACCGTACCGCTGCGGATGATCGGATCCGGTTTCGTGCGCTCGAACGACATTGTGCGCGAGATGGCCGCCCTGGGGTATGCCGTCACGGTCTATCCGATCAATGGGTGCCCGTTTGACGTCGCCAGCGTGTATGCCGACATGCCGGATGGCGTCGAGGTCATGCATGATTACTCGAAGGAACAGTTTCAGGCGTTCATTGCGCACCGTCGTGGTTACTACAATGCGATCTGGGTGGCGCGGACCCATAACCTCGCGACCGTCCGGGCAGCGCTGGAGCAGGCTTCGATGGACCCGGCCAATGGCGATTTCGGTTGGATGCCGCCGGTGGTGCTGGATACCGAGGCGATCGCGTCACTGCGCGCAGGCGGCCAGGCGGCTTTGACAGGAACACCGTTCGACCTCGACGCAGCGATCAGGTCGGAGCTTCGGGATGGCGCATTCTGCGCCACGATCATCGCCATTAACGACGTCGAAGCAGCGATTTTGCGTGATATGGACTTTCCCGACGTTGCCGTCATCGGCCACATGCGGGAACCGCGTCCGACCTTGCGGCCGTTTTCGCAGCGCGCCGGCATGTTGTTCGTGGGCGCGATCCATCGCATGGACAGCCCGAACTACGACAGTCTGTGCTGGTTCGTCGACGCGGTCTTGCCGCTCATCGAGCGGGAACTCGCATGGGAGACACGCCTCACGGTGGTCGGCTACACTGGGTCGGAGGTCAGTCTGGCTCGGTTCCGCGACCATCCACGGGTCACGTTACGCGGACCGGTCAGTGACCTTGAACCCCTGTATAACCAGCATCGGGTGTTCATCGCACCAACCCGGTTCGCTGCCGGCATGCCCTATAAGGTTCACGAAGCCGCCTCGTTCGGTTTGCCGGTGGTGGCGACCGAATTGTTGCGCCGTCAGTTGGGCTGGGAACATGGCCGGGAGCTGCTGGCGGCGGAGGAGACCGATCCGGCGGCGTTCGCCCGTCACGCCGTGGCTTTGCAGCGGGACGAGGGACTGTGGCACCACCTGCGTGAATCCGCGCTGCACCGGCTGCGCCAGGACAACGATCGGGCTCACTACGCGTCGGCGATCCGCGAGGTGCTTGGCGACCCGCAAACGGACAGGTGAGTGCTCTGGGCCCACGTCTCCTTTCCGTACCACAAGATTTAATTTTGTTGTACTTGACGTCGAATTGGCCGTCATCCTATCGTGCGATACAATCGGAGGGTGAAGGTGATGCCACCTTTGCTCGTTATTGGCTTTCCTTTCCCCTCTTCGTCGCGAATCTCGTGTGGTAAGGCAGCATTCGTAGTGGGTGGCCGCAGCCTCCAACATTGGCAACACCGATACATCATTGGCGGGAGTGGTTGCAGCCGCGGCGTACCGCAATATGGCATGCCCGGAAAATCGGCAAATTCCAGGCGAGAGGCAGCGACAGCGGGCTGATCGTCTCGACGCCGGTCTCTCCGGCGCCCGGAATTCGCGGGATCGGGGAGAACTGCAAGATGGTGGTTACCAGGCGCATGGCACCGTTTTGGGATCGCGGTTCAGGAACCCGACCCGGCGATCGGCGCTGGCCCAACAGGGGAAATGGATGACGATCAATTACAACGAGCCGATTACCTTCGGATCAAACGGCAACGCGGTTGATTTGAACTGTAATGGTATCGATTTCTCCGAGGACGGCGGCCGGTCCTGGACGCGCGCGCCGGTTGCTGAAATGGACGTCCAGTTGCCGTTCGCGCGGCAGGATGTCGAGGTCGAACTGAATGCCTCGCCGTTCCTGGTCCCGGGGGCGCTTGCAGCCCAGAATGTGTTCATCTTTCTGGGTGGGTTGTTCGTCGGTTACCTGACCCTGAGCGCGCATATGGCCCGATCCTTCCCGGTCAACCGTGGTGTGGTGTCCGGCCGTTCCTCGCGGCTGTCGCTGGTGATACCGACCGCGATCTCGCCGCAGCAGCTGGGGTTGAGCGAGGATTTACGCCAGCTTGGCATTTACCTGACCTCGATCACCTTCAAGACCATGCCATGACGCACCCAAACCGGACATTCCTTGCCGCCATGCCTGCGACCAATCAGCCATGACATCGGAAGCCTCTCCCCCGGCTGAACAGGGGGACGACGTCATCGTTTCCGATACGGCGGAACCCCTGATCGCGTTTTCACCGGAACGCAAATTCCGTCCGATCCGTCCGCCGGCTGACGCCGCGACGGAAGCGGCGGCGAGCCCAGAGGCGGCCGATGGCGCAGCCCCGGCGCGGCGAATTCTGGCGATCGGTGCCATCGAGTCGATTGATCATCAACATATTCTGGGATGGGCCTGGTACCGCCCCACGCCTGACGAGCCGATCGAAATCGAGGTCCTGGTCGACGATGTCGTTGTCGTAACC
>Ga0187862_10004537_pt1 | contig 13143 bp, 12 predicted proteins | sample June2016WEW_10_1_FD_133003 | JGI IMG/M metagenome (GOLD analysis project Ga0187862, IMG submission 133003) | Peatland microbial communities from SPRUCE experiment site at the Marcell Experimental Forest, Minnesota, USA - June2016WEW_10_150 | ecosystem: Environmental > Terrestrial > Soil >...
CGAATGCACGTTGATCTCGCCGTTCTGCAGCGCGAGCCGCGCGGTGTTGCTGGAGCGATAGCCGGTGACATAACGGTATTGCAGGCCGAGCATGTCGAAGGTCAGGCGCTCCAAAAGGTCCTTCGAGGAATCGGCGCCGAGGCCGCCGACCACGAGACCTTCCGCTTTCATCAGGTCGGCCGCCACCTTGATGCCGGGCGGCGTGTCGGCGCGCATGTAATAGACCGCGTTGCCCGGCTGCGCGCCGATGAAGGCGTAGGATGCGAACGGCACGCGGAACGCGGCCGGATCGATCACCGCGTTCCACGCCGTGCCGGTGAGATAGCCGAACATGGTGCCGTCCTTCGGCCCGACCTCGCCCAGATAGGCGGCGCCAACCATGCCGCTGGCGCCGTCCTTGTTCTGCACGATGATCAGCGGATTGCCGTCGATATGCTTGACGATGTGCTTGGCCAGGAGCCGGCCTTCGACGTCGGTCGGCCCGCCGGGCGCGAAGTTGACCAAAAGCGTCAGCCGCTTGCCCTGGTAGAACGGCTCCTCGGCGCGTGCCGCGGTGACGCCGAACGCGAGAGCTGTGGCAATGATGACATGCAGCATCCGTTGCATAGCGTTATCATCCGCCTTCGCCGATGATGAAGCAATCGACCATCGTTGCGCTGTTCGCCTGCGGGTTGGCATGGCTTGGCCTGTCGTCGGCGAACGCCGACCCAATCGGCGATTTCTACGGCGGCCGCACGGTGACGCTGATCGTCTCCACCAGCGCGGCCGGCGGCTACGACACCCTGGCGCGGGCGATCGGCCGCCATATCGGCAAGCACATTCCCGGCAATCCCACCGTCATCGTGCGCAACATGCCGGGCGCCGGCGGGCTCACCGCAACCAATTACCTTTATGCCGCCGCCGAGCGCGACGGCTCGGTGCTCGGCCTCGTGCAGAACAATCCGCCGTTCGAGCCGCTGTTCGGCACGCCGGAAGCGCGGTTCGATCCGCGGCAGTTCAACTGGCTCGGCACGCCGAGCGTCGAGACCGCGATGGTGCTGGTCTATAAAACGGTGCCGGTTTTCACCGTCGACGATCTGCGCACGCGCGAGACCGTCATGGGCGCGTCCGGCGCCAATTCGACGCCGGCGTTTTTCGCCCGCCTGTTCAACGCCACCCTCGGCACCAAGATGAAAGTCATTCCCGGCTATCCCGGCCAGAACGACGCGCTGGTCGCCATGGAGCGCGGCGAGCTCGACGGCTATCCGAGCGTGTTCTACAGCGCGCTGTCGTCGACGCGGCCGACCTGGCTCACGGACGGCACCGCGCGCGCCATCGTGCAATACGGTCCCGCTAAGCTGCCGCAACTCGCTGGTGTGCCGTTCGTGCCCGACCTGGTGAGCGGCGCCGACAAGCTTCTGTTGGAAGCGGCGTTCGCGCCGCTGTCGATCGGCCGGCCGTTGCTGATGCCGCCGGGCGTGCCCGCCGAGCGCGTCGCGGCGCTGCGTCAGGCGCTGGCCGAGACTTTCGCCGATCCGGAATTTCGCGCCGAGGGCGACAAGATCGGATTGTCGCTCAACGACCCGCGCAGCGGCGAGGAGCTGCTGCGCGTCATCGAACGCGCTTACGCCATGCCGCCGGACATCGTCGCGCGGCTGCGCCAGCTCAACACGCCCTGACCGCGGTCGAAGTTTATCTGTTCAGCGCGTCGGCACCGGCCTTGGCGATTTGGGCGTCCTGGGACGACAAGGAGCCTGACACGCCGATGGCGCCAATGATCTTGCCGTCGACGATGACCGGCAGGCCGCCTTCGATCGGCGTGATGGCTTTTAGCGCCAAAAGCCGCATGCCGGCGCCGCCGGCGGCGATGGCGTCGTCGAGCGCCTTGCTGGGGCGCTTGAATTCGAGCGCGGTGCGCGCCTTGCCCTCGGATACGGTGGTCGCCGACAGCTGGGCGTTGTCGACCCGGTGGAACATGATCATGTTGCCGCCGCTGTCGAGGATGGTGATGGCGACCTGCCAGGAGTTCTTCGCCGCCTCGAGCTCCGCCGCCGCCATGGCGCGCTTGGCTTGGTCCAGCGTGATCGGCGGCCCGTAAGGCAGCGTCGCGGCCGAGGGCGCCGCGGGTGTTTGGGCTATAACCGATCCGGCCGAGAGGGCGAACGCGCAGGCCAGCGCGAGCATGCGAAACATCTGGAAAGCCTCCTTAAACAGCGCCGCCGCCGCGACACGCGAGCGGCACAATAAAGTGCAAAACCTGAAGGTGGAAGCCGCCCTTTGCCGGTCCGGGAACGGGCGAGGAAAAGCGCGCATAAACGTGATCGCAACACCCGGTGCTTCGCCCGGAAACCGTCACTATACTTGCCTCACCAATCAGGAGGCGCCGCATGTTTTCATTCCGCAAGAAGCTGGAAATTCCGTCTGCCGATGAAGCCTTGCCGGGCCGCTCGACCGCCATCCCCACCGCCCGGACGCATTTCGTCAACGGCCATGCGCTCAAGGGCCCCTATCCGGACGGGCTCGCCATGGCGATGTTCGGGTTCGGCTGTTTCTGGGGCGCCGAGCGCAAGTTCTGGGAGCTTGGCGACGGGGTCTATGTCACCGCGGCGGGCTATGCCGGTGGCCTGACGCCGAACCCGACCTACGAGGAAGTCTGCAGCGGCCGCACCGGGCACAACGAAGTCGTGCTCGTGGTCTACGACCCAAAGAAGATTTCCTACGAGCGGCTGCTCAAGACGTTCTGGGAAAGCCACGACCCGACCCAAGGCATGCGCCAGGGCAACGACGTCGGCACCCAATACCGCTCCGGCATCTATGTGTTCACGCCGGAGCAGCGCGCCGCCGCCGAAGCCTCGAAGGCGGCTTACGCCAAGGCGCTCGGCGCCGAACGCATGGGGCCGATCACCACGGAAAACCGCGACGCGCCGCCGTTCTATTTCGCCGAGGACTATCACCAGCAATATCTGGCGAAGAATCCCCACGGCTATTGCGGCCTCGGCGGCACCGGCGTGAGCTGCCCGATCGGTACTGGAGTGGCTGCGTAAATTCGCCAATACTCAGTAGCGAACGGCGAATGGGTTAGAGTAGCATTCGCTGTTCGCCGCTCGTGTCCGCGCGCGGCTCTTCCGGGAGATCGTCATGCGCTGGCCGGACGGACGCTACATCCAGGCGTCGATTTTTTTCAGCCGCTGGCTGCTGGCACCGTTCCTGCTCGGCCTGCTGCTGTGCCTGTTGTTGCTGATCTACCGTTTCTTTGGCGACCTGTTCGTGCTGGTCATCCAGCTTCGGCAGATGAACTGGCACGATCTCGTCACCAACGTGCTCAACCTGGTCGATCTGGCGCTGACCGCCAATCTCATCCTCATCGTCATCTTTTCCTCCTACGAAAACTTCATCCGCCGCATCGATCCGGCCGATCATCCGGACTGGCCCGAGGGCCTGATGCAAGTCGATTTCAGCGAGCTCAAGCAGAAACTGCTCGGCTCGATCGTCGGCATCGCCGCGGTCGACGCACTGGCCTGGTATTTCGATTTGGAAAAAGAGCCCGATACGACGAAGCTCGTCTGGGTGCTGGCGTTTCCGCTCACCTTCGCCGCCTGCATGCTGATCCTCGCCATCGCCGACCGGCTCGGACGCCGGCCGGACAAGCGCGCCGGTTGAGCCGAAGCTGTCCATTTCGGCAGCAGCCCGCGACAAATTCCCAAGTCTTTCCATCCGGTTAGGGATTATTAACCTTAACCGGCGTTAATCGGCGGCAACGTTCGCTCGAACGGGGTCGGAATTTAAGCGTATGCGGGTCATCCGCTCTTCCCTGCTGTTACTGGCCGTGGCGCTTTGCGCCGCGGGCTGCGCATCGCAGCCGGTCGCCTATGTGCAGATGCCGCCTGGCCAGATGCAGCCCAGCATCGACACGATGACCTACGGCGCGCCCGCGCCCGCCTATCAACCCGGCTACGGTTATCAACCTGGCTATGGCGCCCCGAGCGCGCCGACCTACGCATATCCCGCCAGTGCGACGTGCACCGGCCTGCTGACTTGCTTCAATCCCGGAGCGCCCAGCGTCTATTCGGCTGACCCTGGCTACGCATATCAAGCCGCCCCGCGCTACGCTTATCCTGCCGCACCTGCTGCCAGCCCCGCGCCACTCTACAATTCCACGGCGACACCGGCGCCCGCGCCCGCGATCACCATGCAGTCGTCCTACACGCTCGATTCGGGCGACCGCTTGCGCATCGTCGTATTCGGCCAGGACGGTTTGACCAATTCCTATCTGGTCGACGCCAGCGGCCACATCGCCATGCCTCTGATCGGCTCGGTGATGGCGAAAGGCGCGACCACCGACCAGTTGTCGGCCCGCATCGCCGACAAGCTGCGCGACGGCTTCATTCGCGAGCCGCATGTGGCGGTCGAGGTCGAAGCCTACCGGCCGTTCTTCATCCTCGGCGAAGTCACCGCGCCCGGGCAGTATCCTTACGTCGCCAACATGACCGCCGAGACGGCGGTGGCGATCGCCGGCGGCTTCGCGCCGCGAGCCGTGCGCCAATCGGTGGTCTTGATCCGCAACTATAACGGCCAGCAGATGCGCATGATCGTTCCGCTCGGCTATCCGCTGCGGCCCGGCGACACGATCAACGTGCAGGAGCGGTGGTTTTAGCGGACGACGGACATCGGACGGCAGACGACCGATAAAGATAAAGATTGTTCCATCTTCACCCGTCCTCTGTCGTCCGTCGTCTGTCGTCTATTCTCCGGCGAAATAGCGCTCTCGATAGCTAACCTCCTCAACGCCTCCAGCCAGCGCCCAATTCGCCAGTTCCTCGTGGCGCGCAAACCAGACATCCGGCGACTTGGCGATGTACTGCAAAATCTCCTGCAGCACCGCGGTCATCAGTGGCCGGCCGCCGAACTGGCAGTGAATCACTAAAACCAGAAGCGACATAGGCTCGTTCGCGGCGAGGTAATCGAACGTGCCCTTGTGCGCGTCGTAGAGGTCGCGCGGGCTGGCACGCATGACGCGGTTGTCGGAAAAATCCGTTGTCGGCACCCCGGCGATGGTGCCGTGCGGGGTTTTGATCAAGATCGGCAGATCCGCATAGGTGACGTCGCAGGTCCATTTCAGGCCGGCTTGCGCCAGAAAACCGGCGGTCTCCGGCGTGAACGCGACCACCGGGCTGCCCCAGCCGGTGACCTTCTTGCCGCCGCAGGATTCCAGCGCGTCGATGCTGCGCCGGATGGTTTTCTGCTGGTCCTCGAGCGACATATAGGCGAGCAGCTGATCCTGCGTATAGGCATGCGCGGCCAGATCATGTCCGGATTTCACGATCTGCTTCACCGCGTCGGGATAATCCTCGGTGCAGCGGCCGTTGGTGAAAAAGGTGCCGGGGATTTGCAAACGGTCGAGCATGCGGATCAGCCGCCAGACGCCGACCCTGCCGCCATAGGTCGACCACGCCTTGCTGGCGTGATCGACGGTGCCGGATTTCAGATGCGTGGTCTGCACCGAATAATTCGGCGCCGCGCCTTCGGACCAGGTCTCGAACATCACCGTCACCGAGACCGCGATCTTCTTGCCGTTCGGCCAAGTCTTATTTGGCCGAGTTTTTTGTTTCGTCACAACGTCGCTCCTTTACTCGATCGGCGGGATGCCCATCGCCGGAATCAATTGCCGCCATTTCTTGCGATCGTCGGCGATGAAGGCTGCGAATGCGGCGTGCGGCAGGTAGGCCGGCGCGCAGCCGATCTTGGCCAGGTTGTCGCGGAAGTCTTGCTGCTGCTCGACCTCGGCAGTGGCGCGATCGAGCCGCTCGACAATCGTTGCCGGCGTATTTGGCGGCGCGATCAGGCCGAACCAGGTGTCCATGCGGACGTCGGGCAAGCCGTATTCGGCCGTGGTCGGCACGTCGGGAAACAGCGGATGCCGGCTCGGCCCGGTCTGCGCCAGGAGCAAAAGCTTGCCGCCCTCGGCGACCCGCGCGCTGGCAAGCCCCAGCGACACCATGTCGATCTGCCCCGCCATGGCGTCGGTCGCGGCCTGGCCGCCGCCGCGATAAGGCACGTGAACGAGATCGATCCCGGCCTTGAGCTTGAGCTCCTCGACGGCGATGTGCAGCGCGCCACCGACGCCGCCCGAGCCGTAGCGCAGTTTTCCGGGATTGGCTTTGGCATAGGCGATGAATTCCGGCAGCGTCTTCACCGGCAGACCCGGATAGATCGCGAACACCGTCCATGACGAGGTGATCAGCGCGACCGGCGTGTAATCCCTGTTCGGCTCGTAGCGATAGTCCTTCTTGAGGAACGGCAGCATGGTCAGTTCGGACGGGCCGATCATCAGCGTGTAGCCGTCCGGATCGGCATGGGTGAGCACATCGGTGCCAAGCATCGTCATGCCGCCGGAACGGTTGTCGACCACGATCGGCTGACCGAGCCGCGCACTCATCGCCTCGGCATAGAGGCGGCCGAGCACGTCGACGAGCGAGCCCGCCGGCGTGGTGATGATTAAGTGAACAGGTCGCGACGGATAGTCGTCGGCGCGGGCGCCAAACGGCACGAACAGCAACAGCGCAACGAGGACGACGGACAGAAACGGCAGACGACGGACAGCGGACGACAGACGACGGAATAAGGATTCCGCCGAATATCTGTCGTCCGTCATCTGTTGTCTGTCGTCTATTACTTCACGTTCTTCGCCAGGAACGCCATCGAGCGCTGCCAGGCGAGGTCGGCGGCGGCTTTCTGATAGCTGCCGCGCTCGTCGCAATGGAAGCCGTGCTGGGCATCGGGATAGACGTAGATCTCGCAATCGCCGCCGCGCTTGCTTTTGATCAGCTCGACGTCGGTCATCGGGATCGAGGCGTCCTTCTCGCCGAAATGCATCTGCACCGGCACTTTCGGCTTCTCGTCGGCGTTCTTGGCGATCTGGCCGCCGTAATAACAGACCGCGGCCTTCAGCCCGCTGAGCTTGCAGGCGGACAGGAACGAGATCGTGCCGCCCATGCAGAAGCCCATGATCGCGACCGGGCCGCCCTTCTTGAGCTCATCGATGGCGGCCTGGACGTCGCGCAGCATCGCGCCCCAGTCGGGATTGGCGACGAACTTGCGCGCATTGGCGATCTCGTCGGGCGTGTAGCCGCATTCGAAGTCCGGCTGCTGGCGGTCGAACACCGCCGGCGCCAGCGCGGCGTAGCCCTCGCCGGCCAAACGGTCGCAGACCGCGCGGATGTGGTGATTGACGCCGAAGATTTCCTGAATGAGGACGATACCGCCCTTGGCCGGCCCGGTCGGGTCGGCCCGATAGGCGCCGAGCTTGAAGCTGTCCGAAGAAACCAGCGAAAAATGCTTACCCAAGACGATCCTCCATTGACTGATAACGCGTGAACTCGAGCGGCCAGTTTCCTAGCATGATCTTATCCGCAAACCGGTTCCCATCCTCGGATCAAGTCCGAGGACAGGCATTTTCGGGATCATGCTAAAGCGGTCGCCCGCCGACCATACACCGTCGGCAATGTCGGTTGAATGGCGGTTGGGCAGTGCCGGCGGCGGGGCAGCTCAGCGTGTGACGACGATGAAATCGGTGCCTTCGCCGGTCTCTTCGCCAAGGCCCTGGTCAGAGACGACGACGGAGGACCCCGGCACGATCAACGCGGAAATCCGGTCGATGGCGTCCTGGGGAATGTCGATGCGTGCAAGGGCTTCCCCGGGCGTTTGCGGCGGCGACAACTCGCCGACCGGCCTCTGGACGGGCTCCTCGCGGCGGCCGCGCCGAGTCCCGCGCCGATCGTTGTCGGCCTCACGCTTTGCCTTCGGCGGCTCGGCGGGCATCGACACCACGTTCCAGCGCAAAGTCGAGCCGTCGTCGAGATACGCCATCGCCGTGAAGACGTGGGTGCCCAGCGCCTGCTCCGGATGGTCGATGGTCACCGGCGCGTAGAACAGCGGGCTGAAATTCTGCCGCACATAGATCTTCTTTTCCTTGCGGCTGACGAAGATCGAAATCGGCCCCTGGGTGGCGGCGTGCCCGGATTCAACAATCGTGCTTGGCTTGGCCGCCGGCGCGGCATCGGCCGCAGGATCGGGCGTCACTGCCGGCGTGGCCACGGAGCCGCGTAATTTATCGGTCTCGGCGACGGTCGGCACGGTGGGCTTGGCAAGCCCTTGCTGTTGCGGGGCCGGATCTTGTGGCGCCGCCTTGGCTGCGGCGATTGCTATATCCTCGGCTTTTGCCGGCTCGCCGGCGCCCGCCGTTTTGCTCTCGTCGCCGGCCTTTTCGGCGGTGTCTGTTGCGGCGGGCGTAGCTGGCGCCAAAATTTCAGCCTTCGGCGGTTCGGCGGCATCGGTCGTTTTGGTGTCGTCGGTGACCAGCGCGGCCTTCGTCGGTTCCGGCATCTCCGGAGCAGGTGCTGCAGCGGCCGACGTTTCCAGTTTCGGAGCGGCGCCGGCGTCTGTCCTATTATTGTCGTCGCCGGCCTGCGCGGTCCTGGTGGCTTCCGGCGCAGCGGGAGCCGCCGCGGCCGGCACGGGAGCCGGTGCAGCCGAAGCAGCAGCCGGCATCGCCTTGTGCACGAACAGATGCGCATCCGCGAACGGCACCGGCTTCAATTCGTTGCGCGCGATGATGACGCGAACGCCGACCTTGGTGACGCTGAACAGCTTCATCGCAAATTCGCGCGGCATGCGGATGCAGCCGTGCGACGCCGGATGACCGATATTCTCGCCCTCGTGCAGGGCGACGCCGGACCAGGTGATGCGCTGCATGAACGGCATCGGCGCGCCGCTGTAGATATTGGAGCGGTGGAAGCGCTCTTTGCCGATGACACTGAATATGCCGGTCGGCGTCGGCAGCGTGGGCACGCCGGTCGCGACCAGCGTGTCGGCGACTTCCGTGCCGTCGGCGTAGAGGTGGAGCTTCTGCTGATTGATGGAAATGACGATCTGCATCGGACCTTTCGGGAGAGTGCCGAAAGGTTCCTTACTGACGTGCTCGGCTTCCTTGGGCTCGGGCTGGTGCCTGAGCCTCGCCGATGCCGGCGATGTCAGCGTCACCGCGACCACGAAACCGAGCGCGTAAATGCTGCCGGTCAAGGCACGTCGGCGAAGACGCAAAGCGCTGCGTGTGAAGTCAGTGTGCACGATCAGCCCCAGACAATGTTACCCACGATTCGAGTTGCAAATCTTACCCAACACCGCCGCCCCGCACCACTACACCGCACCCCGCGACCTCGAAATTAATCCATTATGGTTCATGGAAGACACAGCCGTGACACCGTCTTCCGCTCACGATTGCGGCACCAGCGCGAATGCCTTGGCCAACAGCTCATAGGAGTGCTTGCGCGCATTATGGTCGAAAACCATTGTGGTAATCATTAATTCGTCGGCGCTGGTGGCTTCGATCAGCGCCTGTAAACGGCCCATAACTTTCTCGACACCGCCGACCACGAGCCGGGCACGCTGGCGCGCCATGCGCTCGCGGTCGGCCGGCGTGTAGGCATAGGCGGCGGCCTCCTCGGGCGACGCTAACGGCAGATATTCGCCTTTGGCGCGGCGCACATAATGCAGGTCGGCGCTCGAGGCGATGCGCTCGGCTTCGGCGTCGCTGTCGGCCGCGATCACCGCGGTGCCGAGGATGGCGTAGGGTTCCTTGAGCGTCGCCGACGGCTTGAAGTGGTTGCGATAGCTGAGCATGGCGCTCGCGGCGTCATAATCGGCGAAGTGATAGGCAAAGGAATATCCCATGCCGACGGCGGCGGCGAGCTCGGCGCTGTAGCCGCTGGACCCGAGCAGCCAGATCGGCGGCAGCGCGACGTCGGACGGCACCGCGCGCACGTTGCGGAACGGATGCCCTTCTGGGAACCCGCCGCGCTCAAGCAGCAGCAGTTCCTGGAAGCGCTCGAGGAAATCGTCGCCTTGACGCGGATCCTGCCGGGCACGCAACGCATAGGAGGTGATTTGATCGGTGCCCGGCGCGCGGCCGAGCCCAAGATCGATGCGCCCGGGAAACAGCGCCTCCAGCACCTTGAAGCGCTCGGCGACCATCAGCGGCGCATGGTTCGGCAGCATCACGCCGCCCGAGCCGACGCGCATGTGCGACGTCACTGCCGCGATCTGGCCGATCATGATGTCGGGCGCGGAGCTGGCGATGTTCGCCAGATTGTGGTGCTCGGCGACCCAATAGCGCTTGTAGCCGAGCCGGTCGGCGAGCCGCGCCAGATCGAGCGAGTTGCGCAGCGCCACCGACCCGGGCGTGGCCGTGGTGACGGGCGACAGATCGAGGACGGAAAGCGGGACCACGCGGAATTGCTTCTATTTCAAGGATTATGCCGAACGTGTCAGTCTATGTGGCCTGAGCACGCGGCGCTATCAATGCCGTACCGCAATTTGGCCGGCGCTCATTGGTTCGGCGGCGGCACGAACGGGCCGCCGACGCCTGATGGCCGGCTGGCGGGTTGAACGGTCGCACGGGCCTGGCGCGCGCGTTGCGGCTTGGCGGCAACGCGGCTTGGCGGCGGGACGAAGGGACCGCCGATACCGGACGGTTGGCTGCCGGGTAGAACCGCCACACGGGCTTGACGCGCGCGTTGCGCCTTCGCGGCAATGCGGTGCCGGTGGGCGGCCTTATGGTGCGCCTCGACGGGAGGTTCTGTCTCGGCTTGGGGCTCCGCCTCGGCAGGAGACGCAGCCACGGTCGCCGTGGTGTCCGGCTTGGTATCCGGATTGGGCTCTTGGACGACTTGTTCCGTGGGCGCGGCAGGTTCGGCGGGGGTAGTCTGCTCCGCTGGCGGCGGCTCGGCGGCCGCAGTGTCTGATGACGTCGCGGGTGGTGGTTCATTCGGCGCGGCAGCGGCTTCGTCCTGCTTCGGTTCGGGAGCTTGCGCGACCGTCGGTTGCTCGGGCGCCGGCTGGTCCGGTTCGGCAGCGTCGGTTTCAGGAGCGGTCGCCGCAGTGCTCGCAGTCGCGCTCGGGGCGCTATCCTCGTGATCGGGCTGTGGCGGTGCCGCTGTCGCGGGAGCGCCGGCGGGCTCGGTCTGGTTCACCGGGAAACGGACGCCGAATGAATCGGCCGCCGCCGGCATCGCGGCGAGTGGCGGCGGATTGCCGGCAGCGAGCTGCAGCGGCGCGGCGCCGGTTGCGAGACGGCTCAAGGGCTCGTGGTTGACGCGGAAAGCGGCAAACAAGGCGAAGCCGCAACTCAGTGCGACGACCGAGGCAACCACAGCCGCGATCAAAAGCCGGACACTGGGAAACATTCGACCTCGCATTACAGCCGCGCGCGATCTCGGGCGAAGCACGCGTCACTAGGATGCAGATCATCGCGAGGGCAGATGGCGCCGCATCGACGCCGGCGTACAGACCGGCGTCCAACGGGTGCAACACTAACTGAGTCGGCGGTATTTCAATGCAAAAAAAGCAAAGAAAAATCCGGCCGGCGCTAGAGCCTAAATCACTTCAGATTGAAGCGATTTACACTCTAGCGTCGGCCGAACCAGTGAATCGGATTGTTTAGCGCGTGACGGTGTTTTGCGCCGAGGCCGAAGCCGGCGCCGAGCCGGGCAACACCACGACGCGGGTGCCGACGGTGACCCGGCTGAACAGGTCCTCGACGTCCTCATTGGTCAGCCTGATGCAGCCCGAGGACACGAAGGTGCCGATGGTCGACGGCTGGTTGGTGCCGTGGATGCGATAGACCGTATTGCCGAGATACATGGCGCGCGCGCCGAGCGGATTGGTGTCGCCGCCGGCCATGAAGCGCGGCAGGTAGGGCTGGCGCTCGATCATCTCCTTCGGCGGGAACCAGTCCGGCCACTCCTTCATGCGGGTGATGCGCTCGGCACCCGCCCAGGTGAAACCCTCGCGGCCGACGCCTACGCCGTAGCGCATCGCCTTATTGTTGCCGAGCACCAGGTAAAGGTAGGTGTTCGGCGTATCGATGACGATGGTGCCGGCCGGCTCGCGGGTGACGTAATCGACCAGCTGGCGGCGGAACTGCGGCGGCAATTCCTTGCGCGGTCCGGTCTCGGGCTGCTCGTCGGGCGGCAGCGCGGCAATGACCGCGTCGCGGTTTTGTTGCGCGGCCGCGGGCGGCGGCGCATAGGTCGGCGCGCGCACCGTGCCGGTGACATCCTCGGATCCGGGGCCGCCCGAGACATCGGCTGGCGGCCGCTGAAAGCCTTCGACAATCGGTGCCGGCTGCGGCGGCAATTCGCTGTACGAACCGGGATAGACGCGGGCTGCCGGCGGCGGCGGGTACGGCACGTAGGGGCCGCCGACCGCGTCGTTTTCATCGTCGCGCGGATCGTAGATCGCGCCGGGCGGCGGCAAGGGCGGGGCCGCATACCCCGGCTGCGCATAGGGCGGCGGGTAACCCGGCGGCGGCGGCGGATAATACTGCGCCGCGGCAATGCCGACGGAACCGGCAAGGGCAAACGCTATGACGACAACACTGAGGCTTGAACGCAAGGCAGACCCCCCGAGGCAAATCCCCAAAATGACACCGTATCTCTAGCGGCGACCTTGGCAGAAGATGGGGCAGGAAAAAGGCAACAAAGCAGCAGACGACGGGGCGCAGCAGCGGCGAGAGGGCGCAGGGGCGGTTTCAACGCCAATAGCGTAAATCAAACACTAACGATTTGGGTCCCACCGCAAGGCTGCTACCATGCGCAAGGCTGTTCCCATGCTAATGAACGCCGGGATTCACAAGGCGCAACCAGAGTTCTTGGAGAGATTGACGTGAAGCGCTTTGCCCGCGGCGCGAGGGCTCTAGGCCTGATGCCTGCTTGCCTGATCCTTGCTTGCCTTACCCCTTCGGCTCCGGTGCGCGCCCAAAATCAGGCCGCCGACGACCTCAAGGGCAAGATTTTCGATGCGCGCATGGCGAAGCAGACCTTCGCCGCCGGATTGAAATTCTGCAACGAACTCGACGGCAAGCATTTTTATTTCCAGGCGCGCGATCGCGTCCTCGATCTGGAGGAATATCACCGGTCCCTGGAAAACCTGGCCAAGCAACAGGTCTTCAATCCCGAGAAGCATCGGCCGTGGACCGAACAGGACGCCACCGAACGCTGGGACCAGGTGCAAAAACAGGCGGCCAGCGACCAAGCCAATTGCCAGCTCGTGGCGAGCCTGCCGGCGCTCGAGAAACAACTCGATGAGCTGGAAAAAAACCCGCCGACG
>Ga0187862_10004544_pt1 | contig 13130 bp, 12 predicted proteins | sample June2016WEW_10_1_FD_133003 | JGI IMG/M metagenome (GOLD analysis project Ga0187862, IMG submission 133003) | Peatland microbial communities from SPRUCE experiment site at the Marcell Experimental Forest, Minnesota, USA - June2016WEW_10_150 | ecosystem: Environmental > Terrestrial > Soil >...
AAATGAGTTGGCTCCGCACGGGCCCCACTCGGGAGCTTTGCGGTAAAGAGCCATCTCAGAAAAAGGAATTGTTCCGGAATGGGGGAAACTTTACTCTTGACCGCTGCCTTTCAATGGGTGACCCCGGTTTAAACTGGGAAGATCTCCAAATCTCTCAGCCCCGCCCATAGCCACCGAAGCCAACTTTTAACGTACAACTAAAGCCGGGAGGAGTCGCAAGGCTCCCCCGGATCTTTCTCATAAAGCTGGATTGCGTGTGAAATGATCCCTTTCAGGGTCTCCCTGGCAGCAGTTTAGCAAATCTCGATTCATGCACCTCCAACTTCGGCATTTTGCTCCATTAACTTGCGCTGTACGAAACAAATTCTTTAAGCAGCCGGCAGTGAAGGCTCTGCGAAAGTTCACACATCTCCTATGTCGCGCTATGGAGGGGGCCCTCTCCCAGAGTTAAGAAATTCAAATCATATCCGTTATGCCCTCAGGCAGGAGCAGGATTTTCCACAATGGCAAGGAGGTTTGAGGGGTTGACGCGAGCTTGCGGTCGGCATCCTTATCACAATCAAGATGCCCGCAGTTCACGATCTTGGCTCCGTTCCGCGTTTATAACCTGAACCGGCATGGCCAGGCTGAAGTCTGAGAACCCCGGCGGTTGTCCGAAAGTGCTTAGACCGCTCTGATCGAAAGAGTGACCGGCATATTGGTTCACATACGTATCGAAGGTAGTGAAGTGGATGCTATTGTTTGCCATGTCGAATTGTATAAAGCGAAACCACCCGTCGCCGCCTCCACTGCCTAAGGCGGTGTTCCCCTGATAGTCAGTGAGGACCTGGTAGACAGGGTGGCCAGCATTATTTTTGTCGATGCGTATATTCTCCCCCTTGGAAACGCCGTCTACAGTGGGAGTCCACGAATGCCCGCAGAGGACCATGAAGATTTGGTCGTTAGCCGTGATAAACTTGTTCCATACTCCCGTGGCATCGTTCCAACCACCGGGAGAGTTGACCAAGTAGCTGGCATCGTTGCGCACGGCTGGCTCCGCCAAGGGCAAATTATTGTCGCCCCAGGGAGGGGGACTCAGGTATGAGTGGGTAGTTACGATGGTCGCATAACCAGGGTGGAAATTGATCACCCCCTGAGCCCACGCTATTGCATTGTCGCCGGGTTCCATCTCCAGCGAGATGTGCAGGAATTTCTTGCCTGAGGCCGAAAACGTCTGGCAGCTGGATAGCCCTGGGTCCCAGGTCAGCTTGTCTGAGGCGCCGCCATACCATGGCTTCCCCAAGAAATACTTCGAACCGGAGCCGAAGTGCTTTCTCCAACAAGCTTTGCTCACCAGCGGAAGTTTGCCAGACGAATAACTGAAGTTATCGTAGTCGTGATTGCCGATGCTCATGCCGAAGGGCACCCCGGTAGCATCGAAGATATCCATCGCCTTCTTGGCAGTAATCCATTCGGCGCCTGCGCCGTAGGAATTGTCTCCCGGTTTGCCATTGGTTCCGTCGCCATGCTGGACCACGTCGCCGACGTGCGTAACGAACGCCAGTTTCAAGTCATTCATGTGGTCCGCCAGATACTTGGTCTGAGATATAAAAAAGTTCTCGTTTAGCGGTTGCGTATGGTTGACGTCGACGTAGTTCTGAGTATCCGAGATGACAGCTATGGTGAAAAAATTGGAGCCGGGGGAGGCGAGGGTCAATCGCCGCCCCAGCATCGGGAAATTCAGTACAGTGGCAAGCCCTGCCGCACCGGTTACGCCGAACTTTAGAAAATCCCGTCTAGAAAGATCTTTCATATTCCACTCCTCTTTCAACTCGCTATCGCGCCGAACTGATCAGGACCGGTTATGTGATTTTCAGAAGATACAACATGTTGCCCTGTTAATGAAGTGAAGTCGGCCCCTTTTGCCAGGACGTCGGGGGAAATGTTTTGGTCGTCCCTTTTGCGATAAATGTTAAGCGGGATTATAGTGTCTAAAGCAGGGTAAATAATGATCCTGCTTTTTTGCTACTTCTCTCCTTCTCGATCTGATGGGCATCGTCTCGGGGATTCTCATCCCCATATCATATATGACCCGACGTCTACGTGGTGGTTCCCTCAATCCAACCTGCTGAAAGTCTTTGTCCGGTGAAAGCGAACCTTTTTGCCAAAAGCCGGTCAGATCAAGCCCTGGCTACTGAAGATGAATTGGGAGACATCATAACGTGCTTACCCACCGCTCTCGGATCTTGGATTGATCGTGCTCGGGTTGAATAATGGCAGATCAGCGTATTCCATCCATCAGGAGCTGGTCAAATTGGGCTTTGGTGACCCTTGTTATGCTGAACAATCGGTAGATCTCCACCACAAACTTTTTGGCATGATGACACACGTTCGTAAATTGAAAACTGGCTACATTATTGGGGGCGTATTTTAGTTCGTTCTTTTGCCAAGTAGTTGCCAAAAGCAGCCCCAAGAGATCCCCGAAAGGCTTCAAAGTAGATAGAAGCATTGATGGAGGCATGACATGGTCTCCCTGTAAGTAAAACAATGTATACTCTTATTACTTCCAATTCCTACATCGAAATACTGTCAATCCAGCCAGGAATTTACTATATCGACCTTATTTCATTTTTCTCACGTTTCAGCTATCGGGAAATAAATGTAATTTTTCCCGAATTCATCATGATGGAAATTGGGTTACAGATTCTGTCTGTCGTGTATCGGGCGTTTCGTTCCCAGGGGCCGAATTTTCACCACTCTCAAGACCTCACAAAAGTGAGGGATCGCTCAGTTTGGCATCAAAGTCCAAATCACGTAAATAGGATTGCATATTGCCGATCCTCTCCATGGTACGCATGAAGTTGTGGTCCCCGGTCTGGTACACCATGATAGGCCTGTGCTTTGTCGGAGGTGATTCGACCATGGACATTCTTTAAGGAGGAGAAGCTCATGACTTCCATGCAGATTAAACGGCTGATTCGCTTTCACGAAAAGGCCGAACGGCACGTAAAAGAATATCTGAGGTTCTCAGCGGACCCGAGCACGCAATCGAAAGCGCTCAGCCATCTGCAGAAAGCGGCGCGGCTTCATTCTAATATTGCGGGCCTCATAAGGGATTTGGCCTCGGTTACGACCTGCACCGGGAGAGAAAAACTTCATCGTAGAGACGCACCCGCGCCTTTGAACTAATGATTGAAGTCTCGAACTCCCGTTCAGTTAGTGGAAACGAGCCCGCAGCAACAGTATCGGCTTCGCGGGTATACGTTACGCCAGTTCATTATCCTTAACGTCAACGGTTGCAGTGGACCCATCGGTTATCACCCAGGCTATTATGACTCGGCTAATCCTGGATTCGACTTCTCACTGGATGAACCTCTGCAGAGGTCTTGCACCTTGAGCGGGATTGGGATATCGTATGATTTGCAGACTCTGCGCCTCCCAAGAGCTTTTTCGGGTCGCATCTAATTCCTAAAGGCTCTTCGGGTTCTGCCGGTGGTCGAGTTTACAAGTTATTCAGAGTGAGTAGCCCTACTCATTCTTGGGGTTTCTTTGCCCACGTTTCGACTGTGGGATTCCCTTCATACGTGGAAAAATGGGAAAAAATGCCTGAGGAAAAGAGAAAATTCAAAAGGTTCAAGGGCAAAGAAGGGGCATTCGCTGCTTTTATAAGACCCAATGAGCTTATCAACATGGGGCAAATACAGGATATCAGCATGGGTGGGCTGTGTGTCCAGTACGTGTCTACAAACGTGGATAATAAGGGGTGCTCCGAAATAAAAATATTCGGCAGCAACGGCCGCTTCATTCACGTAGACAGGGTTCAATGCAGAATCGTGTATGATCAAGAAGTGCCTGAAGGCTTCTGGGAGCAGATCAGCATCAGGCGCTGTGGCGTGGAGTTCGAAAACCTGTCTGTCAAGCACTTGTCCACACTTAAGGAATTCATCGATCATTTTGCTTTAGATCAAAGTCAATCCGGTAATCCAAAGGGATGATTTCCTCGCAATCCGCATTGTGCTATTTTTTATCCAGACGCCTGCGGTCCTTTTTTCTTCCTCCGTACCGTGCTTAGGGTTTTTACCCTGCTGCTGGTTCCGGCAACCTTCAATGGCGTATTATACCCTCATACACAGGCAGCCGCTCCGATTACTCGGCGATTGTGTGTTCATACCACCAATCCCTCCCACGAAATAGGGTCATTCTCGCTAGGGATTTACAGCATCTACCTGATTTTATTTCCCCCATAACTTTGCTCTAATCCTTTGCCGTATTTAAGAGGAGACATAGTAAAAAATTTTCTTTTTTTTAACCTAAACGTATTACATACGGATGGCTTAGCGTTGCATTTAATGTTCCAGAAACAGCCAGACCTATAAGTCAAATTGGAGTGGCAAAACCACTCGCTGGCTTTTTCTGGAAAGGGTCAGGTCCACTTCGCGAGTTTTTGCTGGTCACTGGAAAATCGAGAAGTGAATATGAAGGATACCGCAAAATTGGAAATCATTGGGCAAAGCCCTGCTTTTCTCGAGATTGTTGAAAGTCTTCCACAAATCGCACAATCTAATTCCTCAGTGCTGATAGTGGGAGACACCGGGACAGGTAAAGAGGTGATCGCGCGGAGAATTCATCAGCTCAGTCCACGAAAGCACTGTCCGTTTGTGCCGATTAATTGCGGAGCGATTCCCGGGGAGCTTGCCGAAAACGAGCTTTTCGGCCATAAGGGCGGGGCTTTCACAGGAGCTACCGCATTTAAAAATGGACTGATCGCCGAAAGTGAAGGCGGCACCTTATTTCTCGACGAAATTGACAGCTTCTCCCCCGTTGTGCAGGTAAAACTTTTGCGGTTCCTGGAGGAGAAGACCTACAGGGCGTTGGGCGACACTCAAGAGCGGCTCACTGATGTGAGGGTCATTGCGGCGCTCAACGTAGACCCCGATGAGGTCGTCAAATCGGGCCGCTTGCGTTTGGACCTCTATTACAGGCTCAACGTATTCAGGGTCAACCTCCCGGCCTTATGCGATCGGATCGAAGACATACCGCTGTTAGCTGATCATTTTTTGCGGAAGCTTTCCCGTGGTATGGGAAAAGAGGTAATGGGATTTTCTAAAGCGGCCATTGACAAACTTATCACCTACGACTGGCCTGGCAACGTGAGGGAACTCGAAAATGCAGTCGAACGGGCCATGGTCTTTTGTAATTCAGAAATAGTCGAGGATGAGCACATAGTTTTAGCTCGTTTTCAGATGGAAGAGACGGAGGCGTCATTTCAGGAAACGAAATCACGTTTGGTTCGGCAGTTTGAAATCGAATATATAGAAAAGCTCCTGTTGGGTTATAGCGGCAATGTCACGAAGGCGGCTGCGGCGGCTAAGAAGGCCCCCAGAGCTTTTCGCCATTTGATTCAAAAATACGGCATTGATGTCAGCCGCTTCAATTCTAACGGGGCGGCGATGCATTAGTTGACGCACACAACTAAAACTCGCTCCAAGCAACGGGAGGAGGAAAACCTGCTGTAAGAATCAAGATCGAATTCCGATTGAAGAATGGAAATGAGAGGCTTCCCCCCAACTAAAATCATTGCTTACTTTCATTCCTTATTGCAACGATAATTAGTTGAATGAATTTACTCCACATTTGACCTGGTGTCTGAAGGCAATCAGCATTATCGAAATCTCAGGATACCGTCATCATCATCGCATACGGGATTTTTGTCTTCAAAGTGGTCGCACCATTTCATTCCACCTGAGAGCCATCCAAAAGAGCAATCATGAGGTCAGCAGTAGGAAGGTAACTAATCACAGCCGGCCTTGTGATGAGCCAGGGTTAAGCGAAATGAGAAAAGGAAAGAGCCAAGAGAAGGATGGATCGCCTTATTCTTGGCTCAATAAGAGGAGGGAATATAAACCACTCATTGAGGTATTCGGAACAACGAAGATTTTTCTAAAAGACATAAATAGTCGATAGTGAGCGCGAAGTGATTAAATCACAACCGGCCCAGCTCAGTACTGGCCCACATGGATTAAGAATTTGGAAACTCTTGACTTCATATCACAAGCATGGATGGTAATCTTTGGGTGTGCCGCGATCTGGCTGCTTGGCCGGCGTGAAGAATGGCGCAGATGGGGATATGTTACCGGGCTTGTCAGCCAACCCGCATGGCTTTTTTCAGGCTTTTATCATCACCAGTGGGGGCTGGTCCTGGTAAGTTGCTGGTACACGTATTCCTGGGTTCAGGGCGTATGGAATTTCTGGGTAAAGCCCAAAATGGGTTAGATGCAGCCCGAGCCGGTGATAAGCCAGGATTAAGCGAAATGAGAAAAGGAAAGAGCCAAGAGAAGGATGGATCGCCTTATTCTTGGCTCAAGGAAAGGAACATGAAGCACTATTTAATCAATTCGGAACAGCGAGGATTTTTCTAAAGATGTAAATAGCTGATAATGAGCGCGAAATGATTAAATCACAGTCGTTACGAATTTCTTTGAGCCAAAAACAGAAGGGCCGGAAATTGCTTCTCCAGCCATTGGAATTCCTTTCTTGATGAGCAGCTAAAGCTTTTTGACTCTTACGGCTGAGGGACCTTTGGCACCCTGCTCCATTTCAAGGATTTTTAACCTTTCCTGCTGAATGTGTGTCAATGGACCCCTGGCAATAGGTCTGGGAGTGTTTGCTAACCCGTAGGATCCTACAGGCCCTTATTGATTCTTACCCCGTCCCTCTTACATGTACATGCTATTTGATGACCTTCAGTTTCGGTCCTGGTCCCTTTGGCGGTTCAAATGGGGCAGATTCTTTGTAGCGCGAGCTCAAATAAGCTATTTCTTCTTCCTCATTTTTGAATACCCAAAAAAATCGATTGTTGCATCCCCGTAATACAATTCTTTCCCATTGCTTCCCTCTCTCAGAAGCTTGAGAAAGAACGTATTCAGCGCATTTGGGTTGCCTCGGTGCGCCTAGGTTGCTCACGATGAAGACACCTTCGGGAAGACCCATAAAAAGTTTTTTGGTTAATATTGCTTTCGTCTCCTCACTCACATCCTGTTCCTTGATGTCTATATATTTTACCCGCTTTCAACCTCACAATCCATTCGCACGAACACTTTAAGTTCACTGCGCAGTTATCCGATGATGATACTCTCTAACGATCTCTTAGGGACATGATGTACCCCTTCGTTATCACGCCAATATTTGGTATTGCCAGAGGCATCGACTCTTTCGATCATTACTCTCTCCTTGGGCTTGCCCAGAGCCAAAACAAGCAAGATATCGAAGCGGGGCGGTATTTCTAAAGCTGTTTTTAAATTTTCTCTCTGTATTGTGCCAATCATGCATCCACCAATACCTTTTTCAGTGGCGCCGAGAAGTATGGTCTGAGCGGCTATCCCATGATCACAGGCAAAAGATTGGCTTATCTCCTTGTCCCCCAGGATGATGATGTAGGCTGAAGGTCTCTCCCCGTCGTTTGGCCCTGGCCAATCCTTTAAGAAAGCAGCCCAGGTGAGGTGGGGAAAGATCAAGGCGTTCTTTTGAGGATCATAGGAGAGAATGTATTTGAGCGGTTGAACATTGCCGCCAGACGCTGACAGTCTAGCCAGGTTCACGAGATCTTCCAGAGTCTTGGAATCAATGCTGTGTTTCTGATAAAACCGCCTATAGCTTCTATTTTTCAGAACTAAATCTGCCAGCATTATGTCCGCCACCTCAAACAGGAGAAAGTCTTTTTACCCTTCTTTGTTATCGGCATAGTAAAAGTTGCGCATTGAATGAGCAGCTAGAGCTTCCGTACTTTGACTGCCGATGGTCCTTTGGCGCTCTGCTCAATTTCGAAGCTGACACGATCACCTTCAGCAAGGCTCTTAAAGCCCTCCCCTTCGATGCCGCTATGGTGAACAAAGCAATCTTTTCCACCATCTTCGCATGTGATGAAGCCGTAACCCTTTTTGTCATTGAACCACTTTACTGTACCTTGCACCATCTTTTTTGAATTCCTTCCGTAGGTGTTTGTGTTTAAGACCTTGATTAAAAATCGACCACAAATGGATCGGCCATTTAGGGCAAACACTTTAATGTAAATTTTAAAGCTTAATCTACCCTCCAGTCAATGCCCATACCATTTGTCTTAGCGGAATAAGCATTGCTCTCAGCTTCATGACATCGATTTAAGGTGTGCGATTCACATACATGGTTTCAGGTTTTAGAATCATTTTCCCCTTGGATGGATCGAGCTGTGAGGGGCACCGATAAAGGTTTCCGATACTGACGGCTGCTCACTTCTTACCTTCTACCGGGGAAAAACGAATTTTGGCGCCGTTGATTTCAACCGTAGTTTTGGAATAGGTCAGCTTTTGAATTATCTTCCCGTCCTGGAATTGAATAACGTCGACGCCGCGCCGTTTCTCTGGCTTTCCCTCGAATCCTTTTTCCAATGACGGCCAATCCAGTTGCCAACGGTAGAGAACCTTCTGCACCTTTTCGTCCACAAACAGATCTTCTGTAGTGAACCGGAATCCGCCGTGATTGTTGAACCAAGGCGCCCACGACTGATAAAGGTTCAGTTTGCCTTGAACCCTGCCGCCATGCCAGTGTTCGAAAACAACCTCCTCATGAAAAAGGTCCATGACTCCGTAGATATCGTGTTCGTTCCAATGCTTTTCCCATTCGACCATAGCGCTTATGATTTCTTCTCTGTTCAGGACCATTAATACCTCCTCTTGTCGAAGCCAGACATCGGGATGCCCAATTACTGACTACTTAAGCTATTTGGCTCGCGATGTATATACATCTGCCCCACCCCAACCTGGTCCGTGGGAAAGACAACCAGTTCTTGAACGTTTACATGAGGCGGCCGTTCCAGGCACCAGATCACAGCTTCGGCTATATCTTCCGGCTGGAGCGGTTTAAATCCCTTGTAAACAGCTTCCGCTTTGGCCTCATCACCCCCCGCACGCACAAGGCTGAATTCGGTTTCAACCAAACCGGGCTCGATATTTGTCACCCGGATTTTCTTTCCCATTAAATCCATGCGTAAACCGTCGGTAATTGCTCGCACCGCAAATTTTGTGGCGCAGGCCCGGATGGCCACTTCAAAATCCCCCACTTGTGGCCGGGTCAAAATCCCCCAGACGACAGTAGAGAATCAACCTACCAATAACCTGTTCAGAGGTCCATTCTTATTCCTTTTTCATCCAGAAGATTTCTGTTTATTTTCAGTCAACCGGATGGATGCCTCCTTGAGTCGGTAGCTCTTGCCTTCGAACTTAAGAAGATGACCCCGGTGCAGGAGGCGGTCCAGGATAACCGATGAAGCGGCATTGTCGCGGAGAAGCTTTCCCCAATCCTCCAGGGGGCGATTGGAGGTTATCATGCTGCTTTTTCGGGAAGAGTAGCGATTCATTATAATATCGAGCAAATCGTCCGCGGCCTGTTCCGGCATGTTCTTGCGCAGGAACAGGTCATCAATGACCAATAAATCGGTTTCGGAGAAGAGCTTGGTCACCTTTTTTCTCCGTTTGAGTTGAGCGGCTTCGAAGAGGTCCTCGAAAAAGGTATGGGCCTCTCGGTACACGACTTTATAGCCGGTTTGAATGGCGGCGTGCGCAACAGTTTTGGCGATATGGCTTTTCCCGGTTCCGGGAGACCCGATCAGCAGGGCGTCATCGCCGTTCTGAATAAACTTGCCGGTGACCAGTTCATAGATCTCCTTTTTGGGAAGCTTCGGATTGAAGCCCCAGTCAAATTCGGTCAGAGTGGGCCGCTCTGTGAGACCGGAAGCCTTGAAACGGCTTTCGGTGATCCGTGAGCTTCGCCAATCCAGTTCGTCTTGCATGAGACAGGCAAACACCTCTGCGAAAGAAGCGCCTTGATTGGCCTGAATGAGTCGGGTCTCCAGCGTGGCGTTCATGCCATGGAGGCGAAGCGTCCCAAGATGTCTTTGGATTTCTGCTAACGGCATGTCCATCGGTTTGGCTCCTTTTTTTCTTTTTCATCGAGTGATTTTTCTAGATGATGCCTTGCTTACGCAAACTCTGAAGTTGTTCCACCGACATGTCGGCCGGGTCTTGAATAAAGCTCGGGATCGGCTCTGGACCTTGACCATTCCAAGACATGCTCCGATCCCAGTCAAACACGCTAACCTCGAAGTTGTGACACCGAAGTCGCTCGCCTGCCTGCATGGCCCCTTCCCGGCCGGGCAGATCCCGGTCCAGAAACAGCACAATCCGAGGGAACCCGGTCCGGGAGCGCATCCACTCCAGTCGCTCGATCTGTTCCACGGATATGTGTGAGCCCATCAATGCACCGACATTGCGGCAACCCGCTTCCACCAGCTTTGCCACATCAAAAAACCCCTCCACCAGGACCAGACCAAGTGTGTTCGCTTGATGTCTTGCCTCCTCGTCCAGTAGGAGCTTATCCTGATTGTAGATCTCCAACCCTTTCCGGAACGGGTAACTCCAGTATTTGCCATCCGAGTCTTCCTGTTCCCGGCTCAGGGCCCGTCCGCTATGGCTGAGTATGACCGGCTGAAGATCATGGCCGTTTTCCAGAACGCCACGAACTTGGAACACCATCCGGGAGTTGAGAGGAGAGGCGCCTTTTTCTTTCGCTCGATGAGGCAAAAACCCGCACCCCAGATAGCGGCAGGTTACGGCGGATATGCCTCGGCGCCCCCATTCGGGATGATCCGGGCGCAGATAGGGGCGCAGATCAACCTCGATGGCGCGATTGGTGTGATTTAAGACCGCTGGCCCGCCGACTGCCCGTGGCTGCGGCTGCCCGTCGCGAACAGACAGGGTTTGAGGCGATGAGGTGGAGATTCCTTCGGCTACCATCCACCGTGCTACTTCGAACATGGTCATTTCCAGACCCTGCCGACGCAGCATCTCCCGGCAGAACTGCATGATGCCGCCGCCTTTGCCGCTACTGAAGTCCTTGTAGATGTTTGCCGATAAGCTGAGGTGCAGCGAGGCTTGCACCTCAAGCGTAAACGGTGATTTGAGCCAGATTTCATCGTCGCGGCTGCGGCGCTTGTTGTCTACGATCAGTCCAAAGACCTCGATCACCTTAAGCCAGCTTGCCTTTTGCCAGATTTGGGGCAGATCTTCCCGGCTGACTATCGCAAACCTGGAAGAAATGATCTTTTTGTGGACCGGTCCCACCGGAGAATCTGCGTGGGCGGCGTGCTGATCCCAGAAAGCGGCGTAGTCTTCACCCGAGCGAATCAAAGGATGGTCTTGCGTGAGATCATCGGATTGTTCGGCCTTCCTTTCCTGCGCTTCTGCCGCCATGCTCTCCACCATCCGCCGCAGAGCCTTGGAGCTTCTCAGTCCATTGTCCTTCGCCAGTTCCGCCGCTTTCTCAACGTAGCAGGCCGGGTAGTGTCGAACCAGATTCACCAGGCCATACATGCGCCGTTGACCGCTGCGGCCTTCTTCGTTAAACCATTTCTCGCACAGGCCAAAGGTATGCGGACCGATTGCTTCGGCTTGGGAAAGCAATCTGTCCGTCTCCCGGGATGGATTAAAGATCCGGTCCCTGGGGTCCATCATCAAGGAGCCCGCACGCTTGCTCTTTGGATGCCGACGGACTACCTCCATTCGGCGAGGATCGAGAATCTGGATTTCTTCATCAAAGATCCGCACCGTAACTTCAGTGCCTAACCGGGCCGGACTGGCCGCATAGTAGGACTTGCCCACCTGGATCGTCCCGTCATCGTAGACCGTCCGTGTCTCCTGCTGAAAATAGCGAAACGGCATGAGCGGCAATTCCATCAGATAGGGCTTTTCTTCCTGGAACATTACCTCTACCTGGCGTTTGGCCCGACCATGGATCCGTTGCGATGCCCACCGACTTTCCCAATGCATCAACCATTCATTCTGGGCCTCGATACTGTCGAACTTGCGTCCTTTTAGGGCCGTGTTCTGCGTGTGTTTCACCGCGTTTTCCACCGTTCCTTTTCGATCCGAGTCGCTGACCCTTGCGGGGTCGGCCACCACGCTATAGTGCTCCAACATGGCGGCATATAAGGGATTAAGATCCGGCTCATAGATATCCGGCTTGATCACGCCTTCCTTAAGATTGTCCAACGTGACATATTGGGGGCACCCCCCAAAATACCGGAACGCTTCTTCATGCAGCTTGCACCACGTTTCCTGACTCGATTTCCATACAGTTTTCCGAAAGGCCCTTCCGGAATACTTCAACGTCATGATGAACAGACGTGGCCGCAGATATTTCCCGTTGCTATGAAGAGTCGGAGCCCCCTGTCCATAATCCACCTGGGCTTCTTCTCCCATCAAGAATTCCAGCCGGTCATACTGCTGGGGATCTTTCTTTTTGAGCTTCCGTACGAACCGCTTTACGGAGTTATAGCGGTGAGTGAAGGCGAACAGTTCCACCAGGTCCTGGTAGATGGCCATGCCATTGCGGCCCAGCCTCAACTGCTCCTCGATCCATTCCCGATGCGCTTCACATGCTGAACAAACCTGCTTGGGCAGGTTGTGTTCCTGGACCGGTGGCCGTGGTGGTGGACTTTGCGCCGATGGCGGACCTATGCCGGTGGCCACACCCTGCTCTGTGGAGGATTTTGAGTGCTCAGCTTCTTGGAACGCCATAAAACTGTACGACTGAGCATATCTTCGGATGGTCTTGCGATCGATCCCCGTCGTTCGGTGGATCTCCCGTTGACTCATGCCCTTACCTAGTGTAACATTCCTTAAATAGCTTGATATTATGGTGAGGTCCCAAAGCTGGACAAGAGCCATTTTAAAGGAATGCGAAATATGGAAGAACTTACGGAATGCAACTCTAGCAATGTCTTGATCGTCGTTTGCAGATCCGGCTTCAAAACGTTCATCCCTGCTCTCTCCCATTTGTGTGATTTCAACAAATGAGAGCTTCTACGTTTTGTCGCCGTTTGGAGCTGTCCTTTTTTGGAGAAAATCAGGTCAGCTTAGTGGGGGATTTTGAGGTGGCCACAAGTGGGGGATTTTGGGTGGCCATCAGGGGCAGTAAACCACACTGCCTGGGAGTGTCCAGCGCCCTCCGACTGAGCCGATATTTACAACGTGTCCCGCATTGCGCTTGACCATCTGTGGGAGGATGAGCCGAGTCATATAAAGCAGACCTTTTATATTAGTGTCTATCGTCTGTTCCCA
>Ga0187862_10004558_pt1 | contig 13107 bp, 14 predicted proteins | sample June2016WEW_10_1_FD_133003 | JGI IMG/M metagenome (GOLD analysis project Ga0187862, IMG submission 133003) | Peatland microbial communities from SPRUCE experiment site at the Marcell Experimental Forest, Minnesota, USA - June2016WEW_10_150 | ecosystem: Environmental > Terrestrial > Soil >...
ACGACGCGAAGGAAGCTTTGAAAAAGGCTAAGCTACAGTCAGACAAAAACTGCCAGATTATTCTAAATCAGGCTACTGCTCGGGCTGAGGCGGAAAAGAGAAGGATCGCTTCTGTAACTGAAGTGGAAATGAGGAATAATCTACTTATGTTAAAAGAAGAGCTGGTTAACACTGCCTTTGACAATGCTCTTGTGCGGCTTAAAGAATTCGGGTCAACAGAGAAGTACCACAGTTACCTGCTAAAACGCATGAGAGATGCGGTCAAAGGGTTAGGTCAAAAACGTCTTATCATACAAGTCAACGCCAAAGACAAAGCCTGGCTTACTCAAGAGATAGATTCTCTATCTAAAAAGCTCAGTTGCGAATTTAAATTGATGGATGAAACCGGAGATTTTATGGGTGGTCTTAAGGCTCAGACGCTTGATGGCAAATTGTCTTTTGACGGCACAATTGACAACAAACTGAACGAGCTGAAGCCCCAGTTGCGTATGGAGTTAGCAAAGATAATGTTTAAGGAGGAAACGTAAACCATGCCCGCTAAAGGAAGCGTTATTCGTGTTGCTGGACCAGTTGTTGAAGCCCAAAGCATGGCTGGAGCTATCATGTATGAGCTGGTTGAGGTAGGCAACGAAAACTTGATCGGCGAAATCATCAGGCTTGAAGGCGAACACGCAACCATCCAAGTATACCAGAACACTACAGAACTTAAAGTCGGCGAACCCGTTTTAGGAACAGGAAGCCTACTTTCAGTGGAGTTGTCACCTGGACTGGTCGGAAACGTTTTTGATGGGATACAGCGCCCTTTAGATCTCCTGCGAATGCTTACGGGAGCTTTCATTAAGCCAGTGAAGGGTGTAACTCCTCTCGCGAAAGATAAGAAATGGCGATTCAAACCCAAAGCCAAAGTAGGTGCAAAACTTTCAGGCGGCGACGTAATTGGCACGGTCGCGGAGACAGATTTGGTTGAACATCGCATTATGATTTCACCTCTGATGCGTGGCACTATAGTCAATATTGCGTCTGAAGGCGATTTCACGATAACGGAGCCGATTGCAACTCTAGAGGAGAACGACGCAAGAACCCAGATTGCCATGTTGCAGAAGTGGCCTGTGCGGAGGCCGCGTCCCTACGGTCGAAGGCTTCCGCCCACGGTTCCATTGATTACGGGGCAACGGATAATTGACACTTTCTTTCCTATCGCTAAGGGAGGTAGCGCCTCTATTCCGGGCGGATTTGGCACTGGCAAGACGGTTACTCAGCAGCAGCTTGCTAAATGGTCCGACGCTAACTTGGTGATTTACGTAGGCTGCGGGGAACGCGGCAACGAGATGGTGGATGTGCTGACCAGTTTTCCTAAGTTACTTGACCCTACATCTGGGCACCCGCTAATGGAGCGAACCATCTTGGTGGCTAACACAAGTAACATGCCTGTTTCTGCACGCGAAGCAAGCATCTACACAGGCATAACGATAGCGGAATATTACCGAGACATGGGTTACGCCGTGGCTTTGATGGCTGACTCCACCAGCAGGTGGGCTGAAGCGCTGCGTGAGATTTCAGGAAGGCTAGAGGAAATGCCCGCAGAAGAAGGGTTCCCAAGCTATTTGCCTTCGAGGCTGGCAGAGTTTTACGAACGAACAGGAGTTGTTGAAACTTTGGGGGCAGAGAAACGTTTGGGTTCCATCTGTGCAATTGGAGCGGTTTCTCCGCCTGGCGGCGACTTCTCAGAGCCCGTTACTCAGCATACTAAACGTTACACACGGGTTTTCTGGGCTTTAGACTCCGAGTTGGCTGATGCGAGGCATTACCCAGCGATCAATTGGATGCAAAGCTACAGCGGCTACATCCCTGAGCTTGAAGACTGGTGGAGTGAACAAATAGATAAGGACTGGAACAGCTACAGGGCTGAAGCCATGCGTGTTCTGCAGGCAGAAGACGAGTTAAAGAACATCGTTAAACTGGTCGGCCCTGAGGCTTTACCCGATAAGCAACGTTTGATTTTGGAGACTGCGCGGATTCTGCGTGTTGCTCTTCTTCAACAGAACGCCCTAGATCCAGTGGATACCTATTGTTCTCCGAAAAAACAGTTCAAGATGCTAAAAATCATCGTGGACTTTTACCATCTTGCCGACAGAGTTGTAAACAAAGGTGCGCCGATTTTCAAGATAACCCAGCTGCCGATTACAGAAGAGATAATGCGCATGAAAACTGCAGTTCCTAATGAAAAAGTAAACGATTTGGATGTTTTAGAAGGCAGGATGCAGAAGATCTTTGAAGAGTTGGAGGGTAGCCTGAGGTAAAGTGTATGGCGGGCGTTGGTTTAGAGTATAAGGGCGTAGCTTCGATTTCTGGTCCAATCATCGTTGTAGAAAACGTGAGCAACGTTGGTTACGATGAACTTGTCTCGGTCAGATCCCAAACGGGGGAGATAAGGCGGGGCAAAGTCATTCAGGTAACCCAGAAAGCCGTTACTGTGCAAGTCTTTGAGGGCACTACGGGATTGTCCCCTTCTGAAACCCGGACACGATTCCTTGGAAAACCTCTGGAGGTACCCGTTTCAACAGAAATGTTGGGACGCGTTATGAATAGTTTCGGTGAGCCAATTGATGGTCACCCGAGGTTTTTCACAGAGGAGCGGCGGGACGTAAACGGTTTTCCGCTAAACCCTACGGCGAGAGAGTACCCAAGGGATTTCATTCAAACCGGCATTTCGGCGATTGATGGTTTGGATAGCCTTGTGCGTGGGCAAAAGCTTCCGCTTTTCAGCGGCCCTGGCCTATCTCATAATGAGCTTGCCGCACAAATCGTTAAGCAAGCAACAATTCGAGGGACAAACGAAGGATTCTTCATTGTCTTTATTGCGATGGGGCTGGCGCATGATGATGCCGCTTTTTTCAGGAGAAGCTTTGAGGAAACGGGTGCGATTAAGAACGTTGCGATGTTTCTCAACTTGGCTGAGGACCCGCCTGTGGAGCGCATTATCACACCGAGGGCTGGTTTGACTTTGGCGGAGTATTTGGCGTTCGATCAGAATTCGCATGTCCTTGTGGTTTTGACTGATATGACCAATTACTGTGAGGCTCTGCGGGAAGTGAGCGCTTCGATGGAGGAGGTGCCTAGCCGAAAAGGGTATCCCGGTTACATGTACAGTGATCTTGCAAGCATCTACGAACGCGCAGGAAGAGTCGCTGGTAAGAATGGCTCAATCACGCAGATGCCCATTTTAACCATGCCTAACGACGACATCACCCACCCCATTCCTGACCTTACAGGTTACATTACCGAGGGGCAAATTGTACTGTCCCGCAACCTCGAGAAACAAGGCATTTATCCACCGATCTACATAACCACCAGCCTCTCCAGGCTGATGAAAGATGGCATTGGGAAGGACCGAACCCGCGAAGACCATGCCGACGTCGCGAGTCAACTGTACGCGGCTTACGCACAGTATAACGCTGTTAAATCGCTCGCGACAATTATCGGAGAAGAAGGTCTAGGAACTATGGACCAAGATTATCTGCGTTTCGGCGAACGCTTCGAGAAGACGCTGATTAACCAGGGAAAGAACGAGAACAGAACCATAGAAGACACCTTGAGCATAGCGTGGGACGCGCTTTCAATTTTGCCCGATGAAGAACTAATCCATGTGCACCCCGAATACATTGAGCGGTACTACAAACAAACATCCTTGGAGGCAAAGCAGTAATTGTCAGCCGAAAACATTAGCCCCACAAGAATAAACCTCATACAAACAAGGAAAACCCTAAGCCTTGCCCAATCGGGACGCGACGTACTTGAACGCAAACGCGACATCCTGTTACGTGAGCTTCGAAGTAGCATATTTGAAGCAGAGCGGGCACGAACAGACCTGCTGGAAGCCCTCACAAAAGCATATGAAAGCGTGAAAGAAGCAAACATGACCAGTGGTCCAGAGACAGTTGCCAACGTTGCTATGGGTTCACGTTTCGAAGCGGATTTCTTGATGGATTTCAAAAGTATCATGGGCGTGGTAGTCCCCGATGTTGAATTCCAAGGGGCAGATGAAGTTAAACCAGACTACGGATTCGCTAACACCAGCTCCGAGTTAGACGCCGCGTTTAAGCAGTTTTATGCTTTGCTCGGGTTGATTGCTGAGTTAGCCAAGGCGGAGGGCGCGACGTTTCAAATTGCCAATGATGTGAAAAGGACCCAGCGTCGGGTTAACGCTTTGAACTACGTTCTTATCCCTATGTACCGTAACATCACAAATCGGATTGCTTTGGTTTTGGAGGAAAAGGATCGTGAAGAATTTGTCCGAACCAAAAGAATTAAACATATGATTAAGGAGCATGGAAAAGTTGAGTTCTGATTTTAAAGCCATAAGAAAGATTTTGATTCCGACTGACGGATCAGAGCATAGTATGCGAGCTGCGGAGTATGGTATTAGTATAGCTAAGCTGGTTGGGGCGGAGATAATGGTTATTTTCGTAGTTGATGATGTCGTTCTGGATCAACTAGCGAAGGTTACCGAGCGAGAAGCAGCTGAACGTGAACTTAAGGAAGACGGGCAAGGCCATGTTAACTATGTGCTGGGCTTATTGGGCAAGGCAGGGGTAAAGGGTTCTTCTTTGGTTGCTGAGGGAAGACCGTTTGAACGCATTGTGCAGGTTGCTAAAGAATCGAAGGTTGATTTGATCGTGATGGGAACTTATGGGCGAAAGGGCGCTGACAGGCTTCTCATCGGCAGTGTTGCGGAACGAGTAATTGGATACGCGTCATGCCCTGTGCTTGTCATCAAGTAAACTTTAGAAAAAAGTGGTTACATGTCGAAGGAAAAGTTGGAGAAGGACTTCCAGGACTTCAATCTGCAAATTGAAAAACTGGCAGAAGAAGAATTGAAAAGCATAAGGGAAAAAGCTGAAGCCGTGAGGGTGCAAGCCAGAAGAGTAGGCGAAGCCTTTGAAAACTCTGCTAAGGAAACCAATCAAAGCGGCAAGCAGAAAGGTTAATACCTAGCGGCGACTTGTCTTTTTTCTGTCGGAGCAACCCATTATGAAGAAAATATTGATTGCTTTATTTGTGCTTCCACTTGCGCTTCTTATACCCATCGGATTCGCAGCAGCCATTACCGTAACCACTCTCCAATCAACAACCACAACACCCACAGGAACTTACGACATCTTCGGTTTAGCCATCGGTGCAGGGCTCTCAATAGGCCTAGCGGCGTTAGGAGCGGGAATAGGCATTTCAGGCGCAGGCAGCGCAGCAATTAGCGCGTTAGCAGAGAAACCCGACACCTTCTTCAGAAGTTTCCTCATCGTCGCGTTGGCTGAAGCATTGGCGATTTACGGATTAATTATGGGCATTCTGCTTTGGATAAAAATATGATACTCTTTATTTTTTATTTGTTTTTCCAGTAATTCTTAGAGACACATTTTTTCGAAGTTTCTGCTTCCGAAAAGATAATAATGTCAGACCAATTACTTTATCTAAATCGAAGGGATTTGTTGCCTTGATTTCTAAAGGTGCGTAGTTTGCAGGCGAATTCACTATCGTTTACAATTGTTCCTGAAATTCCTGTGGATTACTTTAGCAAGTTCTACGAGTATATGAATAAGTTTTTCCTTGTCCCTCAAAAAAGCAGGTTTGTAGATATTTCTACGGGCCAATTTTCGTTAAGTTATTCAGTTTTGGATTCCAAGGGGAAAAAGATCCTGAGTGTTCGAGCTTCTGGCAGCGAAAAAATTGACGTTGTTATCGAGCCCCTGAGTGGGCCGGTTTCTGAAGCGGAGGTTTTGAGGTCTAAAGAAGATCTGGAGATAGCCGTTAACGCCTTTGAGGATCAAGTTAGGAAAAACAGCCTTTTCTTCGCTTGGAGAGAAGGCGAATCAATAGTGCCTGAAAAGGTTACAGGTAAAGAAAATAAATCTTTGCGCCGCATTTTTTTGGAAACCCAGATCGTGCTTATAGCGGCTTTTATGAGTGTGGGAATTGTTCTGTTCCTCATCATCGGGCCACTGGTTCCCATTGTGCTAATTGCCATCCAATTTGTCTTTGTTTTTTACTCTAACAAAATAGTTGCCAGGTCTGCAGATTGGCACATCACTGAAAGAGACCCATACATCCACATTCTGCAGTTTCCGCTCTCCACAGCGATGAATGACGCAACCAAAAAACTCTCTAAAAAAGACTTGACACAGCTTAAGCAAGAAATATATAAGATAACAATAGCTGAGAATGGCGAACTTGACTGCGGAAAGGCGCATGATGTTTTCGCCAAATTTGGGATTGACTGTAAAAGCGAAGACTTGATTGCCAGAAAAGTGAACGTTTACGATGTTGTGAAGAGAACTGCTGACAAATTCGGGTACAAAGTGCCTGAAATAATCGTGTCAAACACTTTGCTGCCTAACGCAGCGGCTTCAGGTCCCAGCCCTAGCCGAGGTATTGTTTTGATTACAACAGGAACATTCCTGCAGTTGAGTGACGAGGAAATTGAATCTGTTTTGGGACATGAATTCGGGCATCTGAAAGGGCATGACCCCCTTTGGCTTTACGGTTTATCTGCGATTCAGTATCTTTTCTGGTTCTACATAATCTTCACATTGATAAGAACAAGTTCGACGTTTCTGTTAATTATTTATTTGTGGGCTTTGTTAACACTAACCTATTTTGTGTCAAAGTTCTTTGAGGCAAGAGCTGACTTAATTTCAGCGATAGTAATCGGGAAACCGAAGGTTTTAGCTGATTCGCTTGAAAAAATTGGTTTTCAAAGATTGCTTTACGAGCGTGTGCCGTCTTTCCGTTTCCAAGAATGGCTCAGTTGGGATCCACATCCACCGATTTACTTTAGAATTGCAAGGCTAAGAAACTTGGATGACCCCTCAAGGATTAAACACCCTCTTCGCCAATCAGCAAGAGAAGTAATAAGAGGGTTCTTTAGTAGTTTCTAAAATATGGGTTCTTTAGTAGTTTCTAAAATATTGCTCAACGAATTTTTCTGAGATTACTATAAGCTAGTTTACGCAAGAAACAAAATAAAAAAAATTAGAAATTGGGGAATTTACTAATTTTGATTTTTTGTCGTGCTAAGAAAGCTGTCAGCCCTGTCACTGCTAGCGCCATAAATAGCAAGGTCAACACTGATGGAAACTCGGGAACTGCTGAGGAGGTCACTTTTACGTTTCCCCACATGCCTAACGCTATGTGTCCTGGAAATGTGCATACGTAATAGAAGTTGCCTGTTTGAGTAGGTGTAAAGGTAACTGATCCTGAACCGCCTGAGGGTATATAGGTTGAAATGTCGATGCCTGCATTCCACAGGGGCGAAGTAGTTGCCGATTTGGATGTTGAGATTTCCCATGAGTGCTCCATGGTTCCAACGTTATTTACTGTCATAGTGTAGGTCGTGCCTTCAACAAGGTTAAGTGTTGGTCCCGGGGAAGTTATGTCGCTAGAGCTGCTGCCAAAACCGTATGTGCTGGTAGATTTTTCTCCGGCGTACAATGTTAAGGGTGTTCCTGTCTGCGCTTTAACTGTTGCCGCTGAAACTGAAAGCAAACCAATTACAACTATTAGTGTCAACGCTGCCAAAATCCTACGATTTAACACGCATAATACCTCAACTTACTTTAGAATCAATCACGTAAAAAGGTTTTGTTGCTGTGCATGAACAACTACAATTGCAACCTACAAGTAAAGTTTGAACACGAATGGTTGGTTGACAGACTGTAACACCCATGTGTTACCACATAAGCTTAAATGGTCTCTTTTGTCCTATTATTTTTAGGTGCTTTTTTTGCCAATAAGCAGGCGTGCGTTTATTAAAATTGGCGCTGCTGCAGCCATTGGAGTCGGAATAGCCAGTGCCATTGAAATTCCAATTTTAGAACAACAAATCAGTGCTAAGAATAATCAAAAGCAGAGCATCCAAAGCCAAGTACAACAGACATTTATTACTTTAGGGTCAACCGAACAAACTGAAGTGGAGGCTCTGGTAGAAACTATTATTCCCTCCGATAATAATGGTGCAGGGGCAAAAGAAGCAGGCGTAATATTTTTCATTGACCACCAACTAGCTGGCGAATATGGAAATAATGCTCGAATGTACATGAAAGGGCCATTTGTTTCTGCAGGTCAGAGTGGGTCAATAACGGTTGATGAAATTACTTATTCAGGCGGCACCGCTTCACAGATATTTTCTGGGCCTCAATACCAGTACAACATGCCTCTCAGGGAGTTCTGGAGAACTGGGCTTGCGGCCTTAGAGACATATTCAAACAGTGCTTATGGCAGCAACTTTGAAAACCTTAATTCCATTCAGAAAACTCAAGTATTAACTGATTTGTATAATAATAAGCCAACAAGTTTTAGCAATATTTTGCCAAAGGATTTTTTCGATGAATTAATGTTTATGGCATGGTCCGGATTTCTTATGGATCCTGTTTACGGAGGCAACAATGGCATGGTAGGCTGGTCATTAACGGGTTTTACAGGCGCCGATTTGGGTGATAGTTTCAATAACGGCAGAAATGTAATGAAATTGATGGTTGCCAGCTCGCCGACGCGTTATCCGCCTCACAGCTTAGGGGAGCTCCAGAAAGTACTGGGGAGCATGTGAGGGAAAAATATGAGTCAAATTATTAATCATCCTTCTGTGGACGTAGTGGTCTTAGGCATGGGCGTTGTAGGCGGAACCGTTGCAGTCGAGCTATCGAAGGCAGGCTACAAGGTGGTCGGTCTTGAAAGAGGACCGCACTGGGAGTTTGCAACTGACTTCTTCTATACCAAATTTGATGAGTGGGGGATAGGTTTCATGCGGAAATTCGACATCAGCCTTGCGATAACTTCATCCACTTTACGAAATAACAGTAGCCAATTTGCGCTTCCTATCCGCAGAAACACAATTGGGTATTCAGGACAAATTATTTCAGAAGGCTGGGGCGTGGGAGGAATGGCTCAACATTATGGCGGAGTAATGGGTCGATATGGACCATGGGTATACCAAGTCTATTCAGACACTGCCAGCAAATACGGCTTGGGCTTTCTAAACGCTGCTGTACCTCACCAAGACATAATAGATTGGCCAATGACCTATGATGATTACACACCCTACTATGAACAATGGGAAAAAATGTGGGGTGTCTGCGGTACAAATGAAGGACCATTGTTGTCTGGCTTTGACAATTACAGCTATCCACTGCCTCCTGCACCAACAACGCCTGTAGGAACGGCTTTCAAAAACGCTACTGAAGCATTAGGATATAGTCCTTTTCCCGGTCCACACGCTCTTGCTACTCAATCTTTCGTTAATCCATACGGAGTCGGAGTACAAGAATGCATATATGAAGGGTGGTGCGCCGGACCCTGTAATTACACATGCGAAGTTGGAGCAAAAGCAAATTCTGACTTTAGAACGATTCCAGCTGCCCTAGGTACTGGAAACTTCGAGCTAAGGATTAACAGTTATATCTTTAGGCTGGACACTGATAGCTCGGGTAACATTATAGCAGCAAGATATTATGACGAACAGGGCAACGTAAATGTTCAACCGGGCACGGTCTTCTTCAATGGCCTCTGGGGATTTAACATTGTTAAGCTCATGATGAACTCAGGTGTGGGCAATAATTACGATCCAGTTTCTTCAACTGGCTCTCTTGGGAGAGGTATAGCAATGGGAGTTCCCCCACCTGTGAGAACAGCCACGGGAATTCTAGATAACATCGGCGGAAACTCATACACATGCGGCAGCGGTTATGGGGGAGCATACGCCATCCGTGACCTGTGCGACGACAACTTTGACCACACAGGGCTCAACTTCATAGGAGGTGCCTACCCAGAAGCAGGTTTTTACCCAGGTGGTGGGCCGAACAACTTTGCCTTCTTCGCCGATCAACCGACCCCAGCTATGATAGGAAGCACTTTCAAAGCCAGCCTAAAAAACGTGTTTCTACCAACTAAAACACTTGTTGCTCTTGCACCATCTGGAGTATCGCCGCCTGTTACAGATTGGTATATTGACTTAGATCCTCATTATACCGATCAGTATGGTGATCCATTGCCTAGACTAACTATTGATTGGACTATGAATGAAGTAAACTGCGCAAATTACCTTGCCCCAAAATGTGCAGATATACTAACCAAGATGGGTGCCAGCAACGTTCAGGTCTCTCCAGAGATCACAACCCCCGTAAGCCATAACCCTGCTTGGCAGGCACACATGCGTGGAGGAGCAAGAATAGGTAGCGACTCAGCTACTTCAGTTTTCAATAAATGGCAACAATGCTGGACAAGCCAAAACCTATTTGCAGCTGGAGAAATATGCAAACCAATGGGAGACAACACAACAGCCGGAACCCACCCAATAGGTCCGATGTCTTACGTGGCGGCTGAAGGAATAAAAAACTACCTGAAAACCCCCGGTCCTCTGGTATAGCCCGAGGTTCCTCTAAAGTTAAACTTTCAAAAACAGGAGAAAAAGCGAATGGAACAGCAGTTAAGCCCCATTTTAATAATCATTCCGCCACAATATGTTTCCGCATTATTGAAGCTTCATGAAAAATTAGAAGACAAAAGCAAAGAGTGGGCTTTAAGCGGCGATCTCGGAGAAGCCTTGAACGGCGTCAGGATAAAGCCTGACTGTGTAGAAATTGTAACCTCAAAAGATGGAGCCGAGCAAATTCACGAGGCAGTCAAAGAGTTTAGACCAGAGCCTATTGCCTATCGAGTTCAGAGGCTTACACGAAACGCTTTAGTCGGAAACGTGGAGCAGCCTCTTTACGCAGGGAGCCATTATTTTGAGTTTCAGATCGATGGAATTAAAATCAAGGTTAATGGCGATTTACAGTTTAAAGTGAACGACTGGGGATGGGGCGACAAATTTGAGTTTACACCAGTCTGGGTCTACATAGTGAACAAAAAAACCGCTGTCGTTCCTCTACATGTAAAACTTGAACTTTACCAGAATTTAGGGTGGAGTGATAAGGTGGAAAAATTAAACTTGGTTATCACTAACAGGGAACGGCTTTTTCATCAAAGAGTCAGATGAGCACGAATTTGTCAACAATTAAACCGAACATCAAACAAGCCAAGTAAGGAATTGAGGCAATGAACACTTTGAAGCCGCCCTCTTCTTGACTTTTAAAAAGTAATCGTCGATTTTGAAATAGAAATGCGCTTCCTGCGACCATCGCAAAGAAGAAGTAAATGGTACCTGTAAGATGAAATATTGGCAATAGAAAAGAGAAGGCTACTGTTAAAACATTCAAGCCGAAAACAATTTGCGAAGCTTTCATGACCCCGACCTTAACAGGCAACATAGGAACTCCAGCTTTCTTGTATTCTCTCACTTTCTTGATGGCTAGTCCCCAAAGGTGACCTGGCGTCCAAAGAAAATCCAGCATTGCAACCAGGAAGGGCATCAAGCTAAGAGTGTTCGCTGCAGCTGTCCAACCTGCAAATCCAGCAAAACAGCCAGCGAAGCCTCCTATAACCACGTTCCAGGGGCTGGCGCGCTTGAGCCAAACAGTGTAGATAATCAAGTAAAAAACTGTTCCAAGAAACATCATAAGGAAAGTCAAAAGGTTAAACAGAAAATAGGATATAGCAAAGCTTGCACCAATCATTGCCGCTCCCAGCATAAACGCTTTGTTAGATGCCACTTGCCCCGCTGGAATTGCACGTTTCGAGGTGCGCGGCATCAACATGTCGATATCTCTGTCATAGAAGCTGTTTAGAACGCCGCAACCGCCCGCCGCCAAGTAACCCGTCACAGCGAATAAAGCAAGTTTTACCCAGGTGATCGATGGAAACGCTGCGAGAACAAAGCAGGTGACGCCTACAAACAAGTTTAGCAGTGTCACCTTAGGTTTCGTAAGTTGCAGATACCTTTCTATTTTTTGCTTCATTATTGGCTTCTCTTTTATTTGTTAACAATGCTTCGCTGTTTTTTGTTGTCTGACTAAGGAAACGCTGGTCCCGTAGCTGAGCTAACTATAACGGCGCCGTACATTCCGGCACCAACATCGCCTGAAACAGTAGAAATATACCAGTAGTCGAACGCGCCGTTGTAAGGTTTAAAGATAACCGAACCTGTCTGGCCAGACATAAGCGGATTGCTGGGGGAGCCGATCATAGCATTGAAAAGTACGGATGCGCCAACGGTGGGCGTTGCGGTTATGGCAAAATCATGTGGCAGCTTCCCAACATTCACAACAGTAATGTTGATGGTGTCAGACGTTGAAAATCCGATGGTTGGTCCTGGCGAAGTCATGTTGTTGGGAGCTGTGCCAAAGCCAAATTTCCCGTTTGAAAGCTCTCCTTCATAAAGAACAATAGTCGCTGTCGGTGTCTTGCTTAAACTTGACCCTGCCATTTGCGGCTGGATGTTGAAAACCAACACAGCTGCTGCGCCCACAAGAAGCGCGAGAGCCAGAGCTCCTATCACGATAAGAGGCAAGTATGGTCTGAAAGAGTTAGCCATCGCTTTCACATTCCCATCGACATTGTCATTGCAGCTGCAACTGCTAGAAAGATGACGCCCACAACGGCAGCTATCGGTAAAATCGCAAGCCGTTTATCCTCATAACGCAGATGCTGGTAGTACATTGCTATGGTTATTGCTTTTCCTGAAGAAATTAAGAGTATGATCAGCGCCAGCAACGAGGCTGCTCCTGCTAACGAACGCGTTACTACTTCCGCCACAGTTGCAACTACCAATCCCAGCCAAATTCCAACGTACATTTTCATTCCAGGCATATTTTTCACCTAAATTAAATAGAACAGCGGGAAGAGGAACATCCAGACAATATCCACGAAATGCCAATACAAGCCTATGTTCTCCACTGCAGAATGCTTTGTATTTGTAAATCCACCGTGGAATGATCTGAAAAGAAGATACCCGACCGCAACCAAACCCGCTCCTACATGTGCAGCATGAAGACCTGTCAACAGAAAGTAAGTTGAGCCGGGTAAACCGCTACTTATGGTGAACCCGTTTCGATAATATTGCGGCCATTCAATTCCAAGCTTGATTACCAAAAAGGCGGCGCCTAAACTAAATGTGCCAATTAACCCGATCCTTAAACCTTTGATGTTGCCTCCTCTAATCGAGTAAAGCGCAAACACCAT
>Ga0187862_10004562_pt1 | contig 13093 bp, 10 predicted proteins | sample June2016WEW_10_1_FD_133003 | JGI IMG/M metagenome (GOLD analysis project Ga0187862, IMG submission 133003) | Peatland microbial communities from SPRUCE experiment site at the Marcell Experimental Forest, Minnesota, USA - June2016WEW_10_150 | ecosystem: Environmental > Terrestrial > Soil >...
ATCGCATTTGCCCTTTCTGATTACGCTCGAGGAATGCAAGGCGTCGCTGGTGGAGCAGGCACTACAGCAGATCAACACGCTGGATTTCCTGGTGCAGCCATGTCTGCATCTGCCGATTCTGTAGGGGCTTGGTCAAGAAAACTTCACGAATTGTCATCCCGAGCATAGCAAGGGATCTGCAGTTTGTCGGACATCTAGCAGGCTGCGGAAAAATTCGGGATTCGTATCAGGGTATTGCTTTAGCGATACCATAAGTTCATAGTCCGCCGTTCTTACGCTTCCACTTGAAAGAACTGGGCCATGTTGCGGAATTTCCTATAGCGGGTTTCCAGCAAATCCCCGATTGACAGTCGCCTCACCGAGGCCAGATGCTGCTGCAGCGCCGCGTCCAGCAACTCGGCTGCCTGCGCGTGGTCGGTATGCGCGCCTCCGGCGGGTTCGGGGATGATGCCATCAATGCAGCCGAGTTCGTCTAAATCTTTGGCCGTAATCCGCATGGCTTCCGCGGCCAGATCTTTCTTGCTGGCATCGCGCCACATAATGGACGCGCAGCCCTCCGGCGAAATCACGGAGTAAACCGAGTTTTCCATCATCAGCACGCGGTCGGCCACGGCTATCGCCAGAGCGCCGCCACTGCCGCCGACACCAATCACGGTCGCAATGATCGGCACCTCCAGTCGTGCCATCTCCAGCAGATTGCGGGCAATGGCTTCTCCCTGGCCACGCTCTTCAGCGTGCAGTCCGGGATAGGCGCCGTCGGTATCCACAAAAGTAAAAATCGGCCGCTTGAATTTCTCCGCAATCTTCATCACCCGCAACGCTTTTCGATAGCCTTCCGGATGCGGCATGCCGAAGTTTCGATACACGCGCTGCTTCGCGTCCCGCGCTTTCTGCTGGCCGACCACAATGACTTCTTCGCCGTGAAAGCGAGCCATCCCGCAGACAATCGCGGGATCGTCGCGGAAGCTGCGATCCCCGTGAATCTCGCTCCAGTCGCTGAAAATGCGCTCCACGTAATCCAGGGTGTAGGGACGTTGCGGATGACGCGCCAGTTCCGTGCGCTCCCACGCGTTCAGGTGCGAAGAAATCTCACGGCGAAGATCGTTCACCCGATCGTGCAGTTGCTTGATCTGCCGCAGCGTTTCGGCGTTCTGCCCTTCCAGTCCCTGCAATCGCGTGATCTGCCCCTGAATCTTTTCCAGTTCCTGTTGCGCCTTCAGTCCAGAATCCATCTTGATGACGTTCCCATTCTTTCGGGGGTGATGCGCTTCCACAATCGAGAGCATAAAATCCGCGCCGGCGATGACGGGATTCTCCGCATCATCTTTCGCGCCGTGTTTCGCGCTGTTTTTCGCGCCGATGTTCGCACCGTTCCCCGCGCTAGGATCTGCCTTCTCTGCCCGCTTTATTTTCGCTCGTCTCATCGGCCGCATCGGTTCACTGGCGCGGATCAACTGATTTTACGCACGCTGCCGCGCCCGCACAGCTCTTCCACTCGCCCCAGGAAATTGCGGTCCGGCATCACATTATAGCCTTCCGCTTCCATCACTACCATGAAATCGCCTTCCCGCTCCACATCAAAGAGCACCTTCGCTTCGCCTTTGCACTCGTGGCAAAGCGCGTGCAGCGCGTCGACCGTGCTCTCGGTCGCATTCCCGAGTGGAATCCGAATGCGAAGCGCCTTCGCCAAGGGCACGGAAGCTTCATCCAGTGGAACGATTTCGTTGGCCGTAACTTTCGGATTAGCGCCTTCTTCAATGCGCACGCCCCCGCGAACCAGCACCGGAACCTCGAGCTTCACCTTCTCCGCGAGTTTTTTGTAGGCCTCGGGAAAGACCAGCAGTTCCACCTTCCCCGCCCTGTCTTCAAGTGCTGCTTGCGCCCACAGCTCGCCTCTTCTTGACTTTGCCACCCGCAGACCCGAAATCAAACCCGCAGTCGTGATGTTCTCATCCTTGCCGGTGGATTTCTTCATGGCGGCAATATCTTCAGTGGAGAGCGCGTTCAGGTCGGCGAGTTTGTCTTTGTACTTTTCCATCGGATGCCCGGTAATAAAAAATCCCAGGATCTCTTTCTCCGCCCCGAGCCGTGTATGTTCGTCCCAGTCGGGCACGTTGGGGAGCGCGTCGCTCGCCTGCTGCGCCGTTTCATCCGCAAACACGCCGAACAGGCCGTGTTGTCCCGACTCTGCGTCGCGCTGCGCTTTCTGCGCCTGCTCGATCGCCGTATCCAGCGCCTGCATGAGCTGCGCCCGGCGCCCGAAACAATCCATGGCGCCGCTCTTGATCAGCGACTCCAGCACGCGCTTATTGAGCAGCCGCAAGTCCACTTCCTCGCAGAATTCATAAAAGGACTTAAAATTCCGGCCCAGCTTCTTCCGAGCCGCCACAATCGACTCGATCGCATTTCCGCCAACATTCTTCACCGCGGCAAGCCCAAAGCGAATCGCCTGCCCGTGCGGCGTAAAGTTCGCGTCGCTCACGTTGATATCCGGCGGCTCAACCGCGATTCCCATTTCGCGGCATTCGTTGATATACTTCACCACACTATCTGTATCGCCCGTGATCGAGGTCAGCAACGCCGCCATAAACTCGATCGGATGGTGCGTCTTCAAATAAGCGGTGTGATACGCCAGCAGCGCGTACGCCGCCGAGTGTGACTTATTGAAACCGTACCCGGCAAATTGCGCCATCAGATCGAAAATCTTCTCAATCTTCTTCGGCGGGAAACCCCGCTGCCTCGCTCCCTGCACGAAACGCTCTCGCTGTGCCGCCATTTCCTCGGGCTTTTTCTTTCCCATCGCCCGGCGCAGCAGATCGGCTTCTCCGAGCGAGTAGCCGGCGAGTTTGTTGGCCGCTTGCATTACCTGTTCCTGATAGACGAACACACCGAGCGTTTCCTCCAGAATCTCGTTCAGCTCGGGCAACTCATATTCGATCTTGCGGCGACCCTGTTTGCGCTCGATGAAGTCGTCGATCATGGCCATGGGGCCGGGACGATAAAGCGCATTGAGCGCTGTCAGGTGTTCGATGGAATTCGGCTGGTACCGCCGCAGTACGTCGCGCATGCCATGCGACTCAAACTGAAACACGCCAGATGTCAATCCCTTATGAAATACCTTCTCGTAGGTCTCGTGGTCCTCAAGGGGAATGTCGTCGAGCTTTAGATTCGTCCCCTTCTGCGCAATCAATTTCAGCGTGTCGTCGAGAATGGTAAGCGTCGTCAGCCCGAGAAAATCCATCTTCAGCAGGCCCATCTTTTCAATGGCCACCATATCGAAGGCGGTGACAATTTCGTCGTTCTTCGTCTTGTGCAGTGGCACCAGTTCAATCAGCGGACGCGGCGAAATCACCACGCCCGCCGCATGCACACCCGAATTCCGCACCAAACCCTCGAGCTTCCGCGCCGTATCGAGCAACTGCCGCACCTGCGGATCTTTCTGATACGCCTCCTGCAGCGCCACCGACTCCTTAAGCGCGTCGTCCAGCTTGATATTCAGCGTGGTCGGCACCATCTTCGCGATGCGATCCACGTCGCTGTACGGCATATCCATGGCGCGCCCGACGTCCTTGATGGCGGCTTTCGCCGCCATCGTTCCAAACGTGATGATCTGCGCGACATTCTCCCGCCCATATTTATGGGTGACGTACTCGATCACTTCGCCGCGCCGGTTCATGCAGAAATCGATATCGATATCCGGCATGGAAATGCGCTCCGGGTTGAGGAAGCGCTCGAACAGAAGTTCGTGCTGCAGCGGATCGATGTCGGTAATCCCGAGTGAGTATGCAACCACCGCTCCCGCCGCCGATCCCCGCCCCGGACCCACCGGAATGCCGCGTTCGCGGGCGTAACGGATGAAATCCCAGACGATCAGAAAATATCCCGAGAACTTCATCTGCTGGATGATCGCCAGCTCGCGCGCCAATCGTTGTTCGTACTCTGCCAGCGAATGCTTGAGCCGGCCGCTTGCCGCCGCGGCCCGCAGGTTTTCCATGCGCCCCGCGAATCCCTGCCGCGTGATGTGCTCGAAATAACTGTCGAGAGTAAATCCCTCCGGAACGTCGAAGTGCGGAAACGGGCTGGGAACTTTTTCCAGTCGAAGGTTGCAGCGCTCGGCAATATCGAGCGTGCGCGAAAGCACCTCCGGCGAATCCTTGAACACGCGCAGCATCTCGTCGCCGTTCTTGACGTAGAACTGCGTACCCTCGAATTTCATCCGGTTCGTGTCCTGGATGGACTTCCCCGTTTGAATGCACAGCATCACATCCTGCGCGTGCGCATCGTCTTCACAAAGATAGTGGCTGTCATTGGTCGCGACCATCGGCAGCCCAAGATCTTTTTCCAGTCGAAACAAATCCGAACGGATGCGGTGTTCCATCTCCAGCCCCTGATCCTGAATCTCGAGAAAGAAGTTTTCTTTGCCGAAGAGGTCGCGGTAGAATCCGGCTGCCGACCGCGCCGCGTCGTAATTCCCTTCCGCCAACCGCTCCGCCACTTCGCCTTTCAAACATCCGGAAAGCCCAATCAGTCCCTTAGAATGCTCAGCCAGAAATTTCTTGCTTACCCGAGGCTTGTAGTAGAAGCCGTGCAGCGAGGCTTCGGACGTGATCTTCACCAGGTTGCGGTAGCCTTCTTCGTTTTCCGCCAGCACCAGCAGGTGGTTATACGTGTCGCCGTCCGGCGGAGTGCGCGTAATGACGTGATCGTCCTTCTTGCAGATGTAGAGCTCGCAGCCGATGATCGGTTTAATTCCCGCGTGGTGCGCCGCATTGACAAAATGCACCGCGCCAAAAATATTTCCGTGGTCGGTCATGGCCACCGCGGGCATGCCCAGTTGTTGAACGCGCTCGACAAGCTTCTCGACGTCGCAAGCGCCATCAAGCAAAGAGTAATCGCTATGCAGATGCAGGTGGACGAATTGGTTTTGGCTCATGAAGGCAGCTTTTGGCTCCTGGCTCCTAGCTCCTGGCTCTTATCAGCCCGTGGCGCAGATACGATTTGTATCAGGGTATGCCTTCAGGCATACCGTAAGTACCGCGTGGTCAAAGCGCCTTTAGGCGCTGCGGGCTCTTAGCGGATCGGATTTATTCTACCGGCTGGATAGGATCGTGCAACGCCTGAATGTGGTGCAGTTTAGTTGAGCGTGCGATCAACGCACAATCTGGAGCGAGAGCGCCGGTCCCGGCACCTGAAAATCTACTCCGCGATCGTCATTCATCTTGACCGTGGCGGGAATATCGAGCTGGGCAAGAGGAATCTTCTTCGCGGCGGTGTCGTTGAGCACCCAGAGCGTTCCACCGGCGATCGCGTAGTTATGCACTTCTTCAACATGCTGGTCGCGGAAAACCAGCGCCGTCGCGGGCTCCTGCTCTGGCTTCGGCCGATTGCGCGCTTCCACATCAGCTTGCAGCCGGTCGATTTTTCCATTCAGCTGATCGAGGTCGCGCCGCACTCCGCTGTCGTCGCGGTAGGGCACAGGGCTATAAGCACTGGCATACGAATCCTGATCGTCAGCATCGTAAAGAGGATCGTCATACCAGCCGTAATAACCGTAGGGATAATATCCAGCGTACGGGTAGTAGGGATAATAGCCGCGTCCGTAGAAGCCTCTGCGATTGTAGTAGGGGTTTCCAATCCGAAGACGAATGCCGGAGCTGTGGCTCACACTTCCGCCATGGAATGCGCCGGAGGCGCCGGACGAATGTCCGGCAAAGGAGTGTCCGCCACCGGAGGCGAAGTGACCGCCGCCGCTACCGCCGCCGCGCCGTTGTGCCCACACCGGCAGCGTGAGCAAAATCAGGCTGAACGCCGCTATGTACAACCAGCGCCGCATAGCCACATTATAGCGCAATTTGGCTGGTTTCCTCAGTCAAGAACATGCGGTCGGCATACGAAAAGCAAAGCCCCTCGCCGATTTCCACGTTCCGTCTATGCCGACTTACCTGCCCTTTTTCTTGGACTTTGCCTTGGCCTTTGCCTTGGTTCTAGCCGCCGGCTTCGTAGGCTTGGCGGGTTTCCTCGGCTTCTTTATGGCCTTAGCCTGAGTTGGCCTGCTCACTTTAGCAGGAGCCACAGTCTTTGCCGCAGTTGTCTTTGCCGCAGCTACGGATTTCACTGGCACCACAGGCTTCGCTGTCGGGGTCGACTTGACCTGTGCCGGTGCCGGCGGAGTCACCGGAGCCGCGGCCCCAGCTTTTCCCTTCCCCTTAGCCCCCGGCTTGCCGCTCGCCGCCACCGAAACAGTCGCGGCGGCCGCGGCCGCCGCGGAAGCAGCCTTAGCTCCTCTGCCTCGCTTCGTGGGTGGAGGTGGCGGCGGTGGCGGCGGTGGCGGCGCCAGCGGCTTGAGATATTTCAAGGTCTCCGTCCGCGAACGCAGCTTGCCATCCAACAACAGCATGAACACGTCGTTCGCGATCTTCGGATACTCCGGCATCTGCGGCGTGATTCGGAGTTCCGTCATCTCCGGCAACGGAATCTTCTGCTGCACCTGCCTCCACTTGGTGAAAAAATTCTTGATCTTCTGCGCCACCGCCTGCTGCCGCGCCGTGATCGCCAGAAACAGAATCATCTCGGGACGCGCCGACGACAGCAATTGCCATGTCCGCGACGGCGTCGCCGCTTCTTTACCCGTCAAACGCTTAGCGAGACTGTGGGCGTTCGCATCCAGATCCTTCCACGCTTCGACCAGATCCTTGCGCGGAATCGCCCGGCGCAAATCCGTAATATCCTTGTCGCCCAGCCGCTCCGTTAGGAAATGAAGCACCAACGGCGCAACCTCCGGCGTATAACCCAACTCGTTCATCTGCTGTCGCGTCTTCATCAGCGCGCCCAAGCCGGCCGTGTCCACCTTGGCCGTACTCCAGCGCGGATTCAGTACCTTCAGCCATCCCTCTTTTTCGTACGCCTTCAGTACGCTGAGCGCATCGTCCTCGTAAGCCAGCTGTTCGATCTCGTATCCGATGCTTGAATTCCGTATGTATTCGATGTAGTTGCTTTCTTTGCCCGATTCGTAACGCGCCTGGGTCCGCTCCTCAAGCGGCCAGTGGAAGCGCGTGCTAAAGCGCGTGGCCCGGATCATCCGCGACGGATCTTCAAGAAACGCGTAGTTGTGCAACACCCGAATCACTTTGGCTTCGATGTCGGCCACACCGTTAAATGGATCCATCAACAGCCCGCGCGATCCTTCATTCAGCGACAGCGCCATCGCGTTGACGGTAAAATCGCGGCGGCGTAGATCTTCAATGATCGTGGCCGGAGTCATTTGCGGAGGCTTGCCCGGCTTGTCGTAGCGCTCCGAGCGCGCCATCGCAACTTCGGCGCGAACCCCGCCAGGCAGCGTCAACAGCAATGTCCGCGTTTCGGCGTCGGCGTCGCCCACCACCGCTCCGGCGCGCTCCAGATCTTTCTGCAGCTTGAGGGCGTTGCCTTGTACGGTGAAATCCAAATCGCGTATGGGGAAACCGGTAATCAAGTCGCGGATCGCGCCGCCGGTGAGATATACATTCATCCCCGCCGACTTAGCGGCGCTTAGGACGAGGGTGACTGCCTTTTGTTGATCCGGCGAGAGCCGGGTTTCCATCGTGTATATGTAATCGGCCATGCCTTCCTAGTCGCCTTGCTGTGGCCCTTCGCGGGGCTCGATCGAGGCGTTTTTCACAGGTTCTCCACAGGGGCCCGGCTCGAACCTTCACGAGCTGCTTGCGGGTGAAATCTAACTTGCTCTAGACATTAGAGTTATGCCGTAAGCTCCCAGCTCCAGCAAACTACCGAAAATAACACAAGGTTTACCCGTTTGGCTACTGTCAAGGCACACACTGTCCTAATTCATCGGGAAAGTGCGAGAATCCCATCTGGAGCTTCCATCCCGCTACGCATCACGTACGATTGGGGTTGAAGTGTCCCTAAGCCCATGCCCTCGACTCACAAGAAAGTCATCGTGCGGAAACACGACCGCGACTCCATCAGCGGTCACGTCACCCCCGCCAACTTTGTCGTCGATGGCAAACTCGAACTGCTTAACACCTCGGGCAACGTTGTTGCCATCGATTTGCGAGACATCAAAGCGGTTTATTTTGTCCGCGAGTTTTCCGACGCCGACCTCATGCTCCGCAAGACTTTCACCACCCGTCCCAGGACCGAAGGCTTGTGGGTGCGGTTGAAATTCAAGGACAATGAAGTGATTGAAGGCATCCTGCCGAACGACCTCACGCAAAATCCAGCCGAAGGATTTCTGATGAACCCTCCCGACCTGCGCTCGAACACGCAGCGGGTGTTCGTGCCGCGCGAAGCATTGACGTCAGTGACGGTGCTAGCCGTAATAGGAGCAGCCAACCGCCGCCGCAAAGGTGGCCAGCCCGATACCAGGCAAGTCACGCTGTTCGAGCAATAGCTCGCGTAGGGACAGCCGCCCTCGGCTGCCCAAGCCGAGCGCTGCTCGGCGCGGCCCCGCCTTCCGCTACAATTCTCCCGGACACCGCCATGAAACTATCCGACATCGCCGCCGCCCTGAACGCCCGCATCGACAACGCCCCACCCGACACCGAAATCACCGGAGTAGCCGGCATCGAACAAGCCAGCCCTGGCCACCTAACCTTCGTGTCGAATCCAAAGTACAACGCTGCCGCCAAAATCACGAAGGCCTCAGCCGTCATCGTAGCCGAGAATTTTCCTGCCATCTCTACAGGAATGCTGCGTAGCAAGAACCCATATCTAGCCTGGGCGAAAGCCCTAGAACTTTTCTATCAGCCGCCCAGCTACGCCCCCGGAATCCATCCCACCGCGGTCATCCATCCCACGGCAAAAAAGAAGCTAGGCAAGAATGCGCACCTCGGTCCCTACGTAGTGATTGACGAAGACGCCGTCATTGGAGACAACGCCGTTCTGCTAGCCCACGTAGTCATCTACCGCGGAGCGACCATCGGCAACAATTTCTTCGCCCACGCCCACGCCGTAGTAAGAGAATTCTGCCACCTGGGAGACAACGTCCTGCTCCAGAACGGCGTAGTAGTCGGCTCCGACGGTTTCGGCTTCGCCAAGGACGACTCGGGTCACTGGCACAAAATCGTCCAATCCGGCAACGTAGTGGTTGAGAGCGACGCCGAACTCCAGGCCAACACCTGCATCGACCGAGCCAGCATAGGCGAAACCCGCATAGGACGAGGCGCGAAACTAGACAACCTGGTCCACGTAGGCCATAGCTGCACCATAGGCCAAGACACGCTGCTCTGCGCACAAGTAGGACTAGCCGGCACCACCGACGTAGGCAACAACGTAATCCTGGCCGGCCAGGTAGGCGTCAGCGGCCACGTAAAAATCGGAGACGGAGCCATCGCCATAGCGCAAAGCGGCATCCCCCACGACGTACCCGCCGGAGCCATGGTCAGCGGAGCTCCCGCCGTCGATCACAAGTTGTGGTTAAAGTGCTGCGCTGCCTACGCCCGGCTGCCGGAGATTGCCAGGGCAGTTAGGAAGCTGTCGGAGCGGGAGTAAGTCGTTTATTGCTGGATACTTAGAAAACAGTGTTTCACGTGGAACATTTTGTAGACATAGTTTGATATGTATACCAATATACGTACAATCTGGGTTTATACGTATATTGTTGTGCGTACACACGCTGGTTATGAAGAAACATATTGTGAAGAAACATGGAAGAGTTACACCGCGCCGGCTGCAACGGACGATTTCGCGGCTGCGGGCTTCGGAGGACGCGGGCGATCCGCTGGCGGTGCGGCCGCCATACTGGAAGGAAAACAAGAAGCAGATCCGGTTGTATCTGGATGCCGACGTTCTGGCATGGTTCAAGAGAGAGGGGCGGGGCTACCAGACGAGGATCAATCGAGCGCTGTGGAAGCTAATGAAGGACGAGAAAATGAATTCGGGCGAATGAGCTGGGCCGTTGTGGGCGGCCAGTATTCAGGTGTTCAGTGCATCAGCGAGTCCGCCCAAGCGGAGCTTGGACGGGGCACCCTCGGGATTTTCAGATGACTTCGGTCGGGCCCCCGTGCCGTGTTACCTCTTAGATACTCTATAGTTATTATATTAATGGTAGATGCTATCCTCACCGCATCTTGGAGGATAAACATGGCGCAAGTAACTCAGCGCAGTTCTGTAATCGAATCTCATCTTAGACAACCTCGCTTCTACCAACAAGCCGTCCTCCTTGCTACCATCCTGGCGCTGCTCCAAGCACACTCATGGGGCCAGAAAGCCGCCGCCGCGGCCGAAAAGCAGTCGACATCGCTTGCCGGACCATTGCAGAACGCCGATCAAGGAACTGAGCTCCATATTTTTTATGTCCACGGCATGGGAATCACATCGCCTAAAGGAGAGAGGAAGAAACACCACCCGCAGAACTTCGACACATCGGAAGAGTTTCGAACGGAATTTTGCAAAAAAGTAGTTCATTGCGAACCGAGCAAACCTAAGGGAGAGTTCCTGGGAAGAAACTACGCCAACGAAGCTTTTTTTAAGCCGGGCTCAACTAACGATCTCATGTATCTCGGGGAAAAGGTTTGGAGATCGCCCGAAGAGTGGAGCGCCGCTGCGCCTTTTGCCGATAACTACAAGCTTGTCCGAACAGATGGGCCCATAATTTACTTCCACGAAATCAACTGGTGGCCGTTGGTTCTCTCCGCAAAATGCCGCCAGATTGTCGCAAGAGAAATAGCCCTCGTCGATCGTGACAAAATACATACTGATATTTGTCAAGCGGCGATCGATCCCGATCACTACGTCAATGGCAGATTGAATGGCAGATATCGCTCTTATACGTGGTGGATTGACAAGGATGAGGAACGCGTCCCACCTTGGCCAAAAGCAGCGGTAATCAATCGCTGGCTAAAGCACGACATCCTCGACTGGGGTTTCGCTGACGCACTCCTGGCTGTTGGCCCGCTGCACAATTACCTCGTCCAAGGCATCCGCGAGGTTGTTTTGGATTCGATCAGAACGGGGAGGGACGATGGTGACATGGCAAACAAACAACGGGAGTTCATTATTGTCTCCCATAGCTTGGGCAGTTATCTCATGTTCTCAGAGCTCGATCTACAAATCGGCTCGACGCCTTCCCCCGGGGGTCTGCAGGGTGACGTGCCAGCCCCGACTCCGAATTCGCAAGGATTGTCCTCATCGACGACGAATCGGGACTGGAGGGAGGAATTTAAGGATGTCCTAAGAAAAACCTCCCACGCTTACTTCATGGCCAATCAGGTCAGGCTTCTCGAGCTCGCAAATCTTGACAAGACCAAGAATGCGGGTCCCGACAATCGCGGAAACCTGATCACTCATTTGCAAATCTGGAGCGACCTTCGTGCTGACGTGAAACGACCCCGCCCACGGATTGTCGCATTTAGCGATCCCGACGATTTGCTCACGTGGCAAGTTCCCGAACAAGCTAACAAGGAAGATGTGAAAAGAAATTGCGTTGTATTGTACAATCGCCCAGCGAAAAATGCGTGGCGGTGGCTGTGGCTTTTCGCAAACCCTGAGACAGCCCATCTAGACTATGACCGAAACAAACAGGTAATTGGCGCGATGGTTCCGCAAGCGAAGAGTCTTCCCTTTCAACCTGTCGCTCCCGACGAGTCGTGCGAAGCCGCCCCGCAACCAACCCAGTGATACGGTTAAGCGGTTGGTAGTCGTTCGCAGGATCGCCAGCGACTAACGACCGCCGGCCAACGACCATCACTCCCGCAGCTCCGCCGGAAGCCCGCTATTGATCGCCGCCCGAACCTTGGCCATCAGGCAATCGCGTTCTCCGAAATCGGAGGGCTCGATGGGATCGTGAAATTCGACCGTCACCGTCGCTGTCCCTGGACGAATCGCGAACCGCCCTTTCGGCATGACGGCTTCGGTGCCTGAGATCGTGATGGGCACGACCGGAACTTTGCATTCCTCGGCTAGATAGAACGGACCTTTTTTGAACGGCAGCAGCTTGCCATCGAAGGAGCGCTTCCCTTCCACGTAGGTGGTCATGTTCAATCCCTGTTCGATGGCTTTGACCGCGTCGCGCACCGCCGAAATGCCGGCGTCTCGATTGGCGCGGTCGACTGGAACGAGCGATCCGATCAGCATGATCCGTCCGAGAATTGGAACCTTGAATAATTCTTTCTTCACCATCACCGAAGTGCGGCGCGGGATCAGCGGCAGCGTGATGGGAGGATCGAGATTGGAAATGTGATTCGACATGAAGATATAGTTTCGTGCCGGATCAATTTTCTCCAGTCCCACAGTCCGCACCTTCACGCCCGCGATGCGAACGCCCGTCCACGCGGCCCACATGCAGGTGCTGTACAAAAAGCGGATGTCTTTGGTCAGATAAGTCCATGGGAATCCGAAGAGCGCGGCGAAAGGCAGCGCAGCGGCCCAGAACGACAGCATGAGAATGGTGCGAAACACCTACGTCCTCACTCCCAGCGTCTGCGCCCCGAGCGCTTTCCGCCCGAGCTCGCGCAAGTGTTGCGGCAGCTTCTCATAGATGCCGCCGAATCCGCCATTGGAGAGAATGGCAACCACATCTGGTTCGCGCAGTTCCGGCGCGATCGCGTTCACGATAGCATCGGCATCGGCGAAGATGCGCGCTTGCTTTCCGCGCTCCTTGATTTCGTCAATCACGCGATTCAGATCCAGACGCTCGTCTTCGGGAATCGCTTCCGACTTGAAAATGGCGGCCACAACGATTTGGTCGGCGAGCGCCAGGCTGCGGGCGAGCGCATCTTGCAGGACGTTGCGGCGCATCGTGTTCGAACGCGGCTCCAGCACCACCCAGAGGCGCGACTGCGGATACCGCGCCCGCAATGCCCGAATCGTCTGCTCGATGGCCGTGGGATGATGCGCAAAATCGTCGATGATCGTGATTCCATTGATCTCGGCCTTCACCTCCAGCCGCCGCTTCACGCTGCGAAATGTTGCGAGAGCCTTCGCAATCACATCTTTCGAAATTCCGTAACTCGCGGCCAGCGCAGCCGCCGCCGTCGCATTCCAGACGTTGTATTCTCCGCCGAGTGGAAATTCAAAATCCGCCCACGGTTTCCGATCGTGCAGCACCGACCAGGAAGTTCGATCCGCGCCCAATTTCAGATTTGCGATTTTCCAG
>Ga0187862_10004566_pt1 | contig 13077 bp, 13 predicted proteins | sample June2016WEW_10_1_FD_133003 | JGI IMG/M metagenome (GOLD analysis project Ga0187862, IMG submission 133003) | Peatland microbial communities from SPRUCE experiment site at the Marcell Experimental Forest, Minnesota, USA - June2016WEW_10_150 | ecosystem: Environmental > Terrestrial > Soil >...
CCGCGCGCACCAGGCCGCCGGCGATGATCCGGAAGCGCAGGCTGGCACCGAACAACTCCGGCCGGGTGCGCAGGTCCTTGCCGTGGATGGCAAACAGTTCGGCAACGGCAATGGTTTTCTTGGCATCGTCGAACTGTTGCAGAGGCGGCAACTTCACCGGTCGCACCGAACAGCCAAGGCCGCGGAACACGTCCAGTGCTGCCTCGAATGCAGCCAGCGTAGCTGGTGTCGGCTTGTCCTCTTCCAGCCAGCTCTCCGGCACGCCGATGACTAGGCCTTTGACGTCGCCGGTCAGAGCCGCCGGATAGTCCGGGATCGGCACCTTGGCGGAGCCAGGGTCTTCCGGGTCATGACCGGCGATCACCTGCATCAGGATGGCCAGGTCCTCGCTGGTCCAGGCCAACGGGCCGGCGTGGTCATGGCTGAAGCAATTCGGGATCACGCCGCGCCGGCTCACCAGACCATAGGTCGGTTTCAGGCCGGCAATGCCGCAGGCCGCAGCAGGCCCTCGGATCGATCCGCCGGTGTCGCTACCCAAGGTCGCCGGTGCAAACCCCGCCGCGATCGCGGCGCCGGAGCCCGAGGATGAGCCCGCCGGCGAATGGTCCGGGTTCCAGGGGTTGCGTGCCGGGGGAAACAGCACGTCCCACGACGGTCCGCCATGGGCGAACTCCCAGGTAGCGGTCTTGCCCAACAGCACGCCGCCGGCTGCCACCAGCTTTTCCTGGCAGAACGAATCCCGGGTCGGCACATTGTTCGCCAGCAGCTTCGACATCGCCGTGGTGCGGATGCCGGCCGTCTCGAAAATGTCCTTCAGGCAGTATGGGATGCCGTGCAAACGGCCGACCGGACCGCTCGCCATGATGCTGGCTTCGGCCGCCTTCGCTTCGGCGCGGGCGCGGTCCGCGGTCAGCGTGACGAAACTGTCCAGCAGATGGTCCAATGCCTCGATGCGGGCGAGGTATGCCTCGGTCAGTTCCACCGGCGACACTTGCCGCGATGCGATCAGCTTCGACGCCTCGGCGATGGTGAAAAATTCCAGTTCCTGCATGGTTCATTCTCCCGCCGGTTGGAACTTGCCGGGCTGGAATTTGCGGGCGACGAACACATGCGCCGGTTCATCGCCACGTGGACGTCCGGCGGGGAGGCGGTCAATCATCCGCCGGACGTGACCGTACGCCTCGATCAGTTCGGGCAGATATTCCGCCGGCAGATCAAGACCGGCCTGGCGAGCCAGCAATACGATCTCGTCGTCCGATGGCGTTGCGGTCATGGGGAAACTCCGGGTTGTGGCGGGTAAGCGTCCGACCGGATCGGTAGCGCGCTGGTTCGCGGAGCCTGATACGCTTTGATCCATGGCGATACCCCCTTTTCCGTGCCGTGTTGATCCGGGGTTGCCTAAGGAGGAAGCAAGACCGGTGCCAGGCACCTGGATCGGTGCAAGACCGATGGATCTCAGGGTGAAGGATCCGTCGAATATTGGTCTTTGACGTGCTGATACGACGCGAGAGCCGACGGTGCCGATCAGAAATTCAGCATCTCTGCCTTCCCGGCCTACATTCCGGGCATTAGCCACCAGAACGCGCAGATAAGTCCGAAGAATCCTGCCCAAACTGGTGGCACATGGGTTGCACGTCGCATCCAACGTGCAAACGAGGATCACACCAAAGGAGGCCAGGAGATGACCGAGTACGTGTGGGACAAATTCCTCACCGAGCGTGACAAAGCAGTGTTCGCCGCGGGCGGGTTCGGCGCACTGGCAGGCTTCGGCAAACGGCCCGCGCTGTTGGTGATCGACGTCAACTGGCTGTTCTGCGGTGACAAGCCGGAACCAATCCTCGACAGCATCAAACGCTGGCGTAGTTCCTGCGGCGAGGAGAGCTGGGTTGCGGTCGAATATATTCGCCAACTCGTCGAGGCTGCGCGGGCCAAAGCACTGCCGGTGATTTACACGACCAACTATTACCGCGCCGGCGATAACTGGGATGCCGGCAGCTGGCGCTGGAAGAACCGCCGTCGTGACGAGGACCGCACGGTGTCGCAGTCCAACCTCGATCCCTCCGAAATCGTTGCCCCAATCGCCCCTGGGCCGCGCGACATCGTGATCCACAAGCAGAAGCCATCGGGGTTCTTCGGCACCAATCTTGCCTCCTACCTGACTCTGCTGGGCTGCGACAGTGTGGTGGTTACCGGCACCACGACCTCAGGCTGCGTGCGCGCTACCGCAGTCGACGCGTTCAGCCTGAATTACCGCGTGGCACTGGCCGAGGAAGGCTGTTTCGATCGCAGCCAGGCGAGCCATGCCATCAGCCTTTGCGATATGCATGCGAAATACGCCGATGTGGTGAAGACCGCCGACGTGCTGACGTTCTTTAGGTCGCTTCCGGAAGGTTTGTTCGAGCTGCCGTCCGGCACGACCCAGGGGCCGGTACGTATGGCGGCCGAGTGAAGGTAACTCATTGGCAGGATCCGGTCCGACATCACGTGCGGAACACTGACGCCCACGCGACGCTGCGGTAGGTTGGCATAACGCGATTTGGCCATGTCAGGCAACTGCCGCAACATCGCGATTGGGCATGGAGCAACGATCGATTGCGCGAGGGTCGTTCGCCGGACAAACTATCACACGAACCGATGAGGCAGACCGGCATGTCGGACCCGATCACCATTCCCGCCCGCCGCGGTAAAGCCGCGTTCGTACGCCGAGGACAGACCATCAAGGTCATCAACACCCACGGTCAACAGGTCGTCGATACCTGGGCTTTTTTCCGTAACGATCTCGGCGAGTTCATGTCGATGGAGCACAGCCGAGCGACACATCACCACTTGATTCCGCAGGTTGGCGATGCACTATTGACCAATCACCGGCGGCCGATTCTGACGTTGTCGGAGGATACCTCAGGCGGCATCCATGACACTTTGATGGCCGCCTGCGATCGCTATCGCTATCAGGAGCTTGGCTGCACGGAATATCACGATAACTGCACGGACAATCTCGCCGCCGCACTCGCCGAGCTTGGCCTGACGCCGCCGGAAACGCCAGCCCCGCTTAATCTGTTCATGAATATTCCGTGGACAGCAACGGGCGATTTGTCGTTCGAACCGCCGGTGTCCACGCCGGGCTGCTATGTCGTGCTGCATGCAGAAATCGACCTGGTCGTCGCTTTCTCGGCCTGTCCGCAGGATATTTTGCCAATCAATGGTCGTGCCGGTAAGCCGGTTGAGGCGCATTTTGTCGTTAGCGATTGACTGCGATGTCGGTTTGCGCCGCCGCTCGCGCCGGACTCGCAGTGGTGCCCCCTATCGGGCCGCCTCGTGTCCCGCGGTGGTCTACGGTCCGACCCCGCAAGCCGGCTACGGTGACCTGCGCGCAGGCCATGACGGAACTCGGCTTTCCCACAGCGCCGCAACCTGAGCGATAATGTCGAGATTCAGACAGAGGAGATGACATGCAGCCGATTTTCCACCAGATCGGTGGCGCTCCCGCTCCGGTCGCGCCATACAGTCACGCGGTCGAGCAGGACGGCTGGCTGTTCATCACTGGTCAACTCGCCACCGATCCTGGCGACGATGCACTGCCCATCCCGGACGGGATAGAGGCGCAAACTCACAAAGTGATGGACAATCTCTCCCGGGTGCTGACCGGGCTCGGTGTCGGGCTGGAGCATGTGTTGTGTGTGCGAGTGTTTCTGACCGAGTTCAACCGCGATTACGCAGCGTTCAACGCGATCTATCAAAGTTACTTTCCGCCCGGACGTCTGCCGGCGCGCACCACAGTCGGCGTGACTGCACTCGCCCGCGGGGGCATCATCGAGATCGACATGGTCGCGCGACGGCCCACGTCGTGATGCGTCGCGGCCCGGGCCCGCGTACGTTGCCATTCCGTCATGGCCGGGCCTGACGGGGCCATCTGTTCCAGCACGCCAGGAAACGAGGGTCGTGACCCGCGTTAATGGCTATCAACGAGGCACTACAAGGTGACTGAATTCCATGCATATGCCTACGATGCGTCCTGTCACAGGCAAATCCTTTGGGACCGGCTGGTATCCAGGGCAAAAATCGTGCGACTATCCCGAGAATTCTGTCACCGTTTACCGGAAGCGCCGAAAGGATCGCAGCCATGCCAGCCCAGCTTCCTGCAAGTGTCGCCAGCGATGCACGACGGCTTCACCCTGGCGCTGCAGGCGGATGAATAATGCCCAAATTCAACGCAATTGAACCGCGCACCGACGGCCAGCACCTGCATCACTTGCCGGCACGCGTTGGCAGCGTCCACTGGGGGTATTTCGACGCCACACTGGCGCCGACAATCCGCGTGCGCAGCGGCGATCTGATCCGTGCCGAGGCCATCACCCACCATGCCGGCGATGCGCCGCACCTCATGATGGACGCCGAAATCCACGCGCTCTATGCCGCAATCCCCGAGGCCGACCGCGCGCCCGGCGTCCACCTCATGACTGGCCCGATCTATGTCGAGGACGCGGCACCCGGCGACATGCTTGAGGTACGCTACCTGGAGATGGTGCCGCGCTTCGCCTTCGGGTCCAACCTCGCTGCGCACTGGGGCCATCTCTACCGCGAAATGGCGGAACGCGAGCGGGTGACGATCTATCGCATCGATCGCGCCAGCAATCTGGCGGCCGCCGAATTCGCATACGACGTGGCGGAGAAATACACCATTCCGGGCCGCATCACCGACTGCGCTGCCTGCAACTGCGTGCCTGCGTTGCACGGCGTGCGCGTGCCGGTGCGGCCGCATCTCGGCACCGCCGGCGTCGCTCCCGACGTACCCGGCCGGGTCAGTAGCGTTCCCCCAGGCCTGCATGGCGGCAACATCGACAACTGGCGGATTGGCGCCGGAGCTACGATGTATTATCCGGTGCAGGTGCCAGGCGCGTTGTTCTCGGTCGGCGATCCGCACATTTCCCAAGGTGACGGCGAGATCAGCGGCACTGCGATCGAGGCTTCGCTCGACGTGCTGTTTCAGGTGCAGGTGCGCAAGGATTTTCAGTTTCCGTCGCCGCTACTGGAAACGCCGCGCTTCTGGATCGTGCACGGCTTCGATGAGGACCTGAACGTGGCCATGCGCAACGCCAGTCTGGACATGATGCGGCTGCTGACCGAGCAACAGCAACTCAGCCGCGACGACGCTTACTCGCTGATGAGCGTGGCAGCGGATTTTGCGGTGACTCAGGTGGTGGACGGCAGGCAGGGCATTCACTGCCGGATCGCGCGTGGCCTGTTCCGCGGCGACTGAACGATCGGCGCTCGCACCTGATAATTCCGACCATCAGGCCCACATATCCGGCTCTGTGACCGGGCAGCGAATTATGGGAAATTGGCCTGGACGGACCAGGCGGCACGGAGCGGCATAATCGGATGGGCTGAGATCGAACCAATCGGGCCCCTCGGCGACCCATTTGAGACTGCGCGCGGCACCCTCTTCGGACCAGAAAATCTCGGAAAGATCAGTAAGATGGCAAGTTACCAATACGTCTATGTGATACATAGACAAAAATAAGTAATTGATTTTTAACGATAATGCGTTAATATACCTCCTGCACAACCCCTACACAGATACTAAACATCAAGGGGTTAGGCGCTCGATCTGCACAGATCCTGCACAGAAAGGGGACGCATATGTCATTCCTGATCGACACGCAGACGCTCAAAACAGGGCTGGTGATTTTTCGCCGCGCGGACGTGAAGCACCGGAACTGGTACTGCCGGATCAAGCTGCCGGACGCCGACCGCTACAAGACGGTTTCGCTGAAGACGGCGGACATCAACGCGGCGCGCGACAAGGCATTCGAGCAGGACGCGGAGGTCCGCTTCCAGATCAAGCATGAGATCCCGATCTTCAATAAGCAGTTCAGCCTGGTGGCCCAGGAATACTCCGCCTTCCAGAAGGAACGATCAGAGGCGGGCCAGATCACGCATCACCGCTGGCGGGTGCTGGATTCCCACATCCGCACACAACTCAACCGATATGTCGGCAACATCCAGATCACGCAGCTCGCGGAGGATCGATGGACCGCCTATCCCATCTGGCGGCAGAAAAACGGCAAAGGCCGTTCGGGCGGCCGGGTGAGCGAGGGCACGATCCGCGACGAGATGGCGACTTTCCGCTCCATCATGAATTTCGCCGCCGGCAAGCAATATATTCGCGACAGTCAAGTCTTCCAATCGAAGCTGCCGACGAGCAAGGCACGCCGCGAGGAATTCACTCCACCTGAATATCGCAAACTCCACACTTTTGCACGCCAATGGATCAAGGAGGCGCGCACCACAACAACCACATGGTATCGCACTATCGCATACAACTTCATGCTGATCATGACGAACACCGGCATGCGGCCGTCAGAGGCCAAGAATTTGCAGTGGCGCGACGTTGCGATGCAGGCCGACAAGCAAGGGCGGCAGTTTGTCCGCCTGAGTGTCCGAGGCAAGGGCAAGCATCGCAATCTTGTCGCAGCGGCAAATGTGGGGACATATCTTGAACGCATACGAGCAATCGCCAAGGCGACGGAGCCGGGCGATTTCGTATTCACCAATGACGAGGGCAAACCTGCCCGCACTCTCTATCACTCGCTCGTCGAAGGATTGCTGACCGACTCGGGCTTGCTCATGAGTTCGTCGGGCAGCCGCCGGAGCACCTATTGCTTCCGGCACACCTACGCAACATACCGACTCACCGAAGGTGTCGATGTCTACTTCCTCGCGAAGCAGATGGGCACATCGGTGAAGATGATCGAGGATCACTACGGCCATGTGTCGCCCGTCAAGAATGCTGACCGCATTCTTCAGGGTCTGCCGGGATGGGAACCGATCGAAGCCGCTCCCTTGGAGTCGGGCTGAAGCGCGACTGCGGCGTGATCGCTTTCAGGGCCTGAAGGCCCGTGTCTTTGCCTGACTACGGCCGCGCGCGGGCGCCTATCGCTGGGTTTTTTCGGCGAGTTCGCCGATTCTCGCCCTTCAGTGCCTTCCGGGACAAGCGAGGACCGGCTGAGTTCGGCCGGGGGACCGGGCTTCGTTGAGCCCTCTTTCGGGCACTTCGCCCCAAATGGCTCTGGCAATATTGTAAACTTGGTGTTACACTAACCCAAGATAACGGAACACAAAGGCTCCATCATGTCCACGCCTCATCGCCCTTCAGTTGCTGTTCGGCGGACTCTGCGCAAGCTCGGGCTTGATATGCGCGACGCGCGCCGCCGTCGAGGCTTGCCAGCCGAAATAGTCGCCGAACGAGCCTTTACCAGTCGCCCAACACTACGGCGCATTGAAGAGGGCGACCACACCGTAGGTATCGGCATCTATGCCGCTGTGCTCCAGGCCTTGGGCCTCCTCGACGGATTGGGGCTGCTCGCGGACCCGAGCAAAGACGAGGTAGGCCTCGCCATGGCGTCCGAACAGCTGCCCAAGCGCGTGCGTTTGCGGCGGCCGAGAGAGCGTGAGAATGCCGACTGACATCGAAGTCTATATAGACTTTGCGCCGGGACTGAGGCGCGTCGGCACCTTGCATCGGCAGGCACGTCGCGGCGGCGAAGCGATCAGCTTCGAATATCATCCGGACTGGCTGACCGAACCGGTAAAATTTTCGCTTGAGCCCGCGTTGACGCTCAATCGCGGGGCCTTCGCTCCAACCGCAGGCCAGCCAATCTTTGGGTCCATCGGTGATTCTGCGCCCGACACATGGGGCCGACGGCTGATGCAACGGGCGGAGAGGCGTCTTGCCGAGCGCGAGGGGCGTCCGCTCAGAACGCTGATGGAGGTCGATTACCTCCTCGTTGTCTCGGACGTATCGCGCCTTGGGGCGTTGCGATTCCGTCGATCTGGCGAAGGCCAGTTCCAGTCGCCGACGACCGCCGGGGTGCCGGCACAGATCGAACTTGGCCGCCTGCTCCAGATTACCGAACGAATTTTGCGCGACGAGGAGACCGACGAAGATCTGCAGATGATCTTCGCGCCGGGTTCATCCCTTGGCGGCGCGCGCCCGAAAGCCTCGATAATCGATCAGCATGGTCGGCTCGCCATCGCCAAATTCCCGAAGGAAACAGATGATTACAGCATTGAGGTTTGGGAATCCGTTGCATTACGGCTGGCTGCCAACGCAGGCATTCGAACCTCCGAACACGACCTCATCCGCATTACCGAGAAACCCGTGCTCATTTCACGTCGCTTTGATCGCCACGGCGAAACACGTGTGCCGTTCCTCTCGGCAATGTCGATGATGGGCCTGAAGGACGGCGAACGTGGCAGCTATCCGGAGCTCGTCGACGTGCTTACTCAATACGGAGCGCAAGCGGCGGCTGATACCGAAGAGCTCTATCGCCGGATGACCTTCAATGTTCTGATTTCGAACGTCGATGATCATCTCCGAAACCATGGTTTCTTGTGGACTGGTCGTGGCGGCTGGACACTGTCCCCGGCCTACGATCTCAATCCCACACCGACAGATGTGCGCCAACGTATCCTGACCACCAATATAAGCCTGGACGAAGCGACCTGCGACCTGGAATTGGTCAAGTCGGTCGCTGAATATTTCGGTCTTGCCTCTGCGAAAGCAAATGCAATTATCAAGCAAGTGGCAATGGCTACGAAAACATGGCGGGAGGTTGCCGCCGCTTGCAAGGCCCGGCCGAGCGAAATTCATCGAATGGAAAGCGCCTTCGAACATGCCGATCTTGTGAAAGCACTGGCGTTATGATTTTGCTCGACTTGTACCGGCTGGTCTCGCCTTTGTCAGCGCGAGAATCGGCAGATCAAATAGTGAGGTCAGACGCAAGCTGCCTGCAATCACCTAACTATCGCCAACATCATCAACATCATCATCAGCAGAAGCATCAACACCGCCATGCTGCTGTTGATGTTGAGCACGAATTTTCGATCATGATGATGGTGGTTGGCGCCACATGCTCCTTCACTGCCATGGATTGCTTCTGACGCCGCTATGTGTGTGACGACCTGGGGAAAAGCGCATGACGACGGTTCCTGACAGCGTTGCTAGCACCTCCTCGCGCCCACCGTCGGCCTCGAGCAAACAGCTTCTCCCATGGCTGGTCGCAGTCGCGTTTTTCATGGAGTCGCTCGACACGACGATTCTGAACACGGCCGTTCCAGTCGTGTCGCAGGCCCTCCAGGTCGCCCCACTCAGCATGAAATCGGTGCTGGCCAGCTACACATTGAGCCTTGCCGTCTTCATTCCGATCAGCGGCTGGATGGCCGACCGGTTCGGAACGCGCCGGGTCTTTGCATCCGCAATCGGCCTCTTTACCCTCGGCTCCTTTCTTTGCGGCATATCGAGCAACATTCATCTGCTGGTCGCATGTCGCGTGCTTCAAGGCTGTGGCGGGGCCATGATGGTCCCCGTGGGACGGCTCACGTTGGTACGGACCTTCGCCAAATCCGAACTCGTCCGCGCCATGAGCTTTGTCGCTATTCCGAGCTTGATCGGCCCAATGCTGGGGCCGATTGCCGGTGGTCTAATCGTCGGATACCTCCATTGGTCGTTCATATTCTTCGTGAATCTTCCAATCGGAATCGTCGGTCTGATTCTAGTTTACCTGCATCTGCCCGACTATCGCGAACAGAGCACCAATCCGCTCGACATCGTCGGGCTCATCCTCTTTGGTTCCGGCGTCGCTTTGCTTTCTTATGTGCTGGAGATCTTCGGCGAACATAGTTTAGGCTTGGCCGAAATCCTCGGATTGTTGGCGCTGTCTCTGACATTAATCGCAGGCTACGGGCTGCACGGAACGCGGACACCGTTCCCGCTGCTGCAACTGAGCCTGCTTCGAATTCGTACATTCAGCGCGGCCGTGAGCGGCAGCTTCTTTACCCGCATCGGCATTGGAGGCGTGCCGTTTCTCTTGCCGCTTCTCTATCAGGTTGGACTCGGATTCACGCCCGTTCAGTCGGGCCTGCTCATCATGCCCCAGGCGATCGCCGCCATGTGCACGAAATTCCTCATGCCGCGCATTCTGGACCGAGTCGGTTATCGAGACGTGCTGATCTCGAACACGATCATCCTCGGCCTGCTCCTGATGGTCTTCGCAACCATCGGACTCAACACGCCGCTCTGGCTCATCGTGCTGCAGGCGTTCTGCTATGGAGCCTTCACGTCCTTGCATGTGTGGACGGCCCCGACGTGTCAAGGAAAAATCTGACATAAAAACCAAAAAGCAGGTGTTGCAGTCATGTGTCCGGCCTGTTTGTGTTGCCTGACCAGACGAACTGACTTGGCAACTGGCCCTGATGAGATCCGCGTATCGGCTACCAATCAAATTCACGTGCTTTTATGAAGGCACCTGCAAGGACACGGTATCGTCCGATCTACGGTAACACTCGGTGTTTGGTTATCTGTCATCATCTCCTTAGCACTTCTGCTGCCCGATTTCGTTCTTGCGAACAAACGGGCAAAACTGTGGACCGAACGGCCTCGCTTTACTGTCTGCGCCGGGCGCGCCTTAGCCCCCTCATGCAGCCGTCGCCATGAGCGTATTCTCCGTAACGGTTGCGCTTCCGGCAGCCCTATAGCCTTCACCCCTGGTTAGAACAGCCCACGCGACACGAGCCATCTTGTTGGCCAGGGCCACAGAGGCTACGCGTGCTGATTTCCGCCGCCTCAGTTCTCCGAACCACTGGTCGCCAACGCCACTCCCTGCTCGGCCACCTTGCAATTGAGACGTAGCGCCCAGGACCAAAAGCCTGCGCAGGTACGGGTTGCCCTTCTTCGAGATGCGCCCCAGTCGCTCTGTGCCGCCGCTGGAGTTCTGGCGCGGTACGATGCCTATCCACGCTGAAAACTCCCGGCCTGACTTGAATTGCTTGCCCGTGCCAACGGCAGCGACAATGGCGGAGGCCGTGACAACGCCGATGTTGGGTATCGTTGCCAGTCTTTGACTGTCGGCATTGGATTTATGCCAGGTCATCATCTGCTTATCCAGCTTCATGACCTCTTGCTTAAGCGTCTTGAGTTGCTCGGTCAGAGAAACCATCGCTTGCTGAGCAACGCTCGGTATATCGTTGTTTTTTGTATCATGCGCTGCGTTGACCGCTTGAGACAAACCCATATTCCCCTGCGCATAGATCAAGCCAAATTCGGCCAAATGCGCCCGCAGGGCATTGCCAGTCTGAGTGATTTGCTGGATCAGAAGAGCACGCGTGCGATGGAGCACCTGAATAGCCTGCTGTTCTTGTGTTTTGACTTCTACAAACCGCATCGACGGACGGCTGACGGCTTCGCAGATGCCCGCCGCATCAGCCCGGTCGTTCTTTTGTCTTCGAACGTAAGGCTTCACATATGCCGGAGGAATCAGTTTGACCTGATGCCCGAGCTTGCTTAATTCCCTCGCCCAGTAATTTGACGTGGCACAGGATTCGATGCCCACAAGGCATGGTGCCAGTTTGCCGAACCAGACTAAAACATCCGACCGTTGAAGCCGTTTCTCGACGACAACTCTCCCTAGTTCATCAACCCCGTATGCCTGAAAAACTCTCTTGGCCAGATCAAGCCCAATTGTGCTAATACCCTTCATGGATGGCTCCTTATTCTAATAGAGGTTGCAACACTTAACCCCTATGGCACTTCGATGCCGGTGAGAAGGGGCCGTCCACCTCATCAATATACAAGCATGAATACCTTAGTCTATGCGGATATAGAGGAGCACGAGACGAGCAACGCAAGCTCAATTGCGAGCACCATACAACAGATGTCCATCAGTTTCGGGGTCGCGGCTGCTGGACTGACCACCGCGTTTTTCGTACCCGATCGTTTCCGTTCGAACCCCGGGGAGATGATTCACGGCCTCCATGAGGCGTTTCTTGCCCTTGGCGGATTCACCATCTTGTCAACGATCGTCTTTTGTCGATTGAAACGCGACGACGGCGCGAATGTGAGCCATCCAAAGGATCTTCACCTCGGATGATGGTCAATCCCACAAGATGGTAGTGCTCCAACGGCATCTCTGGATTCCGTATCCACTGGCAGCGCACTGTATTGCGTGTACGCGTTCGAATGCCAAAGCCCTCATAGACGAATGCGCCCTTGAACAGCTCGCAATACCGGTGAACCCGGCCGGATCGGTGCGCGGCCCGTCGCATGTGGTGAAGGTCGGCAAGACGCCCAGTGACGAAGCCAATGGAAGCGCGCGCTCTCATCGACAGCATCGATGTCACGATGCATGCCGGGTTGCGCGATCGGGCGCTCATCGCCCTCATGGTCTATTCGTTCGCGCGCATCGGCGCGGCGCTTGCCATGACGGTCGAAGACGTGCTCACGCAGAACCGCCGCCAATGGGTGCGGCTGCGCGAGAAAGGCGGCAAGCCGCACGCCATGCCGTGTCACCACAACCTTGAGACCTACCTTACCGCCTACATCGAGGGCGCGGGCCTCGCCGGCGATCCCAAGGGGCCGTTGTTTGCGACGATCGGGCGCGGCACTGGTTTACTGACGCGCACGCCCCTGCCCCAGCGGAATGCGCATGCGATGATTCGCCGGCGCGCAGCGGCGGCCGGCATCGCCACCAAGCTCGGCAATCACAGCTTCCGAGCGACCGGGATCACGGCCTATCTGAAAAACGGCGGCACATTGGAGAAGGCGGCGCAGATGGCGAACCATGCCAGCACGCGCACTACGCAGCTCTACGATCGCCGGCACGAGGAACTCAGCCTCGACGAGGTGGAGAGGATCAGGGTGTGAACATGAACCGAACGAACCTAGCAGTGCGAACGTCAGATCACGATCAAGGTCTTGGAACTGAAGGAAGGCACTGATGAGCGTGGAACTCATGCTCGGATTTGCCGCGATCGTAATGGCGGCTGCCCTTTGCGGAGCTTTGCTCGGAGTCTGGATCGGCAATCGACAAACTTCGATTACTACCAACCTGATCCAGAGTATCGACGCATTCTCTAAACTGAGCGAGCAGACCGCAAAGACGACACGGGAAGACACAGCAGGCCTACGAACTGCGCTACTGGATACCGAACGTGCTCTCAGCTCGAAGCTGGAGGCCTCTGCTGCCGCGGCGGCCACGACGCTCAGCACCTTCCAGGTCACCCTCACCGAGGGACTCGGCG
>Ga0187862_10004569_pt1 | contig 13067 bp, 4 predicted proteins | sample June2016WEW_10_1_FD_133003 | JGI IMG/M metagenome (GOLD analysis project Ga0187862, IMG submission 133003) | Peatland microbial communities from SPRUCE experiment site at the Marcell Experimental Forest, Minnesota, USA - June2016WEW_10_150 | ecosystem: Environmental > Terrestrial > Soil >...
CAGTTGCCGTCGGATCCGCGACAGCCGGCCGTATTGGATCGTAGACCTCGTAGTAAAGATGCAGATGCTGGGAGGCGGAGAAGACGTGGGTAATGTTCGGGACGATCTCCGAACCATCGCGAATCAGCGGGTTCAAATTGGCACCCTTCTTTGCCGTCTGAGTTTGACTCGCCAGCACCACGGAACTCATCTTCAACGGCTGTGCCTTTAGGTCCGGCACTTCGATATCGGCTTCAAAGGATCCCATGCGGCCAGTCTGATTTTCGCGCACCACAAATTTCAAGTGATACTTGCCGCTGAGCAGGCTCATCCCGGTGTCATACTGCACATTCTTTTTCTGTACCTCGGTTGACGAGCTCACCGCGAGTTTCACGGTATCGCGAATTCTATTCAGGGGATGGTGTTCGCTGTCGAGCACCATGCCAATCACGTCCAAAGTTGCCTTATCGCGGTCGCTGCTGCGAACAAATGGAATCTGCGATCCCGGTACCACCAGTGAGATGGGAACGAAAAACTTGTTGCTCTCCAGCCGGAAGTAGGCAACACCTAAATACAATGGCAAATCCGTAGCCGGCAGCTCGGAGGCGAGTTCTTCCTCAAGTTGCCGCTCTTTATCGTCTTGTGTGGAATGTTTGAAGTCCGCCGGAGCGTAGTAGCCACGGCGGTACTCAATCTTCACTCCGGGCATGTTGCACTTGACGACGATGCGCCGGTAATGCCCATCGCGCGCGGGATTTGTGCTGTGATAGCCGAGCAGGTAGTAAGTCGATGTATCTTGCTGCACGTCCTTGAAGATCTTTGTAAAGTCGTTGGAATCCAGAAACGCCCGCCCACCGGTGTCGCTGGCCAAGGTCACCAGCGTTTCTTGAGTAGTGAAATTCGAATTCAACGCGTTGAGCGTCGCCTGACCGGAATACGCCGAAACGCCGCGCAGACTGGCGTTCTGCGCCTCTCCGCCCGCCACCAGCGCCTGCAGGCCGCGCATGTCCATGGTGTAGATCGCCATGTTGGAACGCACCGCGGCATTTACAGCCGCCCGCAACTCGGATTCATTCTCAATGCCGGTGCGGTCCATGCCGCTGGAAAAATAAATCAGTGACTTCTTCTGCTGCACGTACGAAAGCTTCTCCGCTACCGATCGCAAGGCCTCGAGGCGCCGGTCGGTATTGAAGATGTTGTATTCCGTGTCATCGGCAGTGAACGGCTGGCCGGTATCGGGAGTTCCCTCGGTTGTGCCCGTGGTTCCCTCCTCGAAGCCTTGGCCACTGCCTGAACTGAATTGCTCCAGCTGCTTTTTCAGCAGTGCATGATCCGTGGTGAAGTCCTGGTTCACCTGGAGTGAACTGTCCAAAGAAACGATCGACACCAGGTCCGCAGGCGCCATTTGAGCATCGACATAGTGCTCAGCTGACGTAACCGCGTGGTCGATTTCGTCCGGCTCCATGGCGGAAAGATCAAAGAACAAGACAATCAGGCGGCGATCTTTAAATTGCGCTGCGAGCTGCGACGCTCCATCTGGAGCAGTAGTTGGGGTCATTGCCGCACCCGGCGATGCCGGCAGCGGCTTTGCCTGAGCCACGTCTGCGGGTAGCACACCATCCACGTTCTCCACATCGAAGGAAACAACCTTCTGCGGTTTGTTGTCTTCGAGAATCGTGAAGTTCTCCGATTTTAATCCCTGCACAAAATTGCCGCTCTTGTCTCTCACCGTCACATTCACCAGCACGAGTTCCGACTGCACGTGAATGAGATAGTCCGATTGCTGCTGCGAGGGCGATGTCGCGCACAGAAGGACAAGCACAAGACCCAGTGCCAGACCTTTATTGGCAAATCGTTTTGACGTCGAAATCATGGCAATTCTCTCGAAAGGCCCCGGTCCTCGTCAGAAGCGAAAGCGTGCGGTCATGGTGAACTGACGCATGGCTCCGACCGCCGTAACCCGACCGAACGTAGGCGATGTCACACTGGTATCAATTGAAGAGTAGTTCGGTATGTTGAAAATATTGGTAGCCTGCGCCCGGAACTCTAGCATTCGCGACTCCTTCAGAGGAACGAGCTTTGTGAATGCCATATCAAACGCCTTCGTGCCCGGACCGATGATGCTGTTGCGCCGCGCGTTGCCGTATTGTCCCGCTGGCGGCGCAACGAATGCAGCGATATTGAACCATTCCCGAATCGAAGGGTTTGCCAGACTTACCGATTGACCTGGAACCATATTCGGTCGCAGAGTGCCGTTCGTTCCTGTGTTCACGTCGTTGACGTCGCCCAGGATCCGCGGCGTAAACGGCAGCCCGGAGGCAATCGTCCAGTCACCGCTCAATTGCCAGTCACCAAAAATCGCGCGCCAGGGCGAATTACCGGTGAGCCAACGCTTGTCGTGACCAAAAGGTAGCTCCAATAAATAATCTGCGGTGAATTTATGGGTCTGGTTGAAACTTGAGAGTCCGCGCTCTGCCGAGAGATCGAAAGGATTCTGCGCGACGTTGGACGCACCAGCATTCGTCGTAGCTGTGCTTCCAGCCGCACCGGTGCCACCGGCACCCAGTCCAGGAGTACTCGCCCCTGAAGTTGCTCCAGCGCCGATGGAAGACGCATCATCCAAAGCCTTGGAAAAGGTGTAGGTGCCGCCAATGGAAAATCCGTTCGCCAGCCGCTTGCGCAACCTAACGGAACCAGCGTTCGCCTCCGAATCTGCTGCGGAATTTTCGTAGGTGAAAGCGTCAACCCCAGAAATACGAATTCCCGTCGCGGTTCGGTTCGGCGCTTCCAGCATGTCGAGATCGGTTCCCTTGGTTCCGGTGTAGTCGATATTCAGCAGAAGAGTGGGACGAATCTGCTGTTGAATATCCAGATTGCGAATCTGCACATAGCCCATTCGGTAATTGGGATTCACCGCATAATCGTTGGTGATGCCAGTTGGCGCCGGGAATCCGCCCTGCAGCGTCAATTCTCCGGGAGTCGTTTGAATATTCGTTGCCGTGGTGGCGAAGGGCGGCTGTAAAGCAAGTTGCTGCGCAATGCCTTGGTACGCGCCCGTGTTGTAGTTGATGCCGTAGCCGCCTCGGATAACCGTCTTTGAAAACGGTTTCCAGGCGAAGCCAAATCGTGGCGCAAAGTTGTTGCGATCTGGCCGCACCAGGCTGGCCGGCAGACCGACGCTGCCCGGTTGAATCAATGTGACCGGCGTCCGGCCCAGCGGGAGCGCAAAATTCAACACTCCGGGAGACAAGCCGAGATTCGCGATACGATTGTTTTCTTCAGTGAGCGGGGAAACATACTCGTAGCGTACTCCGAGATTGAGCGTAAGGTTGGCGCGCATCTTCCACTCATCTTGCGCATACAGATCCCAATAGTTGCCGTGGAAGTGTTCGCTCTGCCCGAACTGCTCGGAAGTCTGCTGCGGCAAGCCGAGCAGAAAATCAGCGAAGTCATATCCAGTGCCGGCCACCGGTTGGCCACCAGCGATCACGGAAGTGTTGAGTCCCGTGAAGACGAAGGATCCACGCGGATTGCCGTCCGTTTGCGTGTTTACCTGTACGCGGCGGTAGTCGCCGCCCCAGCGCGCGGTGTGCTTGCCGTGGTTCCAGATTACGTTGTCGGAGAAAGTGTAGGTCTGGGGTCGACTCAGTTGCGGAGTCGTGTCCTGCAGGCTGGCGAAATTTGTAAAGGAAAGATTCGGCAAGCCCCAGTCGAACGGATTCTGCGAGACTCCCGTGATTCCCAACGCACCCGTAATGTCGTTGCTGAAAGCGTATAAATTCTGCGTGCGCGTCCGGCCGCGATTGAAATCCGCGCGGACGATATTGGTAAGCTTTCCGATGCTGCGCGTGTACGAAATCGGAATGTCAAAGCTTCGGACGGAGGTGTTGCCGCCCACACTGGGAAACGGATTGGTCAAAGTCGCGCCCGATCCGTGGTAGTGGAAGCCAAACGTCAGGTTATTGCGCGGAGCGTTGCGGCCTCCACCACGGCGGCCGCGCACGGGCGCCGAACCGAACGTGTGATTCAAACGTATATTCAGATCGTCGCTGTCGCTGTTGGCGGAAGTGACGTAGTGGAAGTTTTGATAGCTGCCCGGCAGGTTCGGCAAAGGAATGTATTGCAGCAATCCTAGCGCTGCCGGATTGATTTGAGAAATCGTGTTGTTGGTGTATTCGGTGTTTGTCCCGGGAATGAAAATCTTTACCGGTTGTCCCGCTTCCGCCCCCGCAGTGTACGCGGTCTGGGAGAAATTTCCCTGCCGCTCCAGCAGCGTTGGCACCGTCGAAAACTGGTCGAAGGGATTCTCCCCGCGCTTGCCGTTGTAATTAATGAAATAAAAAGTCTTGGTGCCGCCGTGGTAGACGTGGGGGATATTCAGCGGCCCGCCTACCGAACCGCCGAAACTATTCTGCAGGTAGGCCGGTTTTTCGGTCGGCTGTCCGGTAATTGAAAATGGTGAGGCGTTCAGCGCCGCATCGCCTACGCCGTAATACAAGGAGCCGTGCGGGCGGTTGCTGTCAAAGCCGCGTCGTCCAAAAACCATAGCCCCGCCCCCGCCGCCACCACCTCCAAACCCTCCGCCTCCCGTACCACCAAATCCGCCTCCGCCACCGAATCCCCCACCCTGTTGGCGCGCATCGTTGAAGCGCTGCTGCATCTCGACAGCGCTCATAGTATTGAACGAATTCGAAGTGTTACCAGAAACAGCCACCGATTCTGTTGCACTGTCCGATGCAATTCCAGGAACCGGCATGCCAGCTGGCACAACGTCGCTCATGGATCCACCCGCAGCTTCCTGCCCGGTTGCACTCTGGAACACGGAGAGGTTCTGAGAGCTGCGTACACCTCCGCCGGCATTCGCACGCTGTTGCTCGTTGTGAGGTGCGCCTGCCCGCGAAACAAGAACTAGTTCAAAGTTTGTTTGCACGCTCTGATGGGCCGAATCGAGCACAACTTCCTGGGTGCTCGCGGCAAACGCCGACATCTGCGCCTGCACGGTGTATCGTCCGTCGGCCGGAATCACGAATCGGTAAGTACCATCCACATCCGTCCATGTATTGATCTGTTCCTTTGTCACCGCATTCACTGCGGAAACGGTAGCGCCCGGAATCGGCATATTTCCTGATTTCACCTGGCCCCGAATCGTTCTTCCTCCGGCGGAGGACGTCGCGGTTGGGGGAGCAACAGTTTGCCCGGCGGCCTGTCCCCACAGTGCGGGCAGACCTACGGCTACGAGATAAAGCACGAAGACAAACAGCAGAACATACTGAGGCTGCCGCGTAGCCTTGAGCACTGAAAAATGAAGCCTTGGAATCCTCATAACTTTGCGGAGGCGTTTGCTGCCATCTTGCTGGGATCATATCGTTCCACGCCGGGCCGACACTGTAAAATTTTGTGGCATTTTGTCGGGCCTTAAGGTCCAGGTTACATTTCGTAAAGTTATGCAAAGATTTATGAATCTCGGTTTTTTGCGCAACTAAGGCGTCATAATTCCGTTCATAGATTCAGATCGATTGCTTGCAAAAAGGAGATTCCATGCTCAAGAAATATGTGCTTGTTCTAGTTGCGGCCGGCGCCCTCTCAATTGCCGCGCCTTTGGCCTCCGCACAGGATAACCAGTCTAACGATCAAGCGTCCCCGCCCTCGCAGGATAACGGTGGCCGACACCATGGTCCGCCTGATCCCGCCGAGCGCACGGCGCGACTGACCAAACAACTCAAACTCACGTCGGATCAGCAACCGAAAGTACTGGCTGCTCTGCAATCCGAGAATTCTCAGATGCAGACCGTGCATCAAGATGCTTCCCTCTCGCAGCAGGATCGGCGCGCCAAAATGATGGACATACGCCAGGCCACCGACTCCCAGATTCGCGCGCTTTTGGACTCGACCCAGCAGAAGAAGTGGGATGAGATGCAGGCCAAACGCGAGCAGTGGATGCAAAATCGTCACTCAGGAGGGCCCGACGCAGGTTCCGGTCAACCGAGCGCACCGCCCCAAAACTAGCTCGACGCGATTCCCGAGCTATATCCGCCCCGAAAGATGCTCGCCACGCTTTAAGAATGGCCATGGTTTGACACCCAACCGTGGCCATTATCACGTGGTCCCCTGACCAAAAGTGGTAGCCGGCCGCTTACGAACATTTACCTTCCATTACCGATTTTTTACGCTTTTGAAGCCCTGGACGTGTTTTCATCAGAGGAGCAATGTAATCTCATGTAACAAGCGGCTCGGCAACAAATCGCACGCCGGAAGCAACAAACCGTGGATGTCGTTTGGAGCTCTGGGGGTGGGAAATAACTATTTGATAGTTTTCAGACTTAGCACGAATGTTGGCCGGCGATGTGATGTCTGACCTACGGGGAGAATCGTCGCGAACTGTGACTCCGATTGTACGCGCTGGTTCTATAATGGCCGGCGCAACTCATATGGTTCGCGGGCGACCCGCCATCTGCAACACGCGGTGCGAAGAGGTGCGCTTTCGATGTGGATGTCACCGGGAATCATAATTCTAGATCGAGAAATGCAAGAAAATTCGGATGGAAACCAAACCTCCTGCTTCCACCATTGATCCGCAGCATCAGTTGCCGCCTGCCAGTAATTCGCATAAGCCTTTGTGGCGGCGGATTCTCGTTTGGGCGTTGATGCTGCTGGTTCTGGCCGTAATTCTGGTGCTGGTGTTCCGACAGCATGACGATAGCAAGACCGCGGCGGCTCCGTCCCGGCGCGGCGCGACCGGCCCAGTCACGATTACCGTTGCCACCGCCCAGAAAGGCAATATCGGAGTCTATCTGGAGGCGATTGGTACCGTCACACCGGTCTACACCGACTCCATTACCAGCGAAGTCATGGGACTGGTAACCCAGGTCCACTATCAGGAAGGCCAACTCGTTCGCAAAGGCCAACCGCTGATCGAAATCGATCCCAGACCCTTTGAGGCGCAACTCTTGCAGGCCCAGGGTGCGCTTGAGCGCGATACCAACGTACTCGCGCAAGCGCAGATGGACCTGCAGCGTTACCGAGACGCATGGGCTCGAAACAGCATACCAAAGCAGACCCTCGATGATCAGGAAAAAATCGTGCTGCAAGATGAAGGCACGGTAAAAAATGATCAGGGCACGGTTCAGTATGACCAGGTCCAAGTGGCTTTCTGCCATATCGCCTCGCCAATCAACGGGCGGGTAGGGCTAAGGCTGGTGGATCCGGGAAACGTTGTCCAATCGAGTGGCACGACGACGCTTGCCGTGATCACTCAATTGCAGCCGATCACCGTGATTTTCACCATCGCAGAAGATAGCCTCGCGCAGGTACAGGCCCAAACGAAGCACGGTAAGCGGCTGACGGTGGATGCTTTCGACCGGGCGCAGCAGACCAAGCTCGGGACTGGCAAGCTCCTGACCTTTGATAATCAAATCGACACCACCACTGGCACGGTTAAGATGCGGGCGCTGTTCGATAACAAGAACGATGCCCTCTTCCCCAACCAGTTCGTGAATGCCAGGTTGCTGGTAAACACCTTGCAGAGCGTCACGCTAATTCCGACTTCTGCCATCCAGCATAATGGCCAGACCGCTTTTGTCTACGTCATTGAGAATGACACGGCCCAGATTCGCAACATCCAGCCTGGCGTCGCGGATGGTGGCAATACTGCAGTAACCGGCATCAATCCGGGAGACGTTCTTGCCGACAGTAGTTTTGACAAGCTGCAAAACAACGCGAAGATCGTAGTTTCGAAGCAGCCTCTGCCCGCTGCCTCAAGCGAGAGTCAGGCCCCGTGAGCCCGTCCCGTCCATTCATCATGCGGCCGGTCGCGACCGCGCTGCTGATGGCGGCAATCCTGCTCGTTGGTATCGTTGCCTATACTCAGCTGCCGGTGTCGGCACTTCCCGAAGTTGACTACCCGACCATCCAAGTCCTCACTTTTTATCCGGGCGCCAGTCCGGACGTGATGGCAACGACCGTCACCGCGCCGCTGGAGAGGCAATTCGGCGAGCTTCAGGGACTCAGCCAGATGACTTCCACCAGTTCGGGAGGCACATCGGTCATCGTGCTGCAGTTCAATCTGAGCCTTAACATCGACGTCGCTGAAGAGGAAGTGCAGTCGGCGATCAATGCCTCACAGAGCTACTTGCCATCTAATCTTCCGACGCCTCCTGTCTACAGCAAGACCAATCCCGCCGACGCACCCGTGCTCACGCTCGCGATCACTTCGGATTCTATTCCCTTGTCCCAGGTGGAAGACCTGGTGGATACGCGGCTGGCCCCAAAGCTTTCTCAGTTGAATGGAGTGGGTCTGGTGAGCATCAGCGGCGGGCAGAAGCCGGCGGTGCGGATTCGGGTTAATCCTTCCGCGCTCTCCTCGTATGGCATCGATCTCGAGGATGTGCGTACCGCTCTGACCCAGGCGAGTGTGAACGCCGCGAAGGGCAATTTTGATGGACCGCGGCAGGACTACCAGATCGATTCCAACGACCAACTCATCAGCAGCGCCGACTACCGGACTGTGGTGGTGGCTTACCGCAACGGCGCACCGGTCATGCTCACGGACGTGGCCGAGGTAATCGATGGCGTCGAGAATAACAATCAAGCGGCGTGGATGAACCTGACGCCTGCTGTGATCCTGAACATCCAACGCCAGCCTGGCGCCAATACGATCAGCGTGGTCAAGAGCATCAAGAAGTTGTTGCCGCAACTCGAAACCAATCTTCCCGCCTCGATTCAAGTCACCACGCTGACCGATCTAACCACTGCGATCGAAGCCTCGGTATCTGACGTTGAATTTGAATTGATGTTGACGATCGGGCTGGTGGTGATGGTGATCTTCCTGTTTTTGCGAAGTCTCTATGCCACCATCATCCCAAGCGTCGCTGTACCGCTGTCGCTGGTCGGGACCTTCGCGGCCATGTATGCGCTGGGCTACAGCCTGGATAACCTGTCGCTGATGGCGCTCACCATCTCCACCGGATTCGTGGTGGACGACGCCATCGTGATGATTGAGAACATCTCGCGCTTCATCGAAGAAGGCGAAAGGCCGATGGATGCGGCACTCAAGGGAGCGGAACAGATTGGCTTCACGATTGTGTCGTTGACGGTCTCGCTGATTGCGGTGCTGATTCCGTTGCTATTCATGGGCGATGTGGTGGGCCGGCTTTTCCGCGAGTTTGCCGTTACTTTGGCGGTCACCATCGTCATCTCGGCCGTGGTGTCGCTGACGCTCACTCCCATGATGGCGGCGCGCATTTTGCGTCATGAGCCGAAGGAACAGCAGGGGCGCATCTACAGGGCTTCCGAGCGCGTCTTTGAACGCATGATCGCCTTTTATGGGCGGACCTTGAAGTTCGTGCTGCGCTATCAAACGATTACCTTGCTGGTAGCACTCAGCACTCTACTCCTGACCATATTTCTCTACATCGTGATCCCCAAGGGGTTCTTTCCGGTCCAGGATACTGGCGTGATTCAGGGCATCTCACAGGCTCCGGAAACTATTTCGTTTCCGGCGATGGCGGAGAAGCAGCAGGAACTGGCCAAGCTGATCCTCGCGGACCCGGCCGTCGAGAGCCTTTCCTCGTTCATCGGCGCAGATGGCACGAATACGACTCTCAACAGCGGACGCATGTCGATTAATCTGAAGCCGCTCGAGGACCGACACATCAGCGCGGCCGATCTGGTGCGCAGGCTGCAGTCTAATCTGCAAAAAGTGCAGGGAATCGCTCTCTACATGCAGCCCGTGCAGAACATCACAGTCGACGATCGTGTTAGCCGCACCCAATATCAGTACACGCTGGAAGATCCGGATGTGAATGAACTGAACGAATGGAGCAATCGTTTTGTAGCAGAACTGCAAAGTCTACCCGAGCTTGAGGATGTAGCAACGGACCAGCAGACGGGGGGACTGGCGGTTTCACTGATGATCGATCGTGTTACTGCCTCACGGCTGGGCATCGCTCCCGTCACCATCGATAACACCCTGTATGACGCTTTCGGACAGCGTCAAATCAACACGATGTATACGCAACTCAACCAGTATCACGTGATCCTGGAAACGCAACCGCAATACCAGCAAGACCCGAGCATCCTGCAGAAGCTATACATTCAGGCCAACGCGTCCTCGGGAACGTCAGGGCCGGGAGCCTCGACTTCTTTTTCGTCCTCAGGATCGGCCTCCGCTGGTTCGAATGCCACCACCACCTCGGTGCTCTACACGCCAACCGCGTCTCCTAGCGTACTCACCCCTCCTTCGAATGCGCTTTCGCAGAACGCTTCGACTGCATCGAGTTCCTCCGGGAACACCACCACTACGTCCGCAACGAGCAATGCCATTCCCCTGAGCGCATTTACTCACTTCCATCGAACGACTGAGAGCCTTTCGATCAATCATCAAGGCCAGTTTCCTTCTGTAACTGTGTCATTTAACCTGGCTCCGAACGCAGCGTTGGGAAGCGCTATCACTGCCATCGACAAAGTGCAGCAAGAGATGCACATGCCAGCCAGCCTGCAGGCGGATTTCCAGGGCACTGCGGCTTCGTTCAAGAACTCGCTCTCGAACGAAGCCCTTTTGATTCTAGCCGCGCTGGTGACGGTATACATCGTGCTCGGCGTTCTCTATGAGAGTTTCATTCACCCGGTCACCATCCTTTCCACTCTTCCTTCCGCCGGAGTCGGCGCGCTCCTCGCGCTCATGCTATTCGGTCAGGATCTGAGCGTGGTGGCCATTATCGGCATCATTTTGCTGATTGGAATTGTGAAGAAGAATGGAATCATGATGGTCGATTTTGCGTTGGAGGGAGAGCGGCAGCACGGCAAGAACGCGACCGACGCGATTTATGAAGCCAGTCTGTTGCGCTTTCGTCCGATCATGATGACCACCATGGCGGCATTGCTGGGTGGCATCCCGCTGGCTGTAGGAACCGGGATCGGTTCCGAAATTCGCCGCCCCTTGGGAATTGCCATGGTGGGCGGACTTCTATTGAGCCAGGCACTCACGCTGTACACGACGCCCGTAATTTATATCTTCTTTGACAACCTGGGGCAGAGATTCTCGCGCGGACGCTCCCGCGAAACATCGAGCGGCACGGCACAACCGGCAGAACAGGCATGAATCCTTCCGAACTATTTATCCGGCGGCCTGTGGCAACAACCCTGCTGACCATTGCGATTGCCATCGCCGGGGCTATCGCGTTTACTGTGCTGCCAGTTTCGCCGCTGCCTCAAGTCGACTTCCCAACCATCTCCGTCTCTGCATCGCTCCCAGGGGCTAGCGCGCAGATCATGGCATCCTCTGTAGCCACGCCGCTGGAGAGGCAGTTCGGCCATATCGCGGGGGTTACGGAGATGACTTCCGCAAGTTCGCTGGGGAGCACATCGATCACGATTCAGTTCGACCTCACCCGCAATATCGACGGCGCGGCGCGCGATGTCGAGGCGGCCATCAGTGCGGCGCGCACTTACTTGCCGACAAACCTGCCCGCCAATCCCACCTACCGGAAGGTAAACCCCGCCGACGCTCCGATCATGATCCTCGGCCTGACCTCTACCAAATACGACACCGGCAAATTGTATGACGAAGCTTCGACCATCATGGAGCAGAAGCTTTCTCAGATCCAGGGTGTGGGACAGGTGGTGGTCGGTGGCGCTTCGCTGCCTTCGGTCCGAGTGGATGTGGATCCGACCCAACTCAACAGCTATGGTTTGACGATGTCCAGCATTCAAGCCGTGTTAAGCACTCAGAATGCCGACATTGCCAAGGGTCAGCTTTCCGATGGCACAACCACTGCCGACATCATCGCGAATGATCAGATCTCGCAGGCCGAGGACTACAAACCGATCATCATCGGCTATCACAACGGAACGGCGGTCCGGCTCTCGGACGTAGCCCAGATCACCGATTCGGTACAGAACATCCGTTCCGCCGGATACCTCAATGGCATTCCTTCGGTCACGGTGATCATTTTTCGCCAGCCGGGCGCAAATATTATCCAGACCGTCAACAACATTCGCAGCCAGTTGCCATTTCTCAAGGCGTCGATCCCCCAAGGTATCGACGCGACCATCGTTCTCGACCGTACCACCACGATCCGCGCCTCCGTAAGCGACGTCGAGCGCACCCTGGTCCTGTCGGTGATTCTGGTGATCCTGGTGGTGTTCCTCTTCCTGCGCAACGCGCGCGCCACTCTGATTCCGAGCGTCGCCGTTCCAGTATCGCTAATCGGCACCTTCGCCGTGATGTATATGCTGGGCTACAGCATCGACAACCTCTCGCTGATGGCGCTCACCATCTCGACCGGGTTTGTTGTGGACGACGCTATCGTGGTGATGGAGAACATCTCGCGCCATCTGGAAGCGGGAATGAAACCCTTCGCAGCGGCATTGCTGGGCGCAAAGGAAATCGGATTTACTGTTTTTTCCATCAGCGTTTCTCTGATCGCGGTTTTCATCCCCATCCTGATGATGGGAGGGATTGTTGGCCGTCTTTTTCGGGAATTCGCCATCACTCTTTCGACGGCGATTGTCGTATCGATGGTGATTTCGTTGACCACCACGCCCACGATGTGTGCGCACTTGCTGAAGCAAGAGAAGCCAGACGGGCATGGCAGGATGTATCGGGTGAGCGAGAAGTTCTTCGCCTGGATGCTCGAAACCTATCGCCGCACCTTGTTATGGGCGCTCGACAACTCGGCACTCATGTTGGTGGTGCTGCTGATCACGATCGCATTGAATGTCGTGCTCATCATAAGAATTCCCAAAGGTTTCTTTCCGCAACAGGACACCGGCGCAATCGTCGGAGCTGTGCAGGGACCGCAGGATTCTTCATTTCCCGCGATGGATAATTCAATTCGGCAATTGGTGAGGGTAATTAAGAGTGATCCTGCCGTAGCTAATGTGAACGCCTACACCGGCGGCAACGGCGCCACGAACACGGGATTCATATACATTGCCCTCAAGCCGCTTGACGAGCGTAAGGTCGGCGCCCCAGACATCATTAACCGGCTGCGCCCTAAATTAAATCGCTTGCCGGTGGCGTCGGCCTTCTTGCAAGCGTCTCAGGATCTGCGCATCGGGGGCAGGTCGAGTGCTGCGCTTTACCAATA
>Ga0187862_10004579_pt1 | contig 13052 bp, 14 predicted proteins | sample June2016WEW_10_1_FD_133003 | JGI IMG/M metagenome (GOLD analysis project Ga0187862, IMG submission 133003) | Peatland microbial communities from SPRUCE experiment site at the Marcell Experimental Forest, Minnesota, USA - June2016WEW_10_150 | ecosystem: Environmental > Terrestrial > Soil >...
ACACGAATCAACGGTTTTCTGGCGACGGCAGCTTTCATTAAGGTTTCCCTGTTAGGATTGCATCCTGTTCAAGCTTGCCTGAAGTAGCAGAGAATTGGAACGATTGGTGCACGAGACAAATTACCGGGGTAACCCCTAAAGTTAGGCACTAGAGGAGGGTCTTGCCGTGAACCGAAGGCAGATCGAGCGGTATTGTGCAGGGATCCTTGCCGTGGGCATGATGGGAGCGGGGGTGGCATGGGCGCAGGCGCCAGCGCCTTCAGGGCAAACGGCAGCGCCAACGCCAGAGTCAACGCAAACGACGGCGCCACCTGCAGCAACGTATCAGCCGCAGTATCCGGGCGATCCGGCTCGCTCGAAATCGGAAGCGCTGGCGCTCGGCTACATGCGAGTAGTGCTTCGGGCGCAGCGCGAATACAAGAAGCGCCATGACAAGTACGCGGATTCGCTGGCCGCCCTGGCGGGCACGGCATCGTTCACCAAGCGCATGGCGCAAACCACCGACCGCGGAGATTATACGGCCAGCTTCAGTCCTCATAAAGATAAAGGTAGAGATGATAAAGACGGTTTCGTGCTCACCATGACGCCGAACCACATGGACAGCGAACACCGCTCGTTCTACGCGGAAGACGATGGCGTAATTCACGGGGACGATCAGAAGGCTGCGGATCTGGATTCGCCGAAAGTGAAGTGATCGGGTAGTGCGGCTTCGGGCTGCAAGCTACGAGCAAACCGGTCGCCCGCAGCTCGCAGCTTACTTCTGTTTGCTATTCTGATGCGTGCTTAAAATCCACCAAAGCGCTTGGGGGCTGACGCTGATTTCGGCAGCTCTGCAGGTTGTGATCTTCCCGCTTCCGAATCTCTACTGGCTCTCGTGGATTGCGGTGGCGCCACTGATCGTAGCGATTCTGCGGGCGCGTTCTCCACAAGCTCTGCAACTGCACCTCGACGATCGTCATCACGCGCGGCTGCTGCCTGCCACACCATGGCAGGGGTTTCTACTGGGCTACGCGTGCGGCATTCTCTGGTTTGCCGGGACCTGCTACTGGATCTTTGACACTATGCATCGCTATGGCGGCATGCCGATTCCGGCGGCTGCGCTGGCGCTGGTCTTGTTCTGCATGTATGTCGGGCTGTATCACGGAATGTTCGGGCTGCTGCTGGCGCTGGTCGCGGGATCGAATGTCTTTGGATCGAAGATCGCCGGATCGCAGGCGGTCGCTTCGGGAGCATCGATCCGGCGCGCTCTGGCGGCAGCTCCGTTTCTCTGGGTCGCGGTCGAACTCGCCCGCACACGGATTACGGCGTTTCCATGGGAGCTTCTGGGATATTCGCAGACGGGAAACTTTGCGCTCACACGGATTGCGACGCTGGTCGGCGTCTACGGGCTATCGTTTGAAATCGCGCTTGTGAACAGCGTCTTCGCGGCGGCGTTTCTGGCTCCGCGCGAAGGAGCGGAGCAGCGGCGGAAATGGTTGCTGGGGGCGGCGTGTGGGGCGGCGGTGATCCTGCAGACGGGCCAGGTGCTTACGCCTGATCCGTTCTTGACAGACCGCACCGCGCTTTTGGTGCAGCCGAATATTCCTATCCAGGAAGGCGCGATGTGGACCAAAGCTTACTTTCAGGACACGTTGCGGGACTTGACGGCTGTGAGTTTGCATCCCGCCGACGAAAAAGAATCCCGACGTTACGACTTGATTGTCTGGCCGGAGTCGCCTTCGCCGTTTTATACGACCGATCCTGTGTTTCGAGATGCGGTGAGCGCGCTGGCGAGGCAGTCGGGAACCTGGGTGGTGGCGGGATCGATTGGCATTACGCCGGCTATGCACAGTGGAGGGGGAAACTCCGAGATCTTCAACTCCGCCGCGTTGGTCAATCCGCAAGGGGAGTGGGTTGGACGCTACGACAAAGTGCATCTCGTGCCCTTCGGCGAGTATTTGCCGTTTCCGCGATTGTTCGCTTTTGCCGGGGGGCTGACCAAAGAAGTGGGAGAGTTTCAGCGCGGCGCGTCGCGCACGCCACTGGAGGCTGGAGGCGAGCGGCTCGGAATGTTTATCTGCTATGAGTCGATCTTTCCTGACGAAGTACGGCAGGGACCGTTGCGGGGCGCGCAGGTGTTGTTGAACATTTCGAATGACGGCTGGTACGGCGACAGCGGCGCCTGGGCGCAGCACCTGCAACAGACGCAAATGCGCGCGATCGAAAATGACCGATGGCTGCTGGCGGGCACGAATACGGGAATGACGGCATCGGTCGATCCTTACGGACGAATCGTGGCCGCAACCCCGCGCAAGGTGCGCACCACGCTGGCGGCGCCTTACGCGCTAAATTCGGGTACCACGTTTTACACGCGGCATGGCGATTGGTTCGCATACCTGTGTGCGATAATTTCAGCAGGCGCGCTGGTGCAGCGATTTGTATTTTCTCAGGGGCTAAAGCCCCAGTCTGAATGATTTTTGCGGTGCGGCTGAAGCCGCACCCTTTCAAAGCGTTTCAGTAAATAGAGCGAGTGACAAAAAATGCTAGATGAACTGGAACAGCAATACACTTCCTTAAAGACCAAGGTTCACGACCTGCGGGAGTATCTTTGACGCCGGTAAGCTGCGCCAGCAGTTTGCCGAAATCGAAAAGCAGGCATCGGATCCGAAGCTGTGGTCGAATCCTGAAAAATCTCAGCAGGTAATGCGCGAACGGAAGCGCCTGGAAAGCCTGTTGTCGCTGGAAGGCGACTTGGCGCGCCGGACCGACGACATCGCCACTTATTTTGATCTGGCCGGCGAAGGCGAGAACGTCGCGGCTGACTTGCAGCGCGACCTGGATTCTCTCGGCGAACTGGTGGATCGCGTCGAAACCGAGACCCTGCTTTCGGGTGCAAACGACGGGCTGAATGCCATCATGACGATTCATCCCGGGGCCGGCGGAACGGAGTCGCAGGACTGGGCGGAGATGCTGCTGCGCATGTATCTGCGCTGGGCCGAGCGGCAGGGATTCAAGACGGAGATGTACGACTACCAGCCGGGAGAAGAAGCTGGAATCAAGTCCGCGACCTTTTCGGTGATTGGGCAGTACGCGTTCGGTTACTTGACCAGCGAGATTGGGGTGCACCGGTTGGTGCGGATTTCGCCGTTCGATCAGGCGAAGCGGCGGCACACGTCGTTTGCCAGCGTCTATGTTTCGCCGGAGATTGACGACAGCATTGAAGTGAATATCAAGCCGGATGATATTCGGATTGACACTTACCGTTCGAGCGGCAAGGGTGGACAACACGTGAATACGACCGATTCGGCGGTGCGGATCACGCATATTCCGACGGGCCTGGTGGCCAATTGCCAGAATGAGCGCTCGCAGCACAAGAATAAGGAGAAAGCGATGAGCATGCTGCGCTCGAAACTTTACGAATTCGAACTGGAGAAAAAGCGCGAGGTCACGAAAAAGATCGAGGATTCGAAACTGGATATTGATTTCGGTTCGCAGATCCGGTCGTATGTGCTGCAACCTTATCGGATGATCAAGGATCACCGCACGAAGCTGGAGATCGGCGACGTGGATCGCGTGCTGGATGGCGACCTGGGGCCGTTGATGCGAGCTTATCTGCGGATGCGGAGAGGCGAGAAGAAGTCGTGAGCGCGAATTCGCCGCGACCGCCGAAACTTGGACCCCGCCTGCAGCGCGCCTTCCGCTATGCCGCCGAAAAACACGACGGACAGACGCGGAAGCAAACGGCGGTGCCTTACCTGTCGCATCTGATGTCGGTAGCGGGGCTGGTGATGGAAGCGGGCGGTGACGAGGATATGGCGATTGCGGCGCTGTTGCATGATGTGGTCGAAGATTGCGGTGGCATGCTGAGGCTGCGCGAAATCCGCAAACAATTTGGTTTGCGGGTGGCGAAGATTGTCGAAGGTTGTACCGATACATTTGTCGAGCCGAAGCCGGAATGGCTGCAACGGAAGAAAAACTATCTGCGCGAAGTGAAGCGCGCCGATGCCGAAACGCGGCTGGTGTCGGCGTCTGACAAGCTGCACAACGTCCGCACGATTCTGACGGATTACCGGCAGCATGGGGAAGCCATCTGGCCGCGGTTCTCGGGGAAAAAAGAAGGCACGCTCTGGTACTATCGCGCCTTGAGCGACGAATATCGGCGACGGAACCCAAACCGGGTTACGCGCGAACTCGAGATTGCAGTCGCGGAATTGGAGCGGGTGGTAGGGAAGACGCCGCAGTCATCGAAAGAGGTCACGAAAGAATTTGCGAAAGAGTTCGCGCAGAAGTCACCGAAGAAGTCCGCGAAGAAGAAAGCCGCTGCAGGTTCTGGGAGATGAATGATGCCCCGAATGCTTGACATGATACGCAATTCGCAGGTGCCATCGAACCTGATGCAATCGGCGGCGCGGGGAGCCCTTTCGGTGCCGCCCGCGGAGACGATTGAGATCCTGGTCCACCTGGCGCTGCACAACAAACTGTTTGCGGAACGGGCTCGTCTGACGCTGGCTGGCTGGGACGAACAAGCCAGCGTGGCGGCGGCAGCCGATCCCCAGACCAGCGCCGAAGTCCTGGGGTATTTTGTTTCGCGGGAGAATCTGAGGACCTGTCTGATACCGGCGCTGGCGGGGAATCCTTCGGTAAGCGAAGAGGCGCTTGACGCGCTTGCGGTGTCGGGCTCGCGCTCGGTAGTCGAACCTTTGTTGGCGAGCCCGCGAGTGATGAGCGCTCCGCGGTTGTTACAGGCGTTGCAAACCAATGCGAATCTGCGTCCCAATGAGCTCGCCGAGATTGGAAAGAAGCTGGCGGCTATGGAAACGGGCCCGGTGGCAGAGGCGGCGGGAACCGAGGCGGACGCGCACGACGAAGTGGTCGAGGGTGCAGTCATAAAGTATCTGGAAGAGAATGCGGCAGAGCTGGCCGCCGAAAAAGACAAGCCGTTCCAGCCCATAGGAACGTTGCACGAAGAGGGGGGCGGCGCAGCGGCGGGTGAAGCTGGGCCGCAGGCCGCTGCTGCCCCAGCCAGTGAAAGTGCAGACGCGGCCAAAGTCGCAGCCGGGAAATTGGCGACAGCCGCAGCGGGAAAAACAGGAGCATCTTTGGCTGCTGCCCATGCCAAGAAGCACGCGGTTCCCGGCCATGAGGAACGGCGCGACAGCACGCTGCAGAAGATTGCCAGGCTCGACATCAAGGGTCGAATCGCACTGGCGATGCGCGGCAACAAAGAGGAGCGGTCGATCCTGATCCGCGATTCCACGAAACTGGTATCCGTGGCCGTGCTGGACTCGCCCAAAGTTTCGGATGCCGAGGTGGAAGCGTTCGCCCTCCAGAAGAATGTGCTGGAGGCGGTGCTGCGCGCGATTCCGATGAGACGGAAATATGCGAAGAATTACACCATCATGCGAAACCTGGTGCAAAACCCGCGGACGCCGCTCGATCTGTCGTTGGGATTGATGAAGAACCTGCTCGTCCACGACCTGAAGAATCTGTCGGCGAATAAAGAGGTTTCGGACACGATTCGCAAGCTGGCGCTGCGAATGTTTAAGCAGAAGATGGAAAAGAAAGACTAGCTCAGTACCCAGTACCCGGTACTCAGTACCCAGAATATGGGACAACACTTTAAAGACTTGGTGGTTTGGCAGAAAGCCATGGAGATGGTCACGGAGGTGTACAAACTCACGGGTAGCTTTCCAAAGAGAGAGGTATATAGCCTCACGGACCAAATCCGCCGCGCAGCCGTATCTGTGCCGAGCAATATTGCCGAGGGACAGGCGCATCATAATAACCGTGAATTTGTACATTTTTTTGAGCCACTCGTCAGGCTCGCTGGCTGAGGTTGAAACCCAGTTGCATATCGCGGAAAAGCTGGGTTATGCCGATGCGACCGCAATCGAGCGAATACTCCAGCGAGTGAACGAGGTAGGACGCATCTTGAATGGCCTGATTAGTTCCATTCGCGAGCAGATTGATCCGAGGACTTGATTGGACGAAGAGACTTTGCCCCACTGGGTACTGAGTACCGGGTACTATTTTAATGAAACAATCCGACCCGATTTACGAACTCTTAGCGCGGGCGAAGACGATTGCGGTGGTGGGATTGTCGGAGAGTCCGATGCGGCCGAGTCACGGCGTTTCCGCTTACATGCAGACGGCGGGTTACAAGATTATCCCGGTGAATCCGCGGATTGCGGAGGCGCTGGGGGAGAAATCGTATCCGTCATTGCTTGAAATACCACGCGAAGTGGCGGAGAAGATCGATCTGGTGGATGTGTTCCGGCGGCCGGAGTATGTGGATGAGATCGTGGAGCAGGCGATCCAGTTGAAGATTCCGGCGATCTGGCTGCAGGAAGACGTGGTCAACGAACGCGCGGCTGAGAAGGCACGACAGGCCGGAATTTTTGTGGTGATGGACCGGTGCGTTTTGAAAGAGCACCGGGCTAGATTCGGCTAGGGCTAAGGACTAGCAGCTTGCATCAGGCGTTTCCGCTGGCGCCTGATCCCGTTCCGCGCGCGCTTACCAGAATCACGGTGGCATCGTCGCGCAGGCCCGTTCCATTCGAGAATGTTTTGACATCTGCGAGCAGGCCTTCTGGCGTGACGTCTGGCGATTGCATCTGGGCGAGCAGTCGCTCCGCGCCGTATTCTTCGCCGGAAGGAAGGTCCGCCTCGGTGATTCCATCGGAATAAAATGCGATGCGCGAATCGTCGCCTAGCGTCACTTCCGTCTCCGAGAATTTGCTGGCGGAAATTCCCAGCGGCATGCCGTGTTCGTGATTGATCCAGCGATGGCCGGAAGGATCGACCAGCAGGGGCGACAGATGGCCGGCGTTCGCGATCCGCAGAATGCGGCTGGACGGATCGAGTTCGGCATAGACCATGGTGACGAAGCGGCCGCTGGGAAAATCTTCGATCATCATGTTGTTGAGGCGCAGCAGGACTTCGGCTGGTCCGGAGCCGGTTTGCGCGAGCGAGCGCAACATGCCGCGTGTGGCGGACATGAGAAGCGCCGCGGCTGTGCCTTTGCCGGAGACATCGGCCAGAACCAGACCCCAGCGTCCGTTGCCGAGCGGGATGAAGTCATACCAGTCGCCGCCGACCGAGCCTGCGGGAATCGAAAGCCCGGACACCGAGAACCCTGGGATCAGCGGAGAGCTGCGCGGCAGCAGAGCCTGTTGAATGGAGCGAGCTTCTTCGGCTTCGCGGTTCATGCGCTCGCGCTTTTCGCGCTCATCGCCAAAGCGCTGGGCGTTGTGCACCGCGACGGCGACGTGATCGCACAATCCCTGCAACAGGCTTAGTTGATCGGAGCAGAAAGCGTTTACCTCGCAATGGGAAGCGGTGAAAACTCCGACCAGTTCACCCTCGCGTCGCAGCGGGATAGCGACTTCGGAGCGGGTATCCGGCTCGCAGGCCACGTAGTAAGGGTCGCGAGTGACGTCGGGAGCGTAGTGCATCTTACCGGTGACGGCGACGTGTCCCACCATTCCGGCGCCGGGCTTGAGGTGATGGCCTTTGCCGTAAACGCTGCAGCCACGAACGCCGGCCAGTACGAATTCGGACTCCCGAGGATCGCGCAGGTAGAGGTTGATTTCGACGCAACCGAGGGATGCGGCAACCTCGTCGACGATCCGCGGAACGAGGTCTTCAATGTCGAGAGTGGAGGTGATGCGCTGCGCGAACTTTTGCAGGCGCACCAGTTCGGCGATCCTGAGTGCGGACGGATCGGGCAAAGGCTGAGTGGAAAAGCCGAAATCCATGAGCGGGCTAGTGGCCACGACGAAACCCTCCTGCCAGTCGTCTATATTGCATTGCAACTGTTAATAAGATTGCGGGAATCAGGTCTCAGATTCTCTTTTTGTTCGGCTTTTTGCCGGACCTGATGCAGGGCTGGATGCAGGTTGCTTGAGCCGCTTTATTTCCTCCAGACGTTCGCGAATCCGCTTTTCGACTCCTTCGTTGGTGGGGCGATAGTAGACGCGGTCGCGCAAGCTGTCGGGCAGGCATTGCATGTCGGCGACCTTATTTTCGGTGTCGTGGGCGTATTGATAGTCCTTGCCGTAGCCGAGGCCTTTCATCAGGCTGGTGGGGGCGTTGCGCAGGTGCAAGGGGACGGGTTCGGCGGCGGTTTGCTCGACATCCTGCTGAACTGCGCCGTAGGCGGTGTAGAGCGCGTTCGATTTCGGTGCGACCGACAGATAGACGACCGCTTGCGCCAGGGCGAGGTTGCCTTCGGGCATGCCGATGAAATGGACGGCATCGCGAGCGGCCATGCACAACGCGAGTGCGCTCGGTTCGGCCAGGCCGATGTCTTCTACCGCCATGCGGACTACGCGGCGGGCGATGTAGAGCGGATCTTCTCCGGCTTCGAGCATGCGCGCGAGCCAGTAGAGGGCGGCGTCGGGATCGCTGTTGCGAACCGACTTGTGCAGCGCGGAGATGATGTTGTAATGCTCTTCGCCGCCTTTGTCGTAGAGCAGAACACGCTTCTGGAGGGCTTCCTGGATGGTGGCTTCGGATATTTCGGTGGCTCCGGGCGGAGACGCGGCTAGCCGCGTCTCTACAGAGAGAGAAGCGGCAACCTCTAAGACGTTGTAGGCGCTGCGGGCGTCTCCGCTGGAGTAGGCGGCTATTTTGCGCAGACTTTCTTCCGACACTTCGAGATGCATCTGGCCCAGGCCGCGCTCGGGATCGCTGAGGGCACGGCGCAGAAGCACGACAATCTCATCTTCGGTCAACGGCTTCAGCACATAGACGCGGCAGCGCGAAAGCAACGCGGAGTTGATTTCGAAAGACGGATTTTCGGTGGTGGCGCCGATCAGGCGAATGCTGCCTTTTTCGACGTGCGGGAGAAAAGCATCCTGCTGCGCTTTGTTGAAGCGGTGAATTTCGTCGACGAAGACGATGGTGCGCGTGCCGTACTGGCGGGCGCGGTCGGCATCGCTCATCACCTGCTTGATTTCCTTGATGCCGGCGAGGACGGCGGAAAATTCGATGAAATCGGCCTTGGTGATGCGGGCAATGATCTTGGCTAGAGTCGTCTTGCCGGTTCCGGGAGGGCCCCAGAAAATCATCGAGGTGGGATCGTCGCGCCCGATCTGCACGCGCAGGGGCTTGCCGGGGCCGACCAGGTGCTCCTGCCCGACGAATTCATCGAGGGTGCGCGGGCGCATGCGGTCGGCTAGCGGACGCGCGCCTTGAGCAGCGTGATCGTCGTTCGGAGTGGGCGCGAACAGGTTCATAAGAGGGTAGAGGTCAGAGGTCAGATTGCAGAGGTGAAGGCTCAAGGGTGCATACAAAACGATTTCCAGGTCAAGTTTTGACCTCTGCAATCTGACCTCTCACCTCTGACCTACCCTTGCCGCTTCGTACAATACTATGCTGGCCGCTACTCCGGCGTTTAGCGATTCGACTTGCGCGGCTTGCGGGATCGCCAGGGTCTCGTCCATTTGACGTGCGAGGTCGCGGGACAGGCCGGCGCCTTCGTTGCCGATAAAGATTGCCAGCGGCAACGTCCATGAGATTTCGGGCAGCGGAGTTCCCTGGTGCGAGGAAGTTGCGAGCAGGCGAACGCTGCGTGCGCGCAGAAGCGGAAGCAGTTCTTGGGAAGAAATCCGCACGAAAGGCAAGCGGAAGATCGAACCCGCCGAACCGCGCAGAACTTTTGTGTTGTAGGGGCTGACCGTCCCTTCGGTGAGAAAAACTCCGGCGGCGCCAAAGGCTTCGGCGGAGCGCAGGATCGTGCCCAGGTTGCCGGGGTCCTGCAGGCCGGCGGCCACAACCACCGGGCCGTCGCTCGCTCGGTCGAGCAATTGAACGGAAGAAAAAGCGTGTAGTTTGAGCAGGGCTGCCACGCCCTGGGGCGCATCGCTGGGCACGATCGAGTTGAAGAGCGCATTCGGCAGGACGAGCGCTTCGGTGCGGGCGTTGATCTGGGGCAGAAGTTTTTCGGCGAGAGGCCGCGCCGATTCGCTGAAGAAAACGCTCTCCAGATGCTGGCCGCTGCGCAATGCTTCTTCCAGCAGCTTGACGCCTTCGATGGCGCACTCACCCTGCGGAGTGAGCTCGGCGCGGCGGAATGCGAACCGCAATTCTTTCAGCCGCTGATTGTGGCGGCCGGCAAGGGGACGCAGACGGTCCGCTTGATGGCGCGTTGGCGCGGCCTTCGCCTCTTGCTTCATGGGTTGGTCCCAAGGTTCAGGATACGATCAGGATAATACTAGTACCCGGTCGGGCTTCGGCTGAAGCTCGTGGTATGGTACATTTCATTGTTTAGTCGGGCAATGTTTTGTCCGTCGATCTTTTGTCCGATCATCCTTACTCCGACAATGCTTATGCTGGCAAGGTTTGCGCCGGCAATCAGGAAGGAACCAGAGTGCGCGCGGAAATCCTGAAAATTCATGCCGTAACGCCCGAAGCTTCGCTGATCAAATATGCCGCCGAGCAGATTCAGGCCGGGCAGGTGCTGGGCATGCCGACCGACACGTTTTATGGTCTGGCCGCGGACCCGTTCAACCTGCGCGCGGTGGAGCGAGTGTATGAGATCAAATCGCGTTTACGGCACAAGCCGCTCTCGCTGCTGATCGAGAACGTGGACCAGGCGGAAGAATTCGCGCGTCCCTTGCCCGATGATTTCCATCTTCTGGCGCGGCGTTTCTGGCCGGGGCCGCTGACCATGATTGTGCCCGCCGCGTCACATCTGCCGCTGAAGGTAACCGCCAATACGGGGAACGTAGCGCTGCGCGTGCCGGCATGCGAAATCCCGCTGGCGGTGGTGCGGGCCGCGAAAATTCCGATCACGGCGACCTCCGCTAACCTGAGCGGCGCCGTGGAATGCACCACCGCAGAGCAGGTGCAGGAGCAGTTGCAGGGCCGCATCCCGCTGATCGTGGACGGGGGGAAGTCTCCGCGGACAATGTCGTCGACGATCGTGCACTTCAAGGAAGACGGCACGTGGCAGATTCTGCGCGAAGGCGCGATTCCCGCCAAGGATATTGTCGAAGCATTGTCGTAAGAGCAGGTTTCAAAGTTTCAAGGTTGCAGAGTTTCAAGGGTGCAATCCTGAATTGACACTTTGATTGTCCTCCTACTGATCCTGCTTGAAACTTTGAAACTTTGAAACTTTGAAACCTGGCTCCATATTGATGCGTCCCGCGCCGCTTTTGCTGCTGGTGGTGGTGGCAGCGCTGCTGCTATTTTTCGGTGTGACCGGGTCGCGCATCGTGCGCGCCGCCGCCGAAGCGCCCGCGAAACCAGCGGACGTGATCGCTATCTTCGGAGCCGCGGAGTACGCTGGGCATCCTTCGCCGGTATACCGGGCGCGGCTGGATCACGGCTACGAATTGTTTCGGAAGGGAATGGCGCCGGTGGTGATCACGACCGGCGGAGCGGCGCAGGATCCGGATTTCAGCGAGGGCGGCGTGGGCCGGGATTATCTTCTGCGGCGCGGTGTCCCGGAGCAGGCTCTGATCGCGGAGACGCAAGGCTCGGATACGGCGCAGTCGGCGGCGCGAGTGGCCAACATCATGCGCGCCAACGGCATGCGCAGCTGCATTGCGGTGAGCGATGCTTATCATGTATTTCGCATTCGCGCCTTGCTGGAGCACGAAGGCGTGCAGGTGGAGTTAGCGCCCAGGCCAGAGTCGCGTCCGCACGCGATGTGGGAACGGCTTGCGGCGGTGATGCGCGAGGCGGCGAGCTACTTGTTGTGGAAGGCAGGGATGCCGTAGGAGCCCGCGGAAGCACCTCACCGGCTAAAGCCGACCCTGGAAACGGCCAGTTATCGCAGCGGTAAACCGCTGCGCCACCCAAAGGCAAGTACGACCCCAGTGAACCGCTGCGCTACCCAAAACCCGCGTCTAAGTTCTACTTCTGGTAGACCGTCGGCTGCGGACCCTTTTCGAGCGTCTGGCGATCCCAGATCATGCCTTCGCGGTTGTAGCTCGCCAGCTCGAAATCCTGGGTAAGTTCTAGCGCATCGGTGGGACAAGCGTCTTCGCACAGGCCGCAGAACATGCAGCGGCTCAGGTCGTAGGTAAAGTTCGTGAGCTCCTTGCGGCGGGTCTTTTCATTGCGCTCGCTGGTCACCACGATCAGATTTTCCGGACAAGCTAGCGCGCACAGGTCACAGGAAATGCAGAGCGTCTCGTCGGTGTCCGGGTTCGTGTTCAGCCGCGGCGCGCCGCGGTAGCGCTCGGCGACCTGCGGCCGCTCCAGCGGATACTGCTCGGTGTAGATTTCCTTGGGATGCTGATAGCGAAACGTCACCCCAAGTCCCTGGGCCAGGTCCACCAGAAACACTTTGCGCAGAATGTCGGTCACTCTGTCGGTCATTCCCATAACCCGCATAGGATAACATTGACGGGACAATGACGGCGTGACATGAGTCACAGAAAACGGGAGACCGAAGCATCTGGCGAGCTTTCTTCCGGCGAGCGTTCCTCGGGCGAACCGTCTTCGGGCGAACCGTCCTCGGACGAGCTCTGGATGGAAGAAGCGCTCCGCTCGGCCCAGCGCGCACTGGAGGCGGGAGAAGTGCCGGTGGGTGCGGTCGTCGTATGCGCCGGCCGTGTGGTTGGACGAGGCTGGAATCGTAACCTCACCGACTCCGATCCAACCGCTCATGCGGAAATCGTGGCGCTGCGCGAGGCAGGACGAAACGTCGGTAACCACCGGCTTGGCGACTGCGAACTGTTTGCTACAATTGAGCCGTGCGCCATGTGCGCGGGAGCGGTGATTCATGCCCGCGTCCGCCGGCTGGTGTACGGTGCCGATGACCCAAAGGCGGGCGCCGTCCATTCGATTCTGCAGGTGGCGAATCACCCCAGCCTGAATCATCAGATGGAGATACGGGGCGGCGTACTGGCCGGACGTTCGGCGGAGATGGTGCAGGAATTTTTTCGCAAGCGTCGTTAGTCGCAGGTCGTTAGTCGCTGGTCGTTAGTCTAGGCGTTTCGCGACGAGCCACTGGTAACTGGGTTCAGAACTTTGCTGGCCACTGACCACTGACAACTGGTGTACGGAGAGGTGCGTGAGCGGTTGAAACGATCCGCCTCGAAAGCGGACATACCTTAACG
>Ga0187862_10004580_pt1 | contig 13050 bp, 10 predicted proteins | sample June2016WEW_10_1_FD_133003 | JGI IMG/M metagenome (GOLD analysis project Ga0187862, IMG submission 133003) | Peatland microbial communities from SPRUCE experiment site at the Marcell Experimental Forest, Minnesota, USA - June2016WEW_10_150 | ecosystem: Environmental > Terrestrial > Soil >...
CTCGAATTTTTTTTCCAGATCGGTCGTCGGCCCTTTCGAGCTTTCGAGTACATCGATTCCTTGGGTCCCGATCGTGGTTAGCAGATCTTCCAGGTCTTCAGGAGAGTGCACATCGTGCGGGATTAGGTCGTTGACCTGATCATAGGTCAGATATCCCTTCTCTTTGCCTGCGTCGATCAGCTTTTTTATGTCGTCGTACTTGTCATCAATTGCCAAGCCAGATTATCCTCAAGACGCCGCTGGTTCGCGGACGCCAAACTATTCAGCGGTGGGATTCGTTACGGAGTTGTGCGCAAGGGGCACAGACTTCAGAAGTATAGCACGTCGACAACCGTCCTTGCCGGTGCAAGTGTAGTTTGTGCCGGTCCGCCGTCTGCCCGCCGCGCCCTATCCAGTTTTCCGCTAATCTTTTAGATGGCGCTCGACCCTATTTCGTTCCAACCTTCGTCCAAACTATGACGCCTTACTGCCCGTCTCCGCTAGTCCCGGATCCATCAAAGCGCGCTTCAAACGCACCTTTTCCTGCAAAAGCGCTTGTCTCTCCTCCAGCGGGAGCCCTGCCCGCTGCAATGCTCGCTGCACTTCCTCCAGCCGGCGTCGATAATAAATCCGCCGCAAGCCCCGCACCGCGCCTTCTACCGTCTCCGGCGTCAGTTCCTCCTCCTCCGACATCAGGATCGATGCCAACAGCCGCCGGTCCTCTTCCGTCTTCGGCAGCGCCATAACGTCCGCCGTCTCGGTCCCAGCCGCCAGCAGAGCCTCCATCAACGACTGCGAGCCTAGCCCCTCATAAAGCCGCTCCGATTGCAGCGCATATTGCGCCTGCCGCGCCGGATCGAATTCTTTTTCCGTTCCTTCCCGAGCCGAACTCCCCGTCCCCCCCGCCTGCATCTCGGTAGCCGAAGCCAGCGCCCGTATCAGAACGCGTTCCGCCCCCGTAACTTGCGCCTCCGCCGGAACCTTAACCGAGGTCGCCGACCGAGTAGTTGCCGCATGTTTCAATTCCTGCCGCAGCACCGCCGAATCAATTCCCAGCTTCTGCGAAATCTCCAGCGCCAATTCATCGCGCACAATCCGGTTCGGCACCCGCTGAATATGCGGAAGAAGATGGTTGACGGCCTTGACCTTATTCTCCGAATTCCGCACCGGAAACTGCGCCCGCGCCCGATCGATCAGATAATCGAAATATTTCTGCGAGTTCTTGAGCGCTGCCCCATAAGCGTCCTTACCCTTGCGCCGGATGAACAGATCGGGATCGAATCCAGTCTCCAGCGTGAGCACGCGAATGTTGAACTCTTCTTCCACCAGCAACCCCAGCGTTCGCTCCGTAGCCCGCGCGCCAGCCGTGTCGGGATCGAAGTTGACCACCACATTCTTCGAAAAACGCCCCAGCAATTTTGCCTGCAGCTCGGTAAACGCCGTGCCCGAACTAGCAATCACATTGTGGAAGCCAGCCGCGTACACCGAAATGCAATCCATCTGCCCTTCGACCAGGATGGAGTAATCCAGCTTGCGAATCGCCTCTTTGGCATTGTCCAGATTGAACAGCACCCGCGACTTCGAGTAAATCGCAGTCTCCGGAGAATTAAGATACTTAGGCCCAGCCTTCTCATCCGTAGAAAGCGTGCGTCCCGTAAAAGCAATCGCCTTGCCCTGTTCGTTACATATAGGGAACATTACGCGATTGCGAAATTTGGAATAAATCGCCGCTGCGGCCCTTGGCTCAATCCCGGCAGCCGAGTTCTCCACCAAATTGTCATCCTGAGCGGAGCCGGGGTCCCCAGAACGCGCGTCCTTTGCGCGTTCTGGGGTGGAGGAGCGAAGGACCTGCTGTTGCTGAGAGCTGACAGGCGAGAGCGGGGCGCTCTCCTTCCACGAAAACAGCCCACTCTCCCGCATCAACTCCTCATCGAATTCCCGCCGCAAAGCATCCCGCAGCAAGAAGCCAGAATCCGGTGCATACCCAATGCGAAAACGTGAGACCGTCTCCGCATCCAATCCGCGCCCCTTAAGGTACTCGCGAGCATTCGCCCCCTCTGGACGCCGCAGACATTCCTGAAAAAACGCGACCGCCCGCACATGCACGTCGAGCAGTGCCATGCGAATCTGAGCGTCGCGAGCCTCCGCCGGACTTGAAAAACTGACCTTAGGCATCGGCACGCCCAGCTTCTGAGCAATCAGCCGGACAGCCTCCGGAAACGTAATGTTTTCGACCTTCTGTACAAAAGTAAAAACATCCCCCGACTCTCCGCACCCAAAACAATGAAAAAACTGCCGCGTAGCGTGCACTGAAAACGAAGGAGTCTTCTCGGCATGAAACGGACAAAGTCCCGAAAAGTTCTGCGCCCCAGCCTTCTTAAGCTTGACGTAGTCGCCCACAACGCGGACGATATCCGCCTGCTGCTTAAGCGTCTCTTTAAAGTTGTCGGAAGAAGTCAAAGTAGAAGCCATCGACGGCGCACACTAGTCCTGTAATGTTAATGATTATGAGGTTTGGAAGGCCCAAGGGGAATAGAGCAGGACGGGGTTGCTGTGGGAAAGGTGTGGAAGACTGGCCCGTATCTGTTGGCAGAGAAAAGAAAACGGGTGCTGTCTCACGAAAAAAGGGGCAGGCATCCACTTCAATCTTCAATCCGTGGACAACTGCCCTTCCTTTTACACGTTCTTGATTTACGCCGTCTCGATCGGGCTCTGTTGATTGAGATACAGGCAACGACTGGTACGTGTCAGTGTTTGCCCCCAACTGCGTGACCCCGTCCATCACGCACTTCGTTCCCTTTGAAGTGGGCAACCTTATCGACACGCTTTCCCGGCTCGGGTTTGTCGCCACGGTTTGGCCTTGGGCCGTTATAACCATGCTCCGGATGGAAACGGTTATTTACGTGGCCTCGGAAGCCTTCAGAACCATGAAACCACGGGCCAACGCCAATGAAGACGCCACCCGTAAACCATTCCGGGCCGTAGTATCCGTACGGGGCGCAGTCGTAGGGCGCGACGTCATAGTAACCGTAGGGACATTCAGGCGCAACTCCGATGTTGACGCTTACCTGAGCCTCTGTTTTGGGAGTAGTTGCCATGAAGCAGATTCCAGCAACAGCAGCTAACGCAAAAACCTTAAATCCGTTCATAAGTTATCCTCTCCGTCATCGGGGCGGTCATTTGCCCTGCCCCTAACCTGATCCACTGTAATGACTCAGATCGTCTTGATCTGAGCAATATAGAACACATCGATGCCGTGGTTTCTGATCGCCCGATGGCCATATTACCCGACCCACTAGACCCGTAACTCAACCACCGTGGCGCCGCCGCCGCCCTCGTTGATAGGGGGTTCTGTAACGGACTCCACATGCGGATGTTTCTGCAGATACTGCCGCAGCGCTTTGCGCAGGATACCCATTCCGCTCCCGTGGACGATGCGCACCCGCGGCATGCCAGCCAGAAAAGCGCGATCCACGAATTTTTCGACTTCGCTGGTAGCTTCGTCCACGGCGCGGCCGATGACGTTGATTTCGGAGGGCATGTTAAGGCCGCTCGATTCATTTTGCAGCGAGACGCTGATGCCGCGGGCGCGAGCGGCCTGTACCGGCGAGTCGGAGACGCGAGTCTGCGCGTTTGTCAGCACTTCGGCGATGTCGTCGCGGGCGATGCGCATCTTCATCGAGCCGATTTCGACATCAAAGTGATTCTCGCCGATTCTCTTCTTGACGACGGCGGCGCGGCCCATCGACTTGAGCTTGACCGTGTCGCCTTCGGAGACGTGCTTCACCAAGCTGGGCTGGGCATTTGGGTCTCCGCGATCGGCGCCGGTCGTGTGCGCGACCACGGTTGCATCGAACTGTTCGCGAAATTCGCGGCGCATTTTAGCGATGCGACGTTCGGCGTCTTTCGATAGTTTTTGCGCGGCGGCTCGATCCTGCACGGCGTTCACAGCCTCGCGCGCGTGGTATTCGAAGTCGCGGAAAAGAGTTTCGAGCTTCGTCTCCATCTCGCGAATTTTCGCTTGCTGCTCTTTGCGGCCCTCGTTGGTTAGCCGAGACTTCTCGCGCTCAAGCTCCTGCTCGCGAGCCTTCATGCGAAAGCGCTCTTTCTCCAGATCGCGAAGATCGGCGTGCAGACGGTCCAAAAACCGCGCCACATCTTGAGTCTGTGAGCCCAAGCGCGAACGCGCGGAAGCGATAATGGCCGGATTCAGTCCGAGACGTTGCGCGATATTGATTCCGGCAGATGCTCCAGGAACTCCGATCTTCAGTTCGTAAGTCGGCTGCAGCGTGGCTTCGTCGAAACCGACCGAGGCGTTGATCACTCCCGCTGTATTCGCACCGTAAACTTTGAGCGAAGTATGGTGGGTCGAGATTACGCTCATGCATCCAACTTTGCGAAAATGCTCGGCGATTGCAACCGCCAGCGCCGCGCCTTCTTCGGGATCGGTTGCGGAGCCAAGTTCGTCGAGCAGTACCAGCGAATTCGCCGTAGCAGTGCGAGAGATGAAGTCGATATTCGTGACGTGGGCCGAAAACGTCGAGAGATTCTGCTCGATCGATTGATAATCGCCGATGTCAGCGAGAATGGCGTCAAAAACCGGCATGTCGGCCCGATCCGCGGGAACGGGAATTCCAGACTGCGCCATTAGGGCCAACAAGCCCAGCGTTTTCAGGGAGACGGTTTTGCCACCAGTGTTGGGCCCGGTGATTACCAGCTGCCGATGGTCGCCTTCGAGTTCGATCGTGATAGGGACGATTTTCCCGTCTTTTAGTTTCAGGTTGCGCTCGAGTAGCGGATGCCTTGCGCGATGGAGAAGCAGTCGACCTTCGCTCGATGTCGCACACAAGCTCACCGCCACGCAGTTGTAGTCTTCTGCGAAGCGGGCTTTGGCGAACTGAAGCTCCAGTTCGGCGAGGACGTCAGCAGCGTCAAGAATCGCGTCGGCGTTTTCGCCGATCTGGCGCGTCATCTCCAGCAGGACGCGATGGATCTCGGCTTGTTCTTCATCCAGCAGGCGGACCAGTTCGTTGTTCTGCTCGATGGTTTCTAGCGGCTCCACAAACACCGTCTGTCCGCTGGAACTGGCGCCGTGTACCACGCCCTGCACACGTCGTTTCTGCTCAACTTTCACCGGGATCACGAAACGCTCGCCGCGAATAGTGATCAGTTCGTCCTGCACCGTCCCACCTTCGGCGAGTTTCCGCAGGTAGCCGCGCAGCGATTCCTGAATCTGGCGCTTCTGCTTCTCGATTTCCCGGCGAACGCGGCTCAGTTCGGGAGAAGCGCGATCGTCAAGCGTACCATCGGGCAAGATCTTGTTGTGGAACGAGCGCAGAAAGCTGGTGAAATCCTGGATGCCGGCGGACAGCGCGGCCACGGCGGTCCACTCGGAGCGCATTGCGGCTGGAGGTTGACGCACGATTTCGCGCCACTCGGCTCCGCGGTCAGCGAGCACGACAATGTCGCGAATCTCGCTGGTTTCAAGAGCGGCTCCGGAGATGCGGGATTTCTCGATCAGCTTCCTGACATCGGGCAGTCCAGCAAATTCGAAACGTCCGCCGACTCGACGGTACTCTCGGATATCCGTGGTGAGCTGTTGCTGGGTTACAATCCATGCGCGATCGAGCGAAGGCAGAAGTTCCGCGATGCGGTGTTGGCCCAAAGGCGAAGAGGCGTAACCGGCGAGCAGGTCGCGCAAGGTCTCGAACTCGAGCAGGCGCGGACTGGTGTGGGTCACCGGATTGGGCACGAAGGTCATGCGATTTGATGTTACAACGTGGGGTGGATTTCCGTGGACAATGATGATTCGGGACTGGCAGCGGTGTAGAATCGACATCGCCAGTTCACTGTCAGTGCGACGTGATTTCCGGCGGATGGCCCCGTAGCTCAATTGGATAGAGCATCAGACTTCGGATCTGAGGGTTGGGGGTTCGACTCCCTCCGGGGTCGCCATTCGACAAGCCGGTTGGCCATTCCTGCCACCCTTCATGTGAAGGGCAACCCCAGTTCATCTCGAGCCTGTGCACTCTAGTTACTTGCCGCCGGCCCGGTTTCGCGATGCAATGGCACTTGTGGGGTTAGCTGCTGGAATCCTCAGAGGCTAAACTCCGCGATTATTGGCTCTGGGCGCCACGGCTGACGCCGTGTCCCCTCCCAAAAACGAATTGTGAGATAGCTTCTTGCGGAGCGAATTATGTTGCGTGTTTTTGGCTTCTTGGGTACGGTCATCACGATGGCGATCGGCATGTACATCTACTCTCTGCAGGTCAAGACGCTGACTCCGGGCTCCGGGAACGGCAATCCCACAGAGGTTGCGACTATCACGGGCGTGAAAACCGACCTGATCGGCATCGCGAATGCTGAACGTGGCTTCCAGGCAACGCAGGGGAAGTATGCTTCTCTGGAGGAGCTGATTTCAGGCAACTACATCACCATCAAGGGCGAGCGCCCTCCCTATGTCTACGATGTCGAAACCACATCCGGCGGCTTCAGGGCGACTGCCACTCGCACCACGAAAGGCGCTCCAGCGCAGCTCTGGATTACGGAAACCATGGAAGTTCAAGCCTCGGACTGACAAACCGCAGATCCCCCGCCTCGCTTGGGCCCACAATTCCTCTTGCCGATCACGGCTTTTTCCAGTCAGTCAAGGACATGAGTTCGTCCATGATTTCCTGCAATCTTTGCAGACGCCGTTCCTGATCGGACGCTCCGACCATCTTCTTGCCACCTTGCAGGTATTGGCGGTTTGCTTCACTGATTTCTGCGATTTCTTCTCGCAACTTTCCAACGCGCTCTTTGACGGACTGCGGCATAAGGTTAAGGATAGGCTAGCAGAGGATTTCGCACCTTTGTAAAGTTGTTTTTCGACCGAGCTCCCGCCGTTTGCTCCCCTCCCCCCAAGGACGATATATTTGCCGGGTACATATTTGCCGGATGTTCGGGCTTAGTTTCCTATGTTCACTGACTTCACCGCCACCGACCGCTGGACCAAAAAGCAAGTTCATTGCCTCTACCAAGCCTTGATAGTTGCCATCGCCACCCGCCACGCCGATGCAGTGGACATCAAGTTCCTGGTCGACGGGCGTCCGGTGTGGGTGGCCCTGCCGCACCCGGCCTGGGTCGAATACAAGAACCGCACGGGAAGGCTGATCACCGATTCCTTGGCGAAGGAGATCGCCGGCCATTTTCTGAAAACGGCGCTGGAATCCGGTGAAGGCGTAGGTCGCGAAATCTATTCGCTTACCATCGACGAGACTCTCAAGCATCTCGAAGGCGTCGTCGCGGATGTCGAACCGTCGGTTGCCGCCATCCCCTTGGCATCCGGGAGAAGTTGATTTTCGCTTCTCAGCGGTGGACCGGTCTCTGTGCTTAAATCTAAGGCATGTTCGCCCGCAAACTCCGCGTGGAATATCAGCATGAAGGGCAGCTTCACCCTTGTCCGTTGAAATGGCTCGACAATTTCAGCATGCGCAACTTCACCAACGCATCTGTTTTTGACGACACACTGCCGGTGGCCGACGGGCGCCTGGAAATTGGAATGCAAGTCCCGCTCGACCAACTCCGGAACGCGATGGAAGACTGGTTTCGACGCAAAGGCTACCTGCCCAAAGATGCAACCCTGGTCTTGACCCTGGAAGTAGGTATGGTCTAAATCTTCGTTGGCATCCTGAGCAGGCGGGCAAATAAACGCACGATCATGCCATCGAAGCGGGTACCGCTTAGCTTTCCAAGTTCCGCCAGCGCCTGCTCGTCGGTTTTGGGAGGCGCGAAAGAGCGATCGCTGGTCATGTTTACGTAAGCGTCCACGACGGCGACGATGCGGCCATAGAGCGGTATACTCTCGCCCTTCAGTCCGAGAGGATAGCCGCTGCCGTCGAAGGCTTCGTGATGGGATTCAATGGCCTGGGCCACGCGCTCGGTCTCAGGAAGCGCCCGTAACACTTCCGCCCCTACCTGCGGGTGGGTTTTGATCACCGCGAGTTCATCTTCCGTAAGTGTACTCGGCTTGTTCAGGATTCGATCGGGGATGAACAGCTTGCCCAAGTCGTGCATCCGCCCCGCGAAAATGACTTCTTCCACTTCCGGCGCCGAGAGGTTGAGTCCGCGCGCGATCATCCCGGCATAATGCCCGCATTGCTCGCCATGTCCTGCAGCGTTATGCTCCCTGAGTTCGGCCGCGCGCGACAGGGCTTCAACCGCCTCCTTCATGGCCCTCTGGTCGGCGTCGCCATCACGTCCGCACAGCTTGCGGAGCGTGCTGACCAGTTCTTCCAGATGCTCCCGCCCGTTATGCTCGCGCTGCAGAAATCCTTCGATAAAAACGGAGACGAGCTGTCGTTGCACTGCGGAGCCTTCGCCGAACGCATCGGAAGTGGAAACCTGGTTACCGCCCGCGTGCTTGGCCATGTACATGCCGGTATCGGCGATTCGAATCAGGTCCTCCATGGAAAATCCATGCACGGGGAAACTGGCGACGCCGAAGCTGCCGGTAATATGGTGCTCTTCCAGCATGGGATCGGTGGCCAGCCACAGCCGCAATCTCTCCGCCAGCACCTGCGCCTGCTCGATTCCGGTCTCGGGCATCAGGATGATGAATTCGTCTCCGCCGTAGCGGGCAACCACGTTCGACTGGCGGCATTTCTGTTCGAGCAGTCGTCCAACGCGTGCCAGCACCAGATCCCCTTCCAGGTGGCCGAGCGAATCGTTGACTTCTTTAAATTTATCCAAATCGATCAACACCACCGAGAACGGCCGGCCGGATCGGGACGCGCGCTTCCACTCCGAGCTCAGCGCCTCCCAGAAAAAGCGTCTGGTCTTGATGCCCGTCAACCCGTCGGTGATGGATTGCTGCTGCAGCTTCTGAAAGACGAAGGAGTTGTGCAACGCGGTCGCCAGAAGATCCGCCAGCGTATTCAGGATGAGAACATCCTGGGGCGCGAACGCATTCTCATCCCGGCTTTCGACGTTGAGCACACCCAGCAACGTCTCACCGTAACTGATCGGGAGGCAGAGTACAGCCCGCGATTCCGGCAGCACGCCGGCGAGCTGTCCCGGGCCGGCGTTTTGCACCAGTGCGCTTACTCCGGTGCGCGCAACCTTTCCCAGAACTCCACTACCCACTGCGATGCGGCGGCCCAGGGTTTGCGAAGTCCTTCCCGCCTCGGCTTTTATCTCGATATCCTTAGTGGCGTAGTCCATGATGCCGATGCCGATGTGATCGTAAAGGAAGTTCTTCTGAATCTCGCGTACGATGTCGACCATCATCTGCGCCGCGTCTTCGCTCGAGATCGCCATCTTGGAAATGTTGTTAAGAAACGCGAGATGCTTGGCGCGGCGTTGCTCCTCGGTAAACAGGCGCGCATTCTCGACCGCTACCCCCAGTTGACCGGCTGCGGTTTGCATAACCTCGAGATCCCTGGGCAGGAACTGCAATTCGCGCTCCGTACTCAGCGCCGCCATCACTCCCGCCGGTTTGCCGCCGAGGAAAATAGGCACGGCGCAGAAGGATCGGGCCGGCCGCGGAGGTACGAAATCGACTCCCAGTTTTGACCGCGTCTGTTCAAGATCCGTTTCGATCAGGAGCGGCTGGCCCGTCCTCAGGATGTACTCGGTCAAGCCATTGCCAACCTTACGCGAGCGCTTGGGAAGGGTGATGCCATCCTCGATCTCCAACTCGAAGCGAATCTCATCTTCTTCCTGAAACGCGATGTAGAAAGTACTGGTGTCGAAAATCTGACCCAGTTCCACCTGCACCGTACGCAGCACCTCGTCCTGGTTGAGATGAGAGCTGATGGCCTGCCCGACCTCGGTGAGCAGTTCATATTCTTTGGTTCGCCGCTGCGCTTCATGCATGACGACGTAGTTTTCCAGGGTCAGGGCGATCTGCAGGGCCAGCCCGATCAGCAGCCGCAAATTCGAAGAGCCGAACATCCGGCGTTCCGCATGCGGAAAGAGAATTACCCCGAAGTTGTTCTCTCGCGTCTGCAGGCTCACCGCCATCAGGTCAGTGATTCCCTCCTCCAGCAACATCTGCTTGCAGGACTCGAATTTTCCTCCTGAAAGCGCCGGTAAAGGCTCTTCCAATTCGGCGAGACCTCTGAAGGTGACCACGCCCCCACGCCTGTAGGCGAGCTCGGCGATGTAATCCCCGGCCTGTGTCTTCTGCAGTTTTTCCAGGAACTCGGCGGAAAAGCCCTTTTGTACCGAGGGCACGGTGCCGCGCCACTGCTGGGAAACAAAAAAGACGGCGCGGTGCGAGGGCAAGGGCGCCACTAGCCGCTCCACGAAAGTCTGCAAGCTGGGGACGAGGTCGGAGGCGGAGAGCAATCGGCGCGGATCGACACCCATGGTCGAGAACGCCAACGCATTTTCCTGCACCGCATTGCGCTCGTTTTCAAACAACACCATCACCATGGCGATGGCCAGAAGCATCTGCGGAATCGGCCCCAGGAAACCTCCCAACTGGCCAACAATATCGAGGAAAGGCTGACGCACCTGCCCCGCATACATCAGCGCGGCCCACAGCGCCAGCGCAAAGGCAAGCGTCCGGAAGGCTACGGAATTCCTGCGAAAAGCGTAACGGTAAAAATGGAACGAGCAATACAGCAGCGTTGCGGCCAGCCCCACTTCCAGCCGCATATAAATTGGCACCGGAGCCGCTCTCTCGCTAAATACCCCGCTCGCCATGTGCGCCCGCAAGCTCACGTATGCCAGCAGAACTCCGGTCAGAGTCAGCGCGGCGTCATACCATTTCAGCTGAAACGGTTCCTTCATCAGCCGGGTCGAGACGAAGACGCAAATCGCCATCCCCACCAGCAGAAGGGAGCTCAGCAAGAACAATAACGCGGAAGGCTTCCAAAAATATTCCGCCGCTTTCAGCACGTACTGCAGCGTGTATGCCGCCCATGCCAGTAGCCAGGCGCGAAAATAGCTGTGACGATTCTGTTCGTACAGGTACCAGAAGACGAGAAAGACGAGCAGGGCCACGGCCCCTGGAATCAGCACCTGACCTGTGGCGACGCTATTCATCGGCTAACGCTTCCTCAGCATTCGAAATTGTGGCCCGGATGGAACTCTCGTTGGCCTAATCCTGTCACAACAGACAGATCGAAACAACAGGTGTCTTCCGGCAGGTTCCGCCCTGGGGCACGGCGTTTTTAAAATTATCTTCTTATAAGATGCGATACCGCCATGCCGGTTTTTCCAGAAAAGTTACCGTCGTAACCCGTTAGTAACCAGTTCGCTGCCGAAGACGGGGGCAAGTCCCGTCTCTACAAACAGAACTGCTAGAGCCGAAACCCCAATCTCGCTATACTCAAACGTTATGCTTCGTGTTCGATTCGCGCCGTCTCCCACTGGTTTTCTGCATGTCGGCAGTGCCCGTACCTTCATTTTTAACTGGCTTTACGCCCGGCATAACGGGGGAACCGTGGTCCTGCGACTCGACGACACCGATGTCGAGCGCAACACCGATGCCTCCGTTAACTCCATCTTCGAAGGTCTGCGCTGGCTCGACCTCGGTTGGGACGAAGAATACAAGCAATCCGAACGGCTCGCCCTACACCGCCAGATTGCCGATGCCATCTTTCAGAAGGGCCTAGCTTACCGCGATTTTACCCCCGCCCACGCTGGTGACAGCGAAAAATCCGGCGCCAATCAAACCTGGCTTTTCAACCCGGGCATGCGCGACCTTCCGCGCAACCAGAGTGACCGCCGAGCCGCCGCCGGAGAGCCCTTCGCCCTTCGTTTTCGTGTTCCCCGCGGCACAGGCGAACAAATACGCTTCAATGACGCGGTCTACGGCGAGCAAATCAAATCCATCGACGACATCGAAGACTTCGCGCTCCTGCGTTCCGACGGCATGCCTACCTACCACCTCGCCTCCTGTGCCGACGACATCGACCTCCGCATCAGCCATATTATCCGTGGCCAGGATCATCTCTCAAACACTTACAAACACGTGCTCATTTTCGAAGGCGCTGGCGCCAGGCCGCCGCAGTTCGCGCATCTTCCGCTGCTCGTCGCTCCAGACGGATCGAAGCTCTCCAAACGCCGCCACGGTCCGTTGGTCAGCGTCACCACCTACCGCGACGCCGGATTCCTTCCGGAAGCCTTCATCAATTTTCTATGCCTGCTGGGCTGGTCGCCGAAGGATGATCGCGAAAACATGACGCGCCAGGAACTCACCGATGCGTTCTCCCTTGCAGGCATTAATCGCGCTAACGCGGTCATTAATTTCAAGGAGCCAGCCGCAACGCCCGACGAAACTTTCGACCCCAAAGCGCTCTGGCTCAACGCGGAGCACATCCGCGGGCTTTCGATCGACGACCTCAGCGCGCGCCTGCTCCCGGTCGTGCACGCTGCCGGATTCACAGTTACGCCCGAGAAAATGCACGCCATCACCCCGCTCATCCGCGAGCGCATCAAACTTCTGCGCGACGTGCTCACCGCCGCCGATTTTTTTTTCGTGGACCAATTGCCGCCCTACGGCCCAGCCGAACTCGTCCCGCAGAAGGGTGACGCCGCCATGGCGCTCAAGGTTTTAGCCCGCGCTCGAGAAGTCCTGGCACAAACCGAATTCAAGCACGACCCCTTGGACCAGACTCTTCGTATCGCAGCGCAGGAACTCGGGCTCAAAGCGGGACAGATGTTTCAACCGATTCGAGTAGCCGTTTGCGGCCGCAAAAATGCGCCTCCCTTATTCGAAACGCTGCAAGTGCTGGGACGAGAAATCACGCTGGCGAGAATCGAGCAAGCCATTTCAAAACTCTAAGGCGTTGCCGCCTCAGAAATGATGCGCAAGCCGCAACCACACAGCACCGCAGAGGATTAGCAAGATTCCAAACAAAAGGATGCCGATCCGCCGACCCGCCTCGTCGCGCTGCGGCGCTAACCGGGCGATGAGCGCCCCTAGAATCAGTCCGGATCCGAGCCCTCCAACGTGAGCAGCGTTGTCGGTGTGACCCAAAAAAGCTCCGAGCACAAGGTTGTAACCGGCAAACTTCAGCACACTCATTAGAGTCCTGAAACCACCGCTTTTGGCAGCGAGAATTCGCCCACGTAAAACGC
>Ga0187862_10004582_pt1 | contig 13043 bp, 11 predicted proteins | sample June2016WEW_10_1_FD_133003 | JGI IMG/M metagenome (GOLD analysis project Ga0187862, IMG submission 133003) | Peatland microbial communities from SPRUCE experiment site at the Marcell Experimental Forest, Minnesota, USA - June2016WEW_10_150 | ecosystem: Environmental > Terrestrial > Soil >...
GGTCGAAGATGCGGCCGCCACGGGTGGCTGCCAGCCGCTCCAGGGCCTTCCGGTCGAACCCGGTGCCGACTCCGTTGGAGGGCAGAAAGCCGCCCAGCCGCTGGCGCGCCGGAATGTCCTTTTGCTGATATTCGGCGAATTCATCGCAGTAGACGCCGTGGGTCATCTCGGCGAGGCCGGTGGGTAATGGCAGCACGGGGATTTGCACCATCTGGTAATCGCGCGAGAACCAGTTGACGAGCCGCAGCGATTCCGGTGCCACCACGTCCTCCGCATCGTGGGTCACGATCACTTCGTAGCGGACGCCGTGGGCGGCTTCGTACTCGAGCAGGCAGTCGAAGATCGCATTCAGGCAATCGCCCTTCGAGGTGGGTCCGCAGTGCGGCACCAGCGCGAGGTGCACGCGGGACGACCGGCGGGCGGCCTCGTCCACCGCGGCCACGGTGACGGTGTCGTTCGGATACGCGCCGGCGAAGAAATCGTAATTGGTGTACTGAATAGCGGCCAGGTTACGTTCCAGCATCCGCCCGATCACCCGCTGCTCGTCCCACAACGGAACCAGAATGGCGATCCGGCGTTCGGGGATCCCGGCCGCCTCCAAGTCCGTGGGCCAGCGGCAACCGGGCTCGCCCTTGGGGAAGATGGCGACCAGTGCGATGAACAGATCGTCCAGGCTGCTGAGCAGAATCCAAACTGCCAAGCAAACCAGGCAGACCACCAGCCGGTTGTCGGACGTCACGATGAGAGCAACCTCGGCCTGAGTAGATGTAGTGGCCGTGCCGCCGTGGAAATCTCGCCTATCTGAACAAGTGGCGCACGCACTCGTGCGGCAGGCGGCGCTAGAAGGAAGACCGGCGGCGAAGACCGCCGGCGCTACGGCTGCGGGCGCACCTTTCCTACCTAGAACCTATTCTTTAAAGCACGCTCTATTCGCCTGCCTCACTCTTCCCGCATGAGTTTGGATGGATCGACGGCCAGCCCTCGGCAGGCTGGAATGGCGGACGCTGCAATGCCGAGCAGCGCCATCGTCAGCACCGTGCCGCCCACGACCACGGGATCCCGCGGATTCGCCCGATACACGATCTGCCCCAGCAGGGGGCTCGCGCAGATTCCCCCCAGCAGACCCACCACCGATCCCACGCCGAGCAGCACGATTGGCCGCCCCACGGCCGCGCTTATCACATGCGTCCTGCGCGCGCCCAATGCCACGCGGATGCCCAGTTCCTTTGTCCGCCGGCTCACGCTATAGGCCGCCATACCGAAGATGCCCGTCACCGCCAGCATCGCCGCCAGCAGGCCCATGACGCCCAGTGCCACCGTCGCCGCCCGGGCCGGGAACAGCTCATCCGCCAGCGAATCGGGCCAGCTCTCGACCGTGATTGGCACATTCGGCGCGATGCCGCTCAGCGTGCGTGTGAGCGCCGCCGCCATCTCGCTCGGCGCCCGCCGCGACCGCACCACGAAAACCGTTTCGCTGTCCTCGCTTTGCGACAACGGCACATACGCCACTGGCTGTGGCGACTCTTGCATGTCGTGATATTTGCCGTCCTGGGCCACGCCCACCACTTCCGTCAGGTTGCCACTCAGAATGAAGCGCTGTCCGATCGCCGGCGTTTCGCCCCACGGCGTCGCACCCCACATTTTGCGCGCGAAGGTTTCGTTCACGATCGCCACATACGGCGTCTCTGTGGTGTCATGCCATGAGACATCCCGCCCGCCCAGTAGCCGTGTGCCGGCCGCCTCGAGGTATCCCGGCGACATCGTAAACACGTATGGCGCCAGCACGGAATTGTTCAGCTTGAACTCTGTCGTCCCCGGCCGGAAAATCGGAATCCCATGCAATCCGCCGGTGAAGGGCGTGCGGCTCACCGTACCCGCGGCCGTCACACCGGGGATGCTCCGCAGCGCCTCAATCACCGCCTTCTTTTTCTCGACCGCCGCGTCGCCTGCCTGTCCCACTTGGCTCAGGTCGATATCGGCCAGCATCGCGCCCTGCGGCTGGATACCGAGCGGCGCGTCGAGCGCGCGCACCATGCCGCGCACCGCTACCAGCGAGGCCGTTACCAGCAGCGTGCAGATTGCAATTTGCGCACCCAACAACAGGTCCCGCAGGGCAAACCGGCGCAAGTGCATTGCATCCGCCGGTCCGTTCTTCATCATTTGCAACGGACTGCTCTGCCACGTCTGCCGCGCCGGAGCCATCCCAAACAACAGCGCGCTAGCCAGCGTCAATGCCAGGCCCGCCATGTACACACGCGCATCCACGCTTACTGTCAGAGTGCCAACAAACGGCTGCGACCGGTTCAACACACCCAACAGCAGCCGCGCGCTCACCAGCCCCGCCGCCCCGCCCAGTAACGATACCAGCACCGCCTCGGTCAGCAGTTGCCTCACCAGCCGCCACCGGCTCGATCCAAGGGCCACGCGGAGCGCCAGTTCCCGGTTGCGATCCGCCGCGCGCGCCGCAAACAGAGTTGCCAGGTTCGCGCATGCCGCCGCCAGCACCAGCAGCGCCAGCACGGTCACGCTCCAAAGGAATCCGCGAATCACATCGCCGTCGTCCCCGTAGAGTCCCGGATGGATCAGCCGCAGCGACTGTCCGTCGTCGGTCTCCGGATACTCCTTCGCCAGTTCGGCCGCAATCGCATTCAGATTGTCCGTCGCCCACTGCGCTGTCACGCCCGGCTTCAATCGGCCAATCACCGTAACAGCTACGGACGTCCGGCTATGCAGGAAATCCGCCCCCTCCATCACGATGGGCATCCAGTAGTCCGGCCACACAAACCGCTCGGTGCCGTGGAACCGCGCCGGCGCCACGCCAACCACCGTAAACGGATGCTTGTCGAGTTCCATGGTCGTCCCGACTACGCTCCGATCGGCATCAAACGCGCTTCGCCACAGAGCATCGCTCAACACCACATACGGCGCTGAATCCGGGCCATGTTCGTCCGCCGCGTGGAAGAACCGTCCTGCCTCCGGCTGCACGCCCAGCAAATCGAAATAATTGCCGGTGACCGCATCGCCCTGGACCCACCTCACCGCGTTGCGCCAGCTCAGTCCCGCATGAGAATATCCATAAATCCCGGCCATCCCGCTGAAGGTGGTGTTTCGCCGCCGAAAATCCTCAAACGCGGGATACGACGTAGTCAGTAGCCGTCCGATCATCCACGGCTTGTGGCGAATCTGATACAGGCTCTGTGGGTCGCTCACATCGAGCGGATGTAGCAACACCTCATTCAGCACTCCGAAAACGACGACGTTCGCCCCAATTCCCAGCATCAGAGTAACCAAGGCTACGACCGCGAACGCGGGAGACTTCCGAAGCACGCGCAACGCATAACGAACGTCCAGCAGCAGGTTCTCCACGAATGGCAGGCCCTCTTCGTCGTGGTAGTCGTCCCGAACCGCCACCACAGCCCCGAACGTCAGGCGGGCGTGGCGGCGGGCTTCCTCGGGAGTCATGCCGGAGCGGATGTTCTCTTCAGTCCGGGTCGCTATATGCGATTCAATCTCTTCTCTGAGCCGTTCGTCGCCGCGGCGCCTGGTCGTGAAGTTCAGAAGGCGTGTGAATAACCGATTCAGGGCTCTCATGCCAGATCCTTCGCTTTCACTTCAAAGAAGCGCGCGATGATCGCCGCCGTCTGCCCCCACTCGCGTCTTTCGGCTTCCAGTAATTTGTGTCCCGCGCGCGTCAGCCGATAAAAGCGCGCCCGGCGGTTGTTTTCCGAGGGGCCCCACTCCGATGCGATGGCACCCTCCTGCTCCAGCCTCAGCAGGACGGGATAAAGCGTGCCCTGATTGACCGAAAGCAGGTCGCCGCTGATCTGCTCGATGCGCCGGGCGATGCCATAGCCGTGCAATGGCCCCAAGACATCGAGGGTCTTCAGGACCATCAGGGCCAGCGTTCCTTGCTGGACATCCCTTTTGTGTTTCATGCAGCTTCGTCCCGTGCGACGGTCATTTGGTTTACCAACACGAGAATGCCACAGTTCTATTGGGAAAGCAACAGGTGATCCCGAGTGCTCCGGATTCTCACCTTACTCGGAGTGGATAGGATGCCGGCCGGCCGTGCTCGTGTGTGGTGGAGAGGAAGCAGACGCCCGTCCTGGCATTGCGGAGATCAAGGGCGACCGAAACCCGTTCCTGCCCGCCGCTGGCGGTCCTTTGCCGCCGGTTCTCTGCGAACGAACAACCGTGCGACGAAATCCGCTGAGCTTGGCTCCCGGCTACCGGGTTAACGTTACTCTTGTGTAAACCACCTGGAAGCCGAGGCGCTCGTAATTGCGCTGCGAGGCGCCGGCCGGAGCGGTGGCGGCGGCGGCCATGTCGCAGCCCTGCGCCAGCGCCTCATTGAGCCGCGCCACAATCAGCTCCTGGTGCAGGCGCTGCCGGCGATAGGGGCGCGCCACACCATCGGCGAACAGCGTGGCCAGGCCGCGGGTGACGATGAGCGCGGCGCCGCCCGCCGGCGTGCCGCCCTCCGCACAGGCCAGGTAGCACATCGCGCCGGGCATGCCGAAGACCCAGCGGCCCACGTCCATCTCCTCGGTGGTCAGCTCGGTTTGCTCGAAAAAGCCGCGGCCCACGGTGTGCGCCCACAGGTCGGCCTCGTTGGGCGTCGCTCTGCGAACGCGCGGAGTGATGACGAGTTCGACTCCGGCGAGGCTGCGCGCCAGCACGTTGTCGAACTGGCCTATGCGGTAACCGCGCGCGCTCAGCATCTCGAGGAAACGGGCGTCGGCGAGCGGGCAGACTTCGATCGAGACCCGCGCGCCGCGGCAACGGAAGAAGGTTTCCAGTTCGTCCAGCTCGGCTTGGCTCACGGCGCCGTTCAGGCCCATCCCGACGGCCTGGGTGAGCGGCGAATCCACGCCCGCGAAAATGGCGCAGCCGCCGGCGATCTCGAGCGACGCCGCGCCGCCCGGCGAGCAGCCGAGCGCCTGGGCGGTTTGCGCGCCCTCGATGCGGCGCGCCAGAACCAGATCCGCGAAAGTCAAAACGCCTCCTGTGACGACGGGGGCCAAAGGCGCATCATATAAAGTATGGACCATTCGACTGTGAAATTCTCCATACATGGCATGACGTGCGCCAACTGCGCGCGCAGCGTGGAGCGCAAGCTGGCGGCCACGCCCGGCGTCGGCAAGGCCAGCGTGGACCTCAGCTCCGCCAGCGCCGAAGTGGAATACGACCCCGCGCGTGCGACGCCGGAAACGCTCGCCAGCGCCATCCGCCAGCTCGGCTACGAAGTAGGCGCATGAGCGTCACCGCGCCAGAGCGTATCGATTTGCCCGTCGGCGGCATGACCTGCGCCGCTTGCGCCCGCTCCATCGAGCGCACCCTCGCCGCGACCCCCGGCGTCGCGCGGGCCAGCGTCAACCTGGCGACCGAGACGGCGACCGTCGAGTACGATCCGGCGCGCGCCCGCGTACGCGATTTCATCGGCGCCATAGAGGATCTGGGCTACAGCGTGCCAGAGCGCGCGGCGCGCCCGACGGCGGAGTCGATCTACCAACGCCGGCTGATCGTTGCCGCCTGTTTCGCGCTGCCGGTGATGGCGCTCGGCATGCTGCACCGTTGGCCGTGGGCGCAACTGGCGCTGACGCTGCCGGTGGTGCTGTATTCCGGCGCCGGATTCTACGCCGCGGCGTGGACCGCATTGCGGCACCGCTCGGCCAACATGAATTCGCTGATCGCGCTGGGCACCGGCACCGCGTTTCTGTATTCGGTTTACGAGACGGTGCGCGGCGGCCATGAAGTGTACTTTGAAGCCGCCGCCGTCATCATCGCGCTGATCCTCACCGGCCGGTTGCTGGAGGCGCGCGCGCGCGCCAAAGCCGGCGCAGCCATACGGCGGCTGATGGATCTGGAGCCGCCACGCGCGCGCATCCTACGTGACGGCGCGGAGGTGGAAGTCCCGCTGGCGGAAGTGCGCCGCGGCGACACGGTGGTGGTGCGGCCGGGCGAACGCATCCCGGTGGACGGCGCCATCGTGGCGGGCGAATCGGCCATCGACGAATCCATGCTCACCGGCGAAAGCATGCCGGTCGAGAAGGGCCCGGGCGGCGCGGTGTTTGCGGGCAGCTTCAACCGCTCCGGCAGTTTCCGCTTGGCGGCCACGCAAGTGGGGAGCGGCACCGTCCTGCGGCGGATGATCGAAATGGTACGCCAGGCGCAAGGGGCGCGCGCACCGGTGGCGCGGCTGGCGGACGTGGTGAGCGGCTACTTCACGCTGGGCGTGCTCGCTGCCGCGGCCATCACCTTCGCGGCGTGGCTTTTCCTCGGGCCATTTGCCACGGCCATGGTGAACGCGGTAGCGGTGCTGATTATCGCCTGCCCGTGCGCGCTGGGGCTGGCCACGCCCACCGCCATCATGGTCGGCACCGGCCGCGGCGCCGAGCGCGGCATCCTTATTAAGGGCGGGGAAGCGCTCGAGATGGCGTATCGCATCGATACCGTGGTGCTCGATAAAACCGGCACTCTCACGCATGGCAAGCCGGTGGTCACCGCCATTCTGCCGGCTGCGGGCTTCAGCGAAGATGAGTTGCTGCGGCTGGCCGCCAGCGCCGAGCGCTATTCCGAGCACCCGCTCGGCAAAGCCGTGGTGGAAGCGGCGGCCGCGCGCGGCATCGCGCTGGCCGAACCGGCTGAGTTTGCGGCCACGGCCGGCCACGGTGTGCGCGCCCGCGTGGATGGGCGCGAAGTTGCTATCGGCCGGCCGGGAGTCACGGTGACCGTGGATGGCGCAGCGGCGGGCAGCTTCGAAATCGCCGACACCATCAAACCCGAAGCCGCTGCCGCCGTCGCCCGATTGCGGGCCATCGGCCTCGAGGTGTGGATGCTCACCGGCGACAGCCGCGCCGTTGCCGAACGAGTGGCCCGCGAGGCCGCTATCGAGCACGTGCTGGCCGAGGTGCTGCCCGATCGAAAAGCCGCCGAGATTCGCAAGCTGCAGGCCGCAGGCAAGCGCGTGGCCATGGTTGGCGACGGCATCAACGACGCTCCCGCGCTGGCTCAGGCGGATCTGGGAATCGCCATGGGAGCTGGAACCGACATTGCCATCGAGGCCGGCGACATCACGCTCATGCGCGGCAACCTCAATGGCGTGCCCGACGCCGTCGAGCTCTCCCGCCGCACCATGCGCATCATCCGCCAGAACCTGTTCTGGGCCTTCGCCTACAACACGCTCGGCATCCCGGTCGCCGCGCTGGGCCTGCTCTCTCCCATGCTGGCCTCCGCCGCGATGGCCCTGTCGAGCGTCACCGTAGTGACCAACAGTCTGCGGCTGCGATAGGGAGGCGGAAGTGTGCGCCACGGGGCGGCAACGGTACAATAGGTCTTTGATCGTCACTCTTACCATCAATCCAGCCATCGATCGAATTCTCAGCGTCGACCGGTTGGCGTTCGAAGACCGCGCGTACATCAATTCAATCCGGCAATCGGCTGGCGGGCGGGGGCTCAACGCGTCGAGCGTGATCCACGCTTTCGGCGGCGAGACGCAGGCGGTGCTGATTTCGGGCGGCGCCAGCGGCAAGCGGCTGGAAGGCCTGCTCAACGGCTGCGGCTACCCGATCGTGGTGGTGCCGGTGAAAAACGCCGTCCGCACCAACCTCACCATCACCGATAAGCAGGGGCTGACGGTGAACCTGAACGAAGTGGGGCCGGCGCTGACGGGGGCGGAAGTGGCGCGGGTGGAAAAGGCGGTGCGGGAGGCGCTCGATGGCGCGGACTGGCTGATGCTGTGCGGCAGCACACCGCCTGGTGTGCCCTCTTCCTTTTACGCGAAGATGATCGGGCTGGCGCGGCAGAAGCACGTCAAGACGCTGTTGAACGCGGGCGGCGATTCGCTGCGGGAAGGCATTGAAGCGCGGCCCACGGTGGCGACGCCGAACCAGCCGGAAGCGGAGCGGCTGCTGGGGCGCACGATACTGACGCGGGCGCATTCGCTCGAGGCGGCGGCGCAACTGCGCGCGATGGGTCCGGACTCGGTGGTGCTCTCGATCGGCAGTCGCGGGGCGATCGGCGCATTTGCCAACGGGCTGGTGGAGGCTCTGCCGCCGCGGGTGGACGCGGTGTGCCCGATCGGCGCGGGCGACGCGCTGACGGCGGTCTTCGCCTGGTCGATGAGCCGCGGGCAAAACCCGGCGGAAGCGCTGCGCTGGGGCGTGGCCGCCGGCACGGCGTCGGCACGGCTGCCGGGGATGAATTTCGCCTCGCTCGCCCAGACCGAGGAGATTTACCGCCAGGTGGAAGTCCGGCGCGTGGAATGAAACGCGGTCCGGCGGCGGCCCAGCACGGCCTGCTGCATTTGGCAGGGGTGGTTTCGGCGGCGGTTCTGCTAAGCCGGCTCACCGGCCTGGTGCGGGAAACCGCGATGGCGCGGCTGTTCGGCGCCGGCGCCGCCTACGACGCGTTCCTGACCGGCTTTCGCATCCCCAACCTGACGCGCAGCCTGTTCGCCGAAGGGGCGCTGTTCGCCGCCTTCGTTCCCACTTTCCCGGTCTGCTGATCGGCGTTAGCGCCCTCGAACTTGGTCATGCTGTCGAAACGGGCAATACGCGGCACTTTCAGATGATTCCGAATCTGATAGTCCGGCAGTTCTGAAGCCCCGAATCGGAAGATGAAAATGCGTCCCGTTTTGTGTCCAGACTCATACAAACCGGAATAGTCCCCGTCCGGTTCGCGTTGGCGCCTTGGGTTCTTCGGCGACACCGAGGAGTTTGGCAACCATCTGCCGCGTTTGCTTGCGCAGCGGCAGCCGCTCATCGAGAAACTGGCCGTTTCCGTAGGCCTCGTGCACCTCGCTGGAGCAGTCACCGATCGTCGCATAAACCGGGCGACCCAAGGCCTGCTCGAAATCGTTGACGGAAGACGGCCCCTTTTTCAGCAGCCGGCTGAGAATCAACTCGGTCCGTCCGCCTGTTATCCCTGGATCGAGAAGCTTTTTCATGACATAACCGGCCTCGTACAGCGATGGCACCTCCGGCGTTGTGACGACAAACAGCTCACTCACCTCTGGGGTCAGGTTGAGGGAGAACCCGTTGAGACGCCCGAGATCCACCACGATGTAGCCGTAAAGCGCGCGGGCAAACCTAAGGACGTGACGAACGCGCTCACCGTTGAGCGGCTCGTAGGACCGCTTCGCGCCGGGCGACTGCAGGAGGTCAACCCCATGCGATGTGCTGCACACCAGGCTATTCCAAAAAGACGGATCCAAGCGGTGCAAGTTGATGGCCGCGTCTGCGATGGTGTACTCGGAGTGTGCGTCCATCAAGAATGAAGCCGATGCGGAACTGGTGTCCAAATCGATCAGCAACACCTTCTTTTTGGTTTGCCGCTGCAGTTCGATGGCGCAATGGCATGCGATGGTGGTTGCGCCTACCCCTCCCTTAGCGCCGAGGAAGCCCACGACCGTAGCCGACTGAGCGTCGGCAGGCCCAGAGGAACTGTGGCGCCTCATCATGGCGTATTGCAGGGCACGAACCAGCGATTCGGTCGTCAGGGTGCCCTTCACAAGGTAGTCCTGGGCGCCTTGCTGCACGGCAGCGAGGGCCATCGATTCGCTCTTAAGCCCCGTAAGCGCCACGATGGGCAGACCGGGCGCGTGCCGCTGGACGGTCAACAACGTCTCCAGCCCATGGGAGTCCGGCAAGGAGAGATCGACCAGCGCCACGTCAAATTCCTCATGCGCCAGTGCGTCTAAGGCGGCCACCAGGGAGTCGGCCGTGTGAACCCGAAATGAATTGCCTTCGGCATCCGCCAGCATCTCCTGCACCAATCGGGCATCGCCGGGATTATCTTCTATGAGCAGAACATTGCATTGCTGCATAAGTCACCTGATCCTTCTCCGCTACTTGGGTAGCCGTACAACAGAAAACCAAAACTCGCTGATGGCTGCCACCACCCTGATGAACTGGTCTAAGTCGACGGGTTTCGTGATGAAACAGTTCGCGTGCAAGTTGTAAGTGCGCAAGATGTCCTCCTCGGCGCGCGATGTCGTCAAGACCACCACGGGTATGCGCCGCAGGTCAGGATCGACCTTGATCTCGGCCAGCACCTCACGGCCATCCATCTTTGGAAGATTGAGGTCCATGAGAATAAGATCGGGGCGCGGCGCCCCGTGGTGTGCGCCCTCTTTCCGAAGAAACGCGAGCGCCTCTTCCCCATCCGACGCAACGCTGAGATTGACAATTACCTTGCTCTCCCGCATGGCCTCCCTCGTCAAGCGAACATCGCCCGGGTTATCTTCCACCAACAGGACCTCAATGGACCTAGTTGCCTCAGTCGTCACCGTATGTGTTCTCCGTTCTTGTGAATCGTGAAATGGAATGTGGCGCCTTGGCCGGGCTGCGATGCTACCCATATCCGGCCTCCGTGACGCTCGGCGATTTTCTTACAGATCGCCAAGCCAATTCCCGTGCCCGGGTAATCTTTCCTGCTGTGCAGGCGCTGGAAGACCTGAAAAATCCGATCCGCATACTTCGGGTCAATCCCGATGCCGTTGTCGCGAACGGAGAAGCACCACTCTTCGGGAGTCTCGTCGCAGGCAACATCGATTTCGGGTGTCGCGCCGTTGCGAAACTTGATTGCGTTTCCCAGCAGGTTCTGGAACACCTGGACAAGTTGGACCGGATCGGCATAGACGGTGGGCAGCGGGGAATGCCGAATCACCGCGCCACTGTCTTCGATGGCCGCTCGCACATTCGCCTGGGCGCTCGAGAGCGCGGCCTCCGCATCGGTAAGCCGCAATTCACTGCCCTTCGTCCCCACGCGCGAATACGCCAGCAGGTCGTTAATCAGACTTTGCATGCGCTTCGCTCCGTCAACGGCAAACGCAATGAACTCGTCGGCATCCTGGCCCAATTTGCCCTGGTAGCGCCGGGCAAGCAATTGAGTGTAGCTCGCAACCATGCGGAGGGGCTCCTGTAAGTCATGGGAAGCCACGTAAGCAAACTGCTCCAGTTCGGCGTTCGAGCGGGACAATTCGGCGGCCTGCGAGCGCAACTCGGCAGTTTGCACATGGACGCGGCGACGCAAAACGATGGCCCATGCGGTGCTCACCGCAATGACGATCGCGAGGGCTCCCAGCAGCACAACAACTCGAGTGGCGTTCCACCACGATGGCAACTCGATCACGACGACGTCTGCCGCGGAGCGAAGTAGCACACGAAAGGACGTTGGGCTGCGCAACTCGTCGGTTTCGATATACCACACTCCCGTCAGCTTCAGACGGCTACTAACCGGAATGGACCGCACTTGGGCGTTTGATCGATTGTTACTCAACAAGGCGGTAAAGGTCGCGCCGTTTGTCTCCATTGCCAGCACGAGATCGTCACCTTGCATGGAGTGACCTAACAACGTGCCCTGTATTCGGATCAGTTCGGCGTCGTGGTCGCCGGTCAAGCCGGTGGCGTGAGTTAAATCCACGGGTGCGACCTGCGTAGCGGAGGGGCCGAGCCGCCGAAAGTCGGCGTCTTCCAGGACTGGCGCATACTGACCGGCGGTGGGGAAGCCGATCGCATCGACGCGGTCGCCAATCCGCACCGCTGCGCTTTCCGGGCTCACTACTCTAACGGCGCCGGATGCATCCTGGATGTAAAGGAAGCGGCCGGGTTCGTAGAGAGTCAGGGTTCCCTGCAGCCGGATTCTGTGACCCGAAATCGTGGCAGGCGTGAATTGCATCAAACTGCTGGTTGGGAGGACCGGGAGTGTATAGGGGTCCGCATGCACGGCTTCTTCGATTTGCACCTGTTCCGTGCCCGGAACGAACAACTGGATTCCGACCAATTGCCGCTTCTCATTGAATAGCGTTCCACAGGCTCCACGGACGGCGACGCGCGCATCGATCAGGGACGCATAATCGGCAGTCCGGTCAAAGTTGGTGATCCATGCCTTGAACTTGTTCCTGCGACTTGCGACGACAAGTGCCAGAGCCGGATGGCCTTCTTGCCTGTGAGCTAACAGCATGCTCTCAATTCGGGCTGAATGTATGATGCCGCGCACTTCGACAAACTGACTATCCTGTTCACCACTGAGTAGATCTTCCAGAGCAAAACGACGAGCGGGCGGTAAGGACGCTTTGCCGAGGACGCGTATCTCGGGGTGTTCGACCTGCGGCGCAAAGAACCCAGCGCCAGATACCCCACGGACCTCGACCAGATCTCCGGTGCGCGCCTGCGGAGGCGTTCCCAGAATGTTGAGATAAATGCCCGCCGTGGAGTCCTGAAAGAATGCCAGAGGTAATTCGGGCATGTAGCAGGTCAGCACACCTTGCAAACGGATCGGGTACCGGCGTTGGGCTTCTCTGGGAGTGAGCGTGCGGATTTGAGCAGCCTGGGTGAGCACCGGCAGCGTTCCTTGCGCCTGTGCCCGGCAAAGGCCCCAGGGCCCGCTACCAGCCAGCATCATGATCGCAACAGCAGCTACATTCACCGGGAGACGCCGCAAACGTGGCGCCCGGTTTGGCGGGGCGGAGGACAGGGACATAACAGACAGCGCCCGTGCGGCGACGATGCGGGAGGACGAGCGCGTGCTTCGGCCAAACGCCCTGCACGGCGATCGCGGCTCATCTCCTGGGCCGGCCATGGCTAACCCTCGCCTCTTGCTTGCGTTGCATCATGCCCGATGTGAGGACCAGAACCGGCGTACCTCCGCGTCGGTCAAGCTTTACGATAACCCAGCCCGACGGTAAAGCTTGGCCACGGCGGCAGTTAGGGGCCAAGCGGCACCATAGACCCATGTGGGCACACGGGGCTAGTCCAAAGGTATGACCGATCCCGATCGGTTGCAACACTGCGTTAGGACTACTATCGATAGCCAACCAACGATATCAGGGCTCCGGTGTAGTGCGACAGGCAAATACCGGCGCACCGGTGGGCCCCCTCGCAAATTGTTCCGTAGGGGTGGGCGGGCCGTTAGGGTTATTTTGAAGTGAACCCCTGTCGTGAGACACGAAGTTAAGGGGGTTATCGCCGTTCGCTGAAAAATCATTGTGCGGCGGGGTTGATGTCGTCCACTCTGGAAGGACCTGAGCGGAGGATAGGGCA
>Ga0187862_10004587_pt1 | contig 13031 bp, 12 predicted proteins | sample June2016WEW_10_1_FD_133003 | JGI IMG/M metagenome (GOLD analysis project Ga0187862, IMG submission 133003) | Peatland microbial communities from SPRUCE experiment site at the Marcell Experimental Forest, Minnesota, USA - June2016WEW_10_150 | ecosystem: Environmental > Terrestrial > Soil >...
CATCCGTATCGGTTGCACAGCCTGATCGGACCGAACGGAGCCGGCAAGACCACCTTCTTCAACATGCTGACCGGCCTGCTGAAGGCCGATGCCGGATCGATCCGGTTGAGCGGTCAGGAGCTGACCGCCCTCCCCGTGCATCGCCGCATTCGACTTGGCCTGAGCCGATCGTTTCAAATTCTCAGCGTATTTCCCAATCTGACGACATTCGAAAACGTGCGGGTCGCGGTACAGGCGCAAAGCCCGGAGCGGCATGCGCTGTGGCGCGATGCCTATGCGATGCAGGAGGTCAACGATCGCACCTGGTCGCTGCTCGCCGATGTCGGACTGGAGGTACGTGCGGCGGAACCCTGCGCCAACCTCTCGCATGGCGAAAAACGCTTGCTGGAGATTGCGGTTTCGCTCGCCACGGATGCGAAGCTGCTGCTGCTGGATGAGCCGCTGGCCGGTCTCGCTGAGGCGGATCGCGAGGTGGTCGGCGCACTGATCCAGAAACTGGCGAAGACCCACGCGGTGCTGCTGATCGAGCATGACATCGATCGCGTGCTGGCATTGTCCGACCGCATCACCGTATTGCACCAGGGCCGCATCATCGCCGACGGGGCGCCGGCCGACGTCGCATGCGACCCCGAGGTGGTCACCGCCTATCTCGGCGCCTCTCGCGAAACAGTGGCACCGACTGTCGATCGCAGCGCGCGGCGCACCGACGAAAAACCGTTGCTGGTGCTGGAAGGCGTGCGCGGTGGTTACGGTGGCAGCACGGTGCTCGATGGGCTGAACCTTGTGGTGCACGAGGGCGAGGCGGTGGCGCTGCTTGGCCGCAACGGAGTGGGAAAAACCACGACATTGCGCGCGATCACCGGAACAGTGGCGAAAAGCGCTGGCCGGATCAGCATCGACGGCACCGATATAACCCAGGCCCGCACCTACGAAATCAATCGACTGGGCGTGTCGCTGGTGCCGGAGGGCCGCCGGCTGTTTCCCAATCTGACGGTGGTAGACAATCTGCGCCTCGCTGCACGGCCAGGCGGGGCGTCACAGGAAGACGTGTTCAACCTGTTTCCAAAACTGCGGATTTTGCAACGCTCGCGCGCCGAAAGCCTGTCGGGTGGGGAGCGGCAGATGCTCGCCATCGCCCGCGCTCTGGTGGTGCCGTCGCGGATCATTCTGCTCGACGAACCATTCGAGGGTCTGGCGCCGGCCATCGTCAAGGAAGTCATGGACGCGCTGGTCTCGTTGCGCGGCAAGGTCGCCATGATCATCGTCGAGCACCACGCCGAGACCGTGCTGCCGATCGTTGACCGCACTTACGTGCTGGTCAACGGTCAGGTCGCTTATGAGGGCACTGCGCTCGCGCTCGAGGCAGACACTGCCACACAGCAGCGGCTGCTCGGGCTGGTCGAAGCGGAACTGGTCGGGTAAGCTGCCACCATTACATCGGCGGCACGACTCCATGGGTACCGACCGTCACGCGCGCGGCTGTCAGGTTGCCGTCGGCGCTCTTTGTGGCAATGCAGAATATTTTCGCGCCAACCTTAAGGTCGGCCGCCGTGGCCGGTGCAAATGTCACGATTGGCGCGGAAGGCGGCACATAAACCGTGTTGGTCTTATCCGTCCCGCTGGCCTTGTCCTTGTAGCTGACCGTGAGTTCCCGCCCTTTGGCGGATTTCATCGCACCTTTAACGGTGCCATTGGTCATCATGCTGCCGGGTTGCAGGTCCCACGGATGAAACCCCTCGCCGGTCCCGCGCATCGCCTCGGGAAACACCAACACCTCGAGCGCGGTCAGCTTGCCGTCCTTGCCGGTGCGGGTCGCGGTGCCGATGAAGCTGTTCGGCTCGATCGCCGTGAGCTTCACCTTGGTCAGGGTCGCGACGGTGACCGGATCTTTCAGCGTGATCTCCAGCTTCTGCCCGTCTCGGCTTTTAACGCTGAGAACATTGCCGGCCAGTCCGGTGATCGTCCCGCGTACGCGCACGGGTTGCGCCACCGGCGGGGTGGGCGCGGCCGGAGCGGCGGGCGCAGCTGCCGGTGGAGCAGTTGCAGCAGCCGGCGGGGCGGGCGCAGCCGGAGCCGCAGGCGTGGTTTGGGCGAATGCCGTTACCGCGGTTGCGGCCAGCAGCAACCCCGTGGCCAGAAACAAATGTCGATCCATGGAAACCTCCTCTTGTCCTTCCGATTGACGCATGGACAATGGCTTACATTCCCGGCCACTGAAATGGAGCCCCAAAAGGAGCAATGCACATGGTTACCATTTATCACAATGCGAGTTGCGGCACGTCGCGCAAGGTGCTCGGCATGTTGCGCCAGTCCGGCAACGAGCCGAAGATCATCGAATACCTGAAAACCCCGCCATCAAAGGCCGAACTGAAAAACCTGCTCAAACAAATGGGCATGACCCCGCGCCAGTTGCTGCGCCGCCGCGGCACCCCATTCGACGAACTCGGCCTGGGCGATCCGGCCAAGACCGATGAGCAATTGATCGATGCCATTCTGGCGCATCCGATCCTGATGGAGCGGCCCGTTGTGGTCTCCGACAAAGGCGTCCGGCTTTGCCGCCCGCCCGAAAAGGTTTTGGAGTTGTTGGGATAGTGCCCCAACCCCTCGACCACGTCGCCTCCGATCCGGAACTGCCAGCCCGCACCACGGTGGTGATCGTCGGCGGTGGCATCATCGGCGTTTGCACTGCCTTCTTTTTGGCGCGTGACGGCATCCCGGTCGTGTTGTGCGAAAAAGGCGAGATCGCCGCTGAACAGTCCAGTCGCAACTGGGGCTGGTGCCGCAAAATGGGCCGCGATCCACGTGAGGTGCCGCTGGCAATCGAAGCACTCCGCCTGTGGAACAGCATGAACAAACTGACCGAGGCCGAGAGCGGTTTCCGCCGCGCCGGCATCGTCTATTTGTGTCGCACCGAAAAGGACCTCGCCAAACGCACGCAATGGCTGGAGCAGGTCGGCCGCCCGTTCCAGATCGACAGCCGATTGCTGACCCGCGACCAACTGGCCCAGATCACCCCCGGCCTCGCCGGCACCTGGGCGGGAGCGCTCGAAACGCCCAGTGATGGGAGGGCGGAACCGGGGAATGCAGCGCCGGCGATTGCGGCGGCAGCTCGGCGGCATGGCGCAGTCTTGCTGACGCGATGCGCGGTGCGTTCGATTGAGACGTCCGGCGGCCGGATTTCCGGCGTGGTCACCGAGCAAGGCCCGATTGCCTGTGAGCAGGTGGTGCTGGCCGGCGGCGTCTGGTCACGCCTGTTCTGCGCCAATCTGGGATTGCGGTTGCCGCAACTGAAGGTGACCTCGGCGGTGATGCGGATCGATCCGGTGGAGGGCGGGCCGGAAACATCGACCGGTGGGCCGGGGTTTGGTCTGCGCAAGCGGCTCGACGGCGGCTACACCGTGGGCAACTGGAGCCGCAATGGCGTCGATCTCGTCCCGGACTCGGTGCGCTTCGCCGGCGACTTCCTGCCGATGTGGTGGCAGCATCGCAAGGAAACCAAATTGCGTCTTGGCCGCGCGTGGTTGCGGGAAAGCACCGTGCCGTTGCATTGGCGGCCAGACCAGGAAACCCCATTTGAAAAGCTGCGCATCCTGGATCCGGTCCCGTCGGCGCCGATCCTGGAGCAGGCGAAACAGCGGCTGATAGAGGCGTTTCCTGTGATGCACGGGATGCGCGTCACTGCGACCTGGGGTGGCGCGATTGACGTGACGCCGGACGGCATTCCGGTGATTTCCGCGGTCGACTCCATTCCGGGGTTTTTTATCGCCACCGGCTTCACCGGGCACGGCTTTGGCATATCTCCCGGCGCAGGCAGGCTGATGGCGCAGCTGGTCACCGGACAGATACCGGTGGTCGATCCGGCGCCTTTCCGCTACAGCCGGTTCAGCGAACGGCCACGCCCCCGCCCGTCGCCTCTGGCATAGGAGAATTTTCGAAATGGCCTTCCCGATCACCAGGCTGCGCCGGTTGCGCGCCAACCCGACGGTTCGCGACATGTTGCGGGAAACAAGGCTCTCGCTGGACGATTTGATCTATCCGATTTTCGTCGAGGAAGAACTCGACGATTTTGCGCCGGTCGAGAGCATGCCTGGGGTACACCGCATTCCCGAGCGTAAATTGGGCGCTGCGATCAAGGAGATCAGCCGAGCCGGGATCCGGGCGGTGATGACCTTCGGGGTCAGCCATCACAAGGACGACAGCGGCAGTGACTCGTGGAACGAGAATGGGCTGTTGGCGCGGATGACCAAACGCGCCAAGGACGCCGCGCCGGAGCTGTTGGTCATTTCGGACACCTGCTTCTGCGAATACACCTCGCACGGGCATTGCGGCGTCATTCAGGGCGAGGACGTGCACAACGATCACACCATCGAAAATCTGGCGCGTCAGGCGGTGGTGGCGGCGCGAGCGGGCGCCGACATGATTGCGCCCTCGGCGATGATGGATGGTCAGGTGGCGGCGATCCGTGGTGCGCTGGATGGTGCCGGTTTTTCGAGCCTGCCGATCATGGCGTACTCGACCAAGTTCGCATCTGCGTTTTATGGACCATTCCGCGCGGCGGCCGGATGCGATCTGAAAGGCGATCGCAAGGCGTATCAGATGGACCCGATGAACGGCCGCGAAGCCATTCGTGAATCGCTGAGCGATGAGGCAGAGGGCGCCGATATCCTGATGGTGAAACCGGCTTTGCCCTATCTGGACGTGCTGAGCCAGGTGCGTGCGCACAGCCTGCTGCCGCTGGCCGCATATCAGGTGAGCGGCGAATACGCGATGATCAAGTTCGCCGCGTTGGCCGGAGCGATCGACGAACATCGTGTGGTGCGGGAAACTCTTGGCGGGATCAAGCGCGCGGGCGCCGATCTGATCCTGACGTATTTCGCCATGGACATCGCGCGGCAGGGGTTCTGAGAGATGCGCGCAACCTGATCGAGAAGCACTAAATCAGTTTCGTGAGGCTCGTGACGATCAGGATCGCACCTGAAACGGTCAGCAAGCCCAGTACGACACGGCGGAACATCAGATCGCTGACCCGGCGATACAGCAGGAAACCGGCAATGGTCGGGACCAACATGGCCGGTACCATCACGGCAAACAGCGGCCAGGCAGCGCGCGGCATCGTACCGGATGCGATGTAAGTCGTCAGGGTCAGGCCCTGCATGCAGATATTGAATACCTGAAAGACGCCGCGCTGGGTGTGGCGATCCCAGCCGCGTAACGTGGCCCATAGAATGGGCGCGGGGCCGCTCAGGCCGCCGAGACCACTCATGATACCGCCGATCCAACCGACGCCGGAATCCGCCCATCGGCCGCCCCAATGGACATGCGGCAGGTCACGCGCAAACAGCATCAAGGGGCACCAGACGACCAGCAAAAGTCCGACGCTGGCTTTGAACGCAATCGGATTGATGTAGCGCAATAGCAGCACGCCCAAAGGCACTCCGAGGATACCGCCTAATACAAACGGCAGCGCGCGCCACGGGTTTAAAATCCGCCACATTGAGCCGGTGGCAAGCAACTGACCGATCAACGAACCGAACACCACCAGCGGACCGGCCAGCACCGGATCGAGCGACCACGCCCAGATCCCCATCGCCACAAGGCCAAAGGCAAAGCCCGACAGGCCCTGCACGAATCCCGCCGCCACGGCGCCGAGCACCACGATCTGGACGGTTGAATCCATGCCGGCTCTACATTCGCGACGGCAGATATAACGCGATCACCGGAAACGCGATCAATATCGCAAGCCGGACAATATCGGTCGCCACGAACGGCAGCACGCCATAAAAAATCGTCGAAAAACTGACGTCCTTCACCACCGTCTTGATGACAAACACATTCATTCCAACCGGAGGATGAATGAGCCCAAGCTCCACCGTCATCACGATGATGACACCGAACCAGATCGGATCGAAGCCCAACGCCTGAATGACCGGAAAAACGATCGGCACGGTCAGGATGATCATCGCCATCGCATCCATCAGGCAACCAAGCGCCAGATACATCAGCATGATCAGGACCAGCGCCCCGTGCGGCGACAGGCCGAGGCCGATGACGAACCCGGTCACTTTTTGTGGCGTCTGCGTGACGGTCAGAAAGTAGCCGAACAGGATGGCGCCGATCAGCACAGTGAACACCGCGGCTGCGGTGCGGGTCGCCTGCAACAACGACGCCAGCAAATCGCCGCGTGATAACCGACGCCGCGCGAGGCTGATGATCAGCGCTCCGCCGGCACCCATGCCGCCGGCCTCGGTCGGTGTAAACAGACCGCCGTACAGCCCGCCAATCACAAACAGAAACAGCAGCACCGGAGCCCAGACTTCACGCAATGCACGTAGCCTGTCAGGCCAACCACTTGCCGGTGTCACCGGTAGCCACCCCGGGCGGACCCGGCCGATCACCGAAATGGTGAGCATGTACATCGAGACTGCCAAAAGTCCCGGCAATATTCCGGCAACGAATAGTTTGCCGATGTCCTGCTGGGTAATCAGTCCATACACGGCCAGAACAATCGAGGGCGGGAACATCGCGCCCAAGGTGCCGCCTGCCGCAATCACGCCGGTAGCGAAGGATTGCGGGTAATCGAAGCGGCGCATTTCCGGATAGGCGACGGTGGAAAATGTTGCCGCCGTCGCCACCGAAGATCCGCTGATCGCGGCAAACCCGGCACAGGCGGCGATGGTCGCGATGCCGAGGCCGCCTCGCCAATGGCCGACGAACCGGTTGGCGGCCTGAAACAGTTCGCGGCTCATGCCGGACCGGGTCACGATCGCGCCCATCAGCAAAAACATCGGGATCACCCCGAACGTATAATCGGTGACGATCCGCATCGAGGTCTGGCCGACCATCTTCAACGCCGGCGTCGAGCCGGTGAGATAGCCGTAACCGGTCACCCCAACCAGACCCATCGCCATACCGACCGGCACGCGCAACAGCATCAGTGCAAACAACGTCACAAAGCCGATGACGGCGACGAGATTGGGAGACACGTCGGGCACTATTCGGTGACCTTGGCGGCGTCGTGGATGTCCTCGGGATGAAAGATCAGCCGGTAGGTGCGCACCGCTATCAGCAGCACGGCGGAAACGTCGCCCAACCAGGCGACAGCGGCAAACGGCCAGGTCGGGATGTTGAGGTCAAAGGTCAGAATGTGGTCCTGGTAAGTCAGCCGCACTTTGTCGAACAGCATCGTGGTTTGCACGGTCACGACGAACAACAGTACCGAAGTGGCAAATATATCGATGCACCGTTGCGCGCGCGGACCCACGGACGACCATACCAGGTCCACGGTGATATGGGTGCCGCGGTACGAGGTTGCCGCGATGCCCCAAAAGATCAAAATCCCCAGCAACTGCCGGCCGAAGTCGTAGCTGTCGGGGATCGATACCGCGAAGAAGTACCGCAATAGCACGCTGACAAAAATATCCAGCGCGACGATACCGACGAAGAAGGCGGCAATCCACTCGATGCCGTCGATGAAGCGATCCATCGCCTCGCGCACGGTGGTTATTCCGCCAGGGCGTTGTGCTTTTTCAGTTCCGCGACCAGTCCGTCATACACTGTATCCGGATCATATCCGGCGGCTTTTACCTGCGCCGCCCATTTGGCTTTCAGCGGCTCGGCTGCCTTGCGCCAGAGATCGACCTGCTCCTTGCTGATTTTGTAGACCACTTGATCGGGCATCGCTTCCAGCTTCGCATGACCGGCGTGTTCGAAGTCAGCCCATGGCGAGGCGATCGTTTCGGCCCATGCGGGAGTGCAGTGAGCGTCGATGACAGCTCGTTGCGAAGGAGACATGGCTTCGTACTTTGCCTTGTTCATGGCCCAGACGAAGTCTGCGGTGAAGAACGGCATGTCCAGGTGATATTTCACTACCTTGTCGATGCCGAACAACATGATAGAGCCCCAGGGAAAAGTGATTTCATCGGCCACACCGCGTTCCAGGATTTCCCGCGCCTCGGGCGCCGAGGCCTGGACGTTGGTGCCGCCGAGCAAGCTGACAAAGGCACCCATGGTAGCGTTTGCCGGACGTACTTTGACGCCCAGAAGATCCTCGGGAAGCATGATTTTCTTGCGGCCATGGAATGAGCCGGGATCCAGCACAAAGGCCATGCAGACGTGTACATCTTTCATTTCCTTGTCCCAGTAATTGCTATACCAGGCGTCCACTGCCGCACTGCCGCCTTTGGCGTTGCCGATCAGGAATGGTAGCTCGGCGGCGGCGATGACCGGAAAGCGGCCAGGTTGATAACCGGGGTTGATATAGCCGAAGTCGGCAATGCCATCCCGCACCATGTCGTAATGATCGAACGCCTTGCCGAGTTGTTCGGACGGGAACAGCGTCGCCTTCACCGTTCCGTTGGTGTCTTTCTCGATGTCCTTGCCCCAGGCGATCAGCGACGGGTTCAGCGGATGCTGCGGCGGCACCCAGGTGGAGAATTTCAGGTCGAACGTCTTGTCCTCGGCCTGGCCCGACGACAGACCAAGCGTGCAAAGCAGCCCGAGGGCCGCGAACAGCAGGCGCATGTTGTATCCTCCTGGTTTTGCCGGCGGTTCAGACCGGGGCGTCACGATATGCGCGCATCACATCGAGCCCGTGACGCAAATCGGCCGTCAGATCGTCGACATCCTCCAGTCCGATATGCAGCCGCACCAGCGGCCCGGCGAATTTTCCTGATCCGGCGGTGCGGGTGATCGATCCGCTGGTTGGCACCGCGAGGCTTTCGAAGCCGCCCCATGATGCGCCGATTCCAAACAGATCCAATGCCTCAACGAATTTGTGCGTGCTGACGACGGAGAATTCCGGCTTGAACTCGACCCCGAACAGGCTGCACGCCCCGGTGAAGTCGCGCTTCCACAATTCATGCCCAGGGGCACCGGGTAACGCGGGGTTTAATACCTGAGCGACTTCCGGCTGTTGACGGAGCCAGTGACCGACATGGATCGCTGCCTCCATCTGGGCTTGCAGCCGAATGGCCAGCGTGCGCATGCCACGCAAAGTGAGCCAGCAATCGTCCGGACTGGCATATTGGCCAAGCCCGCGAGCGGTCGCATGCAACGTCATCCAATCGTCGTCGTTGTTCACCGTGACGGTGCCAATCAGAATGTCGGAATGGCCGGCGGGATATTTCGTGGCGGCCTGGATGGAAACGTCGACGCCGTGTTGGAATGGTTGGAAGTGATGGATGCCCCAGGTATTGTCCATCAACACTTTGGCACCGCCGGCATGCGCGGCACGAGCGATAGCCGGAATATCCTGCACTTCGAACGTATGGCTGCCGGGGCTTTCGGTATACACAACGGTGGTGTTGGGCCGCATCAGCGCTTTGATGCCGGCCTCGTCGAGTTCCGGTGTGTAGAATGTCGTCTCGACACCGAAGCGTTGCAGGAACCCATTGGCGAAATTCCGCGCCGGGCCATAGACGTGATCCGGCATCAGACAATGATCGCCGGCCTTTAACCACGCCAGCAACGGCGTCGTCACCGCAGCGAGACCGGAGCACACGACGAAACAGCGTGTGCCGCCCTCCACTGCCGCCATCACGTCTTCCAGCGCCCAATGCGTCTCCGAACCGCCGAGACCGTAGGTCAGCACGCGCTGGCCGCGCTGCGTCTGCATCGCCTGACGTTCGGCCACGGTCGGCACCAGAACAGTGGAGCCACGGTTCAACGGTGGATTAACGAAGCCGTGTTCGTGTTTGCTCTTGCGGCCGGTATGCGAGAGAGTCGTGCGAAAGCCTCGCTTTTTCGTATCGGCCATGATCAGTTTGTCTCCACCGGTGTGTCGGAGCGGCCGCCCCATTCGGTCCAGGATCCGTCGTAAACCGCGCCCTCGGGCAGACCGGCGAGGCGCAGGCCGAGGGTCAGGATGCAGGCGGTCACACCGGAGCCGCAACTGGTCACCACCGGACGCGAGCCGTCGACGCCGGCTTTCGCGAACCGCGCTGTCACCTCGGTTATCGGGCGGAATGTTCCGTCTGCGTTCAGCAGATCGGTGTACGGCAGGTTTGCCGATCCCGGAACATGACCTGACCGCATGCCGGGCCGCGGTTCCGGCACTGCCCCAGTGAACCGACCGGCGGCGCGGGCATCCAGCACCAGCTCCGAATGCGCCGCCACATTGCGCATGACGTCGCCGACGCCACGTAGCCGGGTCGCACGGAATTCGGCCAGGAAGGTTGCCGGCGCGGGTGCGGCGGGCTCACCCGCTTCCGTCGGGCGGCCTTCGCGGAGCCATTTTGGCAGTCCGCCATCGAGCACCGCTGCCTCGTCATGACCAAACAGCCCCATCAGCCACCAGCCGCGCGCAGCCGAGGCGAGGCCTTTCTGGTCGTAGAACACGATGCGAGAGGCATTGCCGACACCCATTGCCGCCATCAGTTTCTCGAAGCGGCCGGGTGTGGGCACCATGTGTGGCAAACTGGTGTCCGGATCGGCGATCTCATCGATGTCGAAATACCGCGCGCCGGGGATATGCGCCTTCAGGAACTCGGCCTTGCCGTCCTTGTCCTCGTTCGGCAGGTATTTGGTGGCGTCGAAGATTACGAGACCGGGTTGGCCCAGTACGCCAGCCAGAACATCGGTTGTCACAAGCGGTCCCATCGCGTTTCCCTCCTGATCCAGACGCCAGCAGGGAGTGACGCAGGCTATCCCCCGGAGTCAATCAGGGTCCCGCGTCTGCGCTCCTGGGCGCGATGGTGATCCGGCGGTTCTGCTTGCCCTTGTTTTCGATCTTCACGACCTGGATGGGTCCGATTTCGCCGGTGCGCGACACGTGCGTCCCGCCGCAGGGTTGCTGATCAATCAACGAATCGTCGCCGATGCGCATCAATCGCAGGCGTCCGGTGCCGCGCGGCGGTTTCACCGACATGGTCCGCACCAGGCCCGGATCAGTGTCGAGCACTGTCTCGTCGACCCATTCAATGCACACCGGATGATCCGCCGCGATCAATGCATTGAGTCCGGCTTCGAGGTCTTCTTTCGCCGGCGGGTTCGGCAGATCGAAATCCAGCCGCGAGCGGTCGGCGCCAACCGAGCCGCCGGTCACCGAGGCGCCCTTGATCACACTGCACAGCAAATGCATCGCCGTGTGCATTCGCATCAGCCGGTGGCGCCGGTCCCAGTCGATCTCCGCGCTCACCACGGTTCCCGGAGTGGGCAGCGGTTGGCCTTGCCCCGGCACATGCAGGATCGCTTCGCCTTCGCCTTTGATTGTGTCGGTGATTGCGACGTCGCCGGCGTCCCACCGCAACCACCCGGTGTCGCCGGGCTGGCCGCCGCCGCGGGCGTAGAAGATTGTGCGATCCAGCACGATCCCCTCCGGTGCGCTGGACACGACAGTCGCGTCGACCTGGGCCAACGTCGGCTGGTCGAGAAACAAACGCTCGGTCATGCGGCGATCCTTTCGGCACGGCGGAGAAAGTCCCGATTGACCGCACTGCGCGGGCGGGTCCCGAGGCGTTCGTACGCCATGGCCAAAGCGACGTCCCGCTGGCCGGCACGCACCGCTGCCTCGGTCAGCGTCCAGTCGATAATGTCGCGTTGTGCATGGCTGCCGCCAATGCCGGAAAGTTCGAAACGCACCGGTTGCAACAACGCCACCGCCTGGTGGTAATCGCCGCGATGGAACGCCATCAGTGCCTCAACCAACGGGATCCCGACATGGCGGTACAGCGGCGCTGCCTCATCGTCGCTGGCGGCAGTGGCGTGCATCGCGTCCAGCCGGCGTTCGGCGAGCGCTTCCTGACCGGAACGCAGTTCGGCCATGGCGGCGTGGATGTCGGTGAATACGAGGCAGCGGCCGTCGGCATGGCCCTCCCAGCGCGCCAGCAGATCGCGCCACCGCTCGGTGACCTCGCAGCCAAGCAGGTCGAGACGCCACAGCAACGCACTCGGATTGCACAAGTTGAGGCCCAAGGGGCGCAAGGTCTCGAGGATTGGCCCGTCATACAGTGCCAGCGCTGCGTCGTACTGGCCCAGTTCGAGGTGGAACAATGATTTGTGCCACCAGATGTGGACCCGGGTCATGTTTTCGGGGGAAGCCCAGTACGGCTCGCGCGCGGTCATCCAGCCGAGACCATCTTCGGGACGACCGGTCATTTCCATCACGTGTGAAACCGTGTGGTGCGGCCAGAAGCTGTGCGGTTCGAACTCGGCGGCTTCGCGGGATTCGTCTTCGGCGCGGGCATAGTCGCCGGCTTCCTCGCAGCCGAAGCCGTGAAACGCCAACATGGTCCCATAACTCGGCATGTCCTTGGACCAGCGCGGCAGAGCGCGGGCGGAACGGTCGCGCACCCAGCGAAAGCGGCCAAGGAAACCGTCGAGCAACATGGCTGCCTGATGCGCAACCAGATCGAACGGGTAGTGCATCAAGTGCCGGTCCAACAACGTAACGGCAGCGGCCCTCGCGCCGGCGACGGCCTGCTGCAAGGCCGCGAGATGACCTTGCTCCCGTTCGTTCATGGTCAGGGTCTCGGCCGTCGCCAACAAGGTTTTGGCTTTACCGGTCAGAGCGGGATCATTGGCCAGTGCGAACATCCAGGCCTTACCCAGATACCCCATGACGCAGTCGGGCGAGGTGTCGCAAACCGCGTCGAACAAGCCAATGGCGTCACCAAAGCCGGAATTATAAGCGCGCACGGCCAGATCATACGTTTCGACAGAAGCAGCCGTCGCACCTGATACGGATTGTCCCTGAGCGTCCTTGATCATGGGTTGCTCCATTGTTTGCGCAACGTGTCCCGTTTCGCCGCCAGCCATAGCAGACCGATCGCGGTGACACTGTTCGGGGTTGCACCGTTGAGGGCCATCTCGATGGCCTTGTCGGCCGGCCAGACGCGGGTGCGGATATCTTCGCCTTCGGCTTCGGCACCGGCGAGGCCGACGATGCCGTCAGGACCTGTTGCCGGAGCCTGGATGCGGCCGACGTAAAGGTCGAGCAACTCATCGCAACCGCCCGGCGACAGCAAGTAAGCGCCAATCCGCTGCAAGCGGTCGGCCTGCAGGCGCATCTCCTCGTGCAGCTCGCGGTGCATGGC
>Ga0187862_10004599_pt1 | contig 13014 bp, 10 predicted proteins | sample June2016WEW_10_1_FD_133003 | JGI IMG/M metagenome (GOLD analysis project Ga0187862, IMG submission 133003) | Peatland microbial communities from SPRUCE experiment site at the Marcell Experimental Forest, Minnesota, USA - June2016WEW_10_150 | ecosystem: Environmental > Terrestrial > Soil >...
GCCCAGTATCGCAAGCTGTATCGCGAATCCATCCAGTCCCCGGAGAAATTCTGGAGCCGGCAGGCCAAAGCGGAACTGGTCTGGTCCAAGCGCTGGACCCGCGTGCTGGAATGGAAGGAGCCTTACGCCCAGTGGTTCGTCGGCGGCCAGCTCAATGTCAGTTACAATTGTCTCGACCGGCATCTGGACACCCCTCGCGCCAACAAAGCCGCGCTGATATGGGAGGGTGAGCCCGCCTCCACCGGCAAGCCGGGCGAAGAACGCACCCTCACCTACAAGCAGCTTCATTACGAGGTCTGCCGGTTCGGCAATGTCCTCAAGCGCAACGGCATCAAGCCTGGCGACCGCGTCCTGATCTACCTGCCAATGGTGCCCGAGGCCGCCATCGCCATGCTCGCCTCCGCCCGCATCGGCGCGGTCCACTCGGTCGTCTTCGGCGGTTTCAGCGCGCAATCCGTCGCCGATCGCATCTGCGACTCGCAAGCCAAACTGGTCCTTACGGCCGACGGCGGCTTTCGGCGCGGTGCCGTGGTGCCCCTCAAGCAGAACGTGGACGAAGCGCTCACGCTCAAGGATGCCAAGGGCGAACTGCTCGCGAAGTCAATCGAGAAGGTCATCGTGCTCCGCCGCGCCAACAACGAAGTGCAATTCCACGAAGGCCGCGACCTGTGGTGGCATCGTGAGTTGGAAAGCGTCGATGCGCATTGTCCGGCCGAGAACATGGACAGCGAAGCTCCCCTGTTCATTCTCTACACCAGCGGCTCGACCGGCAAACCGAAAAGCATCCTGCACACCACTGGCGGTTATCTGCTCTATGCTAAGCTCACCACCAAATACGTCTTCGATCTGCGCGATGAGGACACGTTCTGGTGCACCGCGGATGTCGGTTGGGTCACGGGGCATAGCTATGTGGTCTATGGGCCGCTGGCGAACGGCGCGACCAGCTTGATGTACGAGGGCGCGCCGAACTTCCCCGAGCCGGATCGGTTCTGGCGCATCGTCGAGAAATACGGCGTCACGATCCTTTACACCGCGCCCACGGCGATTCGGGCATTTATGAAGTGGGGCGTCGAATGGCCGCAGAAACATGACCTGACTTCCCTCCGCCTGCTCGGCACCGTCGGCGAACCGATCAATCCCGAAGCGTGGATGTGGTACAACGAGTTCATCGGCGGCAAGCACTGCCCCATCGTCGATACTTGGTGGCAGACCGAGACCGGCGGCATCCTGATCACGCCGTTGCCGGGTGCCACGCCCACCAAGCCAGGGTCCGCCACGCTGCCATTTTTCGGCATCGTGCCCGAGGTGGTGGACGACTACGGCCGCCCCGTCCCGCGCAATTCCGGCGGCAAGCTCGTCATTCGCAAACCGTGGCCCGGCATGTTGCGCGGCCTATGGGGCGACCCGCAACGCTACCAGCAGGTCTATTGGGGTGAGGTGGAGAACAGCTACTTCACCGGCGACGGCAGCCGGCAGGACAAGGACGGCTATTTCTGGATTGTGGGCCGTATAGACGACGTCCTCAACGTCGCCGGCCACCGCATCGGCACTGCCGAAGTCGAGAGTGCCCTGGTCAGTCACCAGAAAGTCGCCGAGGCCGCGGTAGTCGGCCGGCCCGATGCCATGAAAGGCCAGGCCCTGGTGGCCTTCGTGACGGTCAAGACCGGTGTGCACGCGGATGCCGCCCTGCGCGAGGAACTGCGCCTGCACGTGGCCAAGGAGATTGGCCCCGTCGCCAAGCCCGATGACATCCGCTTCGCCGAAGCCCTGCCGAAGACGCGCTCCGGAAAAATCATGCGCCGCCTGCTCAAGCAAATCGCCGCCGGCACGGAAATTAAAGGCGACACCACGACCCTCGAAGATCTTGGCGTTCTGGCCCGCCTGAGCCACACTGAAGAATGACGCGCGCCAAGCCGTCGAACCTGTTGCGCCAGGCGTCTCATGATTGGCCCCGTGAAGCCAGGCATATCAGAAGGGACTTTCATTCGAATAATGGCAGACCTCGTTGAGGCAGACTCAGGGAATGGTGCCGTGACGGCGTTGCAGCGTTGGCGGAGCGCTGCCGCAGTCCCCGCTGCTGCTGCTGGAAACTCCCCTTATACCCACCGGATACCCTCCGGATGCCCTCCGGATGCCCTCCGGACCAGTTCGCGACCGCCTGGCTTGTAGCGCGCTGTCCCGACGCTTCGCCCTCCCAGTTTGAGCTTGGCCTCAGCGGCGGGGTCATCGAGATTCTGTTCGTGCAGTCCGCCGCCGGATACCGAATCGTTAAGCTCGCCAACGGGTCGCACAGCGTCCATTCCCTGGCCCATCACGAAACCTTTCATCCCGTTATCGGCCCGGTCGCCGAAGCCGAGGCGTTATATGTCCGCCAACTCCGATTGGTCGAGCGGCTCCAGCGTCACAGTGGCGAGTTTGTCCTCTGGGACGTCGGCCTCGGGGCAGCAGCCAACTCGCTCACCGCTCTCCGTGCCGCCCGCGACATCCCCTGCTCGATCCACCTGCTGAGCTTCGATCACACCCTCGACCCTCTTTCCTTCGCGCTCCAACACTGCGACGCCCTCGGCTACCTGGCGGGCTACGAACCGCACCTGGAGCGTCTCCTTCACGAACACCACTGCGCCTTCCAGGACGGCGCGCAAACCGTAACATGGGACATGCACCTGGCCGACTTCCCCGGCTTGCTGGCACAACCCTCCGCCCTGAATCTCGCCAAGCCCCACGCGATCATGTTCGACGCGTTCTCCCCCGCCACGAACCCCGCGATGTGGACCCAGCCACTCTTCGCCAGTCTTTTCCGCCTGCTCGCCCCGGATCGTCCCTGCTCGTTGCCGACCTATTCGCGCAGCACCATGCTCCGCGTCACGCTCCTGCTCGCCGGGTTCTTTGTCGGGGTTGGCCACGCCACCGGGGAGAAGGAGGAAACCACGATTGCCGCGAACACGGCCGACCTTATCTCTGATCCGCTCGATAGCCGGTGGCTGCAGCGGGCACATCGTTCCAGCAGCGCGGAGCCCATGTGGGAGCCGGTTTACCGTCAAGCCCGCCTTTCCCCCGCCACCTGGGATAAACTGCTGCAGCACCCTCAGTTTCGTTGATCTGCCCCAGCGCTGACCGCCGAAAAGAGGCCGCTTCTCATCCGAACTTGGGCCGGGACAGATCCATTGTCACGAGAAAATGGTTGACATTGCTGCGGCGCGCTTAGCGCGGCAATTCAAGAACTTCTTTTCTTGACACGGGGCCACCACAAGTCAAATACTGGGTTGACTGGAAAGCGCATATAGTTGGCTGCGCGTTGATTGAACTCTTGGCGCGAAGCCACGAGACGGCAGGCGTGCCCGGACAAGGCCGCTGCCCCTCAACGAAAAACCCGAGTTCTGGAAAGGACAGTCATGTATGGCTAGGCAAATGGAGACCCCCTCAAAGCAGACGTTTCGTTTCTCTTCCCCCACAGCGATGAGCGTTTTGTTGGTAGGCGATTTCACTCACTGGCAACAACGCGGCATCCCCATGCAGAAAGGCAAGAATGGGATCTGGACGGCAACAGTGTCGCTGCCGCCCGGCAAACACACCTACCGCTTCCTTGTGGACGGAGATTGGCGGGATGATCCGGAGTGCAAGCTGCGCGTCCCCAATCCCTACGGCACCCAGGACATGGTTCGGCAAGTGAGCTGAGCTCAGCTTCCGCCGGCCACGGAACCCACCTCTCCCCGCGTACAGCGGAGCAGGATGTCCACACTCGGCCGCCGCCGGCCGCGCAGGATTCAAGTGCGCGTTTCACTCCCCTTCAGGTTGACTCGGTTTTTGGTCCTGCCGAGTCTGGTGAATCGCCGCTTGCCAAATCGGCAGGTCTTCTAAACTGACAGCGCGTCGAAACGCAGCGTATAGGTCGCATCTCTCGGAGCGTCTGCTGGTTTGGAAACGCGCGATTGGAGGGACCAGAAAGCCTTCGCCATCCCCTGACCCCTCAGAATACGTTACCGCACTTATGCCCCAAACCGCTTTGAAGGCATGCCCTCCTCACGTTCGGATAAGGCGGGTCCAAGGCTTCGCCGTAATGCTCCGATTGTTCCTGTTTCATTCCGCACCAGCGTGTGATACGGTTCAACTCGTCGATATGAATCTCTGGAAGCTGCGATTCGCCTCTCTTGCCACACGCCGCCGAGCACTTAGCTTTGGCTGGCAGTCTCGGAAGTCTGGAAAGAGAGCCATTGGTTTGCATGGATTTAAGGCAGGCGATGTGATTCAGGAGCCCGGTAAGTCTAGGCTACGAGCCAACTGTTATAAGCCGACCACTGGAGGCGTTAGATCTTCCTATATTCATCGCCGCGGCTTAGTCAGGCTTGTAGTGAGTTATTCGTCGGTTTATACCAGATTCACCCACATATTCCGAACCGTTAACGATAATGTAATGTACAATGCGCGTGTTTTACCACACAATAGCTGAGAAACAGGGCTTTGCTTCGCCATGCCACATCATTTGGCAAGACATACGCAACGAGTGCATTTCTAGTCACAATGCACTTAACTCAACTTATAAAGTAGGTATGGTTATGTACTTCAAATAGTGGCATCAATCTGAGTTTATTGCCTGGGACAGCTCATTATTAGCTAATCGGTAACGTTAACGCATGAAACATCCCCACTAGTATCCTGTCGAGACTATACATCTAGATGTTCATTTACCCAAAGAAATACGATGTGATCGTCGTCGGAGCTGGCCACGCGGGAATAGAGGCCGCTTTGGCTTCTGCCAGGCTGGGCTGCCAGACTCTGTTGCTGACCATCAACGCCGACACCGTTGGTCAGATGTCGTGCAATCCGGCTATAGGTGGCCTTGCAAAAGGGCACATCGCTCGAGAGATAGACGCCCTGGGCGGAGAAATGGCAAAGACCACCGACTTGACTGGATTGCAGTTCCGTATGCTCAACCTTAAGAAGGGTCCTGCAGTCTGGGCGCCTCGTGCCCAATGCGACAAGAAGGCATATCAATTCAGGATGAAATGGGTCTGTGAGCGAGAACCAAACCTGGACTTGAGGCAAGCGCAAACATCGAGACTACTGCACCTGGATGGCCGAGTCTATGGCGTGGAGACCACATTGGGCGTTCATTTTCACGGACAGGCGGTGGTCGTGACCACAGGCACTTTTCTCAAGGGCCTGATACACATTGGGCAGAATCAGCAATCCGGCGGACGTGCCGGAGAGTCGGCTGCCATGGGACTATCGGCATCATTAAAGGAAGCAGGGTTGGAGCTCGGCCGTCTGAAGACAGGAACGCCGCCCAGACTTCTGCGTCGGTCCATTGACTTCTCCAGGACGGAGGTTCAGCCCGGAGACGAGCCGGTTCCATACTTCACTCACTGGCGGGACGATTTGTTCCACGTGGAACATCCGAGTGGCGTTGGCCCGGGGACGTCTGAGGTTGTTTCGATGGACGCGAAGTTCCACGTGGAACATCCATCGACGTACCCAAGGGGGTCGATCTTGGAAAGGCTCAATGGCCAACTTCCCTGCCATATAACTTACACAACCGACGCCACAGCCAAGATCATCCGAGCCAACTTGCACAAGTCCCCGTTGTACTCCGGCATAATCCAAGGCATTGGGCCCCGGTATTGCCCATCGATCGAAGACAAGATCGTCAGGTTCTCCGACAAAGAGCGGCACCATATCTTCCTCGAACCGGAGGGCATCGCGACCGATGAGATCTACGTGAACGGCTTCTCCACTTCCTTGCCATTCGAGGTACAGATCGAGCTGGTAAGGACTATTGTCGGATGTGAACAAGCGGAGATACTCCGGCCTGCTTACGCGATCGAATACGATTTCTGTTTTCCAACCCAGCTCCTGCCTTCGCTCGAAACCAAGGTCTGCAAGAACCTCTATCTGGCCGGCCAGATCAACGGCACTTCCGGTTACGAGGAAGCGGCCGCGCAAGGACTCATGGCTGGGATCAGTGCCGCGCGCCGAATTCGTGGACTCGAGCCAGTGATCCTGAAACGCAATCAGGCCTATATCGGCGTGCTAATCGACGACCTGGTAACCAAAGGCACGACGGAGCCCTATCGGATGTTTACTTCGCGTGCCGAGTACCGCTTGCTCCTGCGCCAGGACAACGCCGATTCCCGGTTGTCCAAATTGGGATTCGAGATCGGGCTTCTGCCAAAGCGCCATTACCTTCAGTTCGAGGCCAGACAGAAAGCTGTGGATGACGAGATCGCGCGGCTGGGGATTGCCCGCCGCGGCTCTCAAACTCTCGCCCAATTGCTCCGCCAACCCGGGGTAGAGTATAATGATATTGCATTATCTAATACAATTGTATCAGATGTTGTAATATCAAAGGTCGAGATCGCCATCAAGTATGCTGGCTATATTGCCCGCCAGGAAAACGAAGTCACCAAGTTCAGAAACTTGGAGGATAAACAAATTCCCCACGGATTTGACTACGCCGAGGTCCCAAGCTTGCGAACCGAGGCGCGGCAAAAGCTAATGAAGATTCGGCCCGCGACGCTTGGCCAGGCGTCCCGCATCTCGGGAGTGTCTCCAGCCGATATCGCGATACTCATGGTGTGGTTGAAACGCGGCTGCGTGGGAGACCGGGCTCGAGCGGTTTGAAACTGAAGCCGATAGAATCAAATGGCGAATAGCTAGCGGGCTGCGCCCTCGCAACGAGTCTTCGCGATAACGAAAGTCTTTGCTCAATATGCTTCGCCCACACGTTGACTCACGGATAAAAGACACCGAAGGGGTCTGAGTAAGCAGGCCGTTTCGGACTCGTGTTTCGGTTCGTTAGTGTTGATATGTTTTTGGGTGTTGGATAGCGAGCTAAAACGAGCAGGGGGGCGGCGTTCGAGCCTTCGCTCGCGCCCCCCTGCGGTCGAAAACCTGTGGCTTGTCTTTAGGGGGGACGTGGGGGATTGCGTCAAGAGCCCTCCATTGGGTTTTGGTTTTAAAATCTGCTTCAGCTTGGTCTCCAACTCCTCCTTCAAGGCAAAGGGATCCAGCCTCATGGGAGTCTCGCCGTAGTACCTCCGTTAGCTAACGGAGGGCGCTTATGAAAAGCACCCGCAATTGCTCCACCGTCACGCCACAGCGTTTGTTCGTCACGTCCTCAAACTCTTTTGCCAAAACCACCTGCGGGGGGTTGAAGCGGCGGACCAACTCGGACTTTCCCGTAGTCGCCTCTACGTTCTCTCCAGCGATTTTCTCCGCGCTTGCGCCCAAACCAAGGGCCGCTTTTGGACGCCACGTGGCTCGGGGGGCGACCACTCCACGCCGTGGCCTCAAGCCGTCCTTGACCTCCTCAAAAAGCGGCTAGCCTGCTCTCCGCCTTGCCCCTACAGCTTCGCCGCTTCGGAAGTCTTGCGCCTCCACGCCTTCAAACTCGACCGCGCCCAAGTCCGCCATTGGGCGTTGCAAAACGGTCATGCCCATGCCACGCCCGCAAAAAAACCTCACGCTCCGGTGCGGCGCTGGCAGCTCTGGCAAAAGCGCCTCCCACCCTATTTCGCCGGCGAGCAAGTCACTGAACTGGCCGACGCCAACACGCACATCGACGCATTGCGGCGGCACCACAACGCCCAAAAAACGCACCGTGAACTCCGGCAAACCCCGCAACGCGCCTGGGATCTGGCCCGGCTGGAGAAACGTTCGGTCCTGCGCCCCACGCCTCGCTGCCCTTGGTGGCCTTATGTTTGGAGCGTGCGCACCGCTATCCAAGTCGGCTCCGATGGGTGTGTCCCCATCGGCACCCAACGCATCCGCCTCAGATATCCCACAAGGGCCAAAGTCTTCCTCTGCCTCCACCCCACGGGGTATCACTCCGTCCTGACCGCCGCTCCTGACAAAAAGCTCAAACCAATCCTGCTGTTTACGAATCGCTCAAAATGAAGGTTGTCCTGTTTTGAAAACTACGCGACCCGGGCGCATTTGACGTTTGACAAGTTCGGGCGACAAAATATGCTGTCCCGTCTGACCAAACGGGAATGGCGGCCATGACGGTCCGGCGTGTCCCGAGGTCGTTGGAGAGGAAGTGAGTGAGTTTTGACCGAAATTAAGCTAAGAAAAGGCGAGGCAGTCGAGAAGGCGCTGCGGCGATTGAAGAAGAAGATCGACCGTGAAGGGACGCTGAAAGTGGTGCGCAATCACCGGCATTTCGAGAAGCCGAGCGAGAAGCGGCGGCGCAAAGAGAAGGCAGCGCGGTTTTCCGCGATGCTAACGGCGCGCTACGCCGACATGTAGTCACCGGGTTTCAAGGCCGGGCGCGGCGGGCTGCCGCACTCAGCCGGTTACACGACGGGGTGCCGGGGTGAGGGAGTGGCGGAGCGACGAAGCGCTCCCGGACTCCCGGACTCCCGGGCTCAATCACTCCAGTGCGGCAACACTTCGTAGGGTTCTATGTATTCCTTTTCCACCTGTTGGAATTCCCATCGGCACAGCGACGGGCGGGCGATGCTGAACGAGATCCGCGCCTTGGGGTTTCAATACGCTGAGCTAAGCCACGGGACGCGGATCAGCCTTCTGCCTGGCATCATCGAGGCCGTGGAATCAGGGGAAATGAGGATATCGAGCCTGCACAATTTCTGCCCGCTGCCCATGGGCGTGACATACGCTGCGCCCAACCTCTACCAGTTTTCCGCGGAGCGGCCCCGGGAGCGCGAATTAGCGGAGCGTTACACGGTCAAGACCATTGAGTTCGCGGCGCGCATGAAGGCGCCGGCGGTGGTGCTGCATAGCGGCAGCATCGAGATGAAGGACTACACCGACAAGCTGCTCGAGCTGGCCGGGCAGGGCGAGAAGGCCGCGACGAAGTTTGCCAAGGTTCGCGCCGAGGCGGATAAGAAGCGCGAGGCGAAGAAGGGGCCGTTCGTGGAACGGGTGAGCGAGCTACTGAAGAAGCTGGTGCCGGTGGCTGAGGCGCAGGGCATCAAGCTGGGGATCGAGAACCGCCAGGCGCTGGAGGAACTGCCCGTGGAGACCGATTTCCAGTTTCTATTCCGCGAGCTGGCGAGCCCGAGCGTGGTGTATTGGCACGACACGGGCCACGCCCAGATCAAGGAGAACCTGGGGTTCATCCGCCACGCGATGCATTTGGAGTCCCTGCGCGAGAACCTTTATGGCCTTCATGTCCACGACGTGCAATTCCCCGGCCGGGACCATTGCGCGCCCGGCACGGGCATGATTGACTTCTCCGCGCTCAAGCCGCTAATCAAACCGGAGCACATCAAGGTATTCGAGCTGAGCCCCGGACTGACTGTGGAACAGGTGAAGAGCGGGGTCGAATATATCAAGCGGATTTGGGGAGAGGAGTAGGCGGGAACCCGAAGGCATGCGGAGGGAGGGACCGGACATGAGCGCGCAGGCTTCCAAATCCCCAGAGAATATCGCATTGGCCATTGTTAGCCGGCTGCAAGACGCCGGGTTCCCGGCCTTCTGGGTGGGGGGCTGCGTGCGCGATTTTTTGCTAGGCCGAGAGCCGGGCGATTATGACATAGTGACCTCGGCCCTGCCGGAGCAGCTCGAGGAATTGTTCACCCGCACGATTCCGGTCGGACGCAAGTTCGGGGTGATGGTGGTGGTTGAAGGCGGCCGCCAGTTCCAGGTGGCCACCTTTCGAGCCGAGGCGGATTACCAGGATGGCCGGCGCCCGGGGCGCGTCGCCTTCGGTGATGCGGAGGCCGACGCGCGCCGGCGCGACTTCACGGTCAACGGCTTGTTTTACGATCCAGTGCGGAAGCAGTTGCACGATTGGGTGGGGGGCGAAGTGGATTTGCGCGCCCGGATCATCCGTACCATCGGCGCCCCGGGGGAGCGGTTTGCCGAGGACCACCTGCGGTTGCTTCGGGCGGTGCGGTTTGCCGCGCAACTGGATTTCAGCATCGAGGCGGGCACGTTTGCCGCCCTGAAGGCCAACGCGGCGGAGATCAAGAGCATTAGCGCGGAACGAGTGCGCGAGGAATTGATGAAGCTGTTCCGGCCGCCGCACGCGTCGCGCGGGCTGGAATTGCTGCGCGAAAGCGGGTTGCTTGAGCAGGTGCTGCCGGAGATCGCGGCCACCGTAGCTTGCGAGCAATCGCCCGATTTTCATCCCGAGGGCACGGTGTTCAACCACCTTCGGCTAATGATGCAGTATCTGCCGCCAGATGCCGACGCGTCGCTGCCGTGGGCGGTCTTGCTCCACGATGTCGCCAAGCCGGTCACGGCTTCCGCGGACCCGAAGACGGGCAGCATGCATTTCTACGGCCACGAGAAGATTGGGGCGGACATGGCTGGGGACATCCTGGAGCGGCTTCGATTTCCGCGCAAACAGATCGACGAGGTCGTCGAGGCGGTGCGCTGCCACATGCAGTTCAAGGACGCGTTGCAGATGCGGAAGTCCACCTTGCGCCGCTTGCTGATGCGACCCACTTTCCCGCTTGAACTGGCGCTGCACCGGCTCGACTGCCTCGGCTCGCACGGGCGCCTGGACGTGTATGATTTCCTGGCGGGGCAGGCCCGAGAACTGGAGGCACAGCCACAAATCCGCCCTCCGCTCTTGAAGGGGGAGGACCTGATCGCCCTGGGCATGAAACCCGGTCCGGCGCTGGGGGCGCTGCTGGCTGAGATCCGCGAGAAGCAATTGCAAGACGAACTTAAGACCAAAGCCGAGGCGCGGAAATGGGCCAGGGCCCGAATTGTGGGGGCAAGGAGGCCGGGCGCATAAGCGGCGGCGCGTCTGCCGGCGGGGGGCGTAATCTAATAATGGGTGTGAACAGTTCTTGCTGCGCTACGTCTAAGCTGTGCTATCATTAAGCATCTAGAACATCATGATTGAACGTCTGACCCTCAGAATGTTGCCCCTTCTCCTGAGCCTTTGGGCGGCCTTGCCGCTAGGGGCGGCCGAGGCTGTTGTGGGCTCCGCCGCCGGCGACCAGCCCGCGACGGCAGCCGCCTCCGCCTCAGCCACCAACGGGTTTCACCTGATCACGCCCGGTCCGCTGGACGGCCAGATTGCCGCAATCACGTCTTACCTGCTTTTGAATTCCCACTATTTGAAGAAGCCCTTCGATGAATCGGTGTCGAGCCAGTTTCTCGATCGCTACCTGGAAACGCTTGACATGCGGCATGACCACTTCACGCAGGGCGATCTGGCCGAGTTCGCGCATTACCGAACCAACCTTAATCACCTTACGAGCCCCCGCCGGCCTCCGGGGGACACGAGACCCGCGTGCGTAATCTTCAACCGGTTTATGGAGCGGCTGGAGCAACACACCGCCTACGTGCAAGATTTGCTCAAGAATGAGAAGTTCGCGTTTGATACGGATGAGCGGATAACGATCAACCGTAAAGGGCTGCCTTACCCCGCCGATCTCGACGAGGCAAAACGGCTTTGGAAGCAACGGCTGCGGTTCGAGTATTTGCAGGAACTGCTGGGCAAGATCGGCGCCCGAAAGAAGAACCTCGCCGCCGCCACGAAGAACAAATCGCCGTCCTCTGAAACCAATGTTGAGGAGGGGGCTGTGGCGTCAACCAACCAGCTTGCCAGCGCGCCGCCAAAGAAGACCGACGACGAGGAAATCATCGAGACGCTCAATCACCGGTATCACCGCAGCCTGCGGTTCTTTGAAGATTGGAACAACGAGGATGTCCTCCAGGCCTATCTGACCGCGCTGGCGCATGTTTATGATCCGCATTCGGATTATCAGAATCACGAGCAGTTGGAACAGTTTGCTATCAGCATGAACCTGAGCCTGTTTGGCATCGGTGCGGAACTAGAGCTCTCGGAAGATGGGTATTGCAAGATTCGCCGGCTGATGCCCGGCGGACCGGCGATCAAGAGCAAGCAGATCAAAGATGGCGACTGCATCGTGGCCGTGGCCCAAAGCAACCAGCCGCCGGTGGATGTGGTGGATATGAGCCTTACCAAGGCCGTGCAGCTCATTCGTGGTCCCAAAGGGACTGAGGTGCGGCTGACGATTATTCCGGCTGGCGCGGGGGCTTCCGCTCGCAAGGTTCTGCCCCTGATCCGGGACGAGATTGCGCTGACGGATTACGCGGCCAAAGCCAAGATCATCGACATGCCCGACAGCCGCGGCGGCATCGTCCGGTTGGGCGTCATTGACCTGCCTTCGTTTTACGCCACGTTTGATGTCTCAGCTTCCAAAGACAAGCCGGAGCCGAAGTTCACCACGGTGGATGTGGCGGCGCTACTGGACAAATTCAACCAGGAGAATGTCGCCGGGGTGATTCTGGATTTGCGCCGCAATGGCGGCGGCTCGCTCGACGAGGCGATCAAGCTGACGGGGTTGTTTGTCAGGACCAACCCGGTGGTGCAGGTCCGCGACGAGAATGGCAATGTACAGCAGGCGGATGATACCGACCCATCGGTGCGCTACGACGGGCCGCTCTTAGTATTGACCAGCCGTTTCAGCGCGTCGGCCTCGGAGATCGTGGCGGGGGCGTTGCAGGACTATGGCCGGGCGTTGATTGTGGGGGATGTCTCGACCCACGGCAAAGGGACAGTCCAAAGCGTCAACCAATTGCGACCCTTTATCCGCAGCATGGACAAGTCGCTGACGAATGATCCCGGCGCGCTCAAGCTGACCATTAAGGAGTTCTTCCGCCCGAGCGGGACGTCCACCCAGTTGAAGGGCGTCATTCCCGACATCGTGCTGCCATCCGTGGCCAACGAATCGAAGGACATTGGCGAGAGCGCGCTGGAGAATCCGCTGCCGTGTGAGACCATCCCGAATGCATCGTACGACCGGTTCAACCTGGTCGAACCTTATTTGCCGGAGCTGCGCAAGCACTCAATGGAGCGAGTCGCGGCGGACAAGGAGTTCGCTTATGTGCGCGAGGACATTGAGCAGTTCAAGAAGCACCAGGCGGACAAGACGATCTCGCTGAATGAGGACCAGCGGCTCAAAGAGCAGGAAGAGGCTGAGGCCCGCCAGAAAGCGCGCGACAAGGAACGCCTGGCGCGCCCGGAGCCGACGGAAAAGATCTATGAATTGACGCTCAAACAGGCCGCTA
>Ga0187862_10004600_pt1 | contig 13012 bp, 10 predicted proteins | sample June2016WEW_10_1_FD_133003 | JGI IMG/M metagenome (GOLD analysis project Ga0187862, IMG submission 133003) | Peatland microbial communities from SPRUCE experiment site at the Marcell Experimental Forest, Minnesota, USA - June2016WEW_10_150 | ecosystem: Environmental > Terrestrial > Soil >...
AACTAAAAAGCGGGCTTAATCGCACCAAGAGAATACCGACCTCGGTGCCGACGACGCAGCCGCAGAGTAGCAAAGTTTCATGCGCTGCAGGTCCGGCAAGGCCCGATGGAGAACTAAAAAGAATTCGCTAAAAAGGAATCGGCGATGTCGGCCAACCGCCGCCCAGGCGGCGCCAGCGGGTCGCTCTGTGCGCGGGTCGGTCTGCTGACCGAGCTCGCGTGTCGGCGCCCGCCTCACGCGCGCGAGACGTGTGTGCCATTAAGATTAACGCCGGGTGACTGCTAAGCGACAAGCGAAAAAAAGAGGGCGGTAATGCGCGTAGCCCCCTCGCAACGCTAAACGCCGACATTCATCCAGTGCGCCTCTTTTGCGCTGAATGCTCGGAGCGGCGCTGTCGTTTTCGATCTGGTTGCTCGCGCGCGGATAACCCGGGCCCGACGAGGCAGTCCGCCAGTGTGTAGCGATCGAGGTGCTGATAAAACGCATTCTTGGCGGCGTCGAGCATGCCGCGCAGGCGGCAGCGCGGCAGCAACGTGCAGGCTCCGCCGTCGGCGCGGAAGCATTCCACCAAAGCCTGATCGTGTTCGTGGCTGCGGATCACTTCGCCGACTTTGATCTCGCCCGACGGCCGCGCCAGCATCACGCCGCCGTGCGCGCCGCGGATCGTGCGCACCAGGCCTGCCTCGGTGAGGTACTGCACGATCTTGTGCAGATGATGCCGCGAAATGACCAACTCGCGCGCAAGCGTGTCGGTGCTGACATGGATATCGGGCGTTGCCGACAGACGCATCAGCACGCGCAAGGCAAAGTCGGTCGATGTCAGCAATCGCATTCGGCTCTCCATATCTGGTATTGACGATACCACATTGCAGCGGTAACCCACCAGCACTTTGCAGCGGGGAAGCCTGCCATGGTTGCGAGAATTTCGGTTTACGTCGTTACCGCGTTGCTGATCGGCGCGCATTTCCTGCGCCTGGGCAATATGATCGGCGTCGCGCTGAGTGTGGTTGCGCCGCTGTTGTTCCTGGTGCGCCAGCGCTGGAGCCTTCTGCTTCTGCAGGGGCTGGCGTTCGTCGCGGCCGCCATCTGGCTCTGGACCGCCTGGCAGATTGCGGCAATGCGGGTGTCGTTCGGCCAGCCCTGGCTGCGCGCCGTTCTCATCCTGGTCATCGTTGCCGCTATCAGTGCGTTGGCGGGCCCCCTTCTGCGCAGCAGCAGCGTGCAGCCGCGTTACGGCGATCGCTGAAGCGCCGGCGCCGGCAGGCGCCCATCGATCATGTGCCTGATCGCCAGCACGGGATGGTGCCACAGCATGCGCGGGCCGGCCCAGCGCATCGCCTCTCTGACGCGCTCGCGCATGCTTGCTTTGTAGCAATGTACCGCGCAGTTGACGCAGGTCGGCTTGGCGTCGCCGAAGACGCATCGCTGCAGACGCCGACACGCGTACTCGTGCAACTCGGCGCAATGCAGACAAAGCGGTGCGTCCTTTGCGCCGTGATGCGCGCGGCAATACATGCGCAGCATAGCGGCGATCATCTTGAATTCGCGCGCGCGCCGGCCGCGCTGCTCCGCGCGATCGTCCGCTCCGGTTACCGCCGTCATGCGCGCGCCTTATATTGGTATTGACGTTACCATATTCGGGGCGTACTGGTAACTCAAATACCAGTATGGCGCAAAGGAGAATTTCCATGCGTGGGGACGCATCTCAATCGGTGGCATCGCGTAGCCTGGGCGATATTGCCGCCAGGCTGCCCGGGGCGACGGCCGTTTTCCGCCGGCACAAGCTGGATTTCTGCTGCGGCGGATCGGAAAGCCTCGAGCAGGCCGCCCGGCACAAAGGGATAGATCTTGCGCCGATCGAAGCGGAGCTCTCCTCGCTATCGCCCGAGCCGAATACCGCGCCGGAAAGCGTCGAAGACCTGATCCAGCATATTCTCGACCGCTATCACCGGGTGCATCGGCGGGAAATGCCGGAACTACGCGATCTCGCGCTGCGCGTGGAGAGCGTGCATGCCGATCATCCCGCAGTCCCCAAGGGACTTTCCGATCTGCTGGCCCGCATGCATGTCGAACTTGAATTGCACATGCAGAAAGAAGAGCAAATTCTATTTCCGATGATGCTCGCCGGCGGCAACCCGATGATCGTGCATCCCATCGGCATTATGCGCCACGAGCACGACAGCCATGGTGAAGAGCTCAAGGCGCTCGCCGATTTGACCGGAGATCTGGCGGTTCCGGCGGAGGCCTGCACGACTTGGCGCGCGCTCTATGCCGGTCTAGAGAAACTAGCCGAGGACCTGACCGAGCACATCCACATCGAAAACAACGTTCTGTTTCCGAAGTTCGATGCCTGAGCGGCGTCCTGCCGCCGCCCGTCGCGAAATGGCCGCGGCCCATAATCGAGGCGGTGACAGTCCGACCCGCCGCTTCAATCACCCATCAATCAGCGCATTCGGTTTGGCAAATTGTTTCAACGCGTTCTCATCCTCGACGACGATCTCGCGGCCCGAGCCTTTTACGCCGTGGCTCGTGAGCAACGCGAAGTTGCGCGACAGGTTTTCCGGCGTCATCCCAAGCAGAGACGCCAGCGTTCTTTTGTCGAATTCCAGTTCAATATTCCGCCGAGGATCCTGTGCGCTGGCCCGCAAGATCCAATTGGCGAGCCGCTGCGCGCCGGTACGCAGCTTCTCATCTTTGAGGGCGCGCACGAGGCCGCGATAGCGATTGGCCAGCTCATTGACGATAGCGCGCGCGAAGGCAGCATCACGCCCGAAAACATCGCGCACCGCAACCGCAGGGATCATCAGGATCTGCGCCCGCGTCAGCGTGCGCGCGGATTTGAGATAGACCTCGTCGCGAATGACGGCTGCCAGGATGAACGTGGTCACCGGGTGCAAGATCTCGAGGGTCGTCTCGCGCCCGTCATCTGTACCGAACAGCTCCACCGAACCCTCGACGACAATATGCAGAAAGTCCGGCAGCTCACCTTCTTTGATAAGGGTCATCCGTTCAGGAAAGCGCTGCAGGAACGCCGCGCCCATCAGGAGCTTGAACTGGGGCTCGCGCACGTCGCTGAACAACGGCAACGCCCGGATGAGCTTCCATTCGGCCTGTCGCATGAGCTGCCCCTGATTTCTGAAAACCGCGTGGCGGCATCGAGCATCGCTTTTGATAATTATCAACCAGACCAAAAAGAATATCAATCGTCAGTATTACTAAGGTCAGGCCGTCGATCAAACTCAGTAAATCAAGCAGACAATAAATAATATTTGAGTTTATTGACCGATCTCAAAGCGGTTAGTCCCGCCACCTGCTTTGTCAGGACTAACAAATGTCACAACTTGATCTGAAATAGCGGCAAACATGCAAAATAAAACGAGAGTCGGCGTCCCAGGACAAAGCCGCGCACTCTGGATGTCCACCATCGCTTTCGCGGTCTGTTTCGCGGTGTGGACCCTCTTTGCCATCATCGGCATTCAGATCAAGCAGCAGCTAGGCCTCAACGAAACGCAATTCGGACTTCTTATCGGCACGCCGATCCTCACCGGGTCGATTGTCCGCATCTTCCTCGGCATCTGGACCGACCAATACGGTGGGCGCCGCGTCCACACGGTGGTGATGCTGGCGGCCGCAGTGGCGACCTTCCTGCTGGTCTACGCCTACACATATCTTCAGTTCCTGATTGCGGCACTTGGCGTCGGCGTCGCCGGCGGTTCCTTCGCGGTCGGCATCGCCTATGTCTCGCGCTGGTATTCGGCTGAGAAACAGAGCACCGCGTTCGGCATATTCGGCGCTGGCAATGTCGGCGCGGCGGTGACAGTGTTCTGCGCGCCCTTCGTGCTGGTCGCTTATGGCTGGCAGACGACCGCCCAGGTCTGGGCCAGCGCGATCGCGATCATGGCGGTGTTGTTCTGGTTCACCACCAGCGAGGACCCGGTCGAGCGGGCGCGTCGCGCCAACGGCGAGCGGCCGCACAGCGCATGGCTCGAACTTGAAGCGCTGAAGAACGTCCAGGTCTGGCGCTTCTCGCTTTATTATTTCTTCGCCTTCGGCGCCTTCGTGGCCCTGTCGCTGTGGCTGCCACGCTATCTGATCGGCGTCTACAAGCTCGATATCGAAACCGCCGGCATGCTGGGCGCGGCCTATTCCATCCCGGCAAGCTTGTTCCACGCCTATGGCGGCGTGCTGTCCGACCGCTATGGTGCGCGCCGCATCATGTACTGGATGTTCGGCGTATCGGCGCTGATCACATTCATCCTGGCCTATCCGCCGACCGAATACGTCGTGCTGAGCACGCAAGGCCCGATCCACTTCCACATGGCGACCGGCGTCGTCACCTTTACCTGCCTGATTTTCGTGCTTGGCTTCTTCATGAGCCTGGGGAAGGCTGCGGTGTACAAGCACATCCCGGTCTACTACCCGGACAATGTCGGTTCGGTCGGCGGTTTGGTCGGCATGATCGGCGGCCTCGGCGGTTTCGTGCTGCCGATCGCCTTCGGTGCGCTCAACGACCTCACCGGCATCTGGACCAGTTGCTTCATGCTGCTGTTCCTCATTGCTGGCGGCTCGCTGCTGTGGATGCATCTCGCCATCCAGCGCATGGAACGCGAGGCGCTTGCCACCGGGCTGCACAAACTGCCCGAATTCCCGGAAATGGAGCCGATCCACGAGGAGAAGCACGTCGGTGTCCTCTCCGGACATGTGCTGGCGGAATGGAAACCTGAGGATCCGGCGTTCTGGGAGAGCAAGGGCCGCGCCATCGCCCGGCGCAATTTGTGGATCTCGATTCCGGCGCTGCTGCTGGCCTTCGTGATCTGGATGGTGTGGTCGGTGGTGGTCGCCAAGCTGCCTGCGGTCGGCTTCAAGTTCACCACCGATCAGTTGTTCTGGCTGGCGGCCATGCCCGGCCTGTCGGGCGCGACGCTGCGCATCTTCTATTCGTTCATGCCGCCGATTTTCGGCGGGCGCCTGTGGACGTCGGTGTCGACGTGGTCGCTGATCGTCCCTGCGGTCGGCATCGGCCTTGCGGTGCAGAGCCCGGACACGCCCTACATCATCTTCCTGTCGCTCGCTTTGCTGTGCGGCCTCGGCGGCGGCAACTTCGCCTCCTCGATGGCCAACATCAGTTTCTTTTTCCCCAAGGCGGAGAAGGGCAATGCGCTTGCGCTCAATGCCGGGCTTGGAAATCTCGGCGTCAGCGTCGGCCAATTCGTCATTCCGCTGGTGATCACGACCGGCGTGTTCGGTTGGTTCGGCGGCGATCCGCAGGTCGCTGCGACCGGCGCCACCAAGCTTTGGCTGCAGAACGCAGGGTTCATCTGGGTGCCGTTCATCGTCGTGTCGGCCTTTGCCGCCTGGTTCGGCATGCACGACATCGAGGATATGCGGGCGTCGTTCGCCGATCAGGCAGCGATCTTCAAGCGCAAGCATAACTGGCTGATGTGCTGGCTCTATACCGGCACTTTCGGCTCGTTCATCGGCTATTCGGCGGGCTTCCCGCTCTTGGCCAAGACGCAGTTCCCGCAAGTCGACTCGCTGAAGTTCATCTTCCTCGGGCCGCTAGTCGGCGCGCTGTCACGCTCGGCCACCGGCTGGTTGTCGGATCGTTACGGCGGCGGCCGCGTCACGTTCTGGACGTTCGCGCTGATGATCGCGGCGGTGGCGGGTGTTCTCTATTTCCTCGGCATCAAGGACCAGCCGGAAGCGTTCTGGGGTTTCTTCGCGATGTTCATGATCCTGTTCTTCGCCACCGGCGTCGGCAACGCGTCCACTTTCCAGATGATCCCGGCGATTATGGGCGTGGAGATTCCACGCCTCGAGCCGGGGATGAGCCCGCCATTGCGGCAGAAGCAAGCCGAGATGGAATCGGCGGCGATCATCGGCTTCACCTCGGCGGTCGCAGCCTATGGCGCCTTCTTCATCCCCAAAGCCTACGGCACGTCGATCTCGCTCACCGGCGGCCCGAGCATGGCGCTATGGGGCTTCATGATCTTCTACGTCACCTGCGTGGCGATCACCTGGTTCTTCTACACCCGCCGCGGCGGCCTGTTGCGCGACATCGAACGCGGACGCCCGCTGCCGCCCGCCGCCGCGCAACCGGCCGAATAAAGGAATCCGGACGATGAGTCATTTTCTTGATCGCCTGACGTTCTTCAACCGTGTCGTCGATGATTTTTCTGACGGCCACGGCATTGTGACCAACGAGGACCGACACTGGGAGGACGGTTACCGCAAGCGCTGGCAGCACGACAAGATTGTGCGCTCGACGCATGGCGTGAACTGCACCGGATCGTGCTCCTGGAAGATTTACGTCAAGGGCGGCATCGTCACCTGGGAAACGCAGCAGACAGATTATCCGCGCACGCGGCCCGACCTGCCCAATCACGAGCCGCGCGGCTGTTCGCGTGGCGCGAGCTACAGCTGGTACCTCTATTCCGGCAACCGCGTGAAATATCCGCTGGTGCGTTCGCGGCTGCTCAAGCTGTGGCGCGAGGCACGCGCACTCAGGACGCCGGTCGCCGCCTGGAAGTCGATCGTCGAAGACCCAACCAAGCGCGCCGCCTATGTGAGCAAGCGCGGCCTCGGCGGTTTCGTCCGCTCGACCTGGGACGAGGTCAACGAAATCATTGCGTCGGCCAATGCCTATACGGCGAAAACCTACGGGCCGGACCGCGTGTTCGGCTTCTCGCCGATCCCGGCGATGTCGATGGTGAGCTACGCGGCCGGTTCGCGCTATCTGTCGCTGCTCGGCGGCGTCAGCATGTCGTTCTACGATTGGTATTGCGACCTGCCCCCATCCTCTCCGCAGACCTGGGGCGAGCAGACCGACGTTCCGGAAAGCGCCGATTGGTTTAACGCGGGCTTCCTGCTGCTTTGGGGCTCGAACGTGCCGCAGACGCGCACGCCCGACGCGCACTTCTATACCGAGGCGCGTTACCGCGGCGCCAAGAGCGTGGTGATCTGCCCGGATTATTCGGAAGCCTCGAAATTCGCCGATCTGTGGATGTCGCCCAAGCAGGGGACCGACGCCGCGCTCGGCATGGCCATGGGCCACGTCATCCTCCGAGAATTCCATATCGACCGGCAGGCCAAGTATTTCGAGGATTATGCGCGGCAATATACCGACATGCCGATGCTGGTGCGGCTGGTGAAGCAGGGCGCGCACTCCGTGCCGGAGCGCTTCATCCGTGCCTCGGATGTCGTGAAATCCTGCGGCGAAGCGAATAATCCCGAGTGGAAGACGCTCGCCTATGACGAGACCAGCGGCGCGATCGTCGTGCCGAAAGGCTCGGTCGGATTCCGTTGGGGCGAGAAGGGCAAGTGGAACCTCGAGGAAAAAGCCTCAAACGGGCAGGACGTCAAGCTGCGGCTGTCGCTTTCCGCCATCAAGGACGACGTCGCTCCGGTCGGCTTCCCTTATTTCGGCAACCGCGAGCACGATCATTTCCTCGGTACAGATCATCCCGGCGTGCTCATCCGCAATGTGCCGGTGAAAAAACTGCAACTGGTCGAGGGCGAGACGCTGGTCGCGTCGGTGTTCGATCTGTTCGTGGCGAATTACGGCGTCGATCGCGGCTTCGGCGGCGAGCATCTCGCCAAGAGCTACGATGACGTCGAGCCTTATACGCCCGCCTGGGCGGAAAAGATCACCGGCGTGCCGCGCGATCAGATCATCACGGTGGCGCGCGAGTTCGCGCTCAACGCCGAGAAGACCAAGGGCCGCTCGATGGTGATCGTCGGTGCCGGTCTCAATCACTGGTACCACATGGACATGAACTACCGCGGCATCATCAACATGCTGGTGATGTGCGGATGCGTCGGCCAATCGGGCGGCGGCTGGTCGCATTATGTCGGCCAGGAAAAGCTGCGGCCGCAAACCGGCTGGCTACCGCTCGCCTTTGGCCTCGATTGGTGTCGCCCACCGCGGCAGGCGAATTCGACCTCAGCGTTTTACGCCCACACCGACCAGTGGCGCTACGAGACGCTCGACGTGTCGGAAATTCTCTCACCGACGGCGCCGGCAGGTCCCTGGGACGGCGCACTGATCGACTACAACGTGCGCGCCGAACGCATGGGCTGGCTACCCTCCGCGCCGCAGCTTCAGGCCAATCCGCTTGACGTCGCCAAAAAGGTCGCTGCCTCCGGCCTGGAAGCGAAGGACTATGTCGCCAAGGCTCTGAAATCGGGTGAATTAAAGCTCGCCTGCGACGACCCGGACAATCCGCAAAACTGGCCGCGCAATCTCTTTGTCTGGCGTTCCAATCTGCTGGGCGCGTCCGGCAAGGGCCATGAGTATTTCCTCAAGCACCTGCTCGGCACCAAACACGGCGTGATGGGCAAGGATCTCGGCGAGGACGGCAAGAAAAAGCCAAGCGAGGTCGTCTGGCATGAGGAGGCGCCGGAAGGAAAGCTCGACCTCTTGGTCACGCTCGATTTCCGTATGTCCACGACCTGCATGTATTCCGACATCGTGCTGCCGACCGCGACCTGGTACGAGAAGAACGATCTCAACACCTCCGACATGCATCCCTTCATCCACCCGCTGACCTCGGCGGTCGATCCAGTCTGGGAAGCGCGCAACGACTGGGACATCTACAAGGGGATCGCCAAGGCGTTCTCGGCGGTGGCGCCGGAAGTGCTCGGCGTCGAGAAGGACCTGGTGCTGACGCCGATCCTGCACGACACGGCAGGCGAGATCGCGCAGGCCTTCGACGTCAAGGACTGGAAGAAGGGCGAAATCGATCCGATTCCCGGCAAGACCATGCCGGCGGTGGCGGTGGTCGAACGCGACTATCCCAATCTCTACAAGCGCTTCACCTCGCTCGGGCCGCTGATGGCCAAGCTCGGCAATGGCGGCAAGGGCATGAGCTGGAATACCGAGCACGAGGTCGACTTCCTTAAGCGGCTCAACGGCGCCGTCACCGAGGAAGGCGCGACCAAAGGCCTGGCGCGGATCGAAAGCGACATCGATGCCTGCGAAGTCATCTTAAGTCTGGCGCCGGAAACCAACGGCGAGGTCGCGGTCAAGGCCTGGACTTCGCTCGGCGGTTTCACCGGGCTCGAGCACACCCATCTCGCGGTTCCCAAGGAGGACGAGAAAATCCGCTTCCGCGATATTGTCGCGCAGCCGCGTAAGATCATCTCCTCACCGGTCTGGTCAGGATTGGAATCGGAGAAGGTCTGCTACAACGCCGGCTACACCAACGTGCACGAACTGATCCCTTGGCGCACGCTCACCGGCCGCCAGCAGCTCTATCAGGATCATCTGTGGATGCGCGCGTTCGGCGAGGGCTTTTGCGTCTATCGTCCGCCGATCGACACAAAATCGGTCAATCCGATCATCGACCACAAGCCGAATGGCAACGACGCGGTCGTGCTCAACTTCATCACACCGCACCAGAAGTGGGGCATCCACTCCACGTATACCGATAACCTCTTGATGCTGACGCTGTCGCGCGGCGGTCCGATCGTGTGGATCAGCGAAATCGACGGCAGGAAGGCCGGCATTGTCGACAACGACTGGATCGAGGCATTCAACACCAACGGCGCGCTGGTAGCGCGCGCGGTGGTTTCGCAGCGCGTGAAGCAGGGCATGTGCCTGATGTATCACGCGCAGGAAAAGATCGTGAACGTGCCCGGTTCGGAGATGACCGGCCAGCGCGGCGGCATCCACAACTCGGTGACTCGCGCGGTGCTCAAGCCGACGCACATGATCGGCGGCTACGCCCAACAATCCTACGGCTTCAACTATTACGGCACGGTCGGCTCCAACCGAGATGAATTCGTCGTCGTGCGCAAGATGTCGAAGGTCGATTGGCTCGACAAGCCGACCACCGATCAACCCGAACCTCTTCCCGTCGCGCCCAAGTCTACAATCAAGCTGGAGGCCGCAGAATGAAAGTCCGCGCGCAAATCGCGATGGTGCTCAACCTCGACAAGTGCATCGGGTGCCACACCTGTTCGGTCACCTGCAAGAACGTGTGGACCAGCCGCGAAGGCATGGAATACGCCTGGTTCAATAACGTCGAGACCAAGCCTGGCATCGGCTATCCCAAGGATTGGGAAAACCAGAAACGCTGGAACGGCGGCTGGCGCCGCAAGAAGAACGGCAGAATCGAACCGCGTATCGGCTCGAAATGGCGGGTGCTGGCCAATATTTTCGCCAATCCCGATCTGCCCGAGATCGACGACTACTACGAACCGTTCACCTTCGACTACGAGCACCTGCAGAAGTCGCCGGAAATGCCGGCGATGCCGACCGCGCGCCCGCGGTCGCTGGTCTCCGGCGAGCGCATGGAGAAGATCGAGTGGGGTCCCAATTGGGAGGAAATTCTCGGCGGCGAATTCGCCAAACGGTCGAAGGATTACAATTTCGAGGGTGTGCAGAAGGACATCTACGGGCAGTTCGAAAACACCTTCATGATGTACCTGCCGCGGCTGTGCGAGCATTGCCTCAACCCGGCCTGCGTTGCCGCCTGTCCGTCCGGCGCGATCTACAAGCGCGAGGAAGACGGCATAGTCCTTATCGACCAAGACAAGTGCCGCGGCTGGCGCATGTGCGTGTCGGGCTGTCCCTACAAGAAGGTCTATTACAACTGGTCGAGCGGCAAGTCCGAGAAGTGCATCTTCTGCTATCCGCGCATTGAGGCGGGCCAGCCGACGGTGTGTTCGGAGACCTGCGTCGGGCGCATCCGCTATCTCGGCGTCGTGCTTTATGACGCCGACCGCATCGAGAGAGCGGCCAGCGCCAAGAACGAGCAGGATCTCTACGAGGCGCAGCTGTCGATCTTCCTCGATCCGAAGGATCCGCAGGTGATCGCGCAAGCGCGCGCCGACGGCATCGCCGAGAACTGGCTGGAAGGCGCGCGGCGTTCGCCGATCTGGAAAATGGCGATGGAGTGGAAGGTCGCCTTCCCGCTGCATCCGGAATACCGCACGCTGCCGATGGTCTGGTACGTGCCGCCGCTCTCGCCGATCCAATCGGCGGCGCAGGCCGGCAAGATCGACCACGACGGCGAAATGCCGGACGTGCGCAGCTTGCGCATTCCGCTGAAATACCTCGCCAACCTCTTGACCGCCGGCAAGGAAGAGCCGGTCGCGCTAGGCCTTGAACGCATGCTGGCGATGCGCGCCTACATGCGGGCAAAGACTGTCGACGGCGTGATCGACGAGGCGATCGCCAAACGGGTGGGCCTCAGCGCGCTGGCGATCGAGGACATGTATCAGACCATGGCGATCGCCAATTACGAGGATCGCTTCGTCATCCCGACCGTACATCGCGAGACTAACGAGGACGCCTACGACCTGCGCGGCTCGTGCGGCTTCTCGTTCGGCAACGGCTGCTCGGGCGGCACAAGCGAAGCCAATCTGTTCGGCACGCCCAAACGCGCCAAGACGCCGATGGAGGTCGTGTGATGATCAAGGTGTTGAAAGCGCTCTCAGGCTTGCTGACCTACCCAAGCGCCGAATTGCAACAGGCGGCCGGCGAGATCAGCGAAGCGATCGAAAACGAGCCGGCAATCACCTTTGCCGTGCGCGGTCAATTGCACCGCTTGTTGAAGGAGCTCGCCGGCGACGATCTTTACGATCTGCAGGAGCGCTACGTGCTGCTGTTCGATCATACACGGTCGCTGTCGCTGCATCTGTTCGAACATGTGCACGGCGAGAGCCGCGATCGCGGCCAGGCCATGGTCGATCTCAAGGCGCAATACGACAAGGCCGGCTTGATTCCGGACCCGGCCGAATTGCCGGACTTCCTGCCGCTGTTCCTGGAATTTCTCTCGACGCTGCCGGCGGCGGAAGCGCGCGACATGCTGGCGCAGCCGGCGCACATCCTTGCCGCCATGGCGGAACGGCTGCGCAAGCGTCGCTCGGCTTATGAGGGCATCTTCCGTGCGCTAGTGGCGCTCGCGGCGGCAAAGCCGAAGGAGACGGAAGTCTCGGCGCTGCTCGCGCTGCCCGATCCGGATGCAACCGATATGGCGGCGCGCGATGCCGCGTGGGCCGACGAGGCGGTCAGCTTCGGTCCAGGCGCCGCCGACGGCTGCAAGGACGGGCTGATTGCGCGCATCCGCGGGGCTTTGCGTCCCGCGCCGGACATGCCGCCGGCAGCTCCCGCCGTTTCGCCGCGTCAATGAGGACTCAGCTCATGAGCGAATTGATTACCTACATCTTGTTCGGCTGGTATCCCTATCTTTGCCTGACCATGTTTCTGCTCGGCAGCTGGGTGCGCTTCGACCGTGAGCAGTACACTTGGCGCAGCGGATCGAGCCAACTCCTGCGCCGCCGGCAGCTGACCTGGGGCTCCAACCTGCTTCATGTCGGTGTCCTGGTCATTTTCCTCGGCCATTTCTTCGGCTTGCTGACGCCGATCTGGGTGTTCGACTCGCTCGGCATTTCGCACACGTTCAAGCAGTGGTTGGCAATCTGCGTCGGCGGCGTCGCCGGAGTACTTGGCTTCATCGGCATGACGCTCCTAGTGCACCGACGGCTATTCGACGCGCGCATCCGCACCACGTCGTCGTTCGGCGACATCGCCATCCTGCTGATGCTCTATGCCCAGCTCACGCTTGGACTCGGCACCATCTATGTCTCGTTGCATCACCTCGACGGCCACGTGATGGTGGGGTTCATGACCTGGGCGCAGGGCATCTTGACGTTACAGCCCGGCGTTTCAGCGTTGATTGCCGAAGTGCCGCTGATCTTCAAGCTGCATCTTTTTCTTGGCATGACGATCTTCCTGGTGTTCCCGTTCACCCGCCTTGTGCACGTCTGGAGCGCGCCGGTCTGGTATCTCGGCCGGCGCGGCTATCAGGTAGTGCGCACGACGCGGACGCGAGGTGCCCTGCGCGCGGAGTGGCCGCGATGACGACCTGCTCGGCCCACGCGCAAATACCGGCAGGCAAGCCGGCCGAAGTGAGCGTCAACGGCGTCTCAATCGCCCGCGACGCGATCGTGCGTGAAATGCAGCACCATGCGGCAGCTAAACCGATCGCGGCCTGGCAGCAGGCCG
>Ga0187862_10004606_pt1 | contig 13005 bp, 9 predicted proteins | sample June2016WEW_10_1_FD_133003 | JGI IMG/M metagenome (GOLD analysis project Ga0187862, IMG submission 133003) | Peatland microbial communities from SPRUCE experiment site at the Marcell Experimental Forest, Minnesota, USA - June2016WEW_10_150 | ecosystem: Environmental > Terrestrial > Soil >...
TCCGCTCAGGATCATGATTCCCTTGTCGTGCGTCGATCCCGACATCCGCGCCTCGCGCTCGATGTTGATCACGCCCGCCTGCCCAAGCGCCACGGTCGCGGTTACGCGCGCCGGCCGCCCGAAGCTGTACCCGCCGACGTCCAGCACGGCCAGCCCGTTAATCTGTCCAACGCTCGTGCCGCGAATATGAACGACGAGCGTGCCTTCCCCGATCAGCCTGCGGATTTCTTCCTCGATAAAATTGAGCCGCAGCATCCGCTCGCCCAGCGCCCGCTCGACGTGCGCGCCGGTAACCCGCTGAGCCTGTTCAATCCGCGCGAAGTACGCCGCCTCGCGCGCGAGATCGTCTATCGGTTCCAGCATCGCGAGCACTCGCGATCTGTCGCCCGCCATCCGCATCCCGAATTCCACGATCTTGGCCAGCGCGCCCGCCTCGAACGGCGGCAGATTCTCCCTGCGCGCCAGCGTCCCCACCCGCGCGGCATAATGCGCCGCCGCCGCGCCGTCGGCCGCCACCGAGGGCCGCATCTCGGCCTTGACCTTGAACAGGTCCGCGAAGTCCGGCTCGTAGAAGTAAAGCAGGTTGTACAGATCCGCGCCGCCCAGCACCACGACCTTGTTGTGAATCTCGATCGCTTCGGGCTTCAGTCCGCTCATCGAGAAAAACGGCAGCGGCTCGAAAGTCTCCAGCGTCATGCGCCCCGACTTGAGGCTGCGCTTGAGCGTTTTCCATACGCCGGGCTCGACCACCGCATCTTCGAGATCGAAGACCAGAAAACCGCCGTGCGATTTGAGAAATGATCCGCCGATGATCCGCGTGAAGTTGGTCCCCGACCGCCCCAGCGGATCGATCCACCGCTCGATCGTTCCGAACAGGTTGCGATACGTGGGCGCATCCTCGAGCACCACCGGCGCTCCGCGCCTGGCCGAGTTATCGACCATCACGTTGACCTGGTAGTCGGACCATCGCGCGCCGTCCTCGATTGGCCCAACCGGCTTTGGCCCCGGTTCAGCCGGCGCTTCGCGGAAGCGATCGAGATTGCCGAGCATGTGCTCCGCTACTTCATTGAGGTAGGCGTCGACCGCGGGATTATTAAAGTGATGCTTTAATTCTTCAATTGACGGGGTGATCAGCCGCGCCGCGAACGCGCGCTCGATTGCGCGGATGTCGTCGATCAGCTCGCGCATCATTTCCTGCTGCTTGAGCATCAACATGCCGAGTTCGTCCTGCAGCTCGCCCTGCACCTTCCCCAGCCGCTCGCGCTCGGCGTCAGTCTTTTCGGCCATCGCCTTGCCGAGCGCCTCGGGCGATTCGGGCATCTTGCCGTCGATCAGCGGGATGAAGATCACCTGCCCGCTCGGCGCGCTCTGGATGGCGAAGCCGCGCTCGCGCGCGCGCGTCTCGAGATTTCCGAACAGTTCCTGTCCGCGCTTGTTGTACTTGTCGCGCAGCGCCGCGCGCTCCTGGTCGAAGTCCTCGCGACGAAACGCTTTGGGCAACTGCTCGAGCACGAAGCCGACGAGCTCCGTCATCCGCGCGCGAAGCTCGACTCCCTGGCCCGGCTGCAGGTAGATGGCGACCGGAGATTCGGGATTTCGAAAATTGTTTACGTACACCCAATCGCCCGGCGTCGGCATCGTCGCGGCCTTTTCGCTGAGCAGGCGCAGCACCGATTCGCGCTCATGGCGCGAGCGCAGGCCGCTTACGAAAACGTTGTAGCCGGCCGCGTCGATTCCGATCGCCAGCCGTATCGCGTCAAGCGCGCGGCTCTGCCCGAACAGCTCGAGGTCGCCATCGCTGGACGCGGCGCGCTCCAGCGAAACTGCATCGAGCGGCGCCTGTCCCTTGAGTTCGGAAGCGTCAAGCTCGGCGGGCGCCGGTACGTGAATCAGCGCGGCGCTGGCGGCGGTAGCGATGGGGTCGCCCTTGTCAGCCATAATTGGTAGCGGTATTCGCGGCGCGCGATCACGAATCCTTGAGCGCGATTCGCCGGCCTTTCTTCTTCGGCAAAGTGATAACCAGCGTGCCTTCGGACCACTTGGCGGTCGAGGTGTCGGCGTCGATCGAGTCGGAGAACGCAAATGAACTCTCGAGCATCCCGCCAAGTTTGTCCGGCACGCGAACCGCCAGCCGCTGGCCCGAAACTTCGGCATGGATCTTTGCGGGATCGACGCCGACCGCCGCGACTCGCACTTCGTAACGATCGCGATGGTCGATGACCTGCGCGCGATCGAATTCAGGGGCCGGCGTTGCGCGTTTCCATCGGTCGATCAGCATTTCGTCGAAGAACTCGTCGAAGGCGCGCTCGAAGTCTGCGATCCCGAATCCGCGGCTGCTGGCCATAGAATTTCAGTTTCCCACGATCCTGGGCAAATTGTAATGCAGCGCCAGCGCGCCGGTCGAGTCCGCGCGCGGCCGCTTCCGTCCCTTGCCACGATTGCCATCGGGGCGTTATGGTTGCCTTGTGCCAACCTTTTCAAAAATTGTCGCCGCAACCGATTTCTCCGAAGACTCGACCCTGGCGCTGACCTTCGCCCAGGAGCTCGCTGCGAAGTTCTCGGCCGAGATCGTGCTGGTGCATGTCGATCAACCGCTTGCGCCGGTAATGATGACACCGGAACTGGGCCCCGCGATGGACGTTGGCGCGATGGGCCGGATTGCCGAAGAGCAGCGGATGCTCGCGCAGAAGGAGCTCGACAAGATTGCCGGCAAGCTGCGCGAGGCCGGACTCAAGGTCAAGGTTCAGCTCAAGGTTGGTTCTCCGTTCATGGAAATCCTGCGCGCGGCCCAGAGCGAGAACGCCGATTTGATCGTGCTCGGCACTCACGGACGCACCGGATTGGCGCACGTCCTGATGGGCAGCGTGGCCGAACGCGTCGTCCAGAAGTCGCCGTGCCCGGTGCTGACGATTCGTCATCCCGATCGCAAGTTCAAGCACCCGCTCGACAAGTAGCCGGCCTTTTCAGGGACTTTCCACTGCCGTTGCCCCATTTCGCCTGCGCGATCCTTCTCGCAGCGACGCGAACGTACAGACTAACGTCCAGATGAGCACAAGCGAGCAAAGAGCCTGCGCGGCGGTCGCAACGGCCAGCATCTTCGGGTGATGCGTCTGCCAGTGCTTGAGAATCATCTGGCCGAATCGGTTGGAGTCGTGCATCTGTGCCCTCCGGTTCGAGGGCGGCAGGTTCTTCTGCCGCCCTGGTGAGATCTGCTTGTCTGCCGGCAAAGAGATCGAGCTGCGCGTAGTTGCGCGGCGGCCGGCGCCTGCGCTGGTAAGGTGTCGAAGCCATTCGTCGGAAGTTCGTCAGCTCCGGCGGAACAAACGCCGGATCGCTACGGCGATGAAACACTCGCGGTTGATGCTTGCATGGAATATTATCGACCAAAAGTTTTGAGGAATGGTTAAGCCGTTGAAGACACGGCTCTATCGGGGCCTTTTGGGCGAGGACGAAGGCTGGGCGTTCGCGTCAATGCGATCAAGCCACACGGGAGATCTCATTAATTATGGGAAGGAGATATCTGGCCTCTTCTTCACAAATTTGACTGGCACATTTGACCAATTTCATCCCAGCCACCAAAATGGTCCGCAGTCGCCCGCATAAGCTTCCGAGATCTTTCGCCGCAGATCTTATAGTGTTCGCAGATTAAGCCTTCAGTCCGTTCCAACATCTCGGCCCCACTTTGACCCCCGTTTAATATCAGTGTTGTGCAGATCGCGGCCAGACCATGATCAATATCATCATTCGTAAACTCGTCTGTCGTTGTAGACGACGCGTCAACTGTGGGCGATGAATCAGGGGTCGCCGCAGTTGGATTTTCTCTGCGAACAAGTCGAGCATAGTGATCGACTTTTTGCTTATACAGTCGCTTGTTTGGTCGCAGTGCTGCCAATTGCTGATAGAGCTTCAGGTTTGCGTCGCGATCAGAAGCGGGAATGCTGCGAACTTCTTCGAGTAACAGATCTTCCTTAGCAGCTTTATCGGACTCGGACATTTCGTCATATCCCGTCGATACACTCAAGGCGGGCGGCCCCACGGTACTAACGCCGTCAGGGCGATCTGGCGCTGGTGCCGTAGTTGTCGCAATCCACTGTAAGAAGAAGACGCCGACGACTAAAAAAACCCCACCGACAACCGCGTAGAAGGCTGCATCCGACCCTTGCTCTTCCTTCAAACCAGATGCTAGCGCTTTGTTTGTACTTAGGTTGTAGACTTTCGTAGGCGCTTCGTCTGCCGATGAGGCCTCTGCGTCTTCGGGCCGAGCTATCTCCCCGCAATTCGCGCACGCTCCATCGCCACGAACGAGCTTGGCGCCACAGTTCGGGCAGAACTTCAAGATTCGCGCTGTGAGGCTCGCTTTCGGCGGCTGTGGCTGTTCCGCACTTATCAGCGGGGCCGACACGGTTCGCAAGGCATTCTCTGAGTCGATTTCGGGCGCGAGATTGGCGAGGCGCACCTTCATCTCGTTCGCACTTGCGGGCCGGTTCTGCGGTTCGTAGCTCAGAGCTTGATCGATGAGTTTTCCCAGATCCGGGCGCGCGTCGGGCCGAAGGTGCCCGACTGACGGAAAGCTGAAGGGCGCCTCCGACGTGGGATCCCGTCCCGTAATCGCATGGTGCATCACAGCGCCCAGACCGTAGATGTCACTGCGAGGTTCGGCCTTGCCGCGATACTGCTCCGGCGCGGCATAGCCCTGTGTTCCGATCATGGTTGCCGTCCGCGACGGCTCGAAATTACGAGCGATGCCGAAGTCAACCAATTTGATTCGGCCATCGCTCGTAATCATGATATTGGATGGCTTCAGATCCCGATAAATCACAGGGGGTCCCAAACCATGCAGATAGGATAGGGTATCCAGAATTTGTCGCGTGAGATCTATTAATGCGTTCTCCCCCAGAGATCCTCCGGTAGACGAAAGCATTTTCTCCAGCGTCAATCCTTCAACGTACTCCATGACCAGGTAATGTCGATGGTCCTCGCTGAAGTGGTCGTATATTTTCGGTATGTGCTGGTTGTCTAGCGTGGCTAGCAGGTCGCATTCGCGTTGGAACGCCTGCGCTGCATGCTGCTGCTCTTCCGGATTCGAATAATTGTCGAGCATTTCGGCCACAGCGCATTGGCGCGAAGCGAGACGGGAGTCTTCAGCTAGGTACACTTTCTTCATAGCGCCCCCGCCGATTTGCTTTACGACGGTGTATCGTTGGCCGACAAGGTTGCTCGGCGGCTGTAGCGCTTGTGAGGCTTTTGCGGCGGTTGGTGCCGTGGCAGTGGTCAAAGGTGGAATACCAGATGATCCCGAGAACTGCGCACCTATGGAAGGAAGGCTCGCAAATGACTTAGCCTCTTCGGCGCGGCGCATCGCAACCGTGATACGACTGTGCCAAAGCTGAGCGTTTGCTAGCCCGTTACGGTAGCTCGCTGAACTCTTGCTCACAATCGTCCCGCCGACTCCGAAGAGAAACGTCACTGCGTGATTGGGATCACTTAGATCATCGATGACAACAAGGAGGGTAATCCTCCGAACACCTGAGGTTACTGTGGAACGCTGTGGAGACGCGATTCCGCCGACGATCGCACCAACTCCCCCTGCCAAGAGGCCGCCGATCACGATGCCCCCCGCCCCTCTTCGCGTAGTTACGAGGCTGGCACTATCCTCTTTTATTTCGCATGAGACGATCTGATCAAAACGCACGACCTTGCGTCGCGAACCTTTAATGAGCATCAGCAAGCAACGAGACTCATCGATCGCAAGGCCACCTTGATCTTCAATAGTCACCCTTATGAAGTCTGGGTGAAAGTCCGAAAGTTCATTGACTTGTCGTATGGTAGCGTTTGCATCGTTCCTGAGCCGATTTCGCCTTTCAATACCAAACGCCGCAGCAAAGATGGGTATTAGAACGAGCGCGACAAGAATCAAGCCCAGAAATTCCATAACTCAGGACTCCTGCCGGTCGTTTAACCGGGCGGCGCGGTCGCCTCTCCGGTTTGCGTCGAAAGCGCCAGCGTCGGTTGCTTCAAGACGAGCGGATGTTCGCGTGGGGCGGCGATCCGCTGCTGTCCGCGCTGGTCTTGCTGGTAGTGGTAAACGCCGGCAAAGGCGACAGCGAAGAGCGCGAGGGATGCCGTCTGCGGCGAGATAGACCTGCTTCATCCCGCCACCGCCGAGCGGGCGAGTCACCTTGTAGCGATTTCCAACGACCGTATTGGGCGCAATCACCGCGCGCTGTTCTCCCTCCGCTGGCAGACTGTCGTTCTCTATAGCACCGAGCGGTTTCGGACGCGAAGTTGCCTGAATGCCCGCGTAAACGCAAAGTTAGAGCCGTCTCGCGATTCGCGACCGTGCGCCACCAATGAGCGCCGGAATATGCGCACCAAGCCGAAGCAGTAGCGGGCGGCGGCGAGGCGGCCTGTAAATCTTCGGTGGCTGTTGGTATACTGCGATCAACATCAATAAGGAGAAGCTCCGATGCCAAAGATTTCCCCTGACCTGCCACCGGTCCCCGACGTTGACGAAGCGACTGTTAGGGCCGAAATGCGCGAATTCTTGAGTGGCGAAATCCCCGAAATGGACGCCGAGAGCTTGGAGCGGGAAGTCGAGCGCGAAGTCGAAAAGTGGAGGCAGTCTCGGCGCCTTGACGACGACCGCGCAGTGGCAGGGCGAGGAAACAGAGTTACGCACAGCACTGCGGCGAGGTCGCGTTAGCGGGCGTTGCACCTCACCCGGCGACACCGGGTTTTACCCGGCTTACGCCGACCTCTCCTCGGACAAGGAGAGGTTAGGAGTTGGGGTCGCCTGCGGTTTGGCTCAGGGCAGACGCCTCGCTATTTGCCGGTGAACTTCGGCGCGCGCTTCTCCAGAAACGCCTTCACGCCCTCTTTGAAGTCCTCCGAATGCGTCATCATCACCATCGATGCGTCGTCGTCATGTACGGCCGTGGCGAGATCGGTGAACAGATGCTGGTAGATCATCTTCTTCGCCTGCGAGACTCCGAGCGGCGAGCATTTGTTCGCGATCCCCGACGCGATCTCGCGCGCCGTCGCCATCAGCTTGTCATTCGCCACGACGCGACTGACCAACCCGATCTCGAGCGCCTCGTTCGCATCCACCAGCCTGCCCGTAACCGCCAGTTCCATCGCCCGCGCCAGGCCGACGATTCGCGGCAACATCCAACTGCTGCCGTGCTCGATCGCAAGCCCGCGCTGCGTGAAGATCAATCCCATCCGCGCGCTGTCCGACGCGATCCTGATGTCCTGGTAAAGACAGGTGGTGAAGCCCAGGCCCACGCACGCGCCGTTGATCGCGCCAATCACCGGAGTGTTGAGCGCCAGCGGCCACGAGTACGACGTCCGGTAATCGGCGCGCTGCGCGCTGAGCCATTCATCCTGCACCACGGTCCCGCGCGCCGACGCAGTTCCCGCGGCCACATCCGACAGCCCGCCCATGTCAGCGCCCGCGCAGTACGCGCGTCCCGCACCGGTGACGATTATCGCCCCGACCGACGGATCGCGCTCGGCATCCATCATCGCGGTGTGCATCTCCGCGCCCATCTTTGGCGTCCACGCGTTGAGCTTCGCGGGCCGGTTCATCGTTACTGTGGCGATCCGATCCTTCTTCTCGTAAATGATTTCAGCGAAGTCCATTTTTCCTCCGGTTCCCGAGTTAGGGTGCCGCGCCCAGCGATCAAAGCACTTCGCAATCGCTAAATCTAACGGCCCGCTGCAGGGGTGACCCCTGCACTCAGTATCAAGGCCGCGCTCCGTTGTCGCGCGCGGGCAGGGGTGACCCCTGCCCCCGGTGATAGAACAGCTTAAGGGGAAAAAATAGTCGTCGTTGCCGGTCGTGTGTTGTGTCATCCCGAGCGAAGTCTGCGAAGCCGAGGGACCCCGGATCCGGGATTCTTCCCCTTCGGCAGCACTCAGGGCTTCGGCTCAATCACAGCAGCTTTCACTCAGAATGACACGAGCGCCGTACTTTCATCCGTCGGCGATGACTGGTAGTAAAACCGTGATGTCGATGACACGCCGGATTCAACTTTGGGCCGATCGTCGGTGCGCGACGGCGGTCTCGGTCGCACTCGCGATCGCGATGTTCGTTGCGGCGCCGTCCTACGCCGCCGCCGCGCCTCCCGATACCTCCGCGGCCGGCGTGCATGGAATAGTCGTATCGGAAAGCGAGGACGCCGCGCGCGCCGGCGTCGAGATACTCGAACACGGCGGCAACGCCGTCGATTCCGCGATGGCTACCGCGCTGGCAGTGGGCGTCACCAATCCTGCCGCGTGCGGAATTGGCGGCGGCGGCTTCATGCTGATCTACATCGCGAAGACCCACGCTTTCTATGCGCTCGATTATCGCGAAACCGCGCCGCTGCGAGCCCGTCCCGACATGTACCTTCGCAACGGCCAGCCCGACGAGGAATTGGCGCGCGATGGCGTCCTGGCGGTGGCAGTGCCGGGCGAGATCGCCGGCATCGACGCCGCGCTCAGGCGCTTCGGCACCATGAAGTTTCAGCAAATCGCGGCGCCCGCCGAGAAACTCGCCGACGGCGGCTTCGCCGCGAGTCCGCATCTGGCGGACGAAATCGCACGGCTCGCGCCGAAGCTCAAAGAAGATCCCGGACTGAACAAAATTTTCCTGAAGCCCGACGGCTCCGCGCCCAGGGCCGGCGACACGATCGTCGAAAAGAATCTCGCCGCGACGCTCAGAAACCTTGGTGACGATCCGGTCGCGAATTTCTACCACGGCGATGTCGCAACCGCGCTCGCCGCGTTCATGAAGGCGCACGGCGGACTGATCGGCGACACCGACCTCGCCAACTATCATCCCGTCTGGCGCGACCCCATTCACCACCGCTATGAGGGCTATGAAGTCTATACGATGCCGCCGCCGTCGTCGGGCGGCGTGGTCCTCGAGATGCTCGGCGCGCTCGAATCAGGGCATCTCTCCGGCCTCGGCATCGACTCGCCACCGTACCTGGCGCGTCTGATCGAAGTGATGCGTCAGGGTTTTATCGATCGGGAGCAATACTCCGACCCATCTTTCGCAAGCGTCCGGATCGAGCGGCTGTGGACCGACGCCCACATTCAGGAATTGCGCGAGCGTGCTCTGCACGGAAAGACATCGTCGCCACCGCCGGCGCCGGCGCACGATCATGGCACATCGAATCTGCTCGTCGCCGACAAGGACGGCAACGTCGTTGCGCTGACCAACACTATCAACACCGTGTTCGGCGCCAAGCTGAGCGTGCCGGCGCTCGGCCTCATCCTCAACGATGAGATGGACGATTTCGCCGTCGCGCCCGGCGTGCCCAACGCGTATCGACTCGAAGGCGAGCGCGCCAACGAGATAAGGCCCGGCAAGCGCCCGCTCTCGTCGATGACGCCGATAATAGTCACCAGGAACGGCCTGCCCGTCATGACCACCGGCGGGTCCGGCGGTCCAACCATAGTCAGTGGCGTGTTGCAGGTCGCGCTCAATATTCTCGCGTTCCATCTCGATCCCGCCAGCGCCGTCGCGGAGCCGCGAATTCACGAGCAGGCCGCGCCCGACGTCGTGATCGTTGAAGAAGCGATGCCCGCGGCGACCCGCAGCGCGCTCGAGCAGATGGGCTACAAACTCAAGCTCGTGCCCGCGCTCGGAGCGGTCGGTGCGATCACTATCGCGCCTGGAAATTTCCGTGGCGCGTTCGATCCGCGCAAGGGCGGCGGCGCCCTCGGCTATTAGCCACCGTCCCGGCACGTTAGACTCAATCCTCGTGTCCGGGATCGCGAGCAACGATAACTCTTCGCCGGCCTTCGTCCCATCGTCGGCGCGGCGATGGCATCCAACGCCAATCGCATACGACGTCGGCACAATCGTCGTGCTCTCGCTCGCGGTCTGCCTGTTTCATCTCGGTTCATTCGGTCTGTGGGAGCCCGACGAGGCACGCTACGCGGAGATTGCGCGCGAGATGCTGCACAGCGGCAATCTGCTCGTGCCGCATCTCAACTACGTTGCCTATATTGAAAAGCCGCCGCTGCTCTACTGGCTGACTACGCTCTCTTTCTGGATCTTCGGTGTTTCGGAATTTGCCGCGCGGCTCCCCGTCGCACTGTCCGCGATCGCCGGGATACTCGCGACCTACCTCTTTGCGCTGCGCGCGTTCGGGCGCCGCCACGCGATTGTGGCCGCCGCCATCCTGGCCACGACTCCGCTGTACGCATTGATGGCCCAGGTGCTCACGACCGACATGATGCTCACGGCGCTCGTGACGATTGCGACCTTTTCGCTTTATCTCCAGCGGAATGAAGGCGGCCGCTGGTGCTGGATCGCGTACGTCGCGATGGGGCTGGCCGTGATGACCAAGGGGCCGGTGGGTGCGGCGATCCCAATTCTCTCGATGTTGCTTTGGTTGACATTAAATCGTGAACTGGGCGGCGCGATCGCGAAATTCCGCGCGATACCGGGTCTTGCGCTCACGATTCTGATCGCGGCGCCGTGGTTTGTCGCGATAACCATACGCGAGCCGGGCTTCGCCGACTTCTACTTCGTCGGCGAGCATCTCAGACGCGTGTTCGAGACCGACTACAGCCACAGCGAAGCGTTCTACTTCTACCTTCCGGTGCTGGCAGTCGGACTGCTTCCGTGGTCGTTGCTCGTGCCGTTCCTGACCTGGCGCGCGGCCCCGCGTAACCCGGCGCGAAGCTTCTGCATCGTCGCGGCCGGTGTCACGGTGGTCGCCTTCTCGTGCGCGAGTGCGAAGCTGATTCCGTACATCCTGCCGGCCGTCCCTCCGCTGGCGGTGCTGATCGCCGACGGACTCGTGTCATGCGCATGGCCGGGCGCCGACTCGCGCGCCGCGATTCGATCGCCGGATTCCCGGATACTCATCGAGAGCGGCCCGATGCTGGTGCTGTTGGGCGCCGGCGTGATCGTCGCGGCGATCGCGGCGGCGCAATTTCGCACTCCGTACGTGATGGCGGCGCGGACGGGGATGTACGCGATCGGCGCGATCCTGGTGGCCGGCGGCGCGGTGACGACGTCGATGTTCGTTGCGCGCCGCAATCCCGCGGGACTCGGGGCGATCGTCGTCACGCTGGCGCTGGCGTTGATTGCAGGCGGATGGGTCCGGCTGGAGACCGAGCCGATGCGTTCGTACGCCGCGCTCAGCCGCGCGATCGCCGAGACAGCGCCCGATGCGGCCATCATCTGTTACCATCGCTACGTTCAGTCGCTGGCGTTCTACAATCGCCGCCGGGTCGTCCTGGTCGGCGGGCGCACGGAACTCGACTTCGGCGCGCGGCTGGACCCGGACGCGCGCGAGTGGTTCCTCAATAGTGACGAGCAGATGTTCCGGCGATGGGACCAGCCGGGCCCTGTCGTGATCGTGCTCGACGCCGGCGATCTCGCGCGAATGAAGGAGCGCCTGGGCGATTTCGACGTGATCGCAATCGAAGGAAAGAAGCGCGCAATTATCCGACGTGAAAGAATTTCGCACCGTGAACCAATCACCCTCAACTGAGCCGGACGCATCGACGCCCGCGGTGGCATCTGCCGCCCGCCCGGCGCATCCGTACCGCGCGTTTGCGATACGGGCGGGGCTGGGAGTGGTGGTGGTTGCCGTCTTGTTGGCGCATTATGACGCGCGGCCGATTTTTCGAATCCTCAGCCGTGAGCGTCCGGCCTGCTTTGCCGCAGCCGTCGCACTCTACCTCGCAGGTCAGGCGCTGTCTGCGTATCGATGGCAACTGCTGGCCGCTATTCTGAAAGTTCACGGCCGCTATCGCGAGTATTTCGCCTACATATTCGTCGGCATGTTCACGAATCTGTTCGTGCCGGGATTGCTCGGCGGCGACGCAGCGCGATCCGTCTATCTCGGACGACGGCACAGCAGGATGGGCGAGGCGATCGCGTCGGTAGTTGCGGATCGCGCCGTGGGATTGATCAGCTTGTTCTGGCTGGCGGCGATCGCGGCGATATTCCTGAACTTCGCGCCGCTCCCGCGCTCGGTCGTCACGCCGACGGTCGTGGTCGGTGCGCTCGCGATGGCGGGATTTCTCGCATCGCCGCTCGTCGCGCGCCTGATACATCTGATGCCGCGATCTGTCCGCCGCGCGGGCGGCCTGGTCGCACCGTATCTGCATAACCCCGCGGCGCTTATCCCGGCGATTGCATTGTCGATCGTGCTGCAAATCGGGCTGGCCGTCTGCCAGTACATTCTGGCGGCCGGCCTTGGCCTGTCGGTGCCGCTCTCGCTGTTTATCCTTTGCGTTCCGATTGCGAACGTGTTTGCGAGTTTGCCGCTGACGTTGAACGGGCTGGGGATTCGCGAATCGGCCTACCTGGTGCTGTTCGGGATGGCGGGGATGCGAAAAGAGGACGCGATCGCGCTGGGGCTGTTGTGGTTTGCGGCGACGATGGTCGGCGGTCTGACCGGCGCGATCGCGTTCGTGACGACGCCCGCACCGCAGGGCGCCGCGGCTGAGCACCTGGAAGGGGAAATCATTTGATTGAATGTGAAACCCTCCTTGGGTTTCACACTTCCTTGGGCAGGGGCTGCAGCCCCTGCACCCGCAGTGAGAAGACGCGAAAATCTGCGCGGCGCATCTTTTCGCGACTACGCGATGGGCAGGGCTGACCCCTGGCAGGGGTGACCCCTGCACTCAGTATTAAAACAAAGATGCGGCCTGATGGCCTGCTAGAATGGGTAAGGGGGAGAGGCGTCCACTTTTTGTGTCATCCTGAGCGCAGCGAAGGAACCCGGTTCCTTGCCTCGCCCGTTCTTTCACGGGAGAGGAGGCCGACCGCTTGGCGGTCGGTGGGTGAGGGTGCAGCCGAATCAGCACCGCCGCGGGATGCGGGCGGAGTTTATCCTGAGTACTCGAAGGACCCTGTTAGGACTTTTTTGAGTCATCCTGAGCGCAGCGAAGGATCTCGCGCGCGCCAGCGCGTGTCTGGCCGACGCCGGACGCCGGAGCGCCCGTCGAGATTCTTCCCCTTCGGCAGCACTCAGGGCTTCGGCTCAATCA
>Ga0187862_10004609_pt1 | contig 12991 bp, 10 predicted proteins | sample June2016WEW_10_1_FD_133003 | JGI IMG/M metagenome (GOLD analysis project Ga0187862, IMG submission 133003) | Peatland microbial communities from SPRUCE experiment site at the Marcell Experimental Forest, Minnesota, USA - June2016WEW_10_150 | ecosystem: Environmental > Terrestrial > Soil >...
ATCGTCCATTGTGGCGCGGCGAATGCGAAGATTGGGCGAACTCATGCTGGGTCATAAATTGACCTGACCATAACCGAAAGTCAAAACCGCTGTAATAATTGAGACCGCTGAAAAACAGGCGTATCGGCTTTCGGCATCCCGCATTGCGGGACGGACGACTCAATTTTCCGAAGAAATGCGACGGTCTGCCGACACGCCGCCACGATGAGCTGGGTTTTTCAGAGGCCTCAGTTCATCCCACCGCACGATTTGCTTTTCCAAAAAGATTGTGCCATTCTGAGCGGGATAAAATCTAATATGAACTATGAATAATGGAACTACTCAACAATTGCTGGAGGCATTGCAATGGCGTTACGCCACGAAAGTTTTTGACCCGACCAAAAAAATCCCCGCCGACGTCTGGCAAACCCTGGAGCGCGCGCTCGTGCTCACGCCGACTTCCTACGGCCTGCAGCCGTATCGTTTTCTCGTCATCAACGACCCCGCCAGGCGCGCCGAGCTGCTGCCGCATTCATGGAATCAAAAGCAGGTCGTGGATGCTTCGCACTTTGTCGTGTTCACCGCCCGCACCAAAATAACTGACGCCGACGTGACCAAACTCATCCAACGCACCAGCGACATCCGCAAAATTCCCGCCGAATCGCTGAACTTTTACCGCGACCTGATGCTCGGCGACATCGTCAACGGTCCGCGCGGCAAAACCGCCCATGAATGGGCAGCCCGGCAAACTTACATCGCGCTCGGTAATTTAATGACCTGCGCCGCCGTGCTGGGCGTGGACACCTGCCCGATGGAAGGCCTCAGCCCGACCGAATATGACCGCGTGCTTGGTTTGAACTACAGCGGCTACGCGACGGTGGTGGCCTGCGCGCTGGGTTATCGCGCCACCACGGACAAATATGCGAGCCTGCCGAAAGTGCGGTATGAGGCAAAAGAACTCGTGCAGCAAGTTTGATCAAAAATGGGCAGTGTCCTTATTTGGTTTCATCAGCACATTTCTGGTTTTTGGAGCGCGGCTCTGTGAGCCGCAGCACGATCGAACGTTAAAGGTACAGCCTTTTCTGAACGCGTTGTGCCTGGTGACGCTGCTGCGGGTCGCAGGCCCGCGCTCCGGCCGCGACGGTTTCGGCAAATTCGGACACTACCCCAAATTGATCACGCTTCGCAAAGCCGAAGGGCGCGGGCCGGGGAGCGGCGAACTGGCATTCCTGTATTTATCAGCAGACAACAGGAATTCATATTCGTGCGTGGTCATCAATCCCGAAGGCGCACAGATCCAGATGCCGACGGCACGGGATCAACCCCTTCGATTATTTGAAAGATTTGTTCACGCGCTTGCCGTCGGCCAAGATCACCCATATCAAAGAGTTCACGCCAGCAGCGTGGACCAAAGCAAAGGAGCAAGTGTTCGCTCAGGCCGCTTGACCCGAGGCGCAGGGCGGGATGGATGGGAAGTGGAGCGATTAGTAGCAGTCGTCCGCCAGCGTCAGCGGAGTTCACCGCGCAGGATCATCGCGTAATGCCGCAGTCAAACCACAGCGGCGATCTGTCCCTCTTCCGACTGCCTGAGGTTCAACTAAATATTTAATGCTTGCATTCAATGACCCTAATTTGCCACCATGAGAGCAACTAAAAGCTGGTCTGCACGACGGCGGGGATGGGTTTTATGCCAAGCAAGAAACCATGTGAATTAAAATGGGCCACGATGCGGCGTTTTGGCGTGGGTTGGCTTGGCTCATCGGTTTACCCACGCGACGGCGGTTCTCCCCGCAACCCGATTTCATTTCCCGTCCGCCTCTCTCTTCATCCCTCAAACTCTGAAAAGGTATCATTATAAAAAATCAAATTAAACACCTCCTCACCGCGCTGTTCCTGCTTTCAGCGCTAAACTCGCAACTCTCAACCGCCTTCGCCCAAGGCACGGCGTTCACCATGTATGTCGCGAACTCTCTAAACTACGGCGGGATCAACGACCGATACTTTACGGTCGAACAATTTGATTCGCAGGGCAACGCCAGCGTGTTTGCGACCAACAGCTCCTTTTCCAACCCGAGTTTGTCCGCTCCCGAGGCCGTCGCGATAAATAGTTCAGGCGAGGTGTATGTGGATTGCACCCAGGACAACACCTGGATCGAAGAATTCGATTCGTCAGGAAACAACCCGGCGAGATTTGTCAATCCGACGGTCAGTTATCCGGCAGGCATGGTCTGTGACGGCTCGGGGAATCTCTACGTGGCGAATAATAACTCCATCGAGGTGTATAATTCGGCAGGACAAGGAAGTGTATTCGCAACTTCCGGCATCGGTTTTCTGGAAGGTTTGGCCTTTGATGCCGCCGGCAACCTTTGGGTGACGGATGAATATAACGGCTTGGTTGAAGTGCGTAACGCCGGCGGGACCTTGACCACATTTGCTTCGCCGGGACACAATCCTTATGGACTGGCCTTTGACAAATCCGGCAACCTCTACGTCGCACTGGCCGGCAACGGCAATATCGTCAAATACGATTCCAACACAAACCAGACCCTGGTTGCCGCTCTGGGCAGCTCCGTGCAGCCAGTGGGGCTGGCTTTCGATCCTGCGGGCAATCTCTATGTTACCGAATATGGAACCAATCGCATCGTCAAGATCGATCCCCAATACAATGTGACCGTCTTCGCCACCAATGGATTGAATGGTCCCGCTTTTCTTGCCATTAAGGCGGCAGCCCCGACTTTGACCATCACCTATTCCGGCAACCAAGCCATCGTCTCGTGGCCACCATCGGTGACGGGTTGGACGCTCCAGACGAATAATAATCTCGCCATGGGCAGTTGGGGCAACTACCTCGGCCCGGTCGTCAACAACAGAATCACCAATGCACCGCCAACGGGAAATCTGTTCTTCCGATTGAAGCAGTAGCCAAATCAAAACTTAAAAACCAACCACAACCAAATCTCAACCATCAACTCCAATCAACCATGAAAACCAAACGCATACTCAAACATTTCGCCCTCTGCTATCTGCTCTCTGCCTTCTGCCTCTCCTCCCACGCCCAAGGCACGGCGTTCACGTATCAGGGCCGGCTGAACGATGGCGCCACTCGTGCCACTGGCAGCTACGACCTGACCTTTGCCGTGTTCACCGACAGCAATGGCGTCAACCAGGTCGGCAGCACGCTCACGAACACTGCTACGGTGATTACCAACGGCCTGTTCACTTCCGTGCTGGACTTCGGCCCCGGCATTTTCACCGGCCCGCCCCTGTGGCTGCAGATCGGCGTCGAGACCAATGGCGGTGGCGGCAGCTTCACCGCGCTGGCTCCGCTCCAGCAGTTGACGCCCGCGCCCTACGCGATTTATTCCTCCGGCGCCGGCTCGGCGGTGTCTGCCAATGGCGTGGCGGCTGGCTCGGTCACCGGCGCGGGGATAGCGGGCAGCTCGGTGGTCAAGAGCCTCAATAACTTGCAGGACGCCGTCACCCTCGCGCCCGGGGCGAATGTCACGATCACACCCAGCGGCAACACGCTGACGATTGCCAGCTCCGGTGGCGGTGGTGGTGGCAGCAACAACTGGTCGCTTACCGGTAACAGCGGCACCACGGCCGGTGTTGATTTCCTTGGCACGACTGACAATCAGCCCTTGGAGCTTCATATCAACGGGACACTGGCATTTCGTCTGGTGCCGGGCTACTACGGGAACCCCAATGTGGTGGGAGGGTGGCAGAACAGCGTGGGTCCCTATGCTGACGCTGTGACCATCGCCGGCGGCTACGGAAACAGCGCGAGCGGAACGGCTGCCACCGTGGGCGGTGGCTATGCGAATACCGCCAACGGCAACTATGCGACACTTGGCGGCGGCATTGGCAACTACGCCAACGGCACATATGCGACGATGTGTGGGGGCCAAAACAACAGCGTCGCCGGCCAGCATGCGGCGGTGGGCGGCGGCTCTGATAACCAAGCTGGCAATGAGTATTCGACGGTGGCCGGCGGCTATCAGAATATCAACTACGGTATCGGAGCGTTCATTGGCGGCGGCGGTTATGATGGAACCACGTTCGCGGGCAACATGGCCAATGGAAATGCAACCACCGTGGGCGGCGGGTTGGGCAACATTGCCGGCAACACCTATGCCACGGTGGGCGGCGGTTACGGCAACCAAGCCACCGGGCTAGGCTCGTTCGTAGGCGGTGGCGGCTACGATGGCACTTCTTACATCGGCAACACTGCCTCCGGCGCGGCGGCCACGGTCGCGGGTGGGCTCGGCAACCAAGCCACCGCCCTCTGGGCGACGGTGGGCGGCGGGCACGGCAATATCTGCGGCTTTGTAGAGGCAACCATTGGCGGCGGTTACGGAAATATAATCAACAATCCCGGCCAAGCTGCGACCATTGGCGGCGGGGCAGGAAATTTAATTAGCGGTTTTGGTGCAACCATTGGCGGTGGTTTTGAGAATACAAACAGCGGAGCATACGCGACGGTGAGCGGCGGCGCTTACAACCGAGCCAGCGGTCCGGGCTCTTTCGTTGGCGGCGGCGGCTACGATGGCACTTCTTACAGCGGCAATACTGCCAGCGGCCAGGCTTCCACGGTCGCGGGCGGGCTCGGCAATCTTGCCGGGTCCTACTATGCGACGGTGGGCGGCGGCGAATCAAACAACTGCAGTGGCGAGTATGCGACCATTCCGGGGGGCTACAACAATCAGGCCAAGGGCACAGGCAGTTTTGCCGCAGGCCAATCCGCCACAGCCAACGATAACAATTCGTTTATCTGGGGTGACGGCAGCCGTGCCGGCGTGTCTCAGGGGGTAAACTCATTTTCCGTCCTGGCCACGGGCGGCGCCTGGTTTTTTTCCGGGGCTTATCCCGCAGGCGTTAAATTGCTGGCGAATGGCACCCAGTGGATCAGTATTTCCGACCGCAACGCCAAAAAGAACATTGTGCCGGTGGATTGCCAAGCCGTACTGGAAAAGCTGGCCGCCATTCCGATTCAACAATGGAATTACAAATGGGAAAAAGACTCTGATGTGCCGAACATCGGCCCGATGGCGCAGGATTTTAAACACGCCTTCTATCCCGGCCGCGATGACAAAGGCATCGGCACGCTGGAATTTGACGGCGTGGAACTGGCGGCCATCCAGGGATTGAACCAGAAGTTGAATGAGAAAGATGCGGAGATCCAAGACTTGAAACAAAGCGTGGCTGATTTGAAAAAGCTGGTGCAATCGCTCGCAGAAAAGAAATGAGGCAACCATGAAAAAGGCAATTCTAATGCTCGGCTTGCTAATTCCGGTCATCAGTTTCGCGCAGAGCTACACGATAGACTGGTATAAAGTCGCCGGCGGTGGCGGCACGAGCACGGGCGGCGTTTATTCCGTCACCGGCACCATCGGCCAGCCGGATGCCAGCGGCGCAATGACTGGCGGCAATTATTCCCTGACCGGCGGCTTCTGGAGTCTCATTTCCGTCGTGCAAACGGCAGGATTGCCCAACCTGACCATCGCTCATTCCGGCAACAGCGTCATCATCTCCTGGCCCAACACTGGCAGCTACACGTTTCAGCAAAATGGCAATCTCGCTGCATCGGCGGGCTGGACAACGAGCAGCTATACCATCAACACGAGCAACGGCACGAACAGCATCACCATCACGCCACCCACTGGAAATTTATTCTTCCGCCTGACGAATCCCTGAAACGCTGGAAGCAACATATCTGTCATTTGAAACCAGACGTGCTCCGTCAGACGGATACCGTATTTCGCCCGGTTTGTCCACTCATTCCGGGCAAACTGGTACAGCGTGGCGGTTATATGAAATTTTCGCTACCACCGGGAGCATTTTCGAGTATCATGCGCCCAGTCGTTTTATGGCCGTCGCTTTACAATTCGTCCTGAACGGACGGACCGTCAGGATTGAACATTGTTCTCCGAACACGACGCTGCTTGAATTCCTGCGCCGTTCCGGCCTAACCGGCGCGAAGGAAGGTTGCGCTGAGGGCGACTGCGGCGCGTGCGCGGTCGTCATGGTTGACCGCAACGCTCAAGGGCGGCCTTGTTATCGCGCCATCAACAGTTGCCTCGTGCCGGTCTGCCTGATGGCGGGGCGTGAAATCGTCAGCGTTGAAGGCGTCGCGTCCGGTCAGGGACTTCATCCCGTGCAGCGGAAAATGGTCGAGTGCCACGGGTCCCAATGCGGCTACTGCACCCCAGGTTTCATCATGTCGCTCTTCGAGGGGTATTACCGCGACGACATCCATAAGTACGACGAACTGGACGATCAACTCAGCGGCAATCTATGCCGCTGCACCGGCTACCGCCCGATTCGCGACGCAGCCATTGAAGCGTTCTCCTTCCGTAGCAGCCGACGTAAGTCGGCTCAAAACAAAAACCAAAATCAGTCAGAGCAGACTGACGTCTGCTGCTACGAGGATACGTTCGCCGAACGGCTGAAAAAGGCCGGCGCCGGGCTGGACGGTGTCGAGTACGAATTTGGGAATGAGAAATTCTTCCGGCCAACCTCGCTGGGCCGGCTTTTGAATCTGCTCCAACAGTTTCCCGACGGGCAACTCGTTGCCGGCGCGACGGAACTCGGCCTCAATATCACCAAACGTTACCAGAAATTCCCGACGCTTATTTCCGTCGAAGCCGTGGCCGAGTTGAAGGAAATCAAAGCCACCGAAACCGAATGGCACATCGGCGCGGCGGTGACGCTCACGCAAATCGAAGAAGAAATGGCCGAGGAATTTCCCGCGCTCGGGGACATGCTGCGTGTGTTCGGTTCGCGTCTGATTCGCAATCGCGCCACGATGGGCGGCAACCTCGTCACCGCCTCGCCCATCGGCGACAGCGCGCCGGTGTTGCTCGCGCTGGATGCGAAAGTGGTCATAGTGGCACAGGCTTCCAGCCTGTGTGTTTCCGAAGACCAAAAAAACAAACTCACAGGCAAGATGCCTGTGCCACTACGCGAACGCACTTTGCCCATCAGCGAATTCTTCGTCGCCTATCGCAAGACGGCGCTCCAAACGGGCGAGATTTTGAAAACCATCATCGTGCCACGCGGCATTTCAAAACCGGGGCTTACGCGCAAATGCTCGTGGTTCAAGGTTTCCAAACGGCGCGAGATGGACATCAGCACGGTGGCCGCCTGCTTCACGGTGGATTTGGACAAGCAGAACGTCGTGCGCCACGCGCGCCTGGCCTACGGTGGCGTGGCGGCGATGCCCGCACGCGCGAAGAAGACCGAGTCGGCGCTGCTCGGAAAGGTTTGGAACGAAGAAACCATTGAAAACGTGCTGCCGATTTTGCGGACGGAGTTCACACCCATCTCCGATGTTCGCGGCTCGGCGGAATATCGGAGCGGATTGGTCACGAGTTTGCTGGAAAAGTATTATTTCGATTCCGTAGCAGCCGACGTGAGTCGGCTCAATTCTCCTTTGAAAAGTCAGAGCGGACTCACGTCCGCTGCTACAAAACCAGCGCCCCACGAGAGCGCGCACAAACACGTCACCGGCGAAGCGGTTTACACCGACGATCCGCCCGCCGGAAAAAACTTTCTCGAAGTCTGGCCGGTTTGCGCGCCGCACGCGCATGCCAGGATTCTCAAGCGCGACGCCTCCGCCGCGCGCCGGGTGCCCGGCATCCGGGCCGTGTTGCTCGCCGAGGACATCCCCGGACTCAACGACATCGGCACCAAGCGCGACGAAATCCTGCTGGCGGACAAGGAGGTTTTGTTTCACGGCCACATGGTCGCGCTCGTCGTCGGCAAAACACAGGAGGCGTGCCGTGCAGCGGCGGAAAAAGTGGTTGTTGAATATGAGCCTATGCCGCACATCCTGAATTTGCGGCAGGCGCTCGCCGAAAAAAGCTTCCACAACGAACCGAATTTCATCCGGCGCGGCAATTGTGACGACGCGCTCGCCAACGCGCCGTCCACGCTCGAAGGCGAGTTTGAGCTGGGCGGCCAGGAACATTTTTATCTCGAAACCCAAGCCGCGTGGGCGGAACGGGGCGAGGACGGTTCGATGTTTGTGGTTTCGTCCACACAGCATCCGTCCGAGGTGCAGGCGGTCGTCGCGCACGTGCTGCATCTGCCAGCGAACAAAGTCGTGGTCCAAGTGCCGCGCATGGGCGGCGGTTTCGGCGGCAAGGAAACGCAGGCTGCCATGCCCGCCGCGCTTGCCGCACTGGCGGCGCATCACACGGGTCAGCCGGTGCGCGTGCGTTTTAATCGCGATCAGGACATGGCGCTGACCGGACATCGGCATCCGTTTCTGGCGAAGTTTAAAGTCGGTTTTGACGAAAACGGTTTGTTGCGCGCGGCGAAGATACATCTCTGGTCGAACGGCGGCTGGGCGCAGGATTTGTCGCAGGCCGTGACCGACCGCGCGTTGTTCCATCTCGACAACGCCTATTACATCCCGGCGGTGGAATTTCAAGGGCAGGTGGCGAAAACGAATCTGTCGTCGAACACGGCGTTCCGCGGTTTCGGCGGGCCGCAAGGCATGTTGGTCATGGAAGAAATTCTCGACCGGATCGCGCGGCGGCTTGGTCTGTCACCGGAAGTGATTCGCGAGCGAAATCTTTATCGCGGCAAAGGCGAAACGAACACGACGCCTTACGGCCAGGAAATCGGGGACAACCGCATTCGGACGATCTGGCGCGAGTTGAAGCGGACGAGCCACCTGGCGCGGCGGCGGAAGGAAATTGCGAAGTGGAACGGGGAAAACCCGCACCACAAACGCGGCATCGCCATGACTCCGGTGAAGTTCGGCATCAGCTTCACCGTCACGCATCTTAACCAGGCGGGCGCTTTGGTGCTGGTTTACCAGGACGGCTCGGTGCAAGTGAACCATGGCGGCACCGAAATGGGCCAGGGTATTCACACCAACATCGCCGCGATTGCCGCGAAGGAATTGGGCGTGAAGCCGGAGCAAATCCGCGTGATGGCGACCAGCACGGACAAAGTGCCGAACACGTCCGCCACGGCGGCGTCGGCAGGGACGGACATGAACGGGGCGGCGGTGAAGAACGCGTGTGACATTCTGCGCGCCCGGCTTGCGCCGGTCGCACTCAACTTGGTAGCAGCCGAGGTAACGAGGCTCAAACTAAAATCCCAAATTGATCAGAGCCTCCTCACGTCGGCTGCTACGGAAGATTTGGTTTTTGCCAACGGATTTGTTTTCCATCGCGAGCTGCCAGACGCGAAGGTTTCCTTTGCTGAGGTTGTGAAGCAGGCCTACCTCGCGCGCGTGAGTTTGTCGGCGACGGGTTATTATGCCACGCCGGGAATTCACTATGATCGCGCGGCGGGCCGGGGCAGGCCGTTCCACTATTTCGCCTGCGGCGCGGCGGTGACGGAAGTGGAAGTGGACGGGTTCACCGGCATGCACCGGGTATTGCGTGTGGACATTTTGCACGACGTGGGCGACTCGGTGAATGAAGGCGTCAATCGCGGGCAGATCGAAGGCGGCTTTGTGCAGGGCCTGGGCTGGCTGACGACCGAGGAACTCAAGTGGAATGACGAGGGCCAACTGATGACGCACTCGCCGGACACGTACAAAATCCCGTCCGTCGGCGACACGCCGCAGATTTTCAACGTGACGCTGCTCAAGAACGCGACACAAAAAAATGTGATTTACGGCAGCAAAGCCGTTGGCGAACCGCCTTTCATGCTGGCGATTTCCGTGCGCGAGGCGATTCGCGATGCCGTGGCTGCGTTTGGCTCCGGCAAAGGCGAAGTCGCGCTCGCCGTGCCCGCGACCAGTGAGGCAATTTGGATGGCGATTCAAAAACAAAAATGATTTTGTTTTCGCGTTAATCCGTTAGTAACGTGCGAAATCGTTATGAATAAAAGCTTGGTTCAAGAACTCATTTCTAAATTTGTCCAAAGCTACGATTCGGCGGCAAAAGACAGGATTTGGCAAAAGCAAAGCGCGGATTTCAGGCGGTTCTGGTCGGAGCAGGTGCTTGCTCCGGGAAAGGAAATAATTTCCGACGACGACTGCGACGCCATCATTCGCATTCTCGACTATTGCGGAAAAGGCAAAACCAAAGGCAGTGAGGTCGTTGCCAAGGTGATGGTTCCACAAAACGTCTGGCGGAAACTTTTTAACATTCTTCACTCTGATAAAAAGCTCGCAAGTTTGGTGGGTTCGATTTTCAAGGAGGCTGACGTTGATCGCAAAGCCCAATTGATTAATGAGCTTTACATCGCAAATGCAGCCGGGAAAAATCGGCTTACTGGTGAAAGTGGAAATGTGCTGAACGCCCTGCTCGCAGCGTATGACCCGTTTAAGAATTTGTCCGCAGTATCAATGAAGCACCGAAAAGCTCTCATGGACTTTCTGGAGATAAAGTTGCCCTTTGATGGGGCTTCGGCTTCGATTGGAAAGCAGATTGCACATAGTAATGAATCGATTCAAGAGGCCACTCGTGCTCTTGGTCTTGCGGGTTCTGCGCGGACGCTATGCCAGTTTTTGTATTCGGAACCAGTCTGGAATCTCTGGCACGCGGAGGACATTGTCAAGCGAACAGACCAGCAAGTGATTGTTACTATTCCTCCAAATGCCAAGACTGAAAAGAACGAGTCGGCTAACGAAGGCGAGATGCGGGAATCTCTCCAAATTCAAGCCGCCCTTGCAGAAATTGGATCGAGAATGGGTTTTCAAATCTGGCTGCCCCGTGCTGACCGGGGCAGAGTGCTGACAAAATGGAAGCCAGATCACGGCGTCCTGCTCGATGAACTCCCAGTCGGATTCGACCTGACCACAATGAAAACAATTGAGCAGATTGATGTGCTTTGGCTCAAGAAGCGGACGATTGTGAGAGCTTTTGAAGTTGAACACACCACATCAATCTATTCCGGCATTCTTCGTATGGCGGATTTGCTTGCAATGCAACCGAACCTAAAAATTAAATTGCACATCGTTGCCCCAGCTTCAAGACGTGAAAAGGTATTCCAAGAAATCCGTCGGCCTGTTTTCGCATTGCTTGAAGGAGGCGCGTTGTCGGACATCTGCACTTACCTTTCTTACGACAATGTTGCGGATTTGCGCAAACTACAACACCTTGAACATTTGTCAGATAAAGTGCTTGAAGATTACGAAGACAAATCGCAAGAATCATAGTGTATTGCATTTTTGTCATTATTGTATTACAATTACCCCATGAATGACACCTTGACCATCCGGCTCGGCGAGCAACTAGCGCATGCGTTGCACGCGGAGGCGCAACAAACCGGCCTGCCCAAGGGCGAAATCGCGCGGCAGGCGTTGGCCGCACGGCTGCAACGCGGCGGCGGCCTGTCGGTCATGCGGCGTTACGCCGGCGCGATGCGCGGCCCGGCGGATTTGAGCACCAACAAGGCGTATCGCCGGCAGTGGGGCAAAAAACGCGCATGAAAAACATCCTCGATGCCGGTCCGCTCATTGGGCTGCTCAACCGGCAGGATGCGCATCACCGCTGGGCGTGTGGCATTTTGGAACGGCTCGGCCCGCCATTTTATTCCTGTCCCGAAGCGATGGCCGAGGCCGCCGCGCTCACCGGCCAACCCGCCGCCATCGTGGAAATGATTCAGGCGGAAGAAATCATCCTGCACTTTGACCTGTCGGAGCAGACCGCCGCCGTGCTGGCACTGCTGAAAAAATACGCCGATCGCGACATGGATTTGGCGGACGCCTGCATCGTGCGCATGACGGAATTGATGCGGGATTCGCAGGTGATCACTCTGGACCGTGCGGATTTCGCCGTGTATCGCCGGAACGGACGCGATCTAATTCCGATCATCACGCCACCGTAAAATACTGAAGCTGATCCCGTGACAGCAAATTCCATTTCCCAATAATTTTCCATGCCATCCATGCCTGACAAACTGTTCGCTTCGCCCAAGCCGGTCATCGGCATGATTCACATCGCCGCCTTACCCGGCACGCCAGCAAGCAAATTGTCACTCACGGAAATCGAAAGGCTCGCCGTGCGCGAGGCGAAGTTGTTGCGCGAAGCGGGTGTTCACGGCGTGATGATCGAAAACATGCACGACACGCCGTATCTGCGCGGGCGCGTCGGACCGGAAATCGTCGCCGCGATGGCTATCATCGGGCGCGCGGTGAAGGAGACGGCGAAGCTGCCGTGCGGCGTGCAGATTCTCGCGGGTGCGAATCTCGAGGCGATGGCCGTGGCGCACGCGGCGGGGCTGGATTTCATCCGCGCCGAAGGTTTTGCTTTTGCGCATGTGGCCGACGAAGGCTTCATTCAATCGTCTGCAGCAGAGTTGCTTCGCTTCCGGCGCAGCATTGGCGCGGATGGCGTGCAAGTCTGGACGGACGTGAAAAAGAAGCACAGCTCGCACGCCATCACGGCGGACGTTGACATCGGCGAAACGGCACACGCGGTGGAATTCATGCGCGGCGACGCCGTGATCGTGACCGGCATGGTGACAGGCGACGCTCCGCAGCAGTCCGATCTGCTAGCCGTGAAAAAGAAAACGCGGCTGCCGGCCTATCTCGGCTCCGGCGTGACGGCGGCAAATCTGGATAAATACTTTGCGGTAGCGGATGGATTCATTGTCGGCTCGGAATTCAAACAAGGCGGGCACTGGGCAAATCCCATTGACGCGAAACGTGTGGAACGCTTCCTGGCAGCGCATCGCAGACTGAAACCATGAATCATTGGCTTCAAAAAGAAGGCCATGCTCGAAAAAAATTTCAGACTTTCGGAAAACAAAACCACCGCTCGCACTGAGCTGCTGGCTGGCGTGACGACGTTCCTGACGATGGCCTACATCATCGTCGTGCAACCGGCGGTGTTGTCGGGCGCCATGTTCGGGACGCCGACGGGCATGGATTTCGGCGCGGTGACCACGGCCACGTGTCTCGCCGCCGCGCTGGCCACGTCGCTCATGGCGTTGCTGGCGCGTTATCCCATCGCACAGGCGCCGGGCATGGGCGAAAATTTCTTCTTTGTGTTTTCGGCCATCCCCGCCGCCGCCGCCGCTGGTTTTACCAACAGTTGGCAGG
>Ga0187862_10004612_pt1 | contig 12985 bp, 9 predicted proteins | sample June2016WEW_10_1_FD_133003 | JGI IMG/M metagenome (GOLD analysis project Ga0187862, IMG submission 133003) | Peatland microbial communities from SPRUCE experiment site at the Marcell Experimental Forest, Minnesota, USA - June2016WEW_10_150 | ecosystem: Environmental > Terrestrial > Soil >...
CGAAAAGCAATTGAACTGGATCCGGACCTTGCGGCACCACACGTCTTGCTTGCAGCGGTATATCAGAAACAGTGGCAGTGGAGCGACGCCGAAGCGGAATTCAAGCGGGCTCTGGAGTTGAACTCGAACGATGCTGGTGCTTACGTCGGATACGCTAAGTGGCTGCTGTGCCAGGGGCGGATGGACGAGGCCCTGGCGTGGGCCCAGCGTGCCCGCGACCTTGATCCGCTTGGAGCCGCAGGTGACCTGCTTGGATTCCCTGGCATTACTAAGGGTTGGATATTGTTTCATGCGAGACGTTACGACGAGGCCATCCGGGAGTTGCGAAGCGACGACCCGGACCATAGGTATCTGGGGATGGCCCTGATTGCCAACGGCCAACCGGACGAAGCGATTACGGTGCTGGAGAAGGCGATGGGCACCGACCGGAATCCGGCTGATATGGGCGTGCTTGTCAGAGCCTATGCGCATGCTGGGCGCCGCGAGGAAGCGCTTCGTTTGCTCGACGAATTGAAGCGACGGCAGCGAACCACCTACGTTCCTACTGCCGCATTTGTGAACGCTTATTTGGGCCTCGGTGACAACGAGCAGGCGATGGGCTGGCTTGAGCGGGCTTACGAGGAACAATCAAACGTCCTGCAATTGATCAAGGTCTTTCCCTACTTTGATCCCTTGCGCGGCGACCCGCGTTTTGTGGATCTGGTCCATCGCGTCGGGCTTGACCAGCCTCGATAGCCACCTTTCTTCGTTCGGAGAGTCGTTGCTCGCAAATTTAGCCTTGTTCCTTAGACGCTCCTTTTGACTATCTAGAAGTCATCTCATAAATACTCGGTGGGCTACACGTTCTTTCTCGCCAATGTACGACGCACAGGCAATCTCTAGCTGTGCACAACCTGGCCGATTTTCGGATATGATGCAGTACTACAGATCGCAGGTCCGCTTCGATCGAATCTGCTTGGGGTGTTTCGATGAGATTGCGACCCCGCCGCTGCTTTTCAGCCTTTCTCCTGGCGATTTGCTTCGCAAATGAACTGAGTGCGCAGACCACGACTTCGGGCGCCGTGACCGGCGTCATTACGGATCAGAGCGGTGCGGTTGTTCCGAATGCGGATGTCGAGATCAGGGACGTCAACAAGGGAACGACAGAATCCACCAAAACAGACCGCGATGGCGTGTACCGCTTCTTCTTTCTTTCTCCCAGCCAATACACGCTGACCGTAGTACACGACCGCTTTCGCAAGGAAAGCCGGAGCATCACTGTATTGCTGGAGACGCCAGTCACAGTCAACATCACGCTGGAGATTGCAAAAACAAACACGCAACTCTTTGTGACCGCTGAAGCTCCGCTCGTTCAGGCAGACAACGGCGACGTTTCGATAACCATGAGCCAGGAGCAGATCTCGGAATTACCCAATCCCGGTAACGACCTCACCTACATCGCCCAGACCGCTCCCGGTGCAATCATGGCCACCGATAATGCGCGCACTGGGGGCGGGGGCGGGAACTTTTCAATCTTGGGCATGCCGGGGACCTCAAATCTTTTCACCCTGAATGGGATGAACGACAACTTGGGGCACCTTAGTTTTACTGGCGCGACGGGTATGCTTCTGGGTCAGAATCAAATTCAGGAAGCCACTGTGGTGAGTGATGGCTACTCGGGACATTTTGGAGATGCCCCAGGCTCGTATGTGAACTATGTCACAAAGTCCGGAGGGAATGACTTCCACGGAAACGCCGAGTACTTTTGGAATGGTAGCGTGTTGAACGCTACCGACTGGATCACGAAGGCATTCGGCAATCCTCGGCCGTTCGATATCGCCAATCAGTGGGCGGGTTCGGTGGGAGGGCCCATCCAGAAAAATAGGCTGTTCTTCTTTTTTGATGCCGAAGGCTTACGAGTCTTGCTCCCCTCTCCGGTTCAGGTGGTTCTCCCGAGCCCGCAGTTCGAGGCGGCAACTATCGCCAATATCGATTCTATCTTTGGCTCGGCGTCTGCTTCCGATGCTTTCTACAAGAAAATGTTCAGTCTGTATAACCAAACCCCTGGAATAGCAGCAGCTACTCCGGGGAGCTTCGCCGATCCTCTTGGCTGTCTCGACCCGAGTGGTGTGTTCATCGGTCCGCAGACTCCCCAAGGGCAACTTGGCGTGAATCTTCCGTGCGCAATCCATTTTCAGGAAACACTTGGGCAGCCGACGAGTGAATCTCTTGTGTCTGGCCGTGTGGATTGGAACGTCCGGACCAACGACCGTGCTTTCTTCCTCCTCCAATACGACAATGGCCGTCAACCCATCGTCGTCGACCCCATAAGCTCACTTTTTAACGTCTATTACACCGGGCCATGGTGGCAAGCCCAGTTGAACGAAACTCACACATTTGGAACAACCGCCGCGAACCAGTTCTTATTGGCGGGTATTTACCAAGATGGGGTGTCGAGCCTCGTCAACCCGGCGCAAACCCTGGCTGCTTTTCCGACCACACTGGATTGGTCCATCGCGGGTCAGCCGTTCGCGTCGCTGGGAGGATTTGACTATCTCTATGGCTATCCCATGGGCCGAGGGCTCACGCAGTACGAGATCGCCGATGATTTCCTGAAGACGTGGGGCAAGCACAAGTTCGGATTCGGTGGAGATTTCCTGCGAGCATATTTGAGCAACTCAGCTTATGCGCAGAGCGCCGTCGGAGATGTCGTTCCACAAACCATCGATGCATTTTATTCCGGAGGCGTGGACCCGGCATCTCCACAGAGTGACTCCACACGCTTGAGTCAATCCTTTCCCACGCAGCTGGCACAGCGCTTCGCTTCCTACACTCTTGCGGGCTATGGGCAGGATGAGTGGCACTTAAAATCCAACCTCACCCTTGCTCTTTCCCTGCGGGTGGAACATGAATCAAATCCGGTCTGTGCCCACGATTGCTTTGCTGAATTATCTGGACCGTTTGAATCGATCAGTCACGACCCCGCACAGCCTTACAATCAGGCGATCTCGAAACGTCAGCAAGCTTTTTTTCACAAAGAGGCCGTTGACTGGGCGCCGCGATTCAGTTTCGCCTGGCAACCGCTGGGAGTTTCGCATAATACGGTGGTACGCGGCGGTTTCGGTTTGTTTTACGAGCTAACCGGCGGGTTCGCAACCTATTTCTCTCAGAATCCACCACTCGTTAACCATGTGTCAGTATTTGGCGCCTACAATCTCGCTCCGGCAGAAACCAACAGCCTTTTTAAAGTAGCCGCGGCCTCAAATGCGGCCTTTGTCGAGGGGTTTGCAGCCGGCGACAACCTTGCTCAGATCGAAGCGTCGGATCCTCACTTCTTCCCTCCGAGCATTATCGTTGCGACTAGCAATCCCCGTTTACCCCAGTATCAGAAGTGGAGCCTGGAAGTGCAGCAGACGCTTGGTACCAACACTTCGGTGACTCTCGGATACTACGGCAATCACGGAATTCATGAGTTCGTGCAAAATCCCTCAGCCAATGCTTTCGGATGGGGTCCATTCCCGGCCACAGTCTGTGCGAGCCCGCCCGTTCCCCCATGTGCCGACCCTCGTTTCGCTGGTGTCACTGAATACGCGACACCCGGAATCTCGAACTACAATGGCGTGGTTGTTTCCTTTCGACGAAAATTTGCTGGTTTCGGCAATGGTTTATTCCAGGCACACTACACCTACGGCCATGCTCTGGATGAAGTTTCCAATGGTGGCCTAGCCGAATTCACTGCAGGCAGTTCCGAGTTCCCACAGGACCCCTTTCATCTGCGAGGCAGCTACGGAGCGGCAGATTACGATGTTCGGCACTCCCTGAATGCGAACTATGTATGGCAACTCCCGGTAAAGACCATGCTCCACGGCCGCGGCTACGATTCCCTGGTGAAGGGATGGCAGATTTCGGGAACGATTTTCGCCCGAACCGGATTTCCCTACACGGTGATCGATCTCGCAGAATCCGGTAACCTGGACCGTAAGAATTTCTATGGAACAATCTACGCTGTGCCAGTTGCCCCAATCGGCGGGTCCCATTCCTGTGGAGCGGGAGCCGTAGTCCCACCATTCCCGCATCCTTGTTGGCCTCCGCAGTTGGTTACTCAGCCCAACGGTTCAGAAACGCCAAATCCATACGCACTGTTTGTACAGACGGGTTGCGAGACCTCGTTCAATGTGGGGAGCGTGCCAGATCTACAGGGACCTTGTTCAGGCCGTGCCGTTTCCTTTGCTCAAGGACGCAACCGTTTTCTCTATCCGAGCTATTTCAATACTGACTTCACGGTCATGAAGAAAACGAGCCTTGTCGGTCGAGAAAAAGTGGTGCTGGGTATTGGTGTCCAATTCTTTAATTTTTTCAATCACCCAAACTTCGGCCCGCCTGACAACTACAGCTCGGACTCAGGGTTCGGACAGATATCGACGATGGAGATGCCACCGACTGGCATTTTGGGATCCGGCCTTGGAGGCGACGTTTCCCCACGGATGATCCAGCTGAAAGCGCGGATCCTGTTTTAGGAAGGTAGCGGATGATCTTTCATTGCTTTCCGAAGTTCGGTGTTGGCGTTTTTCGCTTCACCAAATAACCCGAAAGTCGCTGGGGATGACGTAACACTTGTCGTGGTGTGCCGTCGCTGTGCCGCATGCTCCGTTCGAATTGATGCAACTTCAGCAATTTGCGAGTGGCGTAAAAGTCACTTCCGTGCGGGCTGGTTATCGGCAAGTCATTGAGGTGTTTGGCGATTGTAGTCGAGAACCTCTTTAGGCCGGATAACGGCCGATTAGTCGGACGCTCTCTCGTCCGCGCGGGAACACTGACTATTCGAGTTAGCTGTGCGCTACTTGTGTGCCGGATTTCAGACTCAGGCATTCGCAAGGCGGCACTCAGGTCCGTCTGGATCGTGAACGATAAAATACCTTATCGCGTTAGAAACAACCGGCGAGGGGATGTGGTTTCACCCGAGCTTGAAATTGATGTAAGAGCTCTTTCCTATCTGGTGACAGTCGTCATCCGCCGCTTGCACGACATCGATCCGGTATGGTGCCAGGATCTTCTGGCGGAAGTCAAAAAGATAGAACAAGCGCATCCATTGGTTCCGATAAACTCTTCGCCAGAGCGATCGGCATTGTGGAACGGGCCATCGCTGATGAAGCACCTGCCGAAACCCCTCCAAAATCTGCGGTAGCCAAAGATGGCAAGTGAGCTGGTTCCTTTTTCTTCCCTGACTCCGGCTCAATACAGTGACCTGGCCGATGTGCCCCCTGAGCTCGAATGGCTTGCCAACATCACCAATCTCAAGACCCGCCGTGCTTACAAGAGGGATGTCGAGGAGTTTTCTGCCTTCACCGGATTGCGCGCGCCCTCCGCCCTGCGCACCGTCACGCGTGCCCATGTGATTGCTGGCGCAAGCATCGTCCGAAAATACGGACGGGAAACGGGTATTAATGCGGAGGTCGTCGGGCTGTGCGTGCATTCACTGCGCGCGACGGCTTTATCGAACGAGGCAAATATTGCCAAAGTTCAGGATTGGCTGGGTCACGCCAACGTCTCCACTACCCGCCTCTACGACCGGCGTGACAGCAAACCTGAGGATAGCCCAACTTTTCACGTAAAGTATTGACGGGTTCTTTCTTGTTTTCCTTATGATGAGGCGGAGGGAGAGATTTAGATGGATAGAAAACTCACCGCGCTGGTGATCGGCAACGGAAATTACCCGGCTGGTGCGAAACTCAAGAATCCGAAAAACGACTCCGATGACCTGTCGGAGCGCCTTGAGCGTTGCGGATTCTCCGTCATCAAGAAAATTGATTGTACAAACAAAGAGCTGGACCTTGGGCTGAAGGCATTCAAGAAGAACCTCAAGGGAAATGATGTCGGTCTCTTTTTCTTTGCCGGCCACGGGATGCAGATCGATGGCGACAACTACCTGAATGCCATTGACACGGATTTTTCGGACGAAACGGATGCGAAATATTCCTCGCTCGCACTCAACAAAGTCATCGAGCTGATGGAGAAGTCGGGGGCGTCCACGAACATCATCATTCTCGACGCCTGCCGTAACAATCCTTTTGAAAGAGCTTGGAATCGCTCTTCTGCGCTCCGCGGACTTGCCCCCATCTACGCTCCAAAAGGAACGCTGATCGCTTTTGCTACATCTCCAGGGGAAGTGGCAAGTGATGGCCGGGGGAAGAATGGAGCGTACACTGAAGCTCTCCTGCGGCACATCGATACGCCCGACTCATCCATCGAGGAAATGTTCAAGCGGGTGCGCAATACGCTAAGCACCATAACCAAGCAGAAGCAAACCTCATGGGAACATACGTCATTATCTGGCGAGTTTTATTTCAATCTCAGCCTCGGTGCGCGCATTGACTCCTACTCGCGCGCAGCCCTCGCTGATGGCCTCTTCGTGCTTGATACAACAAAAAGCTCGCATAGCCTTATAGCCAGCCTCAAAACGCTCACCTGGCCCAGGCAGAATCCCGCGATTGATTCCTTCGATGTGGCGCAGGCGGGCAAGTATTCAGCTGATTCGCTGTTTGTCATCGGGCGGAACATTTATCAGTCGGCGTGTGGATGCGCCAACAGCGCGAATGCTTACATCAAGAACTTCCTCGCCAAAACGAATGGCCTCGCGGAGGACAAAAGGAAGGCACTGCTCGACGGGATGTTGTTCGAGGTCTTCTTCGATTCCAAGGGAGAGCTGCGCAGGATGTTCAAGACCGAGCGATTCGCAGAGGTCTTCCGCCTGCAACAGTTCGATGAGCTGTCTGGCAGCTTTGACTTTATTTCGGAATGCTTGCTCCTGAACGCAAATCGTTTTTACTCGATACCTGGGAAGAAGCATCACGTCGCGGTGGATGTGGTGAGTTCCTCCAAGAAGACCGACACCCCGACAATAAAGGCTGTTCATATCGCTGGCACGGACATTCTCTGGATGGAGGACGAGTTTTTCGCGGAAGATCCCGGAAAGACCGAATACCGCTCCATCCAGGTGGGTAAGTTCGAGGAGAAGCTCTCGGACGAGATGGTGGTTCCGGCCCATCTGCTCAAGATTACTTACGATTTTGACAGGGATAAGGTTGGGGCGGTCAAGTCTCCAAGAGGGTACACTCTGCGGAAAAGATAGGGATCGAAGCCCTTATAGGGTTTCCGACGCGCGCTCAGGTTCGACTTCCGCCGCTCGGATATCCTTCGCGGCCGAACCGCCCTCGCCCCATGTCGGGAATTTGTGCCCATCGCGTCCGATCAATGCCGTTCCGACGATCAGCCGGAATATCGAGCCGCGGTGATTGCCGCCACCGCTTCGAAGCTGGCCCCTGTGCGCGGACAGACGGCCCCAGAGCGTCGTGCTTCCGCCCTCCTTCAGCGCATGGGTACCGACCCGCACCACGCGCGGCCCCTCGCCCGTGTCGGAGCGGTTCTCGCCGGTTTCGTGGAAGAAGTAGACGCCGCGGGCGGGCCATTGCATGCGGCCGCGGCGACCGGCGAGCGTTCGCGCGCCGCCAACCTTTTTCCCAGCTCGTCCAGAAGCGAATAGAAGGTGACGAGGTCTTGCAGCCGTTTGTCGCTCATGGCTTACATGCTTTCTTTCCAGACCTGCTGCCACGCCTCGAATTCGCTCGGCCGGATCTGGTAGCGAGCGAAGTTTCCTTCGTGAAGGCTCACGAGTTCCGCCTCGGCCATGTCCCTGAATTTTTCGCGTTCGGCCTCCGGGATGTCGTTCTTCTCCACCCAGGCCGCGACATAAGCCGCGGCTGCCTTCCTGTCCATCCGCCCGCGCACCACCTCGCCGACGATCTGCCGCAACGCGGCCTTGTGCTTGAACCTGAACGGATCGGGCTCCCCCAGGGACTGTCGGACGGCGGCATAGCGTGCCGCCGACCGCTCATACGCCCAGATGAATACATCCCTCAGCAGATCGACCTTGTTCAGTTCATAAACGCCCAGGAGCGCGTCGGTATAGAGCGCGCGCGGCACGTCGATGAACGACAGTGGAGACAGATTGCGCTTGATGAACGGGATGTTCGCCGACAGGCGCGACACGCGCTTGTTCACGTCGTCGAACGGCTGGAGGTACGGCAATTGCACCATCGCAAACAACGCCTGCTCGAACGGGTCCTGAATCGCGGCGGCGGTCTCCAGCAGGTGGTTGAAGCACTCCTCGATCAGCTGCGGCAGTTCCAGAGGATGGAAAGTGGACTTCCCGATACCGACGCCCATACGGCGCAGCCTGCCGGGCGCGCCCGGGTCGGGCAGGAGGTTCTGCGCCAGAATCCCGTGAAGATTGAGGATCGTGTACCGGTTAAAGCCGATTCCCTCCGCCTCGTTGACGAGGAATTCGATCGCATCCTTGTGGTTGACGATCATCTGCGCTTCCAGCCGGTCACGGCCTTCGGCGGCTTCGCCGAGTTCGATCAGCCGCGTCGTATCCAGGAGCGAGTAAGTGTTCCCCTCAAGGCGGCTTGAGTTCCACGACAGATCGATGAGCAGCCGGTTCAAAATCTGTTTTGCATAAGTGCCAGCCGCCTGATCCGCGAAATTCGGTTTGCCCACCTGCGCGAGATGCGCGCGCTGCTCCTCCGAAAGATAAAACGTCTCGTTGGGCCGGTACGAGTCGAGGAATTCACGGTTGTAGCCAACCGGCTTTCGCGCGTTGACGCTCTGGCTCAGGTAGGGGCGCATTTCCTTGCTGGCCGGAGACAGGGGCACAGCCTCCTCCTCCGTCTTCTCGGCTGCAGCGGGAACAGCCGCAGGCTTTTCGGACGCCAATGCCTTTGCCTCCTCCGCCGCTGGCAAGCGGTATTTCGCCCAGCGATCATCTCCCACCTTCACGAGCCGTCCGGCATCCACGAGGTACCTGAGCCTGTATTGCAGCGTCCTTTTCGGTGCAGCCGGTTTCAAAGCGGTCGCGATCTCGGGCAGATCAGCGCCCTCCGGGCGCAGCCGGACAGCGTCTTCGATTGCAGTCAGGGCATCTTCCGGTATTCGCTTGGGCAAGGTTAATTTCTCCCTGTTGGTTGCGTCTATCGATATAGACGCAATTAAACATCCATAGGCGCAATTAAAACATAAATAGACGCAATATTCAACTGTAGGCGCAACATTATAGTTGCGCCTTAATAAGATAGCTGCGTCTAGGTCTCCATAATTGCGCCTTGTCAAGGCTGCACAGGCCCATAGCGGGGCAAGGGCGCCGGAGAATCTCCCCTCCTTTATTACTACCCTCTCTTACTACCCTCGACGATTACTACTTTCGAAGCCCAGCCTGCTTGCAATGACCTTGTTGCTCCTGCTGCTGTCGGCGCTGCTGGTGTTGTCGCTGCCGATCATGATGCCCATCATCATCATCATCACGTCAGCCATCACCATGATCGTCGCCATGGCGGCGATCGCAACGACGACGACAATCACAGCCACCACTACGACCACGACGACCGTCACGCCGGCTTCATAATTCGCCATTCCGTTCACTGTTCTCCTTCGCGTTTTCAGCCCGACGCAGCATGGGCTGCGCGCGCCGTCAACGGCCGGCCCGCTCCGAGGGTCCGTGTTGGCCGTTGCCCTGGCGGTCACAGCGCGCTTGTCCGCGCAGCCCGGGAAGCCGCGTCTGAAAACGTCAACCAAAGGAGAACTTCATGACTGACATCACATCGATACCTCTCAACAAGCTCGTCGCCTCGGAGGACAACGTCCGAAGGACGGCCGTGACGGACGCGAGCCTGCAGGAACTCGCCGCCTCGATCGCGGCGCACGGATTGCTGCAATCGCTCGTCGCGCGCAATCACTGCAAAGGTAAATTCGTGGTCGTCGCCGGCGGGCGGCGTCTGGCGGCGCTGCAGCTACTCGCCGAACAGGGCAGGATCGACGCGTCCTTCGCCGTGCCGTGCCAGGTGCGAGATGGCGACGACGCGACGGAACTCAGCCTCGACGAAAACGTGCTGCGCGAGCCGATGCATCCTGCCGACGAGTTCGAGGCGTTCCGCGCCCTCGTTGACGGCGGCATGGCTGAAGCGGATGTCGCGGGGCGTTTCGGCTTCACCGAAGCCGTCGTGAGCAGGCGCCTGCGGCTGGCGCGCGTCAGCCCCGCCATCATGGATGCCTACCGCGGTGACCGGCTTTCGCTCGCGCAGGTGATGGCATCGGCCGACTGACTGTCGGCAAGCCGAGATTTCAGCCGCCTACCCTTTCGCGATGCATTCGGTGTGCCGCGAGTGTGCGCATCTTTTGTGGGATTGTTCGATTCCGTAATTTCCGCGCCCGTGGGGCGACTGACTATTACTCACCCAAAAATTGCGCATTTGCCGGAATTCCTGTCCTTTCAGTGCGCCAAGTGTGTGCCAAACCGATCTACGTCGATGAGTAAATCCAGTACAATTGTCGCCGTGAGTGGGGGAATTGCGTTGGCTACTCCGAAGCCGATTCGCATTTTAAGCGTTGAGGACCATCCGGTTTTCCGTGAGGGTCTGCGGTCGATCATCAGTTCGCAGCCAGATATGCTTCTCGTGGCGCAGGCCACAAATGCGGTGGAAGCCGTTGCGGAATTCCGCCGACATCGCCCGGATGTGACACTGATGGATCTGCGCCTTCCCGGCGCGAATGGAGTTGATGCATTGATCTCCATTCGTGGGGAATCACCTCAGGCGAGGGTCATCATTCTGTCCACAGCCGATACGGACGGCGAAATCCAGCGCGCAATGCGGGCAGGCGCCTCTGCCTACATCTTCAAGAGCGCACCGAAAGACGAAATGCTTGGAGTGATTCGGTCGGTTCACGCCGGCAAGCGGCACGTCCCGTCTGCAGTGGCGGCTCGCATCGCCGAGCACCTCGGCGACGAAAATCTTACGGATCGAGAACTGGAGGTGCTAAGGCTGATTCGTGATGGTTTCCGCAACAAGCAGATCGCAGACCAGTTATCGATCGCCGAAACGACCGTCAACTTCCACATCAAGAATCTGGTCGGCAAGCTGAGCGCCAACGACCGCACGCACGCGGTCACTATCGCCGTCCGGCGCGGGCTGTTGGAGGTAGAGTGATCGGATCCCCCTGTAGAAAACCACAGGTCGACGCCTGAAGACCTCGACGGGGCAGTGAGGAGCTTCAGCGGTCTAATGTATAACGTCATCGAAGCGCCATCATGTTGCGACGTTTCTTGCAGGTGTTCGTGCTTGTGTGGTTGCAGGCGGCGCCAGCCTGGGCTGCGGATCCCGCTATGCGCATCCTTTACTACACCCATACCGCCTGGCGGATGGAGGACGGCGCGTTCAACAGTGCGCCGGCAACGATCGTGCAGACCCCGGACGGCTACATCTGGATCGGCACTGCCGATGGGATCCTGCAATTCGATGGTGTCCGCTTCGAACGGTGGACGCCCGGCCACGGACAACAGCTGCCGAACCCCGAGGTGATTCGCCTCTGGACGACGCGCGATGGCAGTGTGTGGATGAGCGCGGTTGGTTTTCTTAGCCGGTGGAAGGGGAACACGCTGACGAACTACGCCACCGGCACCAGGGGCGGCCCCGGCTCGCTGGCCGACGACAACAAGGGGACGGTCTGGCTCGGACAGGCCTATGCGCCTCAGGGAACCGGCTCGCTATGCCAGGTACGATCAGCGGACCTGCGATGCCTCGGTCCCAGCGACGGCGTACCGTCCTTCAATGTCACGGCGTTGCTGGCGGATCGCGATGGGACGCTCTATATCGGCGGCGACACCCTGCTTCTGCGCTGGGCAAATGGATCACCGACGATCTATCCACTGCCAGGCCTAGTGGGGAACAGAGGAATTGAAGGGATTTCAGCACTGGCACAGTCGCCGGACGGCGTGGTATGGGTGGGCATTCAGAAGGCGGGACCCGGTCTCGGGCTGGAGCGACTGATCCGCGGACGGTTGCAATCGTTCGATACTCCCCTATTCCACGGCAGCTCGTTGGTGGTCACGTCGCTCTATTCGGATCGCAAAGGTGCGCTGTGGGTAGGCACCTATGATCGCGGTATCTACCGCATTGACGGCGATCTCGTCGAACACTTCGACCGGACCAACGGACTCTCTGGCGACTGGATACTTGGGATCGCGGGCGATCGCGAAGGCGACCTTTGGGTGGTCACGACGCAAGGAGTGGACCGCTTCGCCGAGGCGCCAGTTGCCACCGTGACGGTCGCCGAGGGTCTGTGCTCAGCGGAGGCGGGTTCGGTGGCCGCCTCTCCAGACGGAAATATCTGGACGGGCGGGGACGGCGGCCTGACCCGCATCCGCGACGGAGGAGTAAAGTGCTTTCGCAGTGGACGCGAACTGCCGGGCTCGCAAGTCACATCGCTATTCGAAGATCATGCCGGGCGGCTTTGGGTCGGTCTCGACCAGGGCCTCTGGGTGTACGAGGGCGATCGATTCCGGCAGATCACTCGGCCCGACGCTCGTCCGATCGGCCTCGTCACCGGAATCGCCGAAGACACCGAGCAACGCATCTGGATCGCGGCGGCAGGGCCGCCGCGCATACTCATGCGCGTCGAGGGTCTGATGGTACGCGAAGATGTGCTGTCGCCGCCAATGCCGCGTCGCGTCGCGCCAGACTCAACCGGCGGATTATGGCTCGGACTTTTTAATGGCGACCTGGCACACATTCGCGATGGGCAGACTGTCATCCATTCGTTCAAGCATCCCCAAGGCACTGTGATCCAGCAGCTTCTGCCGGATGCTGACGGCTCTGTTTTCGCCGCCACCAACTATGGTCTGCTCGGTTGGCAGAACGACAAGAAATTGACGCTGACCCGAAAGAACGGCCTTCCGTGCGAGCAGGTCTATGCCATCGCCTTCGACCGCAGCAATGACTTGTGGCTGTACATGAACTGCGCACTGGGCCTGGTGACGAGCGTCGACTTTCAGGCCTGGAAGCAGAATCCTGATATCACGGTTCCGGTACGAACCTTCGACGCACTCGACGGCGTGCGACCCAATTATGCTTCGTTCGTCGCCGGGGCCCGATCGGCTGACGGCCGCTTGTGGTTCGCC
>Ga0187862_10004613_pt1 | contig 12973 bp, 9 predicted proteins | sample June2016WEW_10_1_FD_133003 | JGI IMG/M metagenome (GOLD analysis project Ga0187862, IMG submission 133003) | Peatland microbial communities from SPRUCE experiment site at the Marcell Experimental Forest, Minnesota, USA - June2016WEW_10_150 | ecosystem: Environmental > Terrestrial > Soil >...
GCGGTAGCGGCGGAGCACCTTGACCGAGCCGTCGGACTGGATCTCGTCGTCGTAATAGCGAAAAATCCACGGCCAACCGGCTCGGTCTTTCCGCGGCTTCACTCCGGGGTGTTGAACGCGCGCCTTCACATGTAGGCCTCCAGCCAGCATGTGGAGGTTACCTTCGACTTCTAACATCGTTCAAGTCCAACCATTGCGGCCAATTACGTGCCCTTACCAAACTATTTCTCTTGCGGCTCACATGCCGTCTCAGAATCCTCACAATACTCAGAATTGCCCTCCCGCTCGCAATCCTGGCTCCGGCGCACCCATCTCGGGTTCACTTCGTAGGTTGGGCTCGGATGCCTGCCGGGCCCGCCAGTAGAAGTCTCCTGCCGCTGTCGGATGAAACCGCGTTCCACCAGGACCGTTAGGGGAGCGTCAACATCTGTGGCTCGCCTGAAAGCGCCTCGAGCGCTCTGGTGCACATCACGCTTCGTGAACGAATCAAGGCCCTTGTGCTCGACCCACCTTAAGATGCCCCTCGCGTTTTCGACGTTTTCGTCAGCTCCCATCTCCGCGAACGCCGCTTTTGCATGGGGGATCAGGTACATACCGATGCTAATCGCGCGATCGATAATCGCCTCCGAAATCGGTACCTTCCAGGGAGCGTCAGTTCCGACAAGATCGGCCATGTGCAGAAGGCCGGCGATCCTTACTACCGCGCCGACGATCTTGCCACCCCAGTCGGTCATCCTGCCCAATTCACCGAACTCAGAAAGCCGAGGCTCCAGCCATGCCTCGAAGCGCTGCAAACGCGCCCGCCCGCCGGGATCGAGGGTCAATACGTGGGGGCAGGGGTCCCCATTCTGATCCTTCGCGAACGGGATATGCAACAGCGCGAGCACTTTGTCGTGATAATCGCCGAGTACCGATTTGGGAGCCGGCGGCGGGTTGATGTTGCGACGCCCCAACAGGCTTGCGGGTAGCGCGTAGAGGAATCGGGCAAGCAGACCGCGGCCGCGGAACTCCGGCTTCTGCGCGAGACCCCGGATTACATCCGGCTGGACCGCCAGCCCCACGGTTAGGGCTGGCTGCTGAACGAACTCCGGCGGACGACCCACTCGATCCACCCTGAGTGGGTCGCCAGCATGACCTTTGAGGTAGACGCCAAAATTACTGGTGGTCTTGGCCGAGTAGCGGCCGGCCATGAGGTCGAACACATCGCCCTCAGCACTCATCACCGCGATGCGCCCTCCGTGATCTCGAAGAAGGCCCGCCAATTTCTCCGACGTGCAGTCGTCGACGATGCACCGCGTCGGAACTGCCAGCACTGTTTCTGTCAGTTCGGCAGCCAGGGCGCCTGCCTCCCGCGCGAGGTCCTCGCGTCTCTTCCCTGTGGCTGTGACTGCTTGCTCCTGGAGCCTCTTGAGTGTAGCCTCTTTGATCTTGAATGCTGTCTTCGCTTGAGCCACCTCGCCCGCCGTCCGCCTGGCTTCGAAGCGCTCGTACTCCTCGATCGGTCGCGTCACCGCCGCGAAGACCGCCGTTTTCCGGTTTCCAGGTGGCAACGCAGTCACCGTGAAAACATTGACCGGTTCACAGTAACCATCTTTGACCTGAACCACTACCTTTTTCGCGCAGGCAGCGGCAATCACGGAAAGGGCGAGTAGGGCGGCGAGGTCGGCAGGTGTCTGGGTCGCGGTAGCTAACGCCACGACGAAGTCTCGTAACCACGCTGCGAGGTTTTCGGTGGGGAATTGCGGCAGGTCGAAATGATGGAAAGGAATGGGCGGGTCCCACGCCGAGTTCGCCACCGAACCCTCCGTGGCTTCGCCGGCGCGAGCAGGTCCGCGGCCCGGTTCGACCAGATCACGGAGAGAGTGCCAGTTCTTTTCGCTGCAACTTTGATGCAAGCATTTGTAGACAAGGGCGCCATTCCGAAGTTGGAGAACGACAGGCCTTAGATGCGCCGGATTGAACGGGCACGCTGACAACGTCCATCGGCGACCGCCTTGGTAGGACTCGGGGCCCTTGATTACATCCAAACCACTCGTTACGAGCCAACGATCGATGTCGAATGAACTACGTGTCGATGCCTTCCTCTCCGCAGCTTGTTCTCCCTCGCCAGTGGAAACCTCGCCGGCCAATTGTTCCAGGCGCTCAATCGCCACCGGCACGATTCGCTCAGGATCATCTATGATGCGAGCCCGCCGGTGCGGGCGGTCAGGCATCGGCTCGCCCTTACAGGTCAGGGTGCCGTAAAGCTTGCAGATGCGTGCAGTGGTGGCCGTGCTCTCGTCGATTATCACGACCGCATCGCTGAAGCGCGCCGCAAGAGCGTGTAGGCACTCCTTCACCAAGTCGGCTGCACGTTCGAGGGACAGTGGGGGCAGCCGATAGAGCAAGTGACCGCCATTTCCTGAATCGGCGCAGATCGGCTCAGGCCATCCCCGATCGCTGAGATACCGCCTGATTACGGCCACGCGGTCGAGGGCAGCGCTGTGCTCGGCGTCGGTAGCAGAGATCCCGGCTGGTCGGACGGCATCTGCATCGATGTACAGCCATCGCCGCTCCAGAATGTCGGCATCGGTGGTGGTGTTTTTCAACCTCGCCAGGATCCGGTTATTTGCGCGGGCGAGCAGCACCGGATTGAGCTTGTTGAGCACCACATAAATGCCCTCCGTTCGCCCGTCCAGCCACCGAACAGCGTCGGCTATCGCCTTCTGGTTCTCGAAGTTGAAATAGCCGGCATAGGTGGCGCCAGCCCGATGTTCGGTTCGCCCGACGTTCAGCGCTCGAATTTCTATGACGTCGCCGGGCTCGAACAGCGCGCCGATGGCGCGGAGCGCTTCGTCGGCAGCTTGCTGGTTAGTCGTGACAGCCGTCTCCCTGGGGGTCACCCGTTTGCCCCCACGTCAATTCCAAAGCCCCGCGCGATAGCAAACGCGATGGCCCGCGGCTTGGATGCGTCGCGCGCTTCGCCTATGGTCGTTCCGATGCGGACGCGGACCCAGAAACCCTTGCTGTCATTCCCCATTGCGTAGTCACTAGGCTTAGCCTTCTCCAGCAGCTTGAATGCATCGCCGAGGTTCTCGGTGGGCTGAAACCGCCAGCGAGGCAGCCAGCGTCGGCCCCCCAGCAAGAACCGATCGGGGCCAACTCGCCAGCCCATGATGCGCTCGGCCAAGAGCGCCGTTAGCTGATCACTGGTCATGTCGCGCTCCACTGGTCACAGCCAGGCTCTTAATCCACGCCACAACCTCCTCGACGTCATAGCGGATTGAGCCACAGATTTTGTAGTACCGGGGGCCACGGTTGAACAGCCGGTGCTTTTGCCAAGTCCGACGAGAAATCCCGGTGAGCTGTTCGAGCTCTATCTCGGAAACAAAGCGTCGCTGAAGCTGGAAGGAATAAGTTTCTTTACGCCGCATTACGCTGCCAGAATCTCATGGCAGCGCTGCTCGGACGAGTCCGAGCTAGTCCGAGCGGGTCCGAGTTGAGAGTCCGAGAGCTTCGGCGTCGTCCTTGATCGCTTTTTCAATCGCGGCGATCTTCGGGCCACTAACCCTGCCCTTAAGTGACTTGCCGGCGGCTCGCGCTGCTTTCCAGTCGAACACGGTGGTCCGACCAAATCTGTGGTCACCTGCCCATTTCTCCAACGTCGTCGGCCGTTTCTCAAGAATGGCTTCCAGAAGGGCCACATGCGCGTCCTTTGTTGACGGAAGCCCTACCTCGGTGTCATGCTCGGACGGCGGTGGCCCGTCCAGCCGAGCTGGATCCGGCGTAATCTCCTCATCAGGTTTCGCCTCCGGGTCTCGGAAAGGAGCTTGCGGCGTGGCACCTTCGGGCGCCGGCGTTTCGCCACTGTCTGCGCAAGCCACCGTCTCCTGCAGCATTTGGGCGGCTCTGGCTTCCCAGTGAGGAATCGTTTCTTCCAAGAGCATACCGATCAAACGGCTCTCCAGTCTCTTCGTGGATGAACTGGGACCCGGCACAACCTCCTCCGCAATCATCAACCATAGTACGTGCCGCATTCTCACGAGTTCTGGGGGCCGACTAACTTCGCCGACAATCTCCGCAACATAACGAAGCGAGGCGTAGAACTGGCCACGGATTGGCCCGCAGACGTCGGCGACAACTGACGCCGAGCATTCTGATCTGAGCCACTTCGCGTAGTCCTCTGGGTCACGGCCAACGGCCCAATGTTCAAGCTCGGCGCCGGCTATCTTGTCGAAGACCTGTTGCGCATACTCCGAAAACACAGGCCACAAACACCGTTCTAGTTCTTCGCGTCCCTGTGGCTTGGTACGCTGAATAACGTCCGCTGCGTCCTTCCGCAGTTTGGCAATTGCATCGAGCCTCGCGGCCTTCACCGGCCGAAGGAAGGGAGGACACTCTAAGGCATCGGCTGCGTCTTCGCGCCAATCTACCCGCTGTGCGGGAATCCAACCCACGAGAGGGTCCGAGGTGCTCAGACCGGGCGCGGGAGGCCCTCCGTCAAGTTCGGCCTGTTCCCTCGCGGCGGTTTCGAACTGGCGCGCATCACGCCGTCGGCAATAGTCAGCCGACGCACCGCAAACGTCCCCGATGATTGCTGTAGTGGTGCTCTCCCGGATTGCTAAATTGGGGCCATCCCGCTTAAGCAGGTCAAGCCACCGATCAACGCTCGCGCGTGCGCCCGAGTATCCGAGTTCCTTGGTGGCACTCCTGGCGATCCTCTCAAACTTCTTATCGATGCCGTGGACTGGCCCCCCCGTGATTGCGAGCAGCCATTGCGAACCATCAAACCTGCCGCCCGCAAACCACCGGGCCTCCAGTTTGCCATCGCACGCCTTCTGAAGTCCCCGGAAGCGCAGCGCAATCCGCAGCCAGGCACCCGTGCGCTTCGGTCCCTGCGCGACTCCCGGACGCGAACGTGCAGTCAACGGGGCTGAATCTGCGGGAATCTCAGGCACGTTGCCTGCTGAATCCGCACGCTCTATTACCTCCGCCAATGCGCAATCCTCAAGCGAGGGCCATCCCTCTTCCCACAGCGCCGACTGGAACTCACGATAGCCGAGCCGGAAGTCGGAGTAGTACCGATGCTTCGGAACGAACTGATCCCACGTCTGCTTCACAACTCGCTCTCTGAGTTCGCGCACATCCTGTACTTCGGACACCGTTTCTGTTAATGTCGCCGCGGCCCAGACGCGAGCGTCTTTAAGTAGGTCCTCTTGTCTTCCAACTTCAGGGCCATTTCTGCCAAGATGCCGGGCATACTGCGCGCTACGATCCGCGTTCCGCCTCATACGCTTTCGCCACGAGTCGGAAAACTCCAAAACTGCCGGGAGCTGGATGGAAATGACAGGACGCTTCGCGTCGGATTGGCATCCCTCCGCCTCCGATTGCTCATTGGCATCCGTTGCTTCGCTGTGCCCACCGGCGTGATCAGTTCCGTCTTCCGATGCACCAGCCGCGGAATCCTCCTTGGAGGACGTCGTGCATGAAGGGCTCGTCGGCAGCATGGAGTGAACCTGCCACGCGTTTATATCGCATTCCGCGCGCAGCTCGTCTATCAGGTCTTTACCCTCCCGGCCATACCTTGTTAGAACCGGTCCAATCAGGTTCTCGACCTTCGCGAGGAAGTCGTGAATGCACTCGGCGCGCGCCGCGTCCGTTTTCCGCCAGAGCGCGTTTACGTATGCAACAAAGACAACGCCGGCTGAATCTATCCGAGCGTCATTCTCTGGCTGAAGCACCCAATAACTGTCATGTAGCGATTCAGCTAGCTGCCGCCGATTGACCGCAGCAGCGCCTTGCGCGACTATCGCTATAGTTGAAGCTTCGGCTGCTCTGATCCGCGCTCGTTCTTCTTGATCGAATTGGTCGAAAAGCTCGGCGAGAAAATCCCCCATCACTCCCTCAGTGGATTCCCTCGTCCTTCAGCCGGGCCATCCAGCAGGCAGCGCAGCACCTCAACCATGTGCCCGCCTCCCGATTCCTGCGCGGCTACGGACTGCCGAATCAGGTCCATTTGCGCGGCCTGTCCGGGACCGAGTTCCGTCCCGCGGCAGGCATCAGCGACCAGGTTCAGCAGGAAGTCGCCGTGGCCGCGTATTTCCCGCTTGCTGCCATCAGCGAAGTAAAGGACCACTGGATCCTTGATAAATCTGGCTTCCAGCGCCCGGACGCGCTTTTCAATTCTCACAGTTCACCACCCATTCGTGGCTCATGCCGTCCCAAACTCCGCCACTTGGAAAAGGAGGCCGCCAGGGGGCGGAGCCTTTCGCCGGGTTCATGAGGCCCGACTAGGCGGCCGACAACAATTCTACCCGGATTTGTTTCCGAAAGACAGACCGGTCGCATCAGGCGACACCGGAGGGCCGCCGCGGCGTCCGCTTCCCCAAAATGACGCCACACGTCGCGCCCCGTTCGCCCACGCTACGCCGTCTGCGCCCACCGCGACCAACTTGGCCACTCGGTGGCATAGGCGCGTCGTGGGCCCAACCCGTACGGCTGGCACGGGCAGCCCGACTGCTACCGATATTGCGGAATAACGCCGCCAGTCGTGCACTGCGAGGACTCGGTCGGTTTGATCGGCGGTGCGCGTGGTGCTCAAATAGCACTCAGCATATATGCGCAGCATTTCTCTGAACTGACATGGATCAGGCAACGCACAACAAAATCGTCTCCTTTATATGGGGCATCGCCGACGATGTTCTGCGAGATCTCTTCAAGCGAGGCAAGTATCCCGACGTCATCCTGCCCATGTGCGTAATCCGGCGCATGGACGCCGTTCTGGAACCAACCAAGCGGAAAGTGCTCGACACCAAGAAGATACTCGACGAGGCGGGTATCACCGAACAGCGCGCCGCGCTCTGCGATGCCGCGGGCCAAGCGTTCTATAACACCTCCAAGTTTACGCTACGCGATCTGAAGTCCCGCGGTAGCCAACAGCAGCTCCTCGCGGATTTCGAGGACTACCTGAACGGCTTCTCGCCCAACGTCCAGGACATCCTCGACAACTTCAAGTTCCGCAACCAGTTGCAAACGCTGTCCAAGGCCGACGCGATTGGCACGCTGATCAACAAGTTCCTCGACCCCGACATCGATCTCTCACCCGCTGGCATCGATAACCACTCGATGGGCACGGTATTCGAGGAACTGGTTCGCAAGTTCAACGAGGAGAACAACGAAGAGGCGGGCGAACACTGGACGCCGCGCGACGCTGTCCGACTGATGGCGAATCTCGTGCTCCTACCGATCAAGGACAAGATCAAGTCCGGCACTTACCTTCTCTACGACTGCGCTTGCGGCACGGGCGGCATGCTCACCGTCGGCGAGGAGACGCTGACAGAGATCGGAGCGCAGCGCGCCCAACAGGTCAAGAGCGTGCTCTATGGCCAGGAAATCAACCCCGAGACGTACGCCGTCTGCAAGGCGGACATGCTGCTGAAAGGCGAGAGCGCCGACCACATCGTCGGCGGCGCGGAATGGTCCACACTCTCGCACGACGCTTTCCCCGCGCTGGAGTTCGACTTCATGCTCGCCAACCCACCTTACGGGAAGAGCTGGAAGAAGGACCTCGAAGCAATGGGTGGCAAGGACGGCATGCGCGACCCGCGGTTCAAGGTGATGCACAAGGGCGAGGAACTTTCGCTCGTCACGCGCTCCAGCGATGGCCAGATGCTTTTCCTCGCCAACATGGCCTCGAAGATGAACGCCAGGTCCGCCCTCGGCAGCCGCATCGCAGAGGTTCACAATGGCTCGTCACTCTTCACCGGCGACGCCGGTCAGGGCGAGAGCAACATCCGCCGCTGGCTCATCGAGAACGACTGGCTCGAAGCCATCGTCGCACTGCCGCTCAACCTCTTCTACAACACCGGCATCGCCACTTACATCTGGGTGCTGTCCAACAAGAAGCCCGCGCACCGCAAGGGCCAGGTGCAGCTCATCGACGCGACCCAGTGGTTCAAGCCCCTGCGTAAGAACCTCGGCAAGAAGAACTGCGAGCTCTCGCCCGAGGACATCGAGCGCATCAGCCACACCTTCCTCGACTTCAAGGAAACACCAGAATCCAAGATTTTCCCCAATGCCGCCTTCGGCTACTGGAAGGTCACGGTCGAGCGGGCGCTGTGCCTGCATAGCCAACTCACCCTCAAGGCCATCGAGTCGCTGCGCTTCACTTCCGGCGACGAAGACCTGCGAGCCACGCTCTACGAGGAGTTCGGCGATGAGTTGTTCACCAACTTCGCCAAGTTCTCCGCCGCGTTGGAGAAGCGCCTCTCGGACTGGGGCAGCGACGATGACGACGAAGGCGGTGACGACGAGGGCGGCAGCGCGAGAATGGGCCTGCCCGAGAAGAAGAAAAAGAAGCTGCTCGACCCCAGAACGTGGGAGCGCGACGGCCGCCTTGTCGAAGTCACCACGAAGCTGCGCGCGGCGCTGGGCGAGATGCTCTTCGAGGATTACAACGTCTTCCGCGACCGCGTGGATGCGGCGCTCAAAAAGGCGGACATCAGGCTCGCCGCCGCCGACCTCAAGCAGATTCTCAAAGCTGTTAGCTGGCGCGTCGAGACCGCGCCGCCCGTCATCGCCAAGGTGCATAAGCGCGGCAAGGCCAAGGCCGACCCGCTGCACGGCTTGTTCGAGGCGACGGTGGACGGCAAGCCCGCGATTGTCGAATACGAGTCCGATTCCGACTTACGCGACACAGAGCAGGTGCCGCTACTCGAAGATGGCGGAATCGAGGCCTTCATTCGCCGCGAGGTACTGCCCTACACGCCCGACGCGTGGATTAAGGAGGACGCCACCAGGATCGGCTACGAAGTGAGCTTCACGCGGCACTTCTATAAGCCGCAGCCGCTGCGCACGCTGGAAGAGATCAGCGTCGATATATTGGCCATCGAAAGAGAGTCCGAGGGCCTGCTGGATGGATTGTTGAAGGTGGGCCAGCCATGATAGCCGACCTCAAGCCATACGCGGAATACCGTTCCGCAGGGGAATGGCTCGGAGAGATCCCGGCGCATTGGGCTGTCCGGCGTATGAAGTTCGTCGTGCGTGAGACCTACTCTCGCTCAACGAGCGGCAATGAGCAGTTGCTCCGTATATCGCAATACACCGGTGTCACCCGGCGCCGCCTGGCCGACGGTTTCGAGGAGCCGGATACGCGTGCCGACTCGTTGGTCGGTTATAAGCGTGTGGAGCCCGATGACCTAGTGATTAACATCATGCTCGCGTGGAACGGAAGCATGGGCGTCTCTCGGTACTCGGGAATTGTGAGTCCCGCGTATTGTGTTTACCGCCTCGGGCGGGATGTGCATCCGTGGTATTTCCACAATCTGCTGCGCTCGCCGGCTTACAAGGCTCGCATTAGGACATCATCGACCGGCGTTGTGGAGAGTCGCCTTCGGCTCTATTCGGACGACCTTGGGCGCATCGAGGCGATGCTGCCGCCTCTATCGGAACAGGCCGCAATCGTGCGGTTTTTGGACTGGGTGAATGGGCGGCTGGAGCGGGCGATTCGGGCGAAGCGGAGGGTGATCGCGCTGCTCAACGAGCAGAAGCAGGCTATCATCCACCGCGCCGTCACCCGCGGCCTCGACCCCTCCGTCCCCCGCAAGTCCAGCGATAGTCGCTGGTTTCCCGAGCTTCCAGAAAAATGGGAGGTCCTACCCATGCGGCGATTGATTTTGGCCGCAATAGATGGCCCCCACTTCTCGCCGAAGTACCACGACTCTGGCATTCCTTTCCTGTCGGCGAGGAACGTGAAAGCTGGCCGCTGGAGTCTGGAGGATGCAAAGTTCATCAGCGAGGAGGACTACCGGGAATTCTGCCGGCGGGTGCGGCCAGAGGTTGGCGATGTCCTCTACACAAAGGGCGGCACAACGGGCGTAGCTCGCGCCGTTGATCTGGAGTTCCCTTTTCAAGTTTGGGTACATATCGCGGTCCTAAAGCTCAACCACACTCGCATCACGCCGGAGTTCCTGGCGTTTTGCCTCAACTCGCCGCGATGCTACGAACAATCGCAGCTATTCACAAGAGGTGCTACGAATCAAGACTTGGGACTGGGCCGAATGAAGGACATTGAGCTCCCTGTTCCACCGTCATTGACCGAGCAGGCCAGGATTGTCGAGGCGCTTGAAACACAATCGCTGGAGTTCACAACCGCCATCGCCCGCCTCGAACGCGAGATTGGCCTCCTCCGCGAATACCGCACCCGCCTCATCGCCGATGTGGTGACCGGCAAGCTCGACGTGCGCGAGGCGGCGGCGCAGCTGCCTGAGGAAGCCGCACCCGACACCGCCGAGGACGACACCGAACCGAGCGTCGATCCCGAGGCCGTTGACGAGGAGGTTGTCGTATGACCACCGCGTTCTTGAGTCGGGACATCTGGCCGCAGCTCACCAAGGCGGCGCGCGATTCCCGGCAGAGGTGCGCCGTAGCCGTAGCCTACTTCGGCAAGGGCGCGAGCCGCCTGTTGCCGCTCGCCAAAGGCAGCCGCCTCGTAGTGGATGCCAGCGAACGCTCTGTCGCCTCAGGCCAGACTTGTCCCGCCGACCTCATCAAGCTCGTGAAGCGTGGCGTGGCCGTTTACGGCGTCCCCAACCTGCACGCCAAGGTCTTCGTCCTAGGCCGCAACGGCCTATATCGGTTCTGCCAATGTCTCCAGCCACTCTGCTTCGCAACTGGTAGAGGCTGTCATTCGCACCACCGAACGCGGCGCCGTCCGCGCTGCCCGGCAGTTTGTTCGACAGCATTGTCTTCACGAACTGACACCCACGGTCCTAAAGCGTTTGGCGACGCTATACCGCCCGCCGCTCGTTCCCGGCGGTAAGCGGGGCAAGCCGCGACAAGCTATGACGTCCAAACGTCCGTCCTTGCCTCGTCTGTTGCTCGCTCAACTCCACTTGGAAGACTGGTCCGAGCGTGACCAGGCGCTTCATGATGCGGGAATGTTGGTGGCGAAGAAACGTCGGGAGCATCCGCGCAGCTTTGAACTGGAGAGCTTTCGCTACACGGGAAAGTGGCACTACCGGCTCGGCGATGTGGTCATCCAAGTCACGGACGAAGGCAGCAGCGGCGTCTTCGTGACACCGCCCGGCAACGTCCGGTATGTTCGTACGCGGAAAGATGGTAGCAGGCTGGTCTCATTTGTCTACCTGGAGCGGCCGGCCCGGCGGCGCCGACAGGTGAAGTCTCTGGCGCACGCACTGGGGTGTACCCAGAAACAGCTGCGCCGCGGCGGACTGATCCGAGACCCCTTGTTCAAGGAGGCCCTGATGAACACTTTGGCGGTTGCCTGATGAGTACCACGGACACCAGCGAGAGGGGCCTCGAAACACTCATCGTGCGGCACATGACGGGCACGGATGGTCTCACCGTCACTCCAGGCACAGTGGCGGAAAAGCCAGTCGCTGCCGGCACTGGCTACTTCGCGGGCAGCCCGAAGGGCTACGACCGCGCCCAGGCGCTCGATGTGCTCCAGCTTTTCGCTTTCCTGCGCGCCACCCAGCCCGAGGCGTTCAAGAAGCTGGCTATGGGCGATGATCCCAACGACATCAATCGCCTCAAATTCCTTGCACGCCTCTCCGCCGAAATCGGCAAACGTGGCGTCATCGATGTATTGCGCAAGGGTGTGGAGCACGGGCCGGTGCGCTTCGATCTGTTCTGCGCCACGCCGTCACCGGGCAACGCCAAGGCTGAGGCTCTGTACGCACAGAACCGCTTCTCGATCACGCGTCAGCTCGCCTACAGTATGGACGAGACGCGCCGCGCGCTCGACCTGTGCCTGTTCATCAACGGTCTGCCGATCGCCACCTTCGAGCTGAAGAACAGTCTTACCAAGCAGACGGTCGAGGACGCTGTCCAGCAGTACAAGTACGACCGCGACCCGCGCGAGCGCCTCTTCGAGTTCGGCCGTTGCGTGGTGCACTTCGCGGTAGACGACAGCGAAGTGCAAATGTGCACCGAGCTTGCGGGCAAGCGCTCGTGGTTCCTGCCCTTCGACAAGGGCTATCACGACGGCGCGGGCAACCCGCCCAACCCGAACGGCCTCAAGACCGACTATCTCTGGAAGGAGGTGCTCACCCCGGCGGGACTGACCAATATACTCGAAAACTACGCGCAGATCGTCGAGGAGAAGGACCCGCGCACGGGCAAGAAGAAGCGCAAGCAGGTGTGGCCGCGCTATCACCAGCTCAGCTTGGTTCGGCAGGCGCTGGCCGATGTGCGGGCCTACGGCGCGGGGAAGCGCTACCTGATCCAGCACTCGGCGGGGAGCGGCAAGTCGAACTCCATCGCCTGGCTTGCGCACCAGCTGATCGGTTTGAAGCGCGACGACGAGGAGATCTTCGACTCGGTCATCGTGGTGACCGACCGGCGCCTGCTCGACGACCAGATCCAGACCACCATCAAGCAGTTCATGCAGGTGAGCGCGACGGTGGGTCACGCCGAGCGCTCCGGCGACCTGCGCAAGTTCATTGAGGAGGGGAAGAAGATCATCGTCTCGACGGTGCAGAAATTCCCCTTCATCCTCGACGAGATCGCTACCGAGGCCGGCAAGACTTTCGCCATCGTGATCGACGAGGCGCACTCCAGCCAGGGCGGCAAGACCTCGGCGGCGATGAGTCAGGCGCTTAGCGCCGCGGCGGAGGACGAAGACGCGGGGCCAGACCCAGAGGACACCGTGAACGAGGCGCTCGCGAAGCGGATGGAGGCGCGCAAGATGCTGACCAACGCCAGCTACTTCGCCTTCACCGCCACGCCCAAGAACAAGACGCTGGAAATGTTCGGCGAGCCGCTGCCGCCCGACGCCGAGGGCAAGGTCAAGCATCGGCCATTCCACAGCTACACCATGAAGCAGGCGATCGAGGAAGGCTTCATCCTCGATGTGCTGAAGAGCTACACGCCGGTGGACAGCTATTACAAGCTGGTCAAGAAGATTGAGGATGATCCGGAGTTTGACAGCAAGAAGGCAAACAAGAAGCTGCGCCGGTATGTCGAGGGCCAC
>Ga0187862_10004616_pt1 | contig 12971 bp, 14 predicted proteins | sample June2016WEW_10_1_FD_133003 | JGI IMG/M metagenome (GOLD analysis project Ga0187862, IMG submission 133003) | Peatland microbial communities from SPRUCE experiment site at the Marcell Experimental Forest, Minnesota, USA - June2016WEW_10_150 | ecosystem: Environmental > Terrestrial > Soil >...
TCATCTAGAATAACCTTAAGTCATTCGTTTTTTTGCCAAACTGAGGCAATTTTGTCCTCAAGTGTAAAATTTGCCTCAGACGTGAACATGAAAAACCGGGGTTTTCGGACGGACACTAATTAGCGTTCAAAATAATATTATAGAAATTTAAAAACAATCATGTCTTGACATGGTCGAAAAATCTCGGTTTTGTCGGGATTTTTTTATGTGTTACCTGAAACCAACGCTGGTTTTGCAAGGTGATTTTCCTTTAATTACACTTAGCTTTATAGTGAGGTGAACTTGTAGACTGGAGATTCTAAATCAAAATGCCGTCCCGTATTTTTTTATCTCTGATTGCTTCGGCTCTCTGCATTGCGGGATTGCAGATCAACGCTAACGCAAGCTCTGGGTTTGTTGCGCCGGCGGATCGACTCTCCATTGCCGAGCCCCGCTACTCCGGACAGTGGAAAGCACCGGACCTTACCGTAGAGTACAAATATTCTCGAGATCAGGGCCAAATAAACCTGTCGGGCAAGATACGCTTTGCCTATTTCTGGATGGGCTATACCCAGTTGCAGGATTTTCGCCTCAGTGCAATATTTTTGGATGAGAACGGCAAGGTCCTGGCATGGGATGGTCTGGTCACCAATCGCGGCTCATTCGACTCAATCCCTTTTCACGCCACGCTAAAACTTCCGTCCAACGCCGTCTCTATGGCCTGGTCGTACCAGGGGGTAGGTGTCGGAGGCGGCAACGGACCTACTTCTTTCTGGTCCTACCCGGTTCATGGCCGGTTTTTCTAAAAGAGCGCGGAAACGGCCACCGGTTTCTGCTCTCAAATCGGGGTTCCAAGCCTCCTGTCCGAGACAGCACGGGCCACAGATGCTATCTCCAGCCTGCTCTATGACTGGAACGTGACAGTCGAGCGGTATGGGTGGTCCGGGGTGAAGGCGGCCGGCGCTAAAAACCTGGTTTTCTCCCTGTGACTATTTTGTATCCAAGTTTGTATATTCAGGTAGACGATCGGTGAATTAGCGTCCGATCACTTCCAAAAACATCATTTATGGAGGCACTAATGAAGTTGAAAGGAAAATTCGCTGTTATCCTGGTTGCACTTGCATTCATACTTGGTTCGGCTTGCATCGCCCTTGCAGGAGGCGGTATGGACCAGCAAACGGGACAAGCTACGGTCTCCGGCAGCAACCAGAATGTCAACTCCAGCGGCGCGATGCGCGTTGACCAGGATTTTGGAAACCGCCATAAGCATGATGTCAATCAGTTCGGCGATGACCGGGCGTACAGCGCTGAAAAGAGCGGCGTCGGCAGGGACTCTGACAAGGTGCTGTTGTGGCAACCAAAAAGTTACGGGTTGGGCGGCGATTATGGGCGCGACGCCAGGTAGCCCGGCTTAAGGCGTGATGGAACGCCAGGTTTTGTCTGAGAACTATCAAGGGGCTGCGGGCATTGTGCCACAGCCCCTTGCTTTTTGATTTTGGGTTTCCTCTCCACGGCTTGCTGCGGTTGGATTCCCTTCCGGCGCAAAGAGCAATACATTTCTCGGCAAAACCTTCTGATGGGCGGGTAGATCGCGGCCGTCCTGCCGGCGTCTGCCCCTTCAGATCGCCGGAATTGCTTGAGCTGATTTGGCAAAGGCTCTTTTTGAATGGAAAATGTCAAGCCAGCCCTACAATGACAAAGTGCAAGTGAGAGAATATATTTATTATTGAATGAAAACCTCGCATACGGAGGTAACGATGAAGTTGAGAGCAAAATTCGGTGTCATCATGCTTGCTCTTACGTTCGTGCTTGCTTCGGCTTATATCGCCGATGCGGGCGACGGGACGGACCAGCAAACGGTAAAACATACCTATAAGGAAGTCTCCGGCGACGACCGGGATGTCAACTCCAGCGGCGCGATGCGCGTTGACAAAGATTTGTATCCATTCCACTACGGCGATACCAATCAATTCGGCGATGACGAGGCTTACAACTCGATATCCGGAGGCAGCAAAGTTCCATACCCCATTCACAGAGAGGACCCATGAGAAACTAAGCCGCCTTTGCGCTTCTCTTTTCTCCCACATCTCGAATCAATACCTTGAAACCGTTCTCCATAGTATTTCTTTGACCTGGATTATTTCATACCCTATAGATCCCTCTGGGGATCGAACAATGAATTTCCCGATGAACCTCGATCTTTCAGGCATTGGGGCAGCACCTGCCGACCATGCTGAAACTGAACTTTGCTAAAATGGTTTTGGCCCGCTATTTCTAAATTGCCGGCAAAACGCGTTTGAGTCACGCAACCTGCGTCATAGGAGTGATTTCTTTTTCCAACCTTCCTTCCAATCTTTCTTTGGCAATCTCCAGATCATAGTGGGCCTGGAGGTTAACCCAGCTCTGTGCATCGGTGCCAAAAAACCGCGCGAGCCTCAGGGCTGTGTCAGCCGTAACGGCTCTTTTTCCTGCAACAATCTCGCCGATCCGCCTTTGGGGGACCCCAATGGATTTAGCAAGTCTGTATTGAGTGAGCCCGAGCGGCTTCAAGAAATCCTCAAGTAGAATCTCTCCCGGATGAATCGGCGGCATATCTCTTTTCAATACCCGATCGCAGTAAGGTACGGTACACCGATACCCAACAGTGCGACAAAAAAGATCACCCCAAAAATAAGGCCCAGCGTCCAAAAATCCTTGCGGCTGATATATCCGCTCCCGTAATAGGCAGGAGAGGGACCGGTAGCATACGGAGTGATTATGCCCATTATCCCCTGTGAATAACATAGAAGAAGAGCAAACGTCTTGACTGGAATACCCGGCACAGCGGCGCCGGCGGCCAGAACTACAACCAGGACCGCTGTAGTGTGGGCGGTAAGACTGGCAAACATGTAATGAACGAAGAAATAAATCGCTACCAAAATAACCATGACAAGGAGAGGCGACATTCCCGTTAAATGATCCGAAGCGGTCCTGGTAAACCAGGCAACAAAGCCGACCTTGTTCAAACCGTCGGCCATGGCGACGAGTGTGGCAAACCAGACGAGGACATTCCACGCAGGTTTATTGCCAAGGACGTCATCCCAGGAAACAATCCCGGTCAGCAACATCAATGTGATGATAAGACCCGCTACGGTAGCAGCATCCATGATGCTGGTGCCGAAAATCCAAAGAGTCAGCGCGAGAATGGCTAATATAGCCATCACCATTTCCCTGCGGGTGGGCTTACCCATTTTTACGAGTTCTTGAGACGCCCAGGATGGGATTTCAGGGCTCTCCAGGACCTCGGGCGGGTATATCTTATAGATTAGATATGGAAGAATAAGGAGCAGTGTTATGCCCACAGGCAGAAATCCAATGAACCATTCCGTCCAGCTAAAGCGAATCCCGACGGTCTTGTCCACCAGCTCGACGGCCAGCGGGTTAGGCGCCAGAGAAGTGATGAACATCGAGCTGGTAACACACGTGGCGGCAAGCGCCGTCCACATGATATAGCTGCCGATCTTGCGGGCCGTCTCGCCCGGGGCGGAACCATAAAGACCCGGCAGATTCTGGATGATGGGAAAAATTGTACCGGCGCTCCTTGCGGTGTTGGAGGGAGTGAACGGGGCCAGGATCAAATCGGCAAAGGTTATGGCGTAACCCAGGCCCAGGGTCTTTTTCCCCAAAATCCTGACCAGGTGCAGTGCTATGCGCTTGCCAAGGCCTGTCTTCTCATAACCCATAGCGAACATGAATGCGCCGAAGATCAGCCATACGGTCGTATTGGAAAATCCGGACAGGGCCCATCTGATTGAATCAGCGGCTTTTGGGCCGGCCAATCCCAGAACTGCGACCGCAAAAACACCTGCAAACCCTACTGCGGCAGCCGGAATAGGCTCCAGTATCAAGGCAAAAATTACAGTTGCGAAAATAGCAAGAAAATACCAGGCGTTCTGAGCAAGTCCGGGAGGGGCGGGAAGCAAGGCGATAATGATACCCAGGAGCAAAGGCGGAATGGCTTTCCAAGCTATCGGTTTCATGCCCGGCTCCTCTATCTGATGTTTTGGAGGGACTCTTCTATCTGGTCAAGATGCAGCTTGCGATGTATGGATCGGTAAAGCCGAAACTTATCTCCCGTGCTTTCAATCGCAGAAATGAGGTCCGGGGAAGAATTTGCAAGTTCCCTGTCTATTGCTTCGGCGGTCGAAACCGCCAGGTTTGCAGCAACCCTTGGGTGCAATGCGAGCCATGTGGGGGTCAGAGAATCGTTTGTGACATCGACATCGATTGGTGACGGCTCAACCCCGCTCGTTTTCCATTTGCGCATCAGAACCAATGACCTCTGATCCCAAAAGGCAAGATGAGCCAGGGCCACTGAAATGGTCCAGTCATTTCCAAAAGGAAGACTTAGCTCATCGTCGGATAAGCGTTTGACCAAAGAGCGCAATCTCTCAAGCTCTCGAGCATTCTCGGCGACAAAGGGTCTATCCATAAAAGTTCCTCCACTTAATTGTTCGCGCGGCTCTCATGCGACTGTCCGTTTCCGGATGGACTAACTCACCAGGCACAAAGTGACCCCCTTGGTATTTTGCAGTATCTTGGAGGCATGGCTTCCCATGAGGAAGGGCTTTGGTTCGCGGAAGCTTTTCTTACCCATGACCACGATCTGGAACTTGTGCGCGTCGATTTCGTTTAGAAGGTCCCGCGCAATGCCTTCCTTTGTCTCCAGTATCAGCCCTTCCACTCTCTGCCCTCCGACTCCGTGCTCCAGCAGCAGATCGCATCCTTCAGAGATGTACCGGTTTACCGTGTCGGTCCACTCGGTCTTCCATTTTTCGATTCGGCTCTGCCTGTCCTTCTGCTCTGCCGCATTGAGAATGTGGCCGTCGTCCCAGAACTTGGGCGGGACAGGGGGCATAATGTGCATGAACGTATAGCTCAACCCCGGGCAGGGGCCAAACATCTCGGCCGTGTAGTCGGAAAGCTTCCTGACTTCCGGAACCCCTTCCATTGCGATAAGTACTTTCATGGAATCGTTCACAGGGTTATCCACTATCCATACGATCTTGTCGCGTGCATACTGGGCCACTTTCCCGGAGATGCTCCCGAGCAGCAGCGTCTCAAGCTGGCTCCTCCCGCGCCTGCCGACGGCTATTGTCCGGATTCGTTCGATAGCCGCCTGATTGATTATGTCCAGAGCCGGGTCCACGCTGTCGAGTTTCAACCGAAGCTCGATGCCGGCTTCAGGGAAACCCGCATCGGTCAGCCTGCTCGAAGAGGCCCGGAGAACGGCTTGACCAACCCTTTCCTGATCTTTGAAAGGGAGCGAGCTGCTCTCCACGATGTCCATGCAGAGTTCCTCCGGAAGAAGGGTGGAAATCTGCTGAACACAATGAAGGAGCACTATCTTCATATCTTTTTCGTTTTTGAGCAGTCGCCCCACGATGGATACCGTCTCCAGCCCTCTTTGGGATCCATCCACTGCCAGAAGTATTCTCCGCATCGTCTCTCCCTGTTTCTCCCGGACCCTTGAGCCCGTATCGTAAACCAACCGGTCACATCCGGTGATTCCGGACGGACAAGAATGAATGGTTGTAAAAATAAGCCCTCCCGAAATTAAGAGCCCTTCAGAAAGGTCTCGATTTCATCCAGCGAATGTACCACCCGGCAGGGCGGAAGGCTTTTAACGAAGACCTGGCCGTAGCTCTTGGTGAGCATCCGAATGTCGAATACAGCTATCACGCCACGGTCCTTCGAGGACCTGATCAGCCGTCCTATTCCCTGCTTCAACTGGATTGCGGCCCTGGGCACCTGGTATTCGTAAAAGGCGTTGCCGCCGTTGCGGGAGATACGATCCACCCTGGCTGCGATCACCGGGTCGTCTGGAACTTCGAACGGCAACTTGTCAATGATCACGCAACTCAGCGCCTCTCCAGGCACATCGATTCCCTGCCAGAAGGAACTGGTCGCCAGCAGGACAGAATCGACCCTGTCCTTGAACTCCTGCAGAAGGGCCCGTTTGGTTTTTTGCCCCTGGACGAGAAGCGGGAACGAAATCTTGCCCTCGAAGAGTTTGTGAACTTCATACATGTTTCTGTAGCTGGTGAAAAGAAACAGTGTCCGCCCACGGGTCCTTTCGATTATTTCGGCGGCCTGGGCGCCCATCTGAGAGCAAAACTCCCTGTCATTGGGCGCCGGGAAGCGCGAAGGTATGTAAGCAATGGCCTGCCGCTCAAACTCAAACGGCGAGCGCAGCAACAGTTCTCGGCCCTCCAGCGGCACTCCGAGCGAGTTGCGCACATATTCAAAACCCCCGGCCACGGACAGGGTGGCCGATGTCATCACTATCGAGGGGGTAGCGGGGAAAAGGAATTCGTTGAGCACCGGCCCGATGTCTATGGGCGTGGCATTTATGAAGACCCCATGTTGAGTAAGTTCATGCCAGTAGACCAGGGATTGATCCTTCTGTTCGACAAGCAACTGGAGCGCGGCAGAGAGATCGCCTGCACGGCGGCTGGTGCAGGCGAGGTTTTCGGCCTTTTCGGCAAAAGGTTCAATCATGGCGGGAAGCTCATTCAGGGCGTGAGCAATCTGCCGGCACGTGCCGGTGAAATCATTGCCGGCTTTTGCCGGCTCGAAGCGAAAACGCCCTGTCCCCTTTCCGTTCTGGGCCAGGTTTTGGTGAAAAAGACGGCTTAGCACCTCAAGCTGCTGCCCGGCTGTCTGCATCGCCTTCAAATTAAGCTTCTTTGACTCGCGGCGGCATTCTTTCAATATATCCTGGGAGAGTTGCGATATTGCGAAGCTGCTGAAGTGGATTCCAAAATACTCGCCAACCACATCCTCCAGCTGGTGGGCTTCGTCGAAGACAACGGCTTCGTATTCCGGAATGACCTCGCCAACGCCTCTGCGGCGCAGCGCAAGATCCGCGAAAAACAAATGATGATTTACCAGCACTATGTTGGCGCGGGCCGCCTCGTTTCTCAGCCGTGTCAGATGGCATCGGGAAAATTCCGAGCACTGCTGCCCCAGGCAATGCTCTGAGCTTGAACAGACCTCGTTCCAGGTTCGGAAGTTATCAGGCAGCCAATCGATATCGGAACGGTCACCCGAATTTGATGTTGCCGCCCACTTCTGGAAGCGGCGGAAAAGCCTCGCCTCCTCCTTGTTCCAGAGCGTGGGTTGATAGCAAAATTCCAGGAACCTGCGCCGGCACAGGTAATTTCTACGTCCCTTGAGGCAGACGGCCTTTAGTTTTGGATCGATGTTTTTTTTCAGAAAGGGAATATCGTGATCGATGATTTGGTCCTGGAGGGTCTTTGTGCCCGTCGATACGACCACTTTTTTGCCGCTGAGGATGGCTGGAACAAGATATGCCCAAGTCTTGCCGGTGCCGGTGCCGGCCTCTGCCATGAGCGGGGTCCGGGAGCGAAAACATTCGAAAACGGCCTGAGCCATTTCAAGCTGGCCCTGCCGGTACTCGAAACCTTGAACTTTTGAGGCCAGAATTCCTTCCGGCCCGAAATATTTTTGCATCCTAAATCTCACGCTTTCTTTTTATCACCACGAAGAGCGCTAAGCATACACGAAGGCTCAGCGCAGCCTAGCCACAACCAAAAACTCCCAGCCACGTGGGCCTATCTCCAGGCTCATCGAAGGTGCTCAGGCGCTGCGAACAAATTTTTCACCAGAGTGTGAAGGAATTAGAGAACGAAACGTTTGATCCCATCCCTTAACCTTGTGACATTGAAGTTAAGGAGTAATCCCACCTTTATGCGGGCAAGTTTCATGTACGTTATTATCTGAGCCTCGTGGATCCTCTCGATCTTTTCCACACTTTTCAGCTCCACAATGAGGGCGTTCTCAACCATAACATCTATTCTGTATCCTCAGTCCAGGTGAATTTCTTTGTACAGGACGGGGAGAGGACACTGTAGTCTGAAGGCAATTCCGCTCAACGAAAGCTCGTAGGCAAGGCAATTCTCGTAAGTTGACTCAAGCAGTCCGGGGCCAAGTGTTCGGTGGACCTCAATCGCGCATCCAATCACCCGGTTTGATAGTTCATCGAATTTCATCTATCTGTCCTTCTTCGTGTTTTTCGTGCTCTTCGTGGTGAGAAAAGCCCCTACAGCTTGACCTGCTGTACGAAAACAATGCTTGGGTGCGCTCGAAGGATTTCCAGCGCCTCCGGGGGAGCTTCGTTGTCGAGGCGCACTATAGCGATTGCCTTGTCCCTTTCACGGCTGCGAGCCAGGTGCATGTTGGCGATATTCACATTGAAACTGCCAAGCGTTGTTCCAATATGGCCGATAGTCCCCGGTTTGTCCAGGTTCTGGATGATCAGGTTGATCCCTTCCAGCTCGGCTTCGAGCATGTAATCGTTTAGCCGGACCAATCGGGCCTGCTGCCCGAGAAAAACCGCTCCCGAGGCGGAATACTCCACTTTTCTGCGCCCCTTTACGGTTACGGTGATCTCCCCGGTATAGCCCCTTGATTGAGATGTGGTGGACACGGTAAGTTCTATCCCGCGCTGCTTGAGAAGAAGGGGCGCGTTTATCAGGTTCACCTTTTCGGCCATGATCGGGTCGAGCAGCCCCTTGATTACGGTCTGAGTAAGGGGCTGCATCGGGATCTCCTGGAGGTCCGAGCCTGCATAGGTGATCTCAAGCTTCAGCACCGGACTGCAAAGCTGGCCCTGGAGGTTGCCGAGCCGCTCGGCCAGCAGCAGGTAAGGCCTCAGTCTTTCGTAGTCCTTCATGCTGATCGACGGGAAGTTAATGGCGTTTCGGATCAGCCCTCGCTGGAGGTAGTCCAGAATCTGGGATGAGATCGCCAGAGAGACGTTTTCCTGCGCCTGCAGGCTCGAGGCCCCCAAGTGAGGGGTGAAAATGACGTTGGGCATATCGAGCAGAGGGCTCCCGGTGGGAGGCTCTTTTTCGAAAACATCGAGCGCGGCCCCGGCCACATGCCCCTTTGAAAGATACTCGCACAAGGCTTGCTCGTCTATCAGCCCGCCGCGGGCGCAGTTGACAATGCGCACGCCGGGTTTGGTCTTTGCCAGGGTCTGCCGGTTCAGCACCCAATGGGTCTCGTCGGAATGCGGGGTGTGCAGGGTAATGAAATCGGATCCGGCGAGCAGATCGTCAAGTGAGACATACTCGGCGCCTAAGACCGCCGCCATCTCAGGCACGATGTGCGGATCGTAGACAAGGACCCTCATCTTCATTGCAAGGGCGCGATCGGCGACAATCGAGCCTATTTTTCCGAGGCCCAGTATGCCCAGCGTCTGGTGATAAAGCTCTGTACCGACAAATTTCTTCTTTTCCCACAGCCCATGACGCATAGAATCTGTTGCCTGCGGGACGTGGCGCGCAAGTGCGAGCATCAATGCCAGGGCATGCTCTGCGGCGGCCATGGAGTTTGCTCCCGGTGTGTTCATGACCAGAATCCCGCGCGCGCTGGCCGCTTCGACGTCGATATTGTCCACACCCGTGCCCGCCCTTCCAACCACTTTGAGCCGCGCAGCGTTTTCGATCAGATCGGCGGTAACCTTGGTGCGGCTGCGCACGATCATGGCGTCGTATTCGGGCAAAATTCCCTTGATTTCAGCCGCGCCAAGCCCGTCGGGCATATCCGCCTCAACCCCTTCGGCCGAGCGCAAAATTTTTAGACCGCTTTCATCGAGTCCGTCGCAAATGAGTATTTTCAGCATTTTCTTTACCCCAGATATGCTTTCTGAATTTCGGGATTTTCCGAAAGGACCTGTGATTGGCCTTCCAGAACTATTTTGCCGGCTTCCAGCACATAAGCCCGATTAGCGTACTTCAGAGCGATTCGTGCGTTTTGTTCTACGACGAGAAAGGTGGTGCCGCTCTCGTTCAGTTTTTTGAGCACCCGAAAAAGTTCGACCATCAGAAGAGGCGACAGCCCCATCGAAGGCTCATCGAGCAGGATGAATCCCACTCCGCTCATAAAGGCGCGCCCGACTGCGAGCATCTGCTGCTCGCCGCCGCTCAGCAGGTCTCCTCTTTGAGATTTGCGGTCGGCAAGACGTGGGAAGAGCGCAAAAACACGTTCGTAGTCCCTTTGAATCTGATCCCGGTCTTTTCTTGCAAAGGTTGCCAGCTTGAGGTTTTCAAAGACCGTCAGATTTCCGAAAATATGCCTGCCCTCCGGCACAAGGCCGATTCCGTACTTGGATACAAGGGTATGAGCGGAGACCGGAAGAAGGTTGGTCCCGTTGAATTTTATTTCACCCTTGCTGACCTGGGGTCCTTCGGGGGGCGGAAGACGCATGATGCTCATAAGGGTAGTGGATTTACCCGCGCCGTTGGCGCCAAGCAGCGCGACTACCTCACCCTCGTTGACACAAAAGGATATCCCGTGCAGCGCTTCGATGTTTCCGTATTTTACGTGAAGATCAGTTACCTCAAGCATGGACCGGTTCTTCTTCTCCCAGATAGGCCTTAATGACGCGGGAATCCTGCCTGATTTCATCCGGCCGGCCCTCGGCGATTGTCTCGCCGAAATCGAGTACCATCATATTCTCGCAGACGTTCATCACCACCCGCATCTGGTGTTCTATCAAACAGATCGTCAGCTTGAATTCGTCTCGAATCCACCGGATCATTTCTATGAGACGGCCGACTTCGCCGGGGTTCATCCCGGCAGCCGGTTCATCGAGCAGAAGGAGCTTGGGCCGAAGCGACAGGGCGCGGCCAATCTCCACGCGCCGTTGAAGCCCGTAGGGAAGGTTTTTCGGAAATTCGAGCGCATATTGCCCAAGCCCCAGCAGATCCATGAGCCCCTCGGCCGTCTTTTTGACTTGCCGCTCGCTTCTTACGAACTTTGGGGTGCGCAACACCGACTGCAAAAACCCGTAACCGAGTTGATAATGCTGAGAGATGCAAAGGTTTTCGAAAACGCTCAGTGAGTTCCAAAGGCGGATAGTCTGGAACGTGCGTGCCATCCCCAGGGCCGTAACCTGATGCGGCCGCAGACCTCCTATATCGTGGCCCAGGAATCGGATTTGACCTTGCGATGGACGGTAAAAACCGCTCACAAGGTTGAAGACTGTCGTCTTGCCTGCGCCGTTAGGGCCTATCAGGCCCATCAGTTCACCCCCATGCAGGGTCAGGTTAAGATCATATACCGCCCTCAGACCGCCGAAAAAGTGCGTCAGGCTCTTTATTTCCAGAAGAGCCATTTTACACCCGTCCCTCACTGGGCGCAAACCACTTGCGCAGACTCGGAAAAACGTCGGTGAGTTCCCTGTTTCCCATGATCCCCTCGGACCTGAAGAGCATTAGAAGAATGAGCAGAAACGGCACCGCAACCCATTTTATGACCTGAAGCGGTCGAAAGGCCTCGAGCGCAAGCGTAAAGATAATCGCGCTCATCACCGAGCCGCTCAACGATCCCATTCCTCCGAGATAAACCATAACCAGTGCTTCGGTCGACTTCATGATGGTGAAGGTCCCGGGGTTTATATATCCCAGCACGTGCGCGAAGAGTCCCCCCGCTATCCCTGCCAACCCGGAGGATAGCATGAAAGCCACTATCTTCATACGTTGGGTATTTACGCTCATTATTTCGGCCGCAATTTCGTCGTCCCTTAGCGCGACAATGCCTTTGCCGTAAGTCGAATTTACAAGCCGCTGGATTATCCAGACCGTCGCCCCGACCGATATAAGGACCCAGATCATGGTCCACGGGAGATTCACGACCGCCTGCATGGAATCGATTACGTTGCGCATACCCATGAAACCGCGTGCCCCGCCGATCGGCTGGATGTTCTCTATGGAGCTTTTGACGATATAGTTAACGGCCAGGGTTATAATCGCAAGGTAGTCGCCCCGCGTCTTGAAAGATGGCACCGCGACCAGAAGCCCTGCAAAAGCGGCCGCTGCGCCGCCGGCAATCAGGGTAACCGGGAAAAGATAAATGGCGCTCGAGGGGGAAAGCAGAGGCGGCCCGAAAATCGAGCTGGTGGTGAACAGCATTACGTTTAGAACCGAGGTGACATAGGCTCCGACGGCCATGAATCCGGCATGTCCCACCGAGAACTCGCCCATGTATCCGTTCACTATGTTGAGCGAAGTTGACAAGATTATATTTATTCCGACATACATCAGAACGAGCTGCACATAAGCATTCAAAATGCCGAGTTTCACGGCGAGAACGGCAAGGGCACAAAGTGTCGTGTAAGAGAGAATAGAGCTGTAACTGCGCATGGCAACCTAAATCTTTGTGGCCCTTGCCACACCGAAAATTCCTGTTGGCTTTACGCTGAGGAATACCAGCAGAATGCTGAAAGCGATAAGATCGCGCAGGGTCGACGGAAAGAAAGCTGCAACGAAAATCTCAACGAACCCGAGAAGAAATCCCCCCGCAATGGCGCCGCGTATTTCCCCGATCCCGCCCAGAACCGCAGCAATGAAAGCCTTCCAGCCGACGAGCGCCCCCATATAGGGGTCGAGGACCGGGTAGGCGGTGGCGAAAAGCACCCCTGCCAGGGCCGCCAATGAAGATCCCAGGGCAAAAGTAAAAACAATCACAGTGTCCAGGGGAATGCCCATCAACGGTACGGCCATCCTGTCGTAGGAAATGGCGCGCATCGCCATGCCGATCCTGGTTCTACGCACGATTGTCTCGAGCACAACGAAAACCAGAACCGTGGTGAGAATCACCAGCACTTTGATGTTGGTGAAAGTCACCCCTCCGATGTTATAAACCGTACTTGAAAAAAGTTGGGGAAAGCTGCGCCGGCTTGCCCCGAGAATGGCCAGATTTCCGTTCTCGAGGATCAGTCCGCACATCAGGGCCGTAATTACGACATAGAGGCGCGATGCGCCCTTACGCCGCAGGGGACGGTAGGCAACCCGCTCGATGGCTACGCCAACTCCCGATGTAACTATCATGGTGATCATCACGGTCAGGCCGAAAATCAGGGCCGGCGGCAATCCGGGCGAAAACCAGGAATAGTGGCCGAGCAAAAGAGAGGCTATAAAAAA
>Ga0187862_10004617_pt1 | contig 12968 bp, 9 predicted proteins | sample June2016WEW_10_1_FD_133003 | JGI IMG/M metagenome (GOLD analysis project Ga0187862, IMG submission 133003) | Peatland microbial communities from SPRUCE experiment site at the Marcell Experimental Forest, Minnesota, USA - June2016WEW_10_150 | ecosystem: Environmental > Terrestrial > Soil >...
CAAACCCGCATCGATTCTTCCCGCTTCCGCAAGCGCCGCCGGCAACAGCAGTCGATCCCCTGCCGAGCGGGCATTCGCGACGCAGCGCAGAATGGCGCGTTGGGCTCCGGCGAGGTCTCCGTCTTCCTCCAAAACTTGCGCCAGCGTGAGCGAACTCTGCCCTGCGATCCGCTGCGCCCCGAGTTCGTTGCCGAGCCGGACCGCCTCCTGGAACTCCGCGATCGCACGCGAACGAGTCCCGTGTTTCCATTCGAGCATTCCGTAGCGCTGATGCAGTTCGGCCTCGTAGCCAGTCGCGGATTGCGCTCGCGCTTCGGCTAGCGCGGCATCGAGCAGTTTCCGCGCCTCTGTGGTCCTGCCCAGCGCGATCAGGGCTTCGATCTGACCAGAGTAGATGAGTAGCGGAGGTCGAATATCGGCGTTTTTCTTCGCGATGATCAGCGCGTCACCGAAGTACTTGAGCGCCTTTTCGTACTCCTCCCACTCAAGCATCCCGTGCCCGACGAGCGCCTCGTAACGGACGAGCGAACCAACGTCATCAACTTCCCGCGCATTCTTGATCGCACGGAACATCCCCAGCGTGGCGGCTTTCAGGTCGCCCGAGAGGAAGGCGACGATCGCCAGTTCGCCGTCGGCACGATTCATCCACACCTTTTCGCCGAGCTTCTCAGCGACCGACTTCGCTTCCGACCAGTCGCGGCGCGCGAGATCCGTGTCCAACTCGAGATCGAAGTCGCCCTTTACGACAAGGCAGCGCAGACGCAAGATCTGGTCACTCTCGATCAGCGGATCGTCGAGCAATATGCCGAGGTACTGGGAAGTTTCGAGGTAGGGGGCAGCGTCTGCGTCAGCGCGCAAAAGGCTGATCCGCGCGAACAGCGCATTCCGCTTGTCACCAGCCGTCTCGAACTGGCGTTCCGCCTCGGCGTAGAACGGTCGCGCGGCCGTCCAGTTCCGCAACCAGGCCAGCCCTTCCGCCGAGTGAAGCGCGGCTGTGCCGTCCGGTGCCTCGGCGTTACCGAGGCAGCCAACGACTCCAAAAACGACGACCAAACAACCTGCAAATTGGCGCATAGGCTTGATGGCCGACGAAACGGAGTCGGTAATCCAAGCAGAATCACTATTCTACACGAAGATAGCAGTACGCATAGTACGTTAAGGTTGCCCCAAGAGGCCATTCCCGCGCCCTTCCTTATGGAATGCCTCTCCGACAACAACCAGACCATTCGTCCTCGCTCGAAAACACGACTGCTGCCGTTCGCGCGCAGATCGCGGCAATGGGAGCCGAGGTCTTCGAACTTGGGCTTTTCAAACCGGAGTCAGCCGAGCCGGGCTCGGGGCCGCCCATGCTGCCCCGGACATGGGACGTCGGCGGGTTGATGCGCTCGATTCCGTGGTTGCGATTGCAGAACTCGCAGGGGAGGAACATCTATATCCGTCCGCAGGGCGAGCACAACCTGAGCCTGGCTGACGACCTGACGCGCGAGGCGGTCGAGCAAATGAAGCGAACCGGCTTTCAGCCAGCCGCCGTCATCGAGACGTCGCCGGGCAATTACCAAACGTGGCTGAAGCATCCGGTGCGATTGCCAAAGGACCTGGGTACCGCCGCGGCGCGAGCGCTCGCGCGCGAGTTCGGTGGCGATCTCGGCGCCGCCGACTGGCGCCACTTTGGACGCCTAGCGGGTTTCACTAACCGAAAGCCGAGCCGTTGCGGAGCGGACGGGCTGTATCCATTTGTCCGCGTCATCGAGGCGACCGGCAGCACCTATCCGGCAGCGGAGCGATTCCTCGCCACCGTCAAACGGCAGCTCGACGAAGCGAATCGGTTACGCGCCGAGCGCGTAGCGGCGCCGTTTCGCGCGCCCAGGCAGAATTCAGCACTGAAGACCATCGACGATTTTCGCAACAACCCCGTCTACTGCGGCGATGGCACGCGAGTCGACTTGGCGTATGCGATCTATGCACTTGGCCACGGCGTCTCAGACGCAGAGATCAGGAATGCGCTCGGCAGCCGGGATCTATCCCACAAGGGAAACGAGCGCCGTCAGCAGGAGTACATCGAGAGAACCACGCGGAAGGCCACGCTGCTGCTTGAAAAGCGGTGTGGTCGCGGACCGGGCCGCTAGCGCGTTACGCAGTAGAAGAGGAAGCCACCAGCCGCCACCAGAAACAGGCAGAACCGGCAGAAGTTCTTCGGCCCCAGCATCGCCGCGACCAGGAGCGTCGTTCGCATCAGCGGTCCTCCTCCTCGACCAGTGTACCTGAAGCGGAAGTGCGTTATCGCCGGCTGACAGTTGGTTGATCCACGGTCGGCTTCGGGGCAAATCAGTTGAACAGAATCAGCGACCCTCGCTCGTTGAGCAGTGGTTATATCGCCCCACGTCCCTCGCGATCAAGCGACACGGCCTTCCTAGTTTCACGCGCAGCTACATTCCTAAAACTGAGCCGAGCTTTCTCTTGAAAAACCGGCCGCACCCGCGCGACGACGCCGGATTTCAGGCGAGCTTGAAGCGGAAATCATGTTCGATGGACGTTCTGTCGGATGGCTTTAGGAAGATACGGCGTTGCCCGTTCTTGATCATCGTTTGACGCGATTCCACCAGCTTGCATCTCCGGCCGGTTGAGTTGAGTGATTCAAGCAATCCGGTCCGAAGCTCCTCCTCATTCAATCGCGTTCCTCCAATCCGGATCACGATCTGTGCCGACTCCTGAAGAAGAGAGCTAATCCCTTTCCACGCCTCACGAAGAAACTGCCAATATGACTCGACACGCCGATGTCGGTCATCTTTGCCCACTCCGGCAACAGGTTTGGCGGCACCACCAAGGAACCATAGCCTCAGCCATTGATCTTCATGGTAATCGGTGATGTCAAGGTACGGTGGCGAAGTGATGACGAGCTTCACCTTGTCTCGAAAGGAACGCAGAAGCGTTGCGGCACGTCGGACATCGCCTTCCACCACTCGGCCCTTCAACGGAGGCAGGGGAGATATATAGCGATATTCGGCGCACGCCCGCAAGATCGGGAAAACATCGCGCTCGGGAGGAAGACATCCTTTCTGCCTCCACCATCGAACGGAATATGCGGGCTTCGTGCTTATAGTGCGCGGCATGCGGTTGCTGAAGCACAGCTCGGTTCGATGGCTCTCACCGTGGAGACAGCCCAGCGCAAGGGCGGCAATAAAACAGTCAGTACGGTGGCTTCGCCAATCGAGTTTCTTCTTGAGAAAGAGCAGTTGGCGCAGCGTGGCCTCGTGAAAACAGAGAGTAAAGAACTCGTCGTTCCCTTCCCGCGCTTTCGAGGTGAAACGCCGGCAGGCTTGTTCAAGGACGGTAAGACGTTTCAGCACTTCCCGAAGGGCAGGAGGATCTGCCTTCGCCTTGGACAGGCAAACGGCAACCGGATTGGTATCGCAGCCCACCGCGCCGCGGCCGTTGAGCAGGCTTTCAAGTACTGTGGTGCCGCGGCCAGAAAACGGGTCCAGGATTACGTCCCCCTGTTTCGACCACGCTAGGACGTTGCGGCGAACGAATGACTCGGGGAACATCGCGAAGTACGGGCAGATTGAATGAAATCGATGACGCTCGTTCATGCGGCTCGCAGCCTTTCCGTGTACCGCTCAACCCATTCTACAATCTTGACGACATCGGGTACACGCTCAATTTGCTGCTCGCCGGCAGCGGCGAGTTGAAGCCCCTCTGAAAGGTGCTTGGCAATCCGGTCCCTGTAAAACAGCGTTCCATACCGGTAGCCAACACTTTGCATATAGTCCTTTAGCACCTCTTCATACGGGGTGCCGTCTTCCGGATCCTCCGGCTCAAGCCCAAACGGTATGAACATCGCGTCGTGAGCCTGCGATGCCGGCTCCTCCGCGAACCAATATTGATGGAAGTGCTTCCGGTCCGTAACTACGCTCTTCTCCACCCAGTCTTTTCCCGAAGCGACCTGAGCGATCACATACAATGTACACGGCAGGCTGTCGATAGATCGCTTCCATGCGATGATATCGATGCCGTTGTCCTTGATTTGCTTCGCCGCCGCCGCTCGTGGATTCTTGCGAGGCGTTCCATCACCGAATAGCTGGTACACCCGATGCAGGGCTCTTAGAAAGGTAGCGCCGTCGGGACGCGGAAACCCGAAGGATATAGATGGCCCCTGGACATATCCGCCCGCCGCAATCGTCGCGCATGCTTGAAATAGGTCGCGGGTTCTGTTCGTTACCCTTGGCGCGAGGTCTTTCGGCACTATGGTGCGATCAGACGCGTGCGAGAGAAACAAGCAAAAGAGATAAACCGATCCGGCCTTCGATACTGGCGTGACGAATTGCATCGCACGGCCGTTGTCGTTGATCCGGAATGGGTAGTCGTCCCCAATATTCTTAAGCCTGCGGGCAATTTCAGCCTGTGCGGACAAGACGAGGTTGTCTTCCTTAATGTCCTCGTCCGCCATGTCCTGCGCCTGCTCTTCGTCAGCCAACACCCTCGCTGATACGAGCGTCCCAAAGCCGACCCACCCATCGGGAGAGCAAATTGCCTTCAACTCAAGCCAATCCGCAACCTTCGTCCTATGAACAGTCTCATCGGGGACTGCAAACAAAGCGCTATTTCCTGCCTTTCGACGAGGCGGCTCTTCTCGCCATCGACGACATACTCAAATAAAGCTGATCGCTCGTGGCCCGAAGGTCGCGCCCTATTTCGAGGAGTGTAGAGTCCGATGGGTCATAGCCCGTGATCTGCGACATGGCTATTTCCGCTTCCTGCTTGGCGTTGATCAACGCCCCTTCAAACCGAGCGCCTTTACGTTCGATCTGGGCGTACGCTTCCCGCAGGTCATTGCGGAGCATCATGATCGTGCGAGCGCGAGCATTGGCTAGGACAGCGGCCAAGTCCTTAATGTCAGGGTTCTGGGAGTTGATTACTGGCTTGATATTGTCCGATTTCGACCCGTAGAGCCACACTAAAACCTGTTTCAGGTTGTCCAGGTGATCCTCAGGGACCGGGTTAGGTTCCGGATCATCGCCGCGCCATTCCTCAGGCAGCCCGAGAAACTCCCGATAGCCAGGTCTCGTCAAAGCCGTGTAGAGGTGAGAGAACGCGAATCGCTTGCCAGGATAACGGTCCTTGGCGTCGTATACTTTGGCTTCTTCCGCCTGATCCAAGATGAACATCCCGTTGACGAGGCGGACCACTGTATCATGCCGATCGCCGAGGCGTCGGGCAATCTTCTCTATGGTGATGCCTTTCTGCCTTTCCCTCCGATACCAATCAGCGGCGAAGCGGGCTTTCGCGATCGCATCCCATTTGTGCGGGCCGTTGATATGCTTAAACCCGATGAAATCTCGGGCCTGATCCGGGTCAGCCACGGCATAGACCGTGACTTCCTTGAGTGTCTTCAGGTTTTGTTTGCTGATCTCGGGGACTGCGATGCCCGTGCCCTTGGCGAGAGCAGGCTGCTGAAGTATGCGAATCGCAGCGAGGCGACGATTACCCTCCAGCACGCGCCACCGTTCACCAATCCGCTGGGCGACTATGGGTTCAATGTCAATGTAGCCATTCGCTGCGATGGATTCCACGACTTCCGACAAATCGGCCATTTCGGCGAGTGAAAGGATGACCTGCGAGTCGGTTGGGTTCTTGATGCCGTCTTCCGCTAGGCGAGGATTGTTGGGATCGAAGTCAAGTAGATCGGTCGGCACCTTGCCGGTAGTTTTAGGAGCGATCTTTGGGAAGGGCATAGCGCTTTTCTTTGGACGGAGCGCAACACGCGCGAATCGGTCCGCTGATAACTGTACCACGCTGCCACATGGTCATTCCACGGCGTCCTGTGGGGGCCGACCCAACAAACAGTCAGAAAGCGGCGTCCGCGCGAAGAATCTGACGCAAGGGTAAGCCCTCAGCCATCCCCTATTGCGACCGCAGGTGCTCTCGGCATCATTGAGGCTGCGCCGAGTCCGGTCCGGCAGCACCCAGATCGAATCGAGAATCGTGCTGTAGTCTTCTAGGTAGGTCGGCAGGTTCTTTTCCGAATCTGGATCGGCAAAGACGGAGAAATGGTAGACCAGAACAAGCCCGTCCGCCTGGCCGCGCCAATAACGAGGGGCTGGCTGACAGGTCCATAAGCCATTTTGCCCTTGCTTCGTCAGCCGCCTCGACGAGAACCGCTCGGACGGGTGGATAGACCCGTTCGCCTCATACGGTGCTGCTTTCGGATACAATCGCGGTGAGGGAGGTCGATGACGAAGCTTGCGCAGATGAAGCTAAAGTCGCCCAGCGTCTCCAGGGTTCCTATACTGGGAACCCGCTTCGATGAAAGCGAAAGGCGGGGGCACGTAGCCTCCACAACGTGACCATCGGTGATGTTTCGCGGCTAATTTAGGTGGCTGACTTTGGAAGGAAACATGGCCCTAAAGTCGCTACGCCTGAAAACGGAATATCGGACGGGAGTCGACGATCTGATACTCGACTTCTACGCGCCCTGCACGTCTGCGTCAATGCATTACGACCGGGCCGTTGGCTACTTTCGCTCCAGCATCCTGCTCCTCGCCGGAGGCGCGCTCGTGGATCTCGCGCTCAGGCGGGGCCAGATTCGCCTAGTCTGTTCGCCTGATCTATCTGCTGAAGACATCGATGCGATTCGCCAAGGCTATGAGCAGCGGGAACAGATCCTCTCCTCGTCGCTGATCTGCGAAATCTCGACCCTGCTCGAAGATGCCGCGACAAAAGAGCAGGCTACGGTCTTGGCGACGCTCATCGCGACCGGCAGCATGGATGTCAAGGTTGCAGTCCGACCGAGCGGGTACGGCCTGTTCCACGAAAAGCTGGGTATCTTTGAGGACTCAGTTGCCGACCGCGTTTCGTTCCGCGGCTCGTCAAATGAAACTTGGAGCGGCTGGCATTGGACAGGTAACCACGAGGCCTTCGAAGTGTTTCGTTCCTGGGCCAGTGACGATGAGGCCTCACGCGTCAAGCGACATTCCTGCTATTTTGATGATCTTTGGTCAGGGCGGGTCAAAGACGTAGACTGCTTACCCCTACCGCGCTTGGCAAAGGAATACCTGGAGGGAGCTGCCCATCGATCACTAGACGCCCTGCTGTCCACGGGTCCAAGTCACACAATTGCGCCGCGACGTCCGATGAAGCATCAACTAGACGCTCTTGACGACTGGAATTCTAAGAGTCAAAGAGGTATCCTCAAACATGCGACTGGAAGCGGAAAAACATATACTGCGATCTGTGCCCTTCGAAATCATCTGAATGAAAACCGCCCCGCTCTTGTTGTAGTTCCTAGCCAGTTACTGGTGTCGCAATGGACCGGTGAGGTCCGTCGGGAACTACCCGATGTCGCAATTCTGACGGTTGGCGCTGGCAGCCTAGGCTGGCGAGCTCCTGGGAGAGTGGAGAGCTTTACTACTGCTGAGCACGAACTCGGCAAGCGACTAATTATCGCTACGCTCCAGACGGCGTGTAAGGACGAGTTCCTGAGCCGAGTCAAACAGGGATCCCACTTAATGGTGGTCTGTGATGAGGTTCATCACGCTGGGAGCAGTATCTTCTCAAATGTGTTCAGTATTGACTCCGGCGCGCGGCTCGGGCTGAGCGCGACTCCAGAACGGTATGGAGATCCGGATGGGACCGCTAAAATTCTCTCCTATTTTCAGGGCATCCTCAAGCCCGAGTTCACACTGGAAGACGCGATCAAGGCGGGCAGGCTTGTGCCCTATGAGTACTACCCGCATAGCGTCGCGTTGAGGCCGGAAGAGGAAGATCAATGGGGTGCACTATCGGAGCGCATCGTCCGCGAGGTGGCGATGTTGGGCAGCACGCTCGACGAAAGGATTGCCCTTCCGGACAGCGTCAAGTATCTGCTGATCAAGCGCGCTAGGATTGCCAAGAAGGCGGCCAACAAGACAAGCCTCGTTTGTGACATTGTCGCTCGGAATTACGAACAGGGCCAACGCTGGCTAATCTACTGCGAGGATACGGAGCAGTTGGACTTGGTTGCTACGGCGCTCCGAAACCAAGGTTTCGATCCTATGGAGTTCCATAGCACGATGGATGGCGCCCCGTCTGATACGCTACTCTGGTTCAAACGATTCGGCGGCCTGTTGGTGTCGATTCGGTGCCTCGACGAAGGCGTTGACATCCCTGAGACGTCCCACGCTATTATCCTCGCCTCCTCGAAGAATCCAAGGGAGTTCATTCAAAGGCGCGGTAGGGTCCTGAGGACTGCCCCAGGGAAGTATCTGGCGGTAGTCCACGACGCACTCGTCGTTCCGTCAACGCTTCTGCCCGAAGGGGACATCCTCAACCTCGTTAAGGCTGAGCTCGCTCGGGCCGTGGAATTCTCGAAATCCTCAATAAATCGTTCGGCGCAGTCCGAACTCTTGACTCTCGCCGTGGGTCTGGGCGTTGCCCCGGAGTCCTTTATTAGCATAGGTCTCGAAGATGATGAACACCAATGATACCGCTTCCCAATTCGATGCCCTGCAGGTGCTGAAGGGCGTGTATGACAAGGTCAAGCCAAACGTCCCATGGCACCTTGTGGAGAGATGTTACGAAATCGAACGGGACCTTCAATACGAACATGATCGGGACGTAGCGGTCGATCGGCTGCGGAAGGTCGTCTCGGTGCACGCAGAACTCGACTTCGACAAGGAACGTACAAGATGACGAGGCGTCCATGAAACTCCTGCGACTTCAGCTGTACAATTTCGGCCCATTCAAAGGCGAGCAGGCTGTCGAGTTCCCAACGGACCCGCAACGTCGTGTCATGGTTGTCTTCGGTGACAATATGCGAGGGAAGACTAGCCTGCTGAATTCCCTCCGTTGGGTAATGTATGGCAAGGCTCTGGACCGACTGAGTCGCGAGATGGACACCACAAGGCTGGTGAATTTCGAGGCTCAGAGCGAGGGCGAGTGGCGCATGTGGGTCAAGCTGCGGTTCGAGGCAGGGGGCGACCAGTACGAACTCGCTAGGATCGCCGCGCCCCTGGACCTAGTATCGGTCCCTCGGTCCAAACGCGATTTCAAATTCGACCTGCTACTGAGGCGAAACAATGAACTGGTGCCTGGCGACAAGATTGAGGCCAACATCAACCAGTTTATCCCTGAAGACATCGCCCGATTCTATCTATTTGATGCCGAGCTACTTCAAGAGTACGAAACACTTCTCGTAGAGGACCATGCTCAAGGGCAGAAGATCAAAGAGGCCATCGAGACAGTGTTGGGAATACCCGCTTTGATCCGCGGACGCGACGAACTTCGGGACTTGCTAAAGAAAGCACAGGTCATCCAAGCCAAAGAGTCGAAGCACGTCCAAGCCTTGGAAAGCCAGTCGAACCAAAGCCTCAAACTTCAGGAAGAAATAGAAGCGCATGAACGTGACCTCGATTCCCTCAAGAAGCAAGGTGATGATATTAGCGAGCGGCTAGGTGCCATTGACGCAGAGCTCGCCCGTTCGAAACCAGTCCAGGAGTTGCACAAGCGCATCGAAGGCTGCAAGGAGCAACAGAGAAAAACGGGGGAACAAGAGCGCGACCTCCGCAAGGAGCGGCTCGACGTAGTCCGCCAGGCATGGAAGGATTTGTTGCAGCCCAGATTGCAGGTTAGGCGCCGAGAGATCGCTGCGAAACTGACGGCATTCGAACAGAAGATCAAGGACCGTGGCGGCATCGAGGAGCGCATCCGGAGCCTAGAGAGGCTTCTTCAGAAATCAGAGTGCCCTACATGTGGCGCGCCAATTGACGACGGGAGAAGGGACTCCTTCGGCGCGACCCTAGGTGCACTAAATACAGGGCTAGCGGAGTGCGAGATGAGTTTGTCAGCGGTGGGCGCACTAACCCAGGAACTCGGAGCACTGAATCGATTGGCAAGCTCAGGTGCGGCTGCTGCTCTAAGACGAATCGACAAGGTGCTGAGCCAACAGTCCGTCCTGCTCACCCAGGTGGAGAGCGAGATGGAGAACTTGGCGGAACAGTTGCGGGGACACGACATCGCTCGGATCGCGCAAATCGCCAAAGAGAAGGACGGGTATCTAAAAGTCCGCGGGCGGGTGGAAGCCAACATTGATTTACTTACGGCAACTATGGACGAGAAGCGGGGCAAGGTCCGCCAACTGTCCGCACTTATGACCAAGAATCCGGAGGGCCGTAAACAGCGCAGCAGCCGGGAAGTTGAGCTGTACTCGGGGCTTGAGAGAGTGTTCGGGGACAGCATTGCCGTCTTTCGAGAGCAAGTCCGCGACAGAGTTGCGGAGGCTGCGACAGTTGCGTTTAAGCAGCTCACTACTGAGTCCACGTATACTGGCCTCAGGATCAATGCGAGCTATGGCCTCGCCATTCTCGACAGACAGGGCCATGAGGTAGGTGTTCGCAGCGCTGGCGCAGAACAAATAGTTGCTCTTTCTCTGTTGAGCGCCTTGAACAAAACCGCAAACCGACCTGGACCGGTGGTAATCGATACTCCGTTTGGCCGACTCGACCCGAGGCACCGCGTGAACATTATGCGCTTTGTCCCCGAGATGGCAGAGCAGTTGGTATTTTTGGTGCACGAGGGTGAGATCGACAGGTCGACTGGCCTCGATCCCATAAAGGAGCACATCGGGGCGATGTACGAGATTCAGCGAGTGACTTCGTCGCACTCGACGTTAAGCCGGCTCTAAGGAGGCGTCATGATGGATGAACCTATTCAGGTTGGCCTATCAAAGGAGGGCCACGATAAGTTACTTCGGCTCAAAGAGGACGGTCACTTTGGGGATATGGCGGACGCTTACCGCTTTGCAATTGCGTTGGCGGTCGCACACGGCGCCTCTCCCGATGACAAGCCGCTGCGCAATGGACCGACCATCTTCAACATCGGCAGCCTCGACCCGGATCGAGCTCTATACACAGTTATCAAGGCACTTTTCAATCCGCAGTCTGAGCCAGTATATAAGGTCGCTGAGAAATTAGCCGAATGGGGGGTTCATGAGCTGTATAGGCTCAGCGAAGGGGGCTCCATCCCGATCGTCGACCTCATCGAAGAGGCGAATCGGCTGACGGTGACAACGGAGCCCGAGTAACCGTGATGAGCAAAGAGATAAGGCTGTTTCTCTGCATCCTAAGCCCTGTGTCTGGAGAAAGGGTGTCTGTGCTTCGGAGCTTGGAGGATGCGCAAGCCGAGTGGCTAGAAGAGAGAGCGACTTGCCCTGAGACGTCCGCGCTCCTGCACGCAGGAGCTAACCGACCGTCGTTTGAAGCCTTCAGATCCTCCCTCGAGTCGCACAAAGGTCATTTGCTAATGTCTGAATCGGCTCGGTGGCTACTACCCGAGGGGCATGCGGAATGTCGCATTGCTCAGGTCAGCTTGAACTCCATACCGAAACAAAGGAGCCAGCCTCTTTATGTGGCTACTGCGGGATGGGGTTACGAGATCTCTTTGGCACCCACGGATGATGTTATTGTTGCTGCCCGAGCGGAGCGGGTTCCTCCGGAGGAGTATGAGCGCGTCCTGAAGACCATTGACCCAGACGATCCGTTTGAGGTCGCCAGGATCTGCCCGTCCGGCCTGCGTGGCGTTCCGCTCTGTGAGCTCCCGCTGACGGTGCGATGTCAGAACGTCCTCGACAACATGAAGATTTCAACGATTGCCGATCTGCAGAACTTCTACCTAAAAGACACTTCCCGCTGGACGAATTTCGGTAAGAAGAGCGCAGTCGACCTAGCGCGGGCGCTGCAGCGGTTTATTGGCTCACGGGTCAGGTCGGGCAACATTCCGGTGAGCGTCGCCGACAGTTGCGAGGCGGTAGTTCCAGTGGAGGAGGGGTCAGGCCTGACAACCGCCTCAATCGGGGGTCAGACGTTACTGCAGGACCTGGACGAATTCCGATCAACCCTGAACCAGCCACAGCAGAAGGTCCTGGAAGAGCGTGTGCTAAAACAGAATAGCCTCGAACTGGTTGGCAAACTTCTTGGGGTCACACGTGAACGTACGCGCCAAATTGAGAGTCGGCTTTTTGACAGGATGGCAAAGCTGCCGTGGACACTGTCACTAAGGGACCGACTGTCCAAGCTGCTGATGGGGCGGACAGATCCGCTGTTCTTAGACCTAGCCGAAGTTGAAGATTCGTGGTTCAGCGGTTGGTCAATGCGGTCCCGCGAGCTCGCGGCCCTCATAAAAACATTCCCATCCGATCTTACCGTTCTTCGGATCGAGAACCGGCTTATTGTATCCAGAATAACCAGTGAGCGGTTTCGCCGCGTTCTGAAAAGGACCTTGGATTCCTTGAGCCAACAGATTCACGAGGGTTGGACTAGAAGTGATGTTGATCTATTCGTCGAAGGGGCAGTTCGCTCCGAGAAGGCACCAGAACTAGCGCAGGTGGCCCTAGACCTATTACTTCCGGAGATTCACTTTTCCCGCACTGGTGTGGGAGGCCAAGAACTTCTTTGCGGTGTCGGCGGCCGCATGAAAGAGCTCATAACGGCAGTGCTTCGCAGCACTGATACACCGCTCCACTACAGTGAGATTGCTGCTGCCGCTTCTGAACGGGCGGGCAGACCCTTCTCGGTTCGTTATATACATTCAATATTGCAGCGCATGCCAGCGTTGTTTTTCGGGAGGGGACGATACGGCCTCGATACACATTACCCTCTGTCTGAGGATCTGGAAGTTGAGCTGGCTGGCGTGCTTGAGGACATCATGTCGGTTGACCGCCAGCGTCAATGGCACACGGCCGAGTTGTTCGATTCTGTTGAGGGAAAAGGTGAGGACTTGCCTGAAGTCTTTGATAAATACATCCTCAATATTCTTCTCTCTCGGTCGCCACAGTTTCAGGGTATGGGCAGAATGGTCTGGTCGCTTAAGGCTGGTGGTGGAGGGGACACGAGAGGTCGCATAGATCTCACTGACGCGTGCGTTCAGGTCCTGGTTCAGTCGGGTAAGCCACTGTCTAGTAGTGAAGTAAAGGAGCGCATCGGTCGGCTACGGGGTAC
>Ga0187862_10004620_pt1 | contig 12966 bp, 7 predicted proteins | sample June2016WEW_10_1_FD_133003 | JGI IMG/M metagenome (GOLD analysis project Ga0187862, IMG submission 133003) | Peatland microbial communities from SPRUCE experiment site at the Marcell Experimental Forest, Minnesota, USA - June2016WEW_10_150 | ecosystem: Environmental > Terrestrial > Soil >...
AAAGCTAGAAACAAGCAAGGAACATCCTAGGAACATGCTTGCAACATGCTTGCAACATGCTTGCTACTATGGCGCTGCCATGGGCTTGCGGCTACTTCTCCGGCGGGGGGACATCGGCGCAGGTCCGTTTCAGCGCGTCTGTGCGGCCGTTGACGAGCTGGCGTGTCCAGATGAAGACCCGCGAATGGGGCGGGGGCTGGCCGAACTTCTTGACGTAAAGGTCCGTGATGTCGATCCAGCCCTGCACTGCCTGGGGCAGCGGGCCCAGGAGGACGCCGTTTCTCCGGGGCACCGAAATGCCCCGGCTGCACCATCGCACCCCGAAGACGAAGGTGAACTGGGCGGGCACCTTGGGCACCCTCAGTCTCAGAGTAATCTCCCCGCGCTGGTTGCGGATTTCGAGCGCCTCGACCGGATTGGGTCGGAGCCTCTCGCGCTTGGGCGGGTCGAGCAGCCGCGGTTGTCCGTAGGCGGCGAGGGTGCCGTTGATTTGGCAGAAGAAGCGGTAGGGGAGCATCCCTTCCTTCCCGGCCGCCGCGGCCCAGGCGGCGAATTGCTCGTTTGAGAGCGTGCGCCACAGGCTCGCGACACGGCCGAGATTTGCGCGGGCGCGCAACCGGTCGTCGGTGGCGCGCGGCGTACGACGGGGCCGGCTGCGCACGACCTGGCCCTGCTTAGTCTTGACGTACACTTCGTTGCCGATGGCACCGGAGAACTTGCCTCTGCGTACTTTCATAGTTGTTTGTCGGGTCGCCGGCTGGCCGGTGAGTCTAGAGCTTTTCGGGACTGGCGAGCAGTTGAGCGACGCGGGCGAGCAAACGGCCAGCCGCGCCGCCATCGAGGACGCGATGATCGAAACTGAGTGTCACGTTGGCTTCCATAGCGGGGACGAATTGGGCCTGAGCGGGGTCCCAATTCGGCACGCGGCGGGCCGCGCCCATGCCCAGCACCAGGGTCTGCTCGGGCAGTGGGATCGGTGTGGCCCAGGTGAGGCCGAAGGTGCCGAAGTTGGTCACGGTGGCGATGGAACCGCCGGTGGCGTCGGCTGGCAGCTTGCGCTGGCGCGCCAGTTCAACCAGCTCGTCGTAGCGCTGGACCAGGTCTTTGAGAGGCCGCTTCTCGGCGTTGCGAATCACGGGCACCAGCACGCCGTCTTCCGCCTCAACGGCGAATCCCACATCAATGGAGGACGGGTGTACAATCTTGTTCCCGATGAGCCGCCCGGCTGGGGCGCTGTTCTCGGCCAAAGCCAGGGCCAACGCGCGCAAGGCATAAAGCGCGGGGCCGGGTTTGGGATTGCAGGTCTTGCGGTGGTTGAGGAGCGCGTCGAAACAAACGGGCAGGGCGACCGTGGCGAGCGGCCGGGTCCAACTGCGCCGCATGGCATCGGCGACGGCGACGCGCATGCTTGAGGCCTGGGTGAGCTTATGTTTCTCAAGGTTGGCGATGAACTTCTCGAAGTCCTGGATGGTCACGCGCCCGGCGGCGCCGCTGCCGGGAAGCCCCGCGAGGTCGGCGGCGTGGAGGCCCAGTTCCATCATGCGGGCTTTCATGCGCGGGGACATGTAGCTGGCGCCGGTGGCATTCGCCGGAACCGGCAGGCCGCGCACGGTAGGCTGGACGCCTTTCTGCACGCCTTCGGTTTGGGTTCTGCCTGCCGGCTGGCTGTCTTCGCTGTCTGGCCCGTCTTTTGGCGCCGTCGGCGCGTCCAAACCCAAGCGCGCCGCGTCCTCCTGGCTGGCTTGCAAGTGCCCCAGCACAGCGCCGACGGGATAGCTCTCACCGGGCTTGGCCACGAATTGTTCCACCCGACCCGGGCAGGGCGAAGCCACATTCATCGTCGCCTTGCTGGTCTCAACCTCAATGATGTCCTCGTCCGTCTGCACCTGCGCACCAACCGGAACCAGCAAGTTAATGACGGTTGCCTCGGCGATCGACTCGCCGAGTTGCGGCATGATGATGGGGATGGAGGGCATGGCGTCAGGAGGGGGTGAAACGTGAAACGTGAAACGTGATGCGTGATGCGTGATGCGTGGGGCGGGATGGGGGGCGGTGTGCGTGCCGCGCGGCATTCCAACGCTCCGACACTCCAATTCTTCCATAGTCCGTCTTCATAACCGTAACAGGCGGCGGGCGGCGGCGGCAATGCTGCCCGCAGTTGGGCGATGCGCCGCCCAGAGACTGGGATGATACGGGACCGGGGTGTCCTTCGCGTTGAGGCGTTGCGGCGGGGCGTCGAGCAGGCCAAAGCCCTCGCTGGCGACGCGGGCGATGACTTCCGCCGTCACGCCGCCCCAGGGGAACGCTTCACCCACGCAAAGCAGCCGGCCAGTGCGGGCCACGGAAGCCATCACGGTATCCGTGTCCAGGGGCTTCACCGAGCGCAGGTCAACGACTTCAATCTCAGTCCCCTCGGTGGCCAGTTCCTCCGCCACGGCCAGGGCCTCGTGCACCATGGCACTGTAGGCGACCAGGGTCATGTCGCGCCCCGTGCGGGCGATCCGCGCCTTGCCGGTCGGCATGGCCTCAGTTGGCAGCCGTTCAGCCTTCAAGTGGTAATAGAGGTATTTGTGCTCGCAGAAGATAACCGGGTCATCAATGGCCACGGCTTCGAGCAACATGCTGTAGGCATCCTCCACCGTGGCGGGCGTCATGACGATCAGGCCCGGATAATGCGCGTAGATCGCCTCCATGCTTTGGCTATGGAAGGGACCGCTGCCCGAAGTGCCGCCGCTGGGAAGGCGCACCGTGATAGGGCAGGGGACCCTGGTTCGCCAATGCAGCGTGGCTGCCTGATTGACGATCTGGTTGAAGGCGGGCGTGGAGAAATCGGCGAACTGCATTTCGACTATCGGCCGCATCCCCTGGATGGCGGCGCCCACGGCAAGACCTAACATCGCATCCTCGCTAATCGGCGAGTCCAACACCCGCCCGGGAAATCGCTGCGCCAGGTTCTTGGTTGCCTTGAACGCACCGCCGAAAGCGCCTACATCCTGCCCGTAAATAAACACGCGCGGATCGTCCGCCAATGCGCGTGCCTGCGCCTCCCGAATCGCCTCCAGGTAAGTAATGCTCATCTGGACTCACTCCGGTCGTGCCCTTCGCTCAAATGCTTTGAGGCCAGGGCGCACCAGTCTTCTTTGTACGGGTCTGGCCCCGGTTCCCGTTGCACTTTGGCGACACTCTCCTCGACTTTCTGGACCACCTCGTTGCGCCAGGCGGCAAGGGCTTGGGCATCTGCCCAGTTGTTGTCCAACAGATAGGACTCGGCTACCTTCAGACAATCCCGCCCCGCGAGGGATTGTCTCAACGCCGGGTCAATGTAACTGGCGTCATCGTGTTCGCCGTGGCCACAAAGTCGCAGTAGCTCGGCGACGACCAGTTGCGGCCCGCGGCCCGCCCTCGCCTGGCTGACGGCGTCGCCTACGACTTTGAGGCAGGCCGACAGGTCCGTGCCATCAACAGCTAGCCCTTCAATCCCATAGCCGGCAGCTTTGTCCAGTAGCGAGCGACAGGCGAATTGCCGCTCGGTCGGAGTGGAGTAGGCATAGTGGTTGTTGGCAACGATCAATACGAGCGGCAGTTTTTCCACCGCCGCCTGATTCACGGCTTCATGAAAGGCACCGGTGGAAGTAGCGCCGTCGCCTATACAGGCGGCGCCGACCGTCCCGGTGATGCCCTTCAACCGGTGGGCTAGCAACGCGCCGTTCACGACCGAAATCATTGCGCCCAGGTGGCTGATCATCACGAGCAACCCATCCCTGGGCCGGCCCCGGTGGATGTTGCCGTCACGCGCGCGCATGGGTCCCAAGGCCGATCCGAGATAAGTCCGCACCCCATCCAGAATTGGCTCTCCAAAAGCCAGTCGCCCGGCTCCGTCCCGAATGAGCGGCGCGAAGACGTCACCCTTGTGCAAGGCCAGCCCCACGGAGACGCTTAGGGCTTCCTGGCCGCGCCCGAGAAAGACGCCGCCATGGATTTTGCCCATGCGATAGAGGCTCGCGAATTTGTCGTCCAGGATGCGTGCCAAGAGCATCACCCGGTACGCCTTCACGTACGTATCACGGACTGAGGAAACCTCTTCAACCGTGTTATGGTTGAACAAAGCGTGACCCATGGGCGGCAATCTACCCGCCCCGAAGGCATTCGCGCAATCGTTTCTTTGCATGTCTTGAAATCCGGCTGGTTTGTCCCGTTCCAGGGCACGACTTGCTTTGCCGGGAAGCCCCTGGCCGCCCCACGGGCGTTTTCGCTTGAAACCCGGCTCCTTTGCGCCCGGCCATGGGCGAGAAAATCAGATTGGTTTGGGGCGAGGATTGGTGTTGAATGTGCTTTTAACAGAACGACTTAATGCCGATAGAACAGAGCAAACGACAACCATTGTGAACGCCAGAGCATGAATCTGCCAGCGTCCCGTGTCTTGTTGGTCGAAGACGATCCCCGGATGCCGGAGGTCCTCGCCGGGCTTTTGCAGGATGACAACATAACTCTCTCCAGTGCCGGCGATGCGCTCGCCGGATTGAAACTGGCGAGGGAGAAGCATTTCGATTTGATCCTGCTTGACCTCGGACTGCCGGGCATCAACGGGTTCGAATTGCTGCGCCAGCTCAAGGAGTCTCCAGAGACTCAGACCATTCCCATCATCGTCCTGACCGCCTGGAACAGCACCTCGGACAAGCTGCGGGGGTTCGAACTGGGAGCGGTCGATTACCTGACGAAACCCTTTGAGTCGGCCGAACTGAGGGCGCGGCTTCGAGCGGTGCTGCGCACCAAGCATCTGCAGGACGAGCTGACCCAGACCAACCGCGAGCTGCTGGCCGCCCGCCTCGCTGCCGAAAGCGCCTCCCGCGCGAAGGCGGAATTCCTGGCCAACATGAGCCACGAAATCCGCACTCCCATGAACGGCATCATCGCCATGTCCGGGCTGCTCCTGGAAACGACCTTGAACCACGAGCAGCACGGTTATGTGGAGACGATCTACTCGAGCAGCGAATCCCTCCTTACCATCATCAACGACATACTCGACTTCTCCAAGATCGAATCCGGCAAGCTGGAACTGGAGAACCAGCCTTTTGATCTGCGCGCGTGCATCGAGGACGTCCTGGATCTGCTGGCGGCGAAGGCGGCGGAAAAGAACCTCGACATTGGCTACCAAACGGACGACCGCATTCCGGCGTTCATGGTCGGCGATGTTACCCGGCTGCGGCAAGTGCTCGTCAATCTGCTGAGCAACGGGATCAAGTTCACTGCAGCGGGCGAGGTGTTCGTGCAGGTGAAAGTTCTTTCCGCGCCGGAGCCAATCCCAGCCGAATTGGAGCCGTGGCAACTCCATTTCCTGGTCCGCGACACCGGCATTGGGATTCCGGTGGACCAGTTAGTCCGCCTCTTCAAATCCTTCAGCCAGGCGGATGCATCGACCACGCGCCAATACGGCGGCACGGGGCTCGGTCTGGCCATCAGCAAGCGGCTGGTCGAGTTGATGGGCGGCAGGATGTGGGTTGAGAGTGTTCCTCAAAAGGGGTCCACCTTCCAGTTCACACTCCCCTTGCAGGCCGCCCCGGACGCGCCGCCTCCCGCGCTCGACGGCCCGCAGCCGCAACTGGCTGATTTGCGCTTGCTGATTGTGGACGACAACCCGACTAATTGCCGCATCCTCGCTCTGCAAACCCGCAAATGGGGAATGATCCCGTGCGACACCCTGCACGCGGCCCAGGCCTTGGATTGGCTGCGAGCCGGCCAGAGCTTCGATTTGGCCATTCTGGACATGCAAATGCCCGGGATGGACGGCCTGATGTTGGCCCGCGAAATCCGCAAACTGCCGGGCCGCATGACGATGCCGCTCGTCCTGCTGGCCTCCATTGGCGTGCGTTCGGATCATCCCGATTTCACCAGCGCCTCAATTGCGGGATCCCTGACCAAGCCGATCAAACCGGCCCAGCTCCAGGAAACCCTGCTCCGGGTGATGTCCCGATCGATGCCCTCTGCCCGGAAGGCTGCCGTCCCCAGCGCCAAACTTGACCCGACGTTCGCCAATCGCTTTCCTCTACGAGTGCTGCTTTGTGACGACAACATCGTCAACCAGAAAGTCGCGCTTCGTCTGCTCCAACAGATGGGGTATCGCGCCGACCTCGCGGCCAACGGTTCGGAAGCGCTTGCCGCGCTGGACCGCCAGCCTTACGACCTGATCTTTATGGATGTGATGATGCCCGAAATGGGCGGGCTGGAAGCCACCCGCCTGATTCGCCAGCGGCAGCAGCAAGCCTCGCTCTTCCCAAATTACAAACCCGCGATTACAATCGTCGCCATGACCGCCAGCGCCATGCAGGGTGACCGCGAAAAATGCCTGGCTGCCGGCATGGATGATTACGTTGCCAAGCCAGTGCGGCTGGAGGAGGTGCGGGCAGTCATGGAACGGTGGGCCGCAGTGGCTGGCAAAACCGAACCGGGAAAAACACCGACCACTGGTGCGGAACCTCAGCCAGCAGCCAACGCGCAGGCCCAGTCCGTCTCTGCCGCGACATCGCCGGAGGATGACCCCGTTGACATGTCCCGATTGCTGGATTTCACAGATGGCGACCAGGACAATCTGCGGGAACTGGCGACTCTTTACTTGGACCAGACCGGAGCGCAAATCGAGCAACTCAAAACTGCCGTTCAGGCAGGCTCGCCCCCGGAAGTGCGACGGTTGGCCCATAGTTGTGCGGGCGCCAGCGCCACTTGCGGGATGCGACGGCTAGTGTCTTTGATGCGCGAACTCGAACGGCAGGGCTTCGAGGGTCAACTCACTAACGCCGTGCAGCTTTCCCACCAGGTCAGTGCGGAGTTCGAGCGGATTCGCCAATTCCTGGAGGCATACATGGCCGAGCATTCCAACCTTGCCGCCAAACCGTAGCCCTCAAGAAGATTCTTGCAGTAGAAAACGACCGGATCGGGGCAAACTTAGCCGCAAACGCTTACTCACGCGACAGGTGCTAAGGGACGCCCGCCACTCGCTTCGGGAATCTTCTTCCACGCGATCGTAATCGCCGTTAGCAAATCCGCTAAATGGAAAGGCTTCCGCAGCGTGAGGCCGTGCACTCGGCGGATAAACTCTTCCGTCCGCAGGTCGGTTAGGTGTTCGCTCATGTACACAAATCGCTTGCATAGGTGCGGCTTGGTGCGTTCCACCGCCAGGTAGAACTGATCTCCCGAAAGGCCGGGCATCACCATATCGCAGAGGATGATGTCAAAATCAGTCACTGCAATCCGCCGCAGCCCCTCGGCGCCATCGTGGACGTGGGTGACAGTGTACGAGTGGGACTCCAGGAATAATTGCAGGCTTTCGCCAAACGCGGCATCATCCTCTAAAAGCAGGATCGATTCAGGGTTGGGCTCAAAAGTTTGGGCGGTCCGCTCCAAGGCCTTCTTCTCAGCTGCAGGCGCTGGCTGGGGCAGTTCACCCAATGCATTCCGGACAGCCTTGAGCATTTCCCCCATCGTGGTCTTGCGCAGGTATTGATGGGCTCCGTCGCGCAGCATAGCCTGGACGGCTGCTTCGTCGTGCTCCATGCCGGTATAGAGAAGAACCGGCGCTTGGGGATGCTTTTCCTTGAGGAGCTTCATAACCACAAGCCCGCTTTCACGGCCCAGATTCAAATCCAGGATGATTAGATCCGGTGTGGCTCTTCCCGCCTGGCGCAGGGCTTCGGCTGAGTTTCGGGCCGTCCAGACCTCGTAGCCGGAGTCCGTCAAATACATCGTCGCCATGTAACGCCAGTCGTCTTCATCGTCCACGAACAGTATCTTCTTAGCCCCGGGCAATTCCTTGGGGGGCGGTTCCTCCCCGGCTTTTCCGTCTAAAGCCTTGCGAATTGTGGCTATGAGTTCCTCATGGTCAACCGACTTGCGGAAGCAGCCAACGACCTCGGGCGCCTTGCACTGGTCCTTATATTTGGCTGGATCTCCGCCAGTGACGATGATGATCGGAATCCCCTTCGCTTCATCCATCCGCCGCAGCCAAGCCATAATTCGAAAGCCATCCCAGTTAACGGTGCCGCCGTGGGCGACATCGGGCGGGAAGTTGATGTCAAGGAGTATGAGGTCGAGCTTCTCCCGTCGGACGGCGCTTAGTGCGGCCGCGCCGTCCACGGCGTTGAGCGCCTGATAGCCCTTCGCTTCCAACAAGGTGGACACCGCCTTCGAGAACACAAGGCTGTCATCAACGATTAGAATCTTTTTCTGGGTCATCATCACCGTCTGGTCTTTCGTTCAGAACCCATGTCCGGCAGCACGCTCCGCGAGACGCGGTGGGCGCCGGTTGGGCCTCTGTTAACCACAAGGTCGATTGTCCCGTAACATCTGACGAGATTGCAATCGTCTGTCTGGCCGGTTCTGAGCAGGATTAAGGCCATGCCGCCTTTCGCGGGCTTCTTGCTGGCGGTGTATGGACCTGTGCCCTTGGACTGTATGTTTTTCGTACAGTGGCAAGTGTGGGCTAGGCTCGGCTCATGGTAAAACGGCTGCGGCTACGACGCGACGAGGACTCGGCTGGCCAATGTCGAAAGCAATGTACGGCTTGGCGTCCGAGTGAAATCGGACATCGCGCTCGCTGCTTCGTCCTCGGCTTCCTGCTATGCAGCCGTTACGAGGCAACCATTGGAACCTGAGTCATCAGCAACGACTACCGGGTGCGAAGCAGCCGCGGGACAGACAACTTTGGCCAGAACCTGCAGCAATTCGTTCACACGAGGAGGCTTGTTCATCAAGGCATCCACATGGGACATGCCTTGGCTTTCTTGATCGAGCATCATTCCCCAACCTGTCAGCAGGATGACGGGTGTTTTCGGGGAGGAGGCTTTAACCTTCTCGGCCACTTGCTTCCCGTCCATGCCGGGCATTCCCAAATCCGTGATGACCACGTCGAACGGCTGGCCTTTGGCTCTCGCCCTTTCAAACATGGCCACTCCAGCTTCTCCCCCGTCAGCCGACGCGACCTGATGCTGATGAAACGACAAGACCTCCTCGATCATTTCACGCAGCAAGGGCTCGTCGTCGATGAACAGCACGCGCAAGCTGCGGTCCGGTTGTGCCGCCCCACCGACCTGTGCGGCCTTCGACTGGGCTGCCGGACTAAGCGGAAGAATCAGCCGCACAGTGGTCCCTTTGTTCACTTCGCTTTCAATCTCGATACGGCCCCGGTGCCGTTGCGCGGTCCCATAAACCATGGCCAGGCCAAGCCCGGAACCGCCTCGCAAGCGCTTGGTCGAGAAGAACGGTTCGAGACAATGTTGCCGAGTATTCTCATCCATGCCGATGCCGTTGTCGCTGACCTCAAGTATGACGTGGGTAGCTTTTCCGTTTTGGCCGAGAGTGTCGGACAGGCTCGCGGAGCGGGCGCATAGGGTTATTACCCCGCCCTTGGGCATCGCATCTACGGAATTGAGAATCATGTTCGTCAAAGCTTCGCGGATTTCAAACTCGTTGCAGTAGAGTGATGGCAGGAATTGGTCAAACCGCGACTCAAGCTGGATCGCCACCCCATGGCTCTCCGGGATGTCGTGCCAGCAGGGGCTGGTCAATTCTTTCACCTGTTCCATCAACTTGGCAGGTGAGACCGGATGCAGCGCTTGACTACTGTCTTGCCGGCGGTAAAACTCGCCCAGTCGCGCCACAATCTGGGCTATGTCCTCGGCCGAAACCCGGATATTCGTCAGATGCTTCTTGGCGTTATCACTCAGGTTGGGCTCTTTCTTGAGCAGGAGCTCCGAGAACGCGAGGACCGGCGAAAGCGCATTGTTCACGTCGTGCGCGATTCCGCTCGCCATTTGGCCAAGAGCCCGCAGTCGTTCCTGCTGCACCACCGACTCCTGAGTCTGGCGCAGTTCGTCGTAGGCCGCCTGCAGTTCCGTGCGGGAACGGGCCTGCTCAAAGAGACTGCGGCATTTGTCCTCGGCTGACAACACTTTGAGCTGCAACTCGCGCTTCTCCGAGTTGACGGATTCCACCTCTTGTAGGATCTGCTGGTTGATGAGGCGCGCCTCTTCCAGTACCAGAACGATCATGCTCACCCCGATGAATAGCTGCAATACGGCTGAAAAGAGGAAACCGGCCGTGATGAGGCTCGAATACTTTTGCGAAATGGGGTAACTAATCAAATACACGCCCCACAAGCAAAAGCCGAAGACGAGGAGGCTCACGGCTACGAAGCGCCGCTGCTTCCGTAGGCGATAAAACGAAAAACCGGCGAACATGCTAGCTAGACCAATGAGCATGAACACCGGCCACTGCACGTTGAACGGGTCATCCACGAAAAAGCGCGCAGCATAGCTCCAAGCAAGAAGGAAGGCGATGAAGCAGCCAAGTAGGCTCTGCGGAGCTTTCATTTGCAGGAAGGAGACACTTCCCCACAGCAAAAACGCGGCGGACAGGCCAATGCACCAAAGACGCAGCACTGGCAAGAACGAGCCGGAATCCGGGTTTGGAATGTTAATCCCCAAGGTCAACCAGAGAGCATAGAACAACCAGGCCGCTGTCCAAACCGTAAAATAGTAACGCTTTGTATAGCGGTTAAGGTAGTAGAACAGACCCACCAGCACCCAAACGCTCAGGAGGGAAACGAGCAGTGCTGCCCGCAAATACTCGCGTGGGAAGATGGTATCGAATTCGTGTACGAAGTGCATAAGACACTATGGTTCGCTAGGTTGCGTTTATCTAGGTTTGGCCGGTCGCCCGGACATCTGATCTCAAGCCCGGCGCCAGATTGAAGCTCTGGTGGCATGTCGTCTGACGAACCCGCCGAGCCGCTATTCCCCCGGCGTGGGGTTGTCTCCAGGCATATCGATTCAGTTGTGCTCTTTTCACTGGCAGAGTCTCAGCTCCAGGGCTCTCAGCGTTCCAGGAGCGATCTCTGAAATGAATAAGCAATTGCTTTGCCAAACAGCCAGGCTCTCAAGAACTACCTCCGTGTTTGTGGAAACCGCGTGGCATCTCGATTGCTGACATTATGAGGTTGAGAGCATTAATGGAATGCCTCAACCGAAGAAACAAACTCATGGACTCAGCGCGGAAACAGTTGGTCATTGGCCCGGAACCGCAGACGGTTTCGCCCCACAGCAGTCGCCTTGAACCCGCCGTTACTTCCCTGGCCTCGGCCAGCTTGGGAGACTCGATCCTCGAGAAAGTCCGTGAGAGCAAACCAGGAGCCGAACAGGAGCCGGTCCGCAATGGGCTGCCTGAAACCAAGAAGTTCTCTGAGGTCGTGAGGATCTTCTGCCGCACCCCGGAGCGGGAGAAGCGGATTGATCTGCTGGGGGTCATGCGGCTAGAAGCACGCAACCTCCGCGAAGCCTTCGCGGCGGCAAACTTCGAAGCGTTGGCAATCTTTGCCTCCGCTCTGGAACGATTGTTCACGGCGCTGTCCAAGGACGTGGGCGGGGTAAATGGCTCTACGCTCAAAACGGTCTCCCACGCGATGGATCTTCTGAGGCGGGCGGCGTCCCTCTCCTCAAGGCATCTCGAGATGGCGCATACGCCCATCCGGATGCTCGCGGTGGACGATGACCCCGTTTGTCTCCGCACGCTGATGATGCTTGCCTCGAAGAATAATGGTGTGCGCCTGATCGCTTGCGACGGAGCCGAGCCAGCTCTACTTCAGTTGAAGACTGGCGATTTCGACCTGATCTTCTCGGACATCCTGATGCCCGGAATGAACGGGTTCGAATTCCTGGCCGAGTTGCGCAAGCTGCCTAATCACCGCACCACGCCTGTTGTCTTTGTGACTGGACTGTCCGATTTTGAGACAAGGTCGCGGTCGGCCCTTAGCGGCGGCTGTGATCTCATAGGAAAGCCGTTCACCGCCAGCGAAGTGCTGGTAAAGGTGCTCACGATTGGGCTTAAGCGGCGGTTTGACTCCGCTGCTGCTGCCGCACAGGTGGAACGGCAGCCGCAAGAGACGAGACCCAACGGCGCTCAGCCAGACTCCGAACTGCCCTCACCGAATAACGGAGGCAATGGCGACGAAACCTCGCAGCCGGCGAGTTTCACACTTAAGGGCCTGACGGCTCGCGGCGTGATCATTGTGGAGGAACATGGCGGCATCAGGTCAATAAACATGGGTGCGGCCGAACTCCTGGGATTCAGTCCGTATGAAGCCGCCAACGGGGATATCCGAGCCCTAATCCCGGACGAACTGCAGTCCGAGGAAAACAAAACCCTCTTGAGCCAAACACTTGCGGGAACGGTCAAGAGCAAGAGCGGGATCAAGATGATAGGGCGTCGCAAGGACAATTCAACCGTTCAACTCCTGGTCTCCGTTGGCGAGGCGTGGGTGGGGCGACAACGCTCGATTATGTGCTTGCTGCAGCCGGCCTCCCCGCCTGTGGTGGCGAAAGAAGAAGCGCCCCCGCCGGCTCTTGTTCCGAAGTCCACGCCGGCGGAATCGACCTCTCGCATCGAGCCCCGTAACACGACCTTGGCGGAGCTGGCACGTGCCAAGGAGTATTGGGAAGCCTGCGCCAGCGAGCGCGCCGCTCTGCTTGAGGAGCTAAAAAACCGCATTCGGGGGCAGGACTCCGCCATGGAAGACCTGCGCCGGGAAAGCGAAACATCCAAAGAATTGTTGGAGCGCCAGGCTAAAGAACAACTCGAGCGTCAAAGCGAGCTGAAGGAGCTGATTCGAGCCAAGGAATATTGGGAAGGCTGCGCCAGCGAGCGCGCCGCGTTACTCGAGGAGCAAAAGAACCGGTTGCGGGGGCACGACTGTTCCGTGGAAGATCTGCGACGGGAGAGCGAAGCGCTCAAAGCGTTCTGCAAGGCCCGTGTCGCTGAACTGCAGCAGACGCGCACTTTGCTGGAGCGCCAGGCTAGAGAACACCTGGAGAGTCAAAGCGACCTGCAGTGCAAGTGTGTTTCTCTCCAGGAACAGTTGGATTCTCTGACCCAGTCGTTTACGAAGGAGTCGGCGGGGCGCACGGCTGCCGAACATGAGGC
>Ga0187862_10004632_pt1 | contig 12942 bp, 12 predicted proteins | sample June2016WEW_10_1_FD_133003 | JGI IMG/M metagenome (GOLD analysis project Ga0187862, IMG submission 133003) | Peatland microbial communities from SPRUCE experiment site at the Marcell Experimental Forest, Minnesota, USA - June2016WEW_10_150 | ecosystem: Environmental > Terrestrial > Soil >...
ACGGTCCCGCTTCCCGACCGGGAGGGCCGGGAGGGTATTCTGCGTATACACACGTCGAAAATACCAATTGCACCGGATGTCAACCTCGAGCTGTTATCCCGCAAGATCGTGGGCATGAGCGGCGCCGATATCGCCAACATTTGCAACGAAGCGGCTCTTGCAGCCGCGCGGCGTTCCCATAAGCAGGTGAGCATGGCGGATTTTGACGAGGCCCTCGATAAGATTATACTGGGCGGGGAGCGTCCTTCGCTTACAGATCCAAATGCGAGGAGAATCGTCGCCTATCACGAAGGCGGCCATGCCACGGTCGCCTGGCTCACTTCGGCAGCCGATCCCGTTCGTAGGATCACTATTATTCCTCACGGCCGCGCACTCGGGGTTACGGAGCAGGTGCCTTCCGAGGAACAATATAATTATAGCCGGTCGTACCTGGTTGCACGAGTCGACGTCCTGCTGGGTGGCCGAATATCGGAACAAGTAGTTTTTGGCGATGTGACGACCGGGGCTGAAAACGATCTTATACAGGCCACCCGCCTTGCCCGGCGGATGATGACGCGTTGGGGAATGGGAAGCCTGGGACCTGTCGCCTTCGAGTCCGACGAGCAACAGCCATTTCTGGGATACGAGATGTCGCAGGGAAGGGACTACAGCGAATCTACAGCAGCCCGTATCGATGAAGACGTCCGAAAACTAATTGCAGAACGATGCGAGATTGTAACCAGCCTCTTGAACGGCGCGCGGGCCGAGTTGGACAAGCTGGCGGAAACATTGCTCCATGACGAAACCGTTGACGAAGAGGTTTTAGAGCAAATCTTCGGCGCTAAAAAGCAGGTTCCCAAAGAACCGAGTCCCGGTCCTAAGCCTGAGACGACACGGTGATCAAATTTTTTTCAGTACATAAAAACTTCCTATGCCGGCCTTGCCACTATCTGCTAATTGGCATACCCTGAAGGCTCGGCAATCTGATAAGGCGGTGGGACCGCCAGCCAAGATTTCGACGCTATCCATGACCTGTCCATGGCCAGAGGCGGGTGGCCGCAGAGGCTCAGGCGGGCTGGAGCGTCGAGAGCGGATTATGCCTCCTTTCCGAATCGTAAACCTCGCGGGGGGTGGAGTTCAGGTAAGGTGAAATTCTCCTACGATCATCCGGGTTTCCGGATGGACACTTGGCTAAATCTCACTTTCTTGAATTCTCCTCAATGAAGATAGTAAGAATGACCGGCCCGGGTTCAAAAAAGTATTAATGGTATATTTTATTCCCCGGGGCAGATTACCTCATGGGGACATTTATATAGTTCGTACTGCGTTTACGACCAGGAATTCGGATATGGAAATAAGCTTCAGTCTGGATCCAGATAACACTCTTGTAGTGCGGCTTGGCGGAGACTGGGATATCGAGCATGAGCCGCCATCCGCAGAAGAGCTTCAGAAAAAGATTGCATCAACTCCACGCCTCGAAAAGGTTGCCTTCGACGGGCGCGGACTTGGAGAATGGGACAGCAGTCTGCTGACATTCCTGATCAAACTGAAGCATTTCTGCAGCCAGAGATCGATCATATTTTCCAGTGAGCGTCTACCAAAAGGAGTGGCACGACTTATCGATCTCGCTTCCGCTGTCCCGGAAAAAAAGGATGCGCGTGAAAAGATCGGTCGTGCGCCATTTTTGTCCAGAGTGGGAGAGGCGACTCTGGAGATTGTTGAATCGACGGGTCAAATGCTGGCTTTCATCGGTGAGGCTTTCCTGGCCCTGATCAGACTCCTGCGAGGCAAAGCCCGATTCCGGGGTTCCGATCTGACCTTGCTGATCCAGGAATGCGGCGCCCAGGCGCTGCCGATAGTATCCCTTGTCAGTGTTTTGGTAGGACTGATCCTTGCTTTTGTGGGAGCCGTACAGTTGAAACTCTTCGGAGCGCAGATCTATGTGGCAGACCTCGTCGGTATAGGGATGGCGCGCGAGATGGGGGCCATGATGACGGCAATTGTTATGGCCGGGCGCACCGGAGCCGCTTTTGCCGCACAGCTTGGAACAATGGAGGTAAATGAGGAAATCGATGCATTGAAAACCCTGGGCATTTCGCCCATGGAGTTTCTCGTTCTACCCCGGATGCTGGCGCTAGTCCTCATGCTGCCCCTGCTGTGCCTGTATGCCAACCTCATGGGAATCCTGGGCGGCGGGATAATGGGTGTAGGAGTACTCGGTCTTTCGCCAGTTCAGTACTTCAATGAAACTTTATCCGCCCTGGACCTGATGCAGTTTGCAACCGGTCTTATCAAAGCGGTGGTGTTTGGCGTCCTGGTCGCACTCTCGGGATGCCTTCGCGGAATGCAATGCGGGCGGAGCGCTTCCGCTGTTGGTGAGGCGGCAACCTCGGCGGTTGTGACGGCAATTGTATCCATCATCGTCTCGGATTCCGTGCTGACCGTAATATATGACAGAATTGGCATGTAGGTCATTTATGGAAAATCATGTGACTCAGATACCTCCGCGCATCGAAGTGCGCGACCTCACCATGGCCTACGGAAGCTTTGTGATTCAGCGCGATCTCAATTTCACCGTAAAGAACGGTGATATTTTCATCATCATGGGTGGGAGCGGATGCGGCAAGAGCACACTTCTCAGGGGCCTCGTCGGCCTCAAAGAACCTGCCAAGGGACAGGTCTTCTACGATAACGTGAGTTTCTGGGATTGCGATGGCGCCGGGCAAAAGGCCATCATGAGGCGTTATGGGATCCTCTACCAGGCCGGAGCGCTGTGGAGTTCCATGACCCTGGCTGAAAACGTGGCCCTTCCTTTGGATGAATACACTCATTTAAGCCCGTCACAGATAAAGGAACTGGTTTCGCTCAAGCTCTCCCTGGTCGGCCTGGCAGGATTCGAAGAATTCTACCCTTCCGAGATCAGCGGCGGGATGCGAAAACGCGCCGGCCTCGCTCGTGCAATGGCCCTCGATCCGGATATCCTATTTTTCGACGAACCTTCAGCGGGATTGGACCCGATCAGCGCAAGGCGCCTCGATGAACTTATCCTGGCCCTCCGTGACAGTCTGGGAGCCACGATTGTTGTTGTCACGCACGAACTGGCAAGCATCTTTGCAATCGGAAACAACTCGGTCTTTCTCGATGCCGAAACCAGGACCATGCTTGCGGTTGGGGACCCCCGGAAACTCCTGAAGGAAAGCGACGACCCCAGAATTCGGAGCTTCCTGACCAGGGGTGAGGGATGAAGCAAGAAGCGGGAAGTTTTTGCTCCCCGCTCCCTGTTTCCTGTTTTAAAACCTTGCACAAAGAACAAGAATTTAACTAAAAATAGCACGATGATTTTCGGGTCGGAGCCAATGCATTGCGGCAGGCAATCATCCTGAACCTTTCCTAACAGGCCCATGGAATAATGAGCAAACAAGCGAACACAAAGCTAATTGGCGGGTTTGTCGTCGGCGCAGTCGTTCTGGTCATATCAGGAATACTGCTTTTCGGCTCCGCAAAGTTCTTCAGCCATCAGCGAAGATTTGTTCTGTTTTTTGAAGATTCCGTGAAAGGGCTAAACATCGGGGCGGCGGTGGATTTCAAAGGAGTCAACATCGGGACGGTAAAGGCAATCAAGATCGTTCTGGCAAAAGACGATCTTTCCCTGCTGATTCCAGTCTTTATAGAGATCGACCTGGATCGGATCTCTTTCGAGAGATCAGAGAGCGAGCTAAGAAAACTTGTTGAAAGAGGAACGGGAGACTATGTTCAAATGCTTATCAAAAATGGACTGCGAGCGCAACTGGTCACGCAGAGTTTTGTGACGGGCCAGCTTGGCATCCACCTTGATTTCTACCCGGATCGACCTCTAAGGCTTGTCGGCGCAGAACCCTCATATACGGAAATTCCAACGATTGAGTCGAGCCTTTCGGCGATTTCCAGGACCCTGGAGAATATCCCTTTCGCAGAAATTGCCGACAAGTTTGCAAAAACTATGGACGGAATCGAAAAGCTGGTTAATGCCCCCGACCTTAAAGAGACATTGGTCTCCCTTCATCAGACAGTAGATCAAGCACAGGCATTTCTTCGAAATCTGGACAGCCGGGTAAAGCCATTGGCGACAAGTACGGAACTCACCCTGAGCGAAGCACGGAAGCTATTCGGAAACGCCGCACAATTAGCCCGCAACCTCGATTCGAGTATTCCACCGCTTGTGGCCAGCCTGGAGGATACCTCAAAGGCAGCCGGGGACACCATGAAGGGGGCAAATAAGACTATGGAAGGGTTAGCCGGAGCTAACTCTCCCGTACGCTTCGAACTGATAAAGGCCCTGAACGAGTTTTCCGCTGCTGCTCGTTCCTTCCGCGTTTTGGCTGAATACCTGGAAAATCACCCCGAAGCCCTAATCAAGGGCAAGAGCAAATAATGAAGCGGAAGAGGCGACCGATTCCTGCCGGGCAAACGGAGAAGGCCTGCCGCACCCGCCCAGCGCGCATGGTAGACCTCGGCGGTGCGGTCGGCCTTCCGCGCTTCGCGAGATACGATGCGAAGGGAGGCCTGCCTGGGGCGCTATGTCTTTCTGAAGCGCTGCAGGCACGCGGAGCGGCTATTCTCACGCGCTTGCTTTATGGTGCAGCGCACGCCGTGAAGTGCTGTTCAAACGTGCCACAGTTGCGTTGGGCCGCCTCGCATGGCCGCGCCGAGGAACTATTCTTCAGATATGGGCTATGAAAACATGTTTAGTATTGTATCTAAGTCTATCATACGAGGGAAAACGCATGGCTAAAGCTCAAAATTCCGGGATTGCGGCAATCTTGCTGCTTTCTATACCATTATTTTGCGGGTGTGCCTCGAAGCAGCCCAATTACTACGTCCTGCATTCGCTTCAAAGCGAGGCGCCGGGTGTAAGGACGGCGAGAGCAGAGAACGATTTGAGCATAGGGGTGGGTCCCATCAAAATTCCCGAATATCTCGAGCGGCCGCAAATGGCCATCAGGTCAACCCCGAACAGCCTCCAATTTGCCGAGTTCGACAAATGGGCTGAACCTCTGGAGAAGAACCTGGCCAGTGTCCTTGCCGAGAACCTTTCCATATTGCTCTCAACAGATCGGGTCGCCGTTTTTCCATGGACAGGGTCGAGGCAGGTTCTGTACCAGGTAGCCGTGGACGTTTCACAGATGGAATGTACGCCGGACGGCAAAGCTGTCCTCGTCGCCGACTGGAGCGTTTACGGCAATAGCGGCGACAAATTGCTCGAGATCAAGCGGTCAAGAATCATCGTACCCGTTGAGTCCGCCGGGTTTGAAGCAATAGCCGCTGCGCAGAGTCGAGCGGTCGGTGACATGAGCCGAGAAATTGCCGCCTGCATTGAGTCTATGCCCCGGGAGCAGCAAACCCCATAATTTATCAAAGATACTTCAGTTCGTGGGCCGCCTTTTCCAGCTCTTCGCGGAACCGGGGGTGGGCAACATCGATCAGGGCCCTTGCCCGCTGGCGGATCGTCTTGCCGTATAAGTCAGCGATGCCGTATTCGGTGACGACATACCGGACGTGGTTGCGCGTGGTCACTACGCCCGAGCCTTGCTTGAGCATCGGTACGATCTTGCTCACAGGTTGTCCTTTGATCTCAGCACTGCTGGGCATGGCGATTATGGGTTTGCCGCCTTTAGAGCGGCTTGCGCCATAGATAAAGTCAACCTGTCCACCGACGCCGCTATACAACCTGGGGCCAATCGAATCCGCACAAACCTGGCCGGTGAGGTCTATTTCGATGGCCGAATTGATAGCGACCATTCGGTCATTCTGGGCGATCAGGAATGGGTCGTTCACGTACTCGGTCGGGTGAAGCTCTATTATGGGATTGTCGTTGACGAAATCGTAGAGCCGCTGCGTACCGATCATAAAGCCGGCAACGATTTTGCCCGGGTGCAGCGTTTTACGTTCGCCGTTGATGACGCCGCGGTCCACCAGGTCGATCACACCGTCGGAAAAAAGCTCCGTATGGATTCCAAGGTCCCTCTTGGTTTCCAGGAATGTCAGCACCGCATCCGGGATACCGCCGATGCCCATTTGCACGGTCGAGCCGTCTTCGATCAGTTCAGCGCAATAGCCGCCGATCTTTTTTTCCAATTCGGTAATTTCGCCCATGCTGTGCTCGGACACCTGGTACGATACCGGAACGATGTGAGTGAGCTTGGAGACGTGGATAAAGCTATCGCCCAACGTGCGCGGCATCCGGTCGTTGACTTCGGCGATGACTATCCTGGCCATCGCTGCGGCAGTTTTGGTCGTGCCGACCTCGACACCGAAGCTGCAAAAACCGTGTTCATCCGGCGGGCTCACATGGATGAGAGCCACGTCCAAGGGCAGGATGCGGTTGCGGAACAGTCCCGGGATCTCGGAAAGAAAACAGGGAGTGAAATCCGCCCGGCCTTCGTTGACGGCTTTGCGCACATCCGGGCTGATGAAAGTCGTGTTCACGCGAATATACTTTTCCATGCCGGGAGCGACATAGTCTGCGCTTCCGAAAGTGAGCACCTGGACGATCTCAACACGACTTTCAAAGGCCGGCGCATAATCAACCAGCGCGGCCATCAAGCGCTGAGGCACCGAGCAGTTGCCCGTGAGGAACAGGCGCATCCCCGACTCAATCGCCCGCACAGCCTTTTCAGCCGTAGTGACCTTGTCTTGATAAATTTGCATCCATCCGATCATAGCGTTCCTCGCGTTCCTGAGGTTACCGAGACCACGCGCGCATTGCCTCGGCCAGAGCCTGATTGACGATGTACCCATCGCGCGTGGCAACACCGCGGGCTAGAGCGGGGTTGGCCTCGAGTGCGCCCTGCAGACCTTTGAGTGCGATTTGCTGCACAAACGGCCAGGTGGCATTACCAAGGGCATGTGTGGCAGTGCGGCCCACGACGCCCGCCATGTTCGGCACACAGTAATGGATAACATTTTCCTCCACATAGGTGGGCGCGCCATGCGTGGTAGGCCGGGAGGTTTCGACACATCCTCCCTGGTCAATGGAGAGGTCCATGATCAGTGAGCGCGGCTTCATCGAAGCGACCATCTTGCGTGTGACCAGGACCGGCGCGCGCGCGCCGGGAACAAGGACCGCCCCCACCAGCACGTCGGCAAAGGTGACGACTTTCCGGATGTTGAAGGGATGGGAGGGCATCGTTGTCAGGCGGCCTGCAAACATCTCGTCGATGTGCTGGAGGCTTGCCGAGTCACGGCCCAGGACAACCAACCGCGCACCGGCCCCCAGGAACGCGCGAGCAGCATTAGTGCCCAACGTTCCGGTACCCAGAATCACTACCTCGGCCGACGGCACGCCGGGCACACCTCCGAGCAGCACTCCTTTACCTCCGCGATCATTTTGGAGCAGCGTGGCGGCAACGTGCGGACTCATGCGACCGGCAATCTGGCTCATGGAAGCAAGGATCGGCAAGCTCCCGTCGTCGTTCTCGACCGTTTCGTAGGCGATGGTGGTGACCCGCTTCCTGAGCAGTAGTTCCACCTTACTGAGCTTGGCGGCCGCCAGGTGAACAAAGCCCATCAGGATCTGTCCCTCCCGGACCCACTCGCACTCTTCTGCAGTCGGTCTGGCGACCTTGAGCACGAGTTCACCCCTGCCGTACAGTTCTTCACCGGAATATACAATGCGCGCCCCGGCCTTTTGGTAGTCCTGGTCAGCATAACCGGCACCCAGGCCCGCGCCTGATTCCACGTAGCAGTTGTGCCCCTCGACCTTCAACAGTTCGACGCCGGCGGGCATCAGCCCGACACGGCTCTCGCAACTTCGCCGCTCGCGCGGCACACCAATGTCCATAGGACGCCTCCGTGATGAAATCGTCCGAGTTTATGGGTACTAAATCTTACTTCCGTCGCCTGGCCGGGCAGGCAGCAGCGGGCAGCTTGCCGCTCCCCGAAGACCTTCCGTTGATCTTACATCACATTTTCGATGCGTGTGAAGGTGAAAATCTTCTTAATCAGCTTTTGCCTGCCAATAGTTGTCAGCCAGAATTCCAAAGAGTGGTTATCATGGGGATTCAAGAGAGGCCAAGACTCGCAGGCGGGTTTTGTCACGTTGCGTCTACTGTGAACTATCAGTCAATCCGCGTCCACGGGGAAGAGCCAAAAAAGGCCATGCGTGGACCTGGATTATTCTTCTTTCTTACCCTTCAGGCCTGATGTAAGGAGAACATATGCCCATAACACAGGTTGGATCGCACAGTATTTACTACGATGATTACGGCGCCGGTCATCCGCTCCTGCTCATCCATGGGCTTGGGACTTCCCGGCTTATCTGGTGGAAGCAGATTCAAATCATCTCCCGAAAGTATCGCCTGCTCAACATGGACAATCGCGACGCGGGCGACAGTGCTCCGGGCACAGGGCCATACACCATCGCCGACATGGCTGATGATGCGGCAGGCTTGATCCGAAATCTCGAGTGCGGTCCAACGTACGTGATGGGCTGGTCGATGGGTGGTTACATCGCACTGGAGCTAAGCCTGCGGCATCCGGAGTTGGTCGACAAATTGATCCTGGTTGCGACCTCGGCCGGCGGGTCGGCATATTTCCCGCCCGGGCAGGAAGTGGCCGCCTTGCTCATGCCCCGGGACAATGAAGATATTGAAACACTGGTACGCCGTGTCTATCCACATATTACGGCGCCGGGCTACATGAATTCCCACCCCGAAGACCTCGATACGGCGGTGCGAAACGCTGAATCCAAACCTATGCCGTTTCCTTCCTTCCAGCGGCATCTCGGCGCAATAATGATGTGGCCTGGCGCGACCGGCCGCATAAGCGGAATCTCCCAACCGACACTTGTTGTTCACGGAACCGAGGATCCACTCCTCCCGTATCGGAACGGCCTGTCTCTAAGCACTATGATCAAGGGCGCAAAACTCCTTACCTATACCAACGTCGGGCACCTGCCCCCTATCGAAGCATCGGAGCGATTTAATGGGGATGTGATGGAGTTTTTAGGTTAGGCGGCGGGGCTGGGCGGTGGGACCGCCGGCCAGGATCTCGACGCTATCCCTGACCTGTCCATGGCCAGAGGCGGGTGGCACCTGATCACCCATCCCATCAGCATCTTGGCGAAAATAATCAGGCCGACGGTTGACATGGCCGGGGCAGGAGCCGGAGGAGGGGTTCGCCATACTTAAACCGGCGGAGGTCATAGCCATAGGTGCTTGCCCCTGCAAAGGCCACATAGAGGCCTCGCCGAGCTTTCGATCAATTTTTGTATGATATCATCTCCATGTGTAACTCTCCTCCGCCCAGATCGGTATCACTACACTTCATTAGATAGCTGACTTTTATGAACCCGATCACTGAGGCATACCAGATGTAGCTTTCCACTCTTACCTCGGGGTTCCCCCCATAGGACCCCAGGTTGACTTTTCCGCTGAAAGATTTCTTTACCTTCATACACCTTTCGAAAGTTCCGGCCGGAACTGTGACAACGTCATCCATTGTTTCGATAACGCAAGTGAAGGGGACCAAAAGTTTCTCTTTCAATGGTTGCACTTCCTCGATACTGGTCCAGGTTGCTCCGACAGCAAGGGGGTACTTGAGTGTCCACTCGTTACAATCCAAGGTCTTGGGATTGCTGTCTTGAGGACCCTGATAGGCAATTTCTTTGACCCCCTGATCGTTTTCCAGGTAGAAGGCCTTCCTTGAAAGGGGCTCCCCGCTCGGCTTCCTTAAAGTGATTACAATGGTATCGACCTCAACACCGTTTAGATTTGTTTTCGGCGCTACCACGACTTTCCGCCTCGTCACCCTTGTTGCCTGGCCTTGTTTCACGACAACGCTGAATTCTTTCGTGAAACCTTCTCGAGTAGGGAAATATTCACCACCCGCAGCGTAACCCGCGATGATAAGAGAAACCGATAGAGAGATGAACGCCACAAAGTAAAATGCCTTTTTCATCTTCAAATTGCTCCTGTACCAATGTTGGTTGCCACTGAGCGGCAATATTTTTTATGCCGAACGGCTTATACAAACTTGCGTTTAAGAGCGGGCGGAGATAAACTCCGCCCCTACAGTCAATTTGTCATCGCGAACTTGTAGGCGTCCCCCAGAATTTCGAAGGTCGTTCAAGAGCGCATGAATAAATCCTGAAAGCCTTTCCAACCTCATGCCGACCGCTGTAAATGCCGATCACATGTCTCGCTCCTGTCGCTGCGGTTCTCCGTTCTCCTTGCGTTCCGGATGCCTTTCATAAAAGCCTTTAAGGAGTTCTAGGTCTGTGCCGCACTTAGGGCATCGTTTTTCTGAAGATTCCGTTAACTCAAAAGCTTCGTCGCATTTTGGACAAATCAAAGTTACTTCCGGGTCAGGTTTGTATTTTTTAGTTAACGATTTCCGTACGAATAAAGCACCAGCAGCCGCCAAAGCAACTCCATACGGTTTGTTGTAACCCGTCATATCCATATATCTTTCATATTTGTGACTATAATACTTAGGAGTGGTAAATACACCAATCCCAAGAAATATTAATACTATCCCCGCCAGCATCACAGTTTTATTCATTGGCGATATCCATTTATTTAATACATAACATTAGATCATTTCTAGTTATACCTGCGCATGGCCGAGCCCAGCCCTCGAGTCTACAGGACAATACTGCCTTAAGACCGCTAATGGTAGGACACGCTTATTGATATTTATGTTTTGACTTGGCTAAAGTTATCTCCTTTGATTACACAGTTCATTCCAATAGAAGGTTCTCCTCCGCTGTTTCCGAATGGAGACTAGATTAGGCCAACACACTAAACTGTATTGACAGGTCATTCGGAGATCTGGCGCCCCGGGGCGCGAGCTAGTTACGATGCAAGCTTCACCGTTGCGGTGAATTCGTCCCATGGCACGCAGTAGAGGTCCTTATCGGTTTTTTCCACCAGCCCGGCAGCCTCAAGGGCCTTCACGTCCCTGAAGACATTCTTATAATCCCGGTGCAAATGTCTTGCGAGGGCACTGATGCTGACACAGCCGATCTTGTGCAGCTCCTGCAAAAGTTGAAGCCGCTTGGGGGTGCAGCAGCGGTAAAATGTTCCCAAGTCGGAGAACGATACCCGTTCAATGGGTTTGTCCGGAATAACGCCCCTATCAATCTTTTCAGCCTGAGCGATCAGGCCGGCGAAGAATTCCTCTTCGGTCTCGATCTTCACCTTGAAATCTCTACTCATCGTATGCCTCCGTTTTTGCGCGTCTGCCTGACAGCTTCGTAGAAATCCAGCACGAGCCTTTTCACTGTTTCAAAACTGTACTGGTCCTCTTGCCCCTCTGTATGCCGGTGATCCCCTTTGCCCCTCTCGTTGTCGTAACGGATAACATCCAAGCCGTCGGCGGTCTGTCCAGCCGGTATTTGCATGAATGAGACGAACCGGGAAGCGGGTCGGGAAGGAGCCACACCACCACCTGAATAATGTCGCCGTTCGGCAAATCGCGCCGATAATTCAAAACCGGTCGTGCGTCTTCCACAAGCGTCCCTGCCTCCGCTATGGCTTTTTATGCCATACTTGTGGCAACCCGTCAATATACCGGCCGAGAGTTGTCTCGATAGGCTTAGAAACATCTGACAGAAAGAGCTTTCTTATGAAAAACATTGCATTTGCGACACAGTCTCGAAGCGCAACCCATCACGTTCATCTTGAACGCAGCTTCGTATTACATACGCGGTTTACTACAGGAAGACGGCAGCCATCCAGTTTGGAGTGCGGAGCAACCGGCTCGATCCTCGATAAAAATCTTGACTCCTTTTACAAATCACTATCAAAATACGCGGAGTTTTGCATGATTTCTTCAAGCACATCTTGCCGGAGGTTAAGCTCAATTGGGCTCACCCATAATCACTCTGCTAACCGATTTCGGAATCATGGACGGATATGTGGCCAGCATGAAAGGGGTAATCCTCAATATCTGTCCTGACGCCAAGCTGGTGGATATATCTCATCTCATCGCCCCTCATAATGTTCGCTCCGGGGCTTTTGTTCTGTACGCCTGTTATGAGTATTTCCCGCACGGAACGATTCACCTGGCAGTTGTGGACCCCGGGGTGGGGACCGAGCGCGGGGCCGTCGCCATTCGGACCGGATCATGTTTTCTTGTGGGGCCCGATAACGGTCTTTTCTCTTTGATACTAAGAAAAGAGACCGGGTGGGAGGCAAGAAGGCTGGAGAACCTGCACTTTCGCCGAAGCCCGCTGAGCAGCACTTTTCATGGCCGAGACCTCTTCGCGCCCGCCGCAGCCCATATAGCTTGCGGTGTCCCATTCGACACTCTGGGGCATGCATGCGATCCGGTCTCTCCGCACTGGAGCGAACCTAGCATCGGTAAAGGCGAGGTGAATGGCGAGGTTATCCATATCGACCGCTTCGGAAACGCGATTACCAACGTGCTGAGTGAGACATTGGAAAAACAGGCGCCGCTGGAAAAATGGACGATCACAGCCGGGAAATTTGCAATCAACTCAATCAAGCAGACTTATGGCCGGGTCAGAACCGGGGAACCGCTCGCCTTGACCGGAAGCACGGGTTTTATCGAAATCGCCATTAACCAGGGAAATGCGGCATTAGAGCTGGGGCTTGAGATAGGAACGAAAGTCGCCTTCCGGCACTAAATACTCACCGCCCCTGCAGGTGAATTCTTTGATAGAGGAAGCATTTCATTAAAATCATTCAATTTTGCTGGATTAGAGCCAATTTTTCGGTCGAAGTTCGGGTTTATTTCTTCCGGAATGCTGTTAACTTAAAGAGTAATTAGTGTCCATCCGGAAACCCCGGATGAGTCGCTGGCAGTTTTCGATTCGGAAAGGAGGCATTTTTCGTCCTGGCAAGGAAATCGAGGGGTTGCGCGGAGGCGTACCTATGTACCGCCTCGCGGAGCGTCGAGATCGGTGATCGAGCCCGCCGGAGCCTCTGCGGCCACCGCCACAGGCAGTGGCCAAGTCGGCTG
>Ga0187862_10004643_pt1 | contig 12907 bp, 12 predicted proteins | sample June2016WEW_10_1_FD_133003 | JGI IMG/M metagenome (GOLD analysis project Ga0187862, IMG submission 133003) | Peatland microbial communities from SPRUCE experiment site at the Marcell Experimental Forest, Minnesota, USA - June2016WEW_10_150 | ecosystem: Environmental > Terrestrial > Soil >...
CGCTGCCCTGCCCGCTGCGCTCGCTGCCCTGCCCGCTGCGCTCGCTGCCCTGCCCGCTGCGCTCGCTGCCCTGCCCCCAGCCCCCCTCGCTGCCGCGCTCGCTGCCCGCTCGCTGCCCGCTCGCTCCGTCCCGCTCGCACCGCCCGGCCATGGCCACGTATCGTCATGGGCAGGAACCGGCGTCCAGCGGATGGTGCGGCCATGGGTGACATCATCAGCCAGGGCGGCAACCGCGAGCCCAGCCCGTGGCCGCGCCGACTGGCCGTGGTCGTCGTGCTGGCCGTCGCGGTGACCGTGCTGGTGGTCCGCCACCTCCCTGGCCGAAGGGCCGCGCCCGCCCGGCCCGCGCAGGCCGCGGCCAGCGCGACCGCGGTACCCGGAGTGGCCACGGGCCCGGCGCTGAGCGCCCAGGGCCGGCCTGACGGGGTCGCCGGGCCGACCCTGCGCTGGAACCGCGGCATCCAGCTGCCGGTCGCCGGCGTGCAGCCTGCCTGGTTCTGGCCGGCCACGGGCCGCGAGGAAATGATCGGCGGCCTGCCCCGGCGCAGTTCCGGTTATCTGCTCAGCCGCGTCGGCGGCGGCTGGGCGGTCGAGCCCGGCTCGGGCGGCCGCGAGTGCGGCGGCTGCGTCGGCCCGGGACTGCCGGTGTATTTCCTGGCAGATGGCGCCCGGGCCGTGACCCTGGCCGGAGTGGCCGATGCGGTCGCGCCGGCCGCTGCCGCCGGTGCCCTGTGGCTCACCAGCTACCTGCCGGGCGCCGACACGGCCACGACCGCCGGGACGGCGCGGGAAGTGAGCAGCACGGGCACGCCATCCGGGCCCGCGATCAGCCTCCCGGCCGGCTACGCGATCGATCAGGGAACCAGCCGCGGCCTGCTGCTGGCACCGGCGATCGCGGGCCCGGGGAAGAATGCCGACGAGCTGTGGAACCCGGCGACCGGGCAGGTCATCCGCAGGGTCATGAACGTGCTCGCGGCGAGCGCCAGCGAGATCGCCTGGGCACCGTCGTGCACCGCGCGCTGCCAGGTGCGCGTGCTGGACCTGGTGACAGGGCGGAGCACCGGGATCTGGCTGCCTGCCGGGAGCTCGGCGGCAAGCGGCATGTTCAGTCCCGACGGGCATTACCTTGCCCTGCAGGACAGCGTCGGGTCCGGCGGGGATGACGGTGAGCTATCCATGCAGCTTGAGGTGGCGGCGCTGCCGGACGGCCGGGTGAGCGTGGTGCCCGGCACCTGGGCCAGCAGCGACGCCCTGGCCGGGTTCGGCTGGCCCGTGGCCGGCGACACCCTGGTCGCCGAGCTGAGCTTCACGACGGTCATGCAGGTCGTGTCCTGGCAGCCGGGGGAGGGCCGCCCGGCCGTCGCGGACATCGGGCCGGGGCAGAACCCGACCTCGCTGATCCTCGGGTACGAGCTGACCGTCAGCTAGCTGCTCACCCGGCCGCGCGGCCGCCTGGCCAGCGCCGCCTCACTGGTCCAGGATGCGCAGCCGCTGCGGATCGTAGAACGGCGCGATCTGCAGTCTGGCTGGCACGTCGCCGGCCGGCGTGCGGACCCGGAAGCCGCCGGCCGCCAGCCACTCGCCGGTAACGCCGTCCTTGCTGGCCACCTGGGCGAGAGCGACCGCGCCGCCGACGGTGTAGCCGTAGGCGGCGGCGCGGACATAGCCGGCCCACTCGCCATCCAGCAGCACCGGCTCGTTGCCGAATAGGTCCACCGCCGGATCCTGGACCAGCAGTCCGACGACGCGATAGCGCGGCGGTCCCGCCGCCCGCGCCGCCAGCAGCGCGTCCCGGCCGGTGAACCCGCCGGGCTTGTCCCAGGCCACCGCGAAGCCGAGGCCGGCCTCCAGCGGGTTGTCGGTGTTGTCGATGTCGACGCCCATGTCCCGGTAGCCCTTCTCCAGCCGCAGCCCCGCCATGGCCTGCAGGCCGACCAGCCGGAAGCCGAGATCGGCGCCGGCCTCGGCCAGGTCGTCGTAGACGCCGAGCGCGTACTCGGTCGGCACGTGCAGCTCCCAGCCCAGCTCGCCGACGTACGTGACCCGGATGGCCAGCACCGGCGCGTAGCCGACCTGGATCGGCTGCGCGGCCAGGTAGGGAAAGGCCTCGCCGGACAGGTCGGCGTCGGTCAGCCGGCCGATCAGCTGCCGCGACGCCGGGCCCTGCACGGACAGCAGGGTGGTGCCGGAGGTGACGTCGGTGACGGTGACGACCTCGCCCGGCCGGGTCGCCCTGCGGATCAGCGGCTCGATCCGGCGGTGGATGATGTCGCTGGCCACCACCAGGAACCTGTCGGGCTCCAGGCAGGTGACGGTGACGTCGGCGATGATGCCGCCGGCCTCGTTCAGCCACTGGGTGTAAACGAGCCGGCCGGGACCGAGGGTCACGTCGTTGGCCGAGAGCCGGCCGAGGACGGTGCCCGCGGCCGGTCCCTGCACGAGCAGCTTGGCCATCAGGCTCATGTCCAGCAGGCCTGCCGCCTCGCGGACGGCCGCATGCTCGCGTCCCACGATCGGGTGCGAGCCCTGGCGCCGGTAGTCCAGCGTGGCCGCGGGCGCCTCGCCGGGCGACGCGAACCATTCGGCGTATTCCCAGCCGGCTGACACACCGAAATGGCCGCCCGCGGCGACCAGCCTTTCGTGCAGAACGGAACGGCGCACGTTCCTCCCGGTGGACGGCTTCCAGGCCGGCCAGACGGCATCTCCGAAGAGCACGCCGAGCTGCTCGACGGTGCGCTCGGCCCGGAACCGGCGCGATGTCTCGTGCGCCGCGGTGCGGTCGATGGCCACGCCGGTGGCATCGACCGGCGGGTACCCGTCCACGATCCAGTGCGCGACCATGTTCCCGACCCCGCCGCCGGACAGGATGCCGAGCGAGTTGAGCCCCGCCGCGACGAAGTAGCCGTCCAGCTCGGGGGCGGGCCCGAGCAGCGGCCGCACGTCGGAGGTGAACGACTCGGGGCCGCAGAAGAGGGTCCGCACCCCGGTCTCCGCCAGCGACGGCACCCGGCTCATCGCGCGCGCCAGGTACGGCTCCATCCGCTCCCAGTCCGGCGGCAGCTTGCCGAAGGAGAAGTCGCGCGGCACCCCGTCCAGCGACCACGGCGCGCCGGCCGGCTCGAACAGGCCGACCAGCATGCCGTCGCCCTCGGGCCGGTAGTACCCGTAGCTGTCCGGGTCCTCGATCACCGGCAGGTCCTGGCTCATGCCCGGCACCGCGGCGGTCAGCAGGTAGTAGTGCTCGGCTGCCTGCAGCGGCACCTGCACCCCGGCCAGCGCCCCGAACTGCCGGGCCCACATGCCGGCCGCGTTCACCACGATCTCGGTCTCGATCCGGCCCGCCTCGGTCAGCACGGCGGTCACCTGCCGGCCGCGGGCCTCCACCCCGGTCGCGGCCACGCCCTCCACGATCCGGACGCCGAGCCGGCGCGCGCCCCTGGCCAGCGAGGTGGCCACGCCCACCGGGTCAGCGCGTCCCTCGTCAGCGACGTAGAAGGCCGACAGCACGTCATCGGTGCGGGCCAGCGGCCACATGTCCGCGAGCTCGCGCGGTGAGATCTCGGTGTCCTCGACGCCGAAGCCGTGCATCCAGGCGGCCTCGCGCCGCAGCGCCTCCTGCCGCTGCGGGGTGGTGGCCAGCGAGATGTGCCCGACGGCGCGGAAGCCGGTGGAATGCCCCGTTTCCTGCTCCAGCCGGGCGTACAGGTCACGCGAGTACCGGCTGAAGAACAGCAGCGTCTCGTCGGTCATGCCGGCTGAGGTGATGAGCCCGGCGGCGTGCCACGTGGTTCCCGCGGTGAGCTGATGCTGCTCCAGCAGGACGACGTCGGTCCAGCCCAGGTGGGCCAGGTGGTAGGCGATGCTGCAGCCGATGACGCCGCCGCCGACGATGACCACCTGGGCTCGTTCTGGCACGGTGCCGCGCGCGGTATCCGGCTCCATCGTCACGACGCCCCTTCCCTGGCCTGCGCGCCGGGCGCTGGCCAGGTGCCATCAGTAACACGCCGGCCAGCAGGCGTCCAGTGCCAGCGACCGCACGTGCGGGAGAGCCAGGGCGGGCCGGCTGGCTCACTGCTGTTGTGTTTTTGGCGTTTATGCCTGATCATGGAGGCATGGAGTCGAAAGACCTTCTGACCACCGGCCAGGCGGCGCAGCTGCTGGGATGCTCGCGTCAGCACGTGGTGGACCTGTGCGAGCGAGGATTGCTGCCGTTTGTGACGGCGGGTTCGCACCGGCGCGTCAGGCGCACCGACGTGGCAGCGCTTTCCGCCCCGCGGCTCACCCGAGATCAGGAGCGGTCGCTGTGGCTGCACCGACTAGTTGCCGGCCGCCTTGCCGTGGACCCTGATTCAGTCCTTGCGCAGGCCCGCAAGAACCTTCAGCGCCTTAAACAGGTCCATCCCGGTGGCATGACGGCGCTGTGGCTGGCCAGGTGGCAGGCGGTTATCGACGCGGGCGAGGACGAGGTATTCAGCGCCCTGACCTCGCCTGCGCCCTGGGCGATCGAGCTTCGGCAGAACAGTCCGTTTGCCGGTGTGCTCCGGCAGGAGGACAGGGCCGCTGCGCTGGCCGCATTCTGCAGCCACTGGCGCAAGGAACATGCGGCGTGACCAGAGAGCAGCTTGAGCATGTCTTGCGGGCCGCGGCCAGGATCGCTGATGATCCTGACGTGCTCGTTATCGGCAGCCAGTCGGTTCTCGGCAGCTTCACCGAAGACGAGCTGCCCGTCGAGGCGACGGCATCCATGGAGGCCGATGTCGCGTTCTTCGGCGATCCAGAGGAGACAAAGGCGGATCTTGTTGACGGGGCCATCGGGGAACTGTCCGACTTCCACGAGACATTCGGCTTCTACGCTCAGGGGGTCAGCGTTACCACTGCTGTACTCCCGGAAGGCTGGCGCGACCGTGTAGTCACCTTCGTCACCCCCGCGACTGCGCCAGGGCGCGGACTGTGCCTGGAACCACACGACTGCGTCGTATCGAAATTGGTCGCTGGTCGTGAGAAAGACCTGGTCTTCGCAAGCGCGCTGGTGCGTGCAGGACTGATCAATCTCGACACGCTTGCTCATCGTATTGAGACAGTTGACGCTCATCCGCTTGTCATTGAGCGGATGCGGAGCTGGATATCTGGACACCACGCCTGACGAGCCCATGGCCGGCATCGCGCTGACCGGCCTGAGGCAGCGGCCGTCACTGTGGCGCTGACTCAGGCTGGCGCAGGGCCGGGAGCGTCCCGGCCAGGCTGAGGCGTGCGGCCGTGGCCCGAGGAGGTGCGGCGCGCCAGGTCGGCAGCCTCCAGGCGGTCGGCGAGCCGGACCGCGCCTGAGTGGGTCAGGCCGAGCGTTCTGGCCAGGGCGGCGACGGGCTGGCCCGGGTAGTGGGCCACTGTCACCAGCGCCGCGGGGCCAGACGGGCCGCGGCCGTTCGTTCCCTATCTGCCTTGATGGCACCAGACGGGACTGTTGGAGTACAAACTCGGATAGCGCACGAAACACTGGTCTCATGACCGATTTGGTCCCATACTTGGTGAGCTATCGCCACCACAGGGGGCCCGTTGATCAAGATCGTTCTGGCTGTCATGGGCGTCGCGGCCTTGCTGGCAGCCGCTCCAGCGCAGGCGTCCGCCCAGCAGGCGTCAGCGCCTCGGGCGCAGGCTCCGCAGAAGCACCGCCCGCCTAAGCGCCACCCTGATGAGCACTACCGGACCCTCTGCCACACCGCTCACGCGAGGGCCAGCTGGGTGTACGCGAGCAACGGCGTGGCGGTGCACGCCGACTCCTGGCTGGGCGATGAGCTCTGCATCCGGGAAGCACAGCACGGGCCCAACCTCACCGTCACCCGGAATTTCCCGGCCAACCGCTGGGATGGCGTGCTGGCCTTCCCGAGCATCCTCTACGGCTACTCGTTCGGGATCGGATCCAAGGGCTCGGGACTGCCGGCCCCGCTGAGCATGCACCCGGATCCGGTGGTCACTCTCGACACCGTGGGCTGGACAAGGGGCGGCTGGAACAAGGCGATCGACGTCGACTTCGACCGGCGCCCGCTCAAGTCCGGGCAGAACGAGTACGAGCTGATGGTCTGGACTGCCGAGCACAACGACGGTGACTGGGCCCAGTTCCGGACTGTCCGCATCGACGGGGCCGAGTGGTACTTCGACGCCTGGGTCACCCCGCACAGCAGCATCGAGGCCGCGTCGATGCGCGCCATGACCGGCATGACGTCCTCGGGCCCGCTGATCATCTTTGACCGGGTGCACCCGGTCCGGGATGCGACGGTCAGCCTGGGCCCGTTCATCCGGTACGCCCAGCGCATCGGCTGGCTCCCGCGCAGCGGGCTCTACCTGGACGAGATCGACGGCGGCTTCGAGATCCGCTCGACCACCCCCGGCCTCGAGGTGTCCGGCTTCCGGGTCAGGCTGTAGGGCGGCCGGCTGCGAGTCCGCCGCGCGGTGCGCGGCCGGGGCAGGCCGGTCACGCCACCCGCGAGCCGACCGCGGTCAGCACGGCCAGGAGGAAGGTGGTCCCGGCGGCTATGCCGTGACCAGCCGGTATCAGGGCAGCCAGCGGCGACCTCGGCCGGGGTGCCGCCGCGGGCGGATCGCTGAGCAGCCGGGTGACCATGTCATCGACGAGATGGCCGGCCCGCGCCTCGTCGTCCAGGGCATCGGCCAGGTCCTCGGCTGACAGGCGGCTCGCCAGCGTGTCAGCCGCGGGGTCGGTGCGGACCGCGGCTCCGGCGTCCGCGCCGCTGATCTCGTCAGCGCCCGGCTCGGCCAGCGGCCCCGGGTAATCGGCCAGCGGCCCCGGGTAGGGGGTCCATAGCGTGACGGTGGAAATGCCGAGGCCGATGACCGGCATGAGCAGGCCGACTGCCAGCCAGGCCAGCCAGATCCAGCCGGCCGCCAGGTAGCTGGCCCACACCGCCAGTCCGGTCAGGGCCAGGCTGAAATGCCCGGCCAGCAGGACGGGGGGCAGCCGGTCCTCGCTAGCGCGCTGCCGGCGCAGGACGCCGCGGACGATCAGCGCCCGGAGCATGAAGGCCCCGAGGCTGGCCGTGATCACCCAGCAGACCAGCGTCACCAGGGCGAGCGCCTGGCTGTGACTGCTGCTCACGGCACCCCCCGCCGCCCGGTTGACCGGTGCCGCGGCTGGCAGGCAGGACCTCTGCCAGCCGACCGGAACAGTGAGCGCAATTGCAGCGTATCTGCCCCGGTTGGTCATGGGTAGCCGGCCCGGTGCGGCTGAACCGCGGGCCTCCCGCCGTGGCCGGGAAAGTGCAGGAATCTCTCCAGGTAGGCGAAATAAGCCGCTGTCAGGCGTTCTCCTATGAACTAGATCCACTCGCCCGCCTTGTGTATCATTCCCAGGGCGGGCCTTTTAAATTGCTATCATGCGCATATAGGGGGAGAGCGGATTATTGAGAGCCCACTTGGTCCGTCGAGGCCTGGCGCGCCAGCTAATGGTGCTGGCTGCTGCAGTTCTTGTGATGGCCACTATTCCGGTATCGGCTGCCGCTCGTGCATCCACTGTTACCGCCAGCGTGCTGGGCGCCTATACGGGATACGGTAACGTCTCTGCGGACCAGGCTATCGGCTCCGTGCTGGGTCAGCCGCTGGCTTTCGGCTCCGACTATATTCCTTATGCGCAAGGCTGGTCGGGCATGACGAATCCGGACATCGAGTCACGATGGGCGAATTCGGGCCTGCGCATGGTCTACGGCCTGCCGATGTTTCCCACGACTTGCGTGATCGGCAGCGCAGCCTGCTGGAATGCGGGGGCGGACGGAAGCTATGACTCCTACTTCGTGACGGTTGCCCAGAACCTTGTTCACTTCGGGCAGGGCAATGCCATCATCCGTATCGGCTGGGAGTTCAACGTGCCGGGGGAGTATTCCTGGTATGCGGCCGGGTACTCTGCGCAGTTCGTGCAGTACTGGCAGAACATCGTCACCGCCATGCGGTCGGTGCCTGGCGCTGATTTCGTGTTCGACTGGAATCCGAATATCGGCAGTGCCATCAGCGACCTCATGGACTACTATCCGGGCAGCAGCTATGTCGGCTCGGTCGGGTTTGATATCTACGACATGGGTTGGAAGACCTACCCCGGACCGCTGGCAGTCTGGCAGAATTACCTGACCGAGCGCGAGGGACTGGACTGGCTCGTCTCGTTCGGCAACGCGAATAATGAGCCGCTGTCACTGCCGGAATGGGGGCTGGGATTCACCACGCTGCCCGCAGGCAGCGGAAACGTTGGGGGCGGCGACGACCCGTATTTCGTCACCCAGATAGCAAACTTTATTGCCAGTAATAATGTCATCGAAGCCGGGCTGTGGGACAGCAAGGGCCAGTTGCCCAACGCGAGTCAGAACCCGAACGCGACCGCCGCCCTGATCAGCGCCTTCTCGTCCTAGGCGCCCGTCACCCGGATCCCGTGAGTGCCGGGACCGCGATGAGCGACCGGCGCTGGCCAGCCGGCCGGAGGGCTCGTGGACGTGTCATGCGTGCGATCAGACGGCGCCGTCGGGCAGCTTGCCGTACATGGCCAGCAGTTCACGGGCCCGGTTCTCGGCCGCCGATCCTGGCCGGAAGCTGCCGGTCATCCCCTGCGGCCCGAGGTCACGGTCATCGCTGGAGAACGTGATCGTGCGGCTGGCACGGTCGTACCAGACCTCGATCTCGAGTTTCACGCCGCTGCTGGTGGATGTCGCCATGCGACCTGATGGTAACGGGATAGCTGGCCCGTGACCAGCTATAACTACTCATAGTTACGCAGATCACCGGCGGCCGGGCGGCCATCGGGCGCGGCTGGCGGGCCCTACCTGCCTCACACTCCGGCAGGCAGCCCGGCCAGCGCGTTCTCGATGGCCTTGTCGGTCAGCGACAGGTCCCGGATCGCGCCTGCGTGGTAGGCGCCGTACGCCTCCAGGTCGAGCAGCCCGTGGCCGCACACGGCGGTCAGGATGACCTTCTCCTCGCCAGTCTCCTTGCAGCGCAGCGCCTCCTCGATGCAGGCGGCGATCGCGTGCGCGGGCTCGGGGGCCGGCACGATGCCCTCGGTCCTGGCGAACCGCAGGCCAGCCGCGAAGCACTCTGCCTGCGGCTTGGCGACCGCCTCGATGAGGCCCAGCTCGTAGATGTGCGAGAGCAGCGGGGACATGCCGTGATAGCGCAGGCCGCCCGCGTGGATGGGAGCCGGGATGAACTCGTGCCCCAGCGTGTGCATCTTCAGCAGCGGCGTGAAGCCCGCGGTGTCGCCGAAGTCGTAGGCGTAGACGCCGCGGGTGAAGGACGGGCAGGCGGCTGGCTCGACCGCGCGGATCACCGGGCTGATCCGGCCGGCCAGCTTCTCCCGCAGGAACGGGAAGGCCAGCCCGCCGAAATTGGAGCCACCGCCGGTGCAGCCCACGATCACGTCCGGGGTGTCACCGGCCTCGGCCAGCTGCTTGATGGCCTCCTCGCCGATGATCGTCTGGTGCATCAGCACATGGTTGAGCACGCTGCCCAGCGCGTACCGGGCCTCCGGGTCGCCGGCCGCTACCTCGACGGCCTCGCTGATGGCGATGCCCAGGCTGCCGGTGGAGTCCGGGTTCTCGGCCAGCACCGCCCGGCCGGAGGTGGTGAGATCCGACGGGCTGGGATGCACGCTCGCGCCGTAGGTCTCCATCAGGAGCTTGCGGTAGGGCTTCTGGTCATAGGAGGCGCGGACCATCCAGACATCGAGCTGGAGCCCGAAGACGGCAGTGGCGAAGGCCAGCGCGCTGCCCCACTGCCCGGCGCCGGTCTCGGTGGTCAGCCGCCGCACGCCCTCCGCCGCGTTGTAATACGCCTGCGGTACCGCGGTGTTCGGCTTGTGCGACCCGGCCGGGCTGCCGCCCTCGTACTTGTAGTAGATCCTGGCCGGCGTGCCCAGGTCCCGCTCCAGCCGCCGGGCCCGGTACAGCGGCGTCGGCCGCCACAGCCGGTAGACGTCGACGACCTCCTCCGGGATGTCGATGTGACGCTCACCGGAGACTTCCTGCGCGATCAGGGCGGCCGGGAACAGCGGGGCCAGGTCATCGGGACCAACCGGCTCGCGGGTGCCGGGATGCAGCGGCGGCGGGGGGGGCGAGGGCAGGTCGGGGATCACGTTGTACCACTGCCGCGGCATCTCGGATTCCTGCAGTACGTACTTGACCTGGTGATTCATCGGTGCCTCCGGTGCCCGTCAGCCGCGATCGCGTCATGACCAGATGGGCGAAACGCTAGCGGAGTGGCAGCCGGTCAGGAAGGGCCAGCCGGAACGGGGCCGGCCTTACGCCTGAGCGGGAGCGCCGGCCTCGAGTGAATTGTTGAAATTCCACCAGTCTGCGGGCATGCAGAGCTCCTCGTCGGCGACGTCCGGGCAGGCGAGGCCGAGGTTCCGGTACACCCAGGCGGCCAGCGACGAGCACACCACGTGCCCTGGCCGGGCCTGCGGGTCTCCCGGATCCTGCCAGCCCCACCAGTGGTCGACCAGGTCGGCCAGCGGGGCCAGCCGGAGCGCATCGAGCGCATCGCAGGCGATCCCGCCCACCCAGTCGTAGCCCACCCCGAGCAGTCCCGCCGCCGCCTGCGCCACCGTCGTATCCTGGGCCGGCGTGCGCGCCTCGGTGCTGTTGGAGTTGGCGTACTTCACGTCCGGGCTGTTGAGATAGTTCGCCATCTGGACCCAGCCGACACCGCCGGGCCTGCCCTCGACTCCCCACCAGGTGCCCTTGGCGTCCTGGTGGTGCACGATCACTACGTGATTGGCGAGATTGGGCTTTCCCTCAAGCGCCTCGCCGAACCGGATCAGCTCCGATGAGAACGCATTTCCCGTGTTGACGGCTAACACATCGCCAATGCCGACTGTCTTTATCACGAAGTGAGCGTAACCGCTGCGCGGAAGGCCGTCCACAGTCCTCGTTCATTCTCCCGAGGGGATATAACTGGCAAAAGTTACAGCAATGGCCCAAGCTGGCCGCGGCGCCGAGTGCGCGGCCTTGGCCGTCCAGGCGCGTGTCACCCCGGCGCGGCCTCGGGCAAGGACCGGAGGGCGGCGCCGGGAATCGCTCCGCGGGTGACGTGGTTGTCGCCGGTTGCCGGAGCGGCACAGGGTGACGGAGGAAATCGTGCGCGTGGACATCTGGAGCGACATCGTCTGCCCCTGGTGCTATCTCGGGAAGCGGCGCTTCGAGCAGGGGCTGAGCGGCTTCGAGCATCGTGACCAGGTCGAGGTGACCTACCACGCGTTCGAGCTCGACCCCTCGATGCCAGCGGGTCAGCAGACCCCTGTGCTGGACCTGCTGTCTGCTAAGTACCGGATGAGCAAGGAGCAGGCGCGGGAGGCCGAAGCCGGCCTGGCGGCCAAGGCCGCCGCCGATGGCCTGGGCTTCACCGCGGACCGGGTGATGGCCAATACGTTCGACGCGCACCGGCTCGTCCAGTTCGGCCTGGAGCGCGGCGTCCAGGATCGGCTGATCCAGCGCCTGTACGAGGCCTACTTTGCCGAGGGACGGCCCGTTTTCGACCCGGCCGCGCTGGCCGGTGTCGCCGCCGAGGCCGGGCTTGACGAGGATGAGGCACGGCAGGTGCTCGCCGACGGCAGTTACGCCGATGCGGTTCGCGCCGACGAGGCCCAGGCCACGCGGCTGGGGATCACCGGAGTGCCGTTCTTCGTGCTGGCCGGGAAGTACGGGCTGTCGGGTGCCCAGCCCGCCGAGGTGATAACCAGGGCGCTGGACGAGGCCTGGGCGGCCGCCGCGTCCTGACCGGTGCGGTGAGCCGGTACCGTGCCCTATCGGGACAGGGGAGGCGGCCGTGGCGGGAAGCAACCGGAGCGCGCTGATCCTGGCCTGCCTGCTGGGGACCGCCGGGGTCACCCATTTCGCGCGGCCCGAGCCCTACGACGTGATCGTGCCGCGCGTCCTGCCCGGACCTGCGCGCTGGTGGACCTACGCCAGCGGCTTTGCCGAGCTGGGGGTCGCGGCAGCCATCGCGATCCCCCGGACCAGGACAGCAGGCGGATGGGCCGCCGCGGCCCTGTTCGCTGCCGTCTTTCCGGCGAACGTGCAGATGGCCATCGACTGGCGCGAGCGGCCGCTGCCGCAGCGGGCCGCCGCTTACGGGCGACTGCCGCTGCAGCTGCCGCTGATCTGGTGGGCACTGAGGACAGGCCGGCCTGCTGACCAGGACCAGTCCGGCCGCTGAGTTGAGACGCCGCTCAGCGGGAGACCTCAGTACCGGCCTCGGCGTACCGGTTGCGACGCTTTGTCGCCCATGCCATCGTGGGCCAGTGGATTCGACCCCGGTAGCGACGCGCATGCGCGCCTCGGTCGTGGTGGCGGTAGCAGGCGCCGTCCTGCTGATGATCGGCATCATCATGGTGGTCATCGGCGAGGTCATGCGGCTGCGCACGCCCGGGGGCCTGCCTCAGCTCGTCACGGCCGGCCTGGCCCTGGCCGTTGGCGGCCTGGCTCTCGGCGTCGTGCTCGTCGTCCTGGCGGCAGTCCGTCCGCGGCGGGTGGAAGCGGGCTGGCTGCCCGAGGACAGGCCGGGCGGCGGTGCCGACGAATGGCTCAGCCCGCTCCGGCCGGTCGGGCCTGATCACCGCGGCCGGCCGCAGCTGAGTCGTCCAGTGGCCCGGACAGCCCGGGCCCAGGGCGGGCCGGCCAGCGCCGAGCATCCGAGGGCTGAGCATTCAAGGGCTGAGTCCGCCAGGGCCGAGCAGGTCCCGGCTCCTTTTCTCTCGATGGCTCCGGCCGGCTCCGACACGGTCCTGCCCGAGCCCGGGTGGCCTGAGCCAGCCTGGCCTGAGCCAGCCAGGGCCGAGCCAGCCAGGGCCGAGCCAGCCAGGGCCGAGCCAGCCAGGGCCGAGCCAGCCAGGGCCGAGCCAGCCAGGGCCGAGCCAGCC
>Ga0187862_10004644_pt1 | contig 12903 bp, 8 predicted proteins | sample June2016WEW_10_1_FD_133003 | JGI IMG/M metagenome (GOLD analysis project Ga0187862, IMG submission 133003) | Peatland microbial communities from SPRUCE experiment site at the Marcell Experimental Forest, Minnesota, USA - June2016WEW_10_150 | ecosystem: Environmental > Terrestrial > Soil >...
ACTGGTAGAATCAATACCATCGCGTACGGCGCCGGAGAGATGGCCGAGTGGCTGAAGGCGCACGCTTGGAAAGCGTGTTTACTCGAAAGGGTAACGTGGGTTCGAATCCCACTCTCTCCGCCACACAGTCTGGCTTGCATAGAAACCAGGCTGTATTGTTTTGAAAATCGCAGAAAATCCCCGCAATTCCGCAACTCTTGCTCTCAAACTGGACTGGAGAAAGTGCTCTGCGCAATGCTACAGGCAAGCTTTGCGGCCATTTTCTCCGGAAGGCATCCGAGCAGTCCGGTTTTAAAGATTCCATCAGGCGAATGCAATACGATCACAAATCGATGGTGTGGCGAAGGCCACTTGACTTTGGCACACTGTACCGTCGGCAATGAAATCGTTAAGGGCTCAGTCCAGGAATATTCCTCGCGTAGCGTTCAACGATTCTGCTGATGTTTCTAAACTCAGATTCAGCCGTCGCTATTTCAGTCTGAGAATATTGCTTCGCTATCAGTCCGCTGCCATCAAGGTGCTGTACGCCAATCGCTGAAAACCGCGACGGACTCACTCCGGAACAGCGCTTCTTTGTCGGAAACGCGCAGTGGGCGTGTGAGAACGACCGGCCGGAGGACTTACGGATGAACGCCATCACAAATCCGCATTCGCCCGGCAAGTACCGTGTCAACGGGTTGGTGGTGAACATGCCGGAGTTTGAGAAGGCTTTCTTCTGCAAGGCAGGCCAACCGATGACCAAAAGAAAACCGCTGTCGCATTTGGTGACGGACATTTCGACGAGTTGCCTGCGCGGAATTGAACGAAGTGCCCAACTCGGCCACTTTTGCTCCTCTACGCGTAAGAGCCCAAGAAAGCGGTTTGCTCCAAGGTCCTTCGACTAAAAGCGCAGGTGAGCACGCCAGAATTGCGACTTCGAGTGGCAGGGAGATCCCACCATCGCGGCATCCTGCAACTCGCAATGCGCAGTATTGGAGAGCCTGATGGGCGCAATAGGAAATATGAATTGGACTCGATTCACGCCTGCCTTTATTGTCCGTCTATCGTCTGACCCGATTCCAAGTCACGAGAGTTAATAAAGGATTAATTCTCCTAGTGGAAGACGGTTTGGAGTCTTGAGTTTGGAACGGGCTCCCCGCGTCAAGAGGCCGTCATGTTCCAGAGCCTTTATGTACTCTTTATGAACTTTTTACGCGACCCTTACGGATTTTCGGATGTGATGGCGAGTTAACCACGACAAAAGCGTTTGTCCATTTAGTCAGAGTGGACGCATTTGAATCAACAGAACCGGACTTCGGACCGGAAAGGATGCGAACTTGAAAATCACGAGAACTCTATTGCGTAAAGCCATAGCGGTTTTAACTTTTCCTTCGATGCTTGTTTTGAGTCTCGCGCTCGATCAGGCTTCGCGGTGTTACGCCCAAGCTCAGGGGCAACCGGACGCTCCGCCGAAGATGGCCGCCGTACACCAACCGTTGCCCAGTGACACGGACACCACGAATAGCACGGCGCCTGCGGCCGCGCGCGATCCGGAGATATCTCCGGCAATCGCCAGGGAATTCGCGGCCATGAAAGCGGAGATCGAAGAGCTCAAAGCGGAACTGAGGAGCCGCACTTTGAGCGGGCCAATGCTTGTAGCGGGACCAGCATCTGCCGCAGGCTCAATATCTGCCGCGACACCAGGGGCCAAAGTGGCAGATACCGCGTCGTCAAGCGCGACGGCTGACATGTCGCAAGAGGCGCGTACCGGTTTGCCCGAAAAGCCAAAGCCCAGTGAGCCTTTTGCCTTCGCCGATTGGAGCTGGATGAACGGCAGCCCACACAACAAGGAAGCGGTATGGGATTCGAAGTTCTTTACCCCGGAAATCAGACTTGACACTGACTACGTTAGCAGTATGAACCATCCGAAAGATGACACGCTGGGCGGATCGACTGAGATCTTCCGCTCGAACGAAGTCCAAGTAGAGCAGATCAGCTTCGGTGGTGACTTCCACTGGCAAAACGTTCGCGGCCGGATCTTCACTCTTGGCGGAATGTTTGGAGTCACGACGCCAAGGAATGACGGCAGCGTGGGACGCGGCCAATGGGACCTTCGTGGCGCGTACAAGTACTTTGGTGAAGCCTACGGCGGATACCACTTCGACGTGAATCACGGTCTCAACGTCGACGCGGGAATCTTCGTTTCCTACATCGGCCTCTTCAGTTACTGGAACTTCGACAACTGGGCTTATCAGCCTTCTTATGTATCGTCTAACACGCCCTGGTTTTTCAATGGTGTTCGGATCCAGTGGTTTCCCACGGACAAACTGAAGATTGAGCCTTGGATCATCAACGGATGGCAATCCTATGCCAGGTATGGCAACAGGCCCGGTCTGGGAGGACAGATTCTGTACCGCCCGAATCCATGGCTTTCATTCGTCTTTAATAACTACGGAATGGGCGAAGACACGCTGGGCCTTAACGGCCAACGTTCGCGCATTCACACGGATGATAGCATCGAGGTCAAGTACTACGACCATCCGGAAAAGACCATGGATAAAATGGCGTTCAGCCTCACAGGCGATCTGGGATGCGAATACGGCGGAGGAGTAGCTTGCTTTGGAAATAGAAGAGTCGAGACCCCGACGGGGCCCGCAACCAACTACAAGCAGGTCTTCGCGGGATGGATGCTGTACAACCGCTGGTGGTTCAAGAAAGACCTGTACGCAATAACCCTTGGTGGAGGTGTGTTGGACAATCCGGGGCGCTACCTGACGTTGCTGCAGCCGATCAATGGAGCGGACGCGGTCTCCGGATCACCCTACTTCCCGACATTTCCTGGGTCAGTGTACAAAGCCTGGGATAATACCGCTAGCTTCTATTACATGCCCAAGCAGTACATTAGTTTCGTCTGGGAGTTCGGTTATCGGCACGCGAATGTGCCGTATTTCACGGGTCGAGGCGGGATAACGCCTCCGGGCGGCAACAACGGATCTCCTGCCAATTACGTCTGCATGGACAATAGTTCGACCGGGTTTGGATGGGCGGTAAACCCCGCTAACCCCATCGACCCCAATGGAGCCAACCTCGCCAGCGCACAAGCGTACTGCAATGGGACTGGGGGGGGCAATACGACTGTTTCGCACGGCGGCCTCTGGACCCCAGACCTGAGAAAGGATGAACCGAGCATCAGGATGGCGATCATGGTCAAGTTCTAGTTCTAGCGCTGGGATGAAATTCATGGAAGCAGAGTTCGACAGGTTGGACACAGGCTATAAGGGACAGCTGGACGTTAAAGAATTAACCCAATCACGAGTGTGGGTGCGTCCATTTGTCGGCAAGTGACCTCGAAGGAAATCGCGAGTTGCATGAGAAGGGGGCCCGTGCACCCGGACACCCATCCAAATCGCTTATGCGCTCGATTAATAACTTTCATGGAAATCCTTACGACTTGCTTATGCGCTCCGCCATACATTAACACGTGAAGCCCGCTCAGATAGCCCGACTAAGACGGTGTCGTTCGCGTGTTTCGGTCGAGCTCAACTGCTATGGATTTTCCTGGTGCGGAGACAACGATGTGCGCGAAACAAAAAATGGTCAGTGTTCCGGATCCGTGTCCGACTTCAGCGCTGCTCAGCAGATGCTCCCCCTGTACTGCCCGGCGACGGCGCGGCCTTCAGTCCTTTGGGACACCTTTCCAGCAGGTTCCTTAGGCAACCAGGCAGAAACGGGCGTCGATCAACTTTGATGCGTTGCGGAGAGTTGGTTACAGAGCGTATGCCCCCGACAAGACGTGGGGACGCGTCCTGCGGAGTTTCGGACAGGTGTGGATTATTTGAAGTGACGGGTAGGGAGTCCAAATGAAAAGTCGAAGTGTGAAAATCGGTCTTTTTCTTGCCTCCATGCTCCTGCCGTTGCTGCTGGGCGGATGCAATGGGCATGTCGATGCGGCGGCGGAGGCTCCGCCTCCCGCTAACGTCGTCAACGACGTGGATCTCAACCTGTTCGCTGTCGACCACCCGGAGCAATTCCCGCTGGTTGCAGCTAGCGCGCATCCGACGACCTCTGAGTTAGTGGTCACGGGGACAGTCACACCCGATGTCTCTCGCAATGTCCCGGTCGTCTCGCTGGCCTCCGGACGCGTGGTGGCCATTCATGCGCGGCTCGGCGACACGGTGAAGAAAGGGCAGTTGCTGCTGACGATTCGCAGCGACGACGTGGCCGGCGGCTTCGACGCGTATCGCAAGGCCGTTGCCGACGAGCTTCTCGCGCGCAAGCAGCTGAATCGAGCGGTGGACCTGTTTGCGCACGGCGCCATTGCAGAACAAGATCTCGAGACCGCGCAAGACAACGCCACTGACGCCAAGGTCACGCTCGAGACCGCGACCGAGCATCTTCGGCTCCTGGGCAACGATCCTGACAAGCCTATGGGCATCGTGGATATCGTTGCGCCTATCACCGGTGTGATCACCGACCAGGAAGTGACGAATGCGGCTTTGGTGCAGGCCTACTCAGCACCCAGCCCGTTTACGATTTCAGACGTCTCGTCGGTGTGGATTGTCTGCGACGTGTACGAGAATGACATGGCCAATGTCCGGCTTGGGGACACGGCGGAGATCACCCTGAATGCGTATCCCGATCGCCCCTTCAAAGGGAGGGTCAGCAACATTGGCATGATCCTCGATCCGAATATTCGCACCGCCAAGGTTCGGATAGAAGTTCAGAATCCAGGAATCCTGCGGCTGGGCATGTTCGCCAAGGCCACCTTCCGCGGTCAAACCACAGAGATGCACACGGTTGTCCCGGCCTCCGCAGTGCTGCACATGCATGATCGCGATTTTGTCTTCGTCCCCGCGCCCGACAAGAAGTTTCGCCGCGTGAGCGTGGTCAGTGGTGATGTCTTGCCGGACAACTCGAATCTACAGGAGATCAAATCCGGGCTTAAGCCAGGGCAGCAGGTAGTTACGAACGCCCTGGTCTTGGACCACGTGCTTGCTCAATGATTAGCGAAAGAGAAGTGGGAAGGAAAATCGTAAACAGGAAATGATCCGCGCCCTCGTAGATTTTGCCCTGAATAACAAGTTTGTGGTGTTGGCCGTTGCGACCTTGTTGCTCGCGTGGGGCGTCATCTCGTTTCACAACCTGCCGGTGGAAGCCTATCCCGATATCGCCGACAACTACGTGACCGTTATTACCCAATGGCCGGGGCGCTCCGCCGAAGAGGTCGAGCAGCAAGTCACGATTCCCATCGAAATACAAATGGCCGGAATGCCGCACATGACCTTTCTGCGCTCCGAGTCGATTTTCGGCCTGTCGTTCGTAATCATGATCTTCGACGACAGCTCGGTTAACGACTGGAACCGCCAGAAAGTGCTGGAAAGGCTGACCCAGGTCAATCTCCCTCCTGGACAAAACCTGCAACCGCAAATCGGCACCGATTGGAGCACGACGGGTCAGATCTATTGGTACACACTGAGAAGCACCAACCCCCGGTATGACCTGATGGAATTGAGGTCGATCGAAGACTGGGTTCTCCTCAAGCAATTCAAGTCCGTTCCCGATGTGGTGGACGTCTCCGATTTCGGAGGCACGGTGCGTGAGTACCAGGTGCGGGTTGACCCGAACAAACTCGTCGCCTACGGATTGAGCATCGGCCAAGTCGAGCAGCAACTGGCTAACAACAACATCAATGCCGGCGGCAGCTTTGTGGAAGTCGGCCTGCAGCAGATGAATGTTCGCGCGCTCGGGCTCTTCAGCACCGTGCAAGACATTGAGCAGACCGTCTTAAAGACCCAGACCGGCACCGCGCTGCGGGTGAAAGACATCGCCGACGTGGTCCAAGGGCCAAAGATCCGACTGGGCCACATGGCCAGAGCCAACCACATGGAGGACGGGCGCATCGTCGATGAGCCCGACGTCATTCAGGGCGCGGTGCTGATGCGCAAAGGCGCGGAAGAGCAGCCCACGCTCGATGCCATCCACAAGAAAGTGGAGCAACTCAACAACGGCATCTTGCCTCCCGGCGTGAAGGTCGTGCCCATGCTGGATCGCAGCGATCTGCTGCACTACACGACGCACACGGTGCTGCACAACCTGGCGGAAGGGATGATTCTGGTGACCATTATCCTTTTCCTGTTTCTCGGCAATGCCCGAGCCGCCTTTATCGTCGCGCTCACCATTCCGTTTTCCCTACTCTTTGCGTCCATATGGCTCGACCTGAGCAAGGTTCCCGCCAACCTGCTCTCACTCGGCGCGCTCGATTTCGGCATGGTGGTGGACGGCGCCGTGGTCATGGTCGAAAACATCGTCCGGCATTTGAGCCGCCGGCAAAACGGTCACGGGGCTGGAACTAACGGAACCGACTCCGGGCCCATTACTGTGCCCTCGAGAACAGTCGCGCAGTCGATCCGCGAGGCATGCCATGAGGTGCAGCGGCCGGTCTTCTACGCGATCGCCATCATCATCACGGCTTACATGCCGATCTTCACCTTGCAACGAGTCGAGGGTCGGTTGTTCAGACCGATGGCCTTGACCGTCGCTTTCGCGCTGCTGGGCGCTTTAACATTTTCCATATTGATCGCACCGGTCCTGTCCAGCGTTCTGTTCCGAGGCGGAGTAAAAGAGTGGCATAACCCCGTCATGGCTTACCTGACCGAGCGCTACCGCCGGCGGGTGCGCTGGTGCATCGAGCATCGCGTATTTACGGTCGGCATTGGTTTGGTGGCGTTGGGGATCAGCCTGTTCCTCTGGTTCAGCGGAGTGATTGGCTCGGAGTTCTTGCCTCATCTGGACGAAGGCGCCATCTGGGCGCGTGGCACCCTGGCGAACAGTACGAGTCTTACGGAAGGCGAGAGGTTCACAACCAGCGCGCGCTATGTGTTCGCGTCCTTCCCGGAAGTGACAACCGTCGTCTCGCAGGCGGGCCGCCCGGATGACGGAACCGACACCGGAGGATTCGGCAACACGGAATATTTCGTCGACCTCAAGCCGCACGACCAATGGCGGCCCGTATTTCGTGAGAACAAGGAAGAACTGATCGCCGCCATGAACCGCGAGCTGGAAAAAAAATGCCCGGGGGCGATCTGGAACTTCTCGCAGCCGATCGAAGACAACGTCGGAGAAACGCTGACCGGCACCAAGGGTTCGCTGGCGTTCAAGATTTTCGGCGACGACCTGAAGACGCTCGAGGAGAAGGGCGAAGAAGTCACCGAGGTCATGTCACGCATCCCCGGGATGCATGACGTCAAGCTTTTGCGCGATTTCGGGCAGCCCAATCTTGACATCACCATTGACCGCAGGCAGGCAGCGCGTTTTGGAATCAATGTGGCCGACATCCAAGACGCCGTCCAGACGGCCGTGGGTGGGAACGCGGTCAGCCAGGTGCTCCAGGGTGAGGCGCGCTACGACGTTGTAGTGCGCTATCAGGAGCCCTATCGCAAAACCCAAGACGCCATCGCCAGGGTTCGGTTGCTTTCCCCCAGCGGAGAGCGGGTGTCGCTGGCGCAGTTGGCTAAAGTCGAGGTCAAGGACGGCGCGTACGACATATTTCGGGAAGGCAACAGCCGCTACGTGGCAATCACCTTTAACGTACGAGAACGGGACCTGGGGACTACGGTCGAAGAGGCGATCAAAAAGATTGGTGAAAAAGTAAAGATGCCGCCGGGCTATACGCTCGGTTCGTCGGGCGAGTATGAGAGCGAAAAACGCGCGGAAGCACGTTTGCTGCTGATCGTGCCCCTAACCATCCTCGTGATCTACATCATCCTTTACACCATGTTCAAGTCGGCGAAGTGGGCGCTGCTTATCCTCACCAACGTGGCCATGGCTCGGATCGGAGGGTTGGTGGCTCTTCTGGTAACGGGGACGCACTTCAGCGTGTCTTCGGGAGTAGGCTTTCTGGCGCTGTTCGGCGTATCGGTGCAAACGGGAGTCATCATGCTCGAATACATCAATCAACTCCGTACACGTGGCTACACCATCCCGGACGCGGCAGTCGAAGGCGCCGTCCTCAGACTTCGTCCCATCATGATGACCATGCTGGTTGCAACCCTGGGACTGTTGCCCGCCGCCCTTTCCCACGCCATCGGATCCGACTCGCAGCGGCCGTTCGCGATTGTGATTGTGGGCGGACTGATTTCCGATCTTGTCATGAGCATCGTCTTGATGCCGACTTTATATGTCTGGATTGCTCGCGATGGCGACAAGCTTCCGGAGCAGGAGGCGGCCCTTGAAGGCTAATCGAACGACTCCGAACGTTGGGAAACTCTACGGCGGCATGATCGCTGGCATAGTGCTTCGCTGCATTTTGGCCGCGCCTCTGGCCTTTGGCCAGGCCACGAACGGGCCCGTGAGGATCACGCTGGACGAGGCCGTTCAGATGGCGTTGCAGCACAACCACAACCTGCTGGCAATGGTGACCACGATTCAGCAGAGCCAAGCCGAGGAGATCACGCAAAACCTGCGCCCCAATCCCACGCTCTTTGCGGATTGGGAGTATTTGCCTCTGGGCTCGCCTTCGCATCAAAACGCGAACCTCTATGGAGGCGAGTCCACCGGCCAATATCTGCACGACAACACGGAAGGCGACATCGGCGTCAGCTACCTGATTGAACGTGGCGGAAAACGCCATGACCGCCTTCAGGCGCAGAAAGATATAACGGCCCAGACGCGCTCGCTGGTTGCGGACAACGGGCGCGGTCTTACGTTTCAGGTTGCCACCTTGTTTTACAACGCCCAGCTTGCCGAATCGACACTCGAACTGGCCGAGAAGGACGTCAAGAGCTTTCAACAGACAGTGGACATCAGCGAGCATCAATACAAGGCTGGCGGCCTCAGTGAGAACGACTACCTGATGATTAAGCTGCAGTTGCTGCAATTCGAAAGCGACGTCGAACAGGCGCAGTTGGCCAGAGTCCAGGCTCTGTCGGACCTGCGGCAGCTCCTGGGATACGAATCCGTGTCCGCGGATTATGACGTTGTCAGCTCCTTCGAATACCAGCCCGTGAAGGCTAATCTCGACGACTTGCAGCTGAAGGCCTTGCAGAATCGCCCGGACCTGCGCGCAGCGCAGCAAGGCGTGACCGCCGCGAACAGCCAGTTGACATTGCAAAAGGCTATTGGCCATCAAGACGTCACTGTCCAAGCCAACTACTCGCACGTCAACGGAATCAATGCCGCCACGTTGTACGGGAGCATTCCGCTACCGATCTTTAATCGCAACCAGGGCGAAATCGCTCGGGCGCGCTTCGTTATTACACAGGCGCAGGAACAGGAGAAAGCGACAGAAGGGCAGGCTCTCACCGATGTGTACGATGCCTATCAGGGACTGCGAACCAATGACAAGGTGGTGCTGCTGTATATTTCCAAGTACTTGGACGTTGCCACGCGGTCGCGCGATATCAGCGAATACGCTTACCGGCACGGCGGCGCCAGCCTGCTCAATTTTCTGGACGCCGAACGCAGTTATCGAGCCACCCAGCTTGCCTACCGCGAAGCCCTGGCTTCATACTTGCTCGCTCTGGAGCAGCTTCGCGAAGCGGTCGGCGTAAGAGATCTGCCGTAACTTGTCATCTGCAGTCGGCGGTAACTTGGAAACCAGGCGGCGAGTTGGGCAATGATCGCCGAAGGAGCCCGGTCTGTGAACAAGCAAGAAGTGCGGTGCCGGATCGAGGAAGTCGGCATCATTCCGTCCATTCGTGTGTCTTCTACCGATGATGCGCTGTTCGCCGCCGAGGCGGTCTCGCGCGGTGGCATCCCGATAGTAGAAGTGACCTTGACCGTGCCTGAGGCGATCAGAGTGATCTCGCATGTGGTGCAACGTGTGCCGGAAATGATTGTCGGTGCGGGCAGCGTCTTGGACGCGGAAACGGCGCGCCGTTGTTTGGATGCCGGGGCAAAATTCCTGACCAGTGACGGGCTTGATCCCGAGACCGTGAAGTTTGCCGTCAAAGAAGATGTCGTCGTCATTCCCGGGGCTCTAACTCCTACGGACGTCATCGCGGCGTGGAAGCTCGGTCCTGATTTTGTCAAAATTGTTCCCTGCGCCCACGTCGGCAACGACAGCTACATTCGTTCTCTGAAGGCCATGTTCCCAAATGTCCCGTTGGTCGCTGCTGGAGGCGTGAATCAGCGGACTGCGCTCGGCTTCCTCTTGGCGGGCGCGGTTGCCCTTGGAATTGGCGGAGAGTTGATCCCCAGGGAGGCGATTCGACGCCGGCAACCAGATCGAATCGCCGAATTGGCGCGCCGGTTTAAGAACGCTGTAAGCAGCGCTCGCGGAGACTGACCTGGCTGCTACGCTTATTCTGCCGGAAGGCGGGCCTGCGGTCGTGGGCTCTCTTTCTGCTCGCGACCTTCACAGTGAGTAAGGATTGGGACGGTTGTGAATGGATATCTGACAGTGTTTTCCGCGAGTGTCACAACCTTCGCAGCTACGAATGTTGATGATGCTTTTCTCCTTACTCTCTTATTTGCCCGGCGGATTCCGGCGCGACGAATCGTAGCAGGTCAGTACGTCGGTTTCGGGGCTATCGTTGCCGTCAGTCTGATTGGCGCCTGGGCCGCCCTAGCAATACCTCATAGATGGATGCGCTTCCTTGGCCTCCTACCGCTCGCAATAGGGATCAAGCAGATGTTGCAGGCGCGGCGAACGGAACCGGAGCAGCTGGCAAACGACTTCAGTAGTGCATCCATCGCACTGGTGACTTTGTCGAACGGAGCCGATAACATCGGCGTTTACGTGCCGTTCTTCGTGATCGGTCGAGCTTACCTCTGGCTGATATTAATTGTGTACGTCGTGCTTGTTGCACTGTGGTGTTTCGCGGGCAGATGGCTCGGGAACCATTCGCTTATTCTGCGCGCAGTTGATCGGTGGGGCCGCTGGGCCGTACCATTTGTGTTCATCGCCCTGGGAATATACGTCCTTAGTTAGTGAGAATCACCGCACTCGGAAGGTGACGTCTTCCTCCCTGAAGTCTGTCCCGGTTGATGAAAGCTGTCGTAAACGACCGCTCGGTTCTGCACGCTTTTGGTGCGGCATTCCCCAACGACGCAGTTCTGTTCCGTGCTTCCTTTTGGAGAACTACACCACGCCTGTGTATCAGGGTCTCGGCCTGAATACGACAATTATTTGCCTTGTACTTCCTTTTGAAGTTCACGGAAGTGGTCGTATGATCGAGGCAACACCACTATTCATACGGCTTTGAGAGCAAAACCAACTTCGGGGTGGCTCGACTGGGTGGAAACGGCATGAAGAGACAGCGTATCACTCGTTAAATTTGCAGTCGTTCACGAGGTTATCGCATGACGCCCAAGTTTTCTTCGTCAACACAATTTACTTCCACTGCGGCGGCCTCGATCTGGTGTCCCAAGTCACTAAATAGCCGGAAACGCTCTTTCTCTTTATGACTTCCTTACGAATTCCTTATTCCTTTTTTATGGTGCCCCGAATTTAATCGAGAGGGGCCGGAAGCGACCTCCGAGCGGACTTGGAATGATTTATTTTTTGCTCGTGTGTGCCACGTTCGCTGAGGGCTTTTTGTTGTGGTTCCTGGTGGCGCTGAATCCGGGAGAGCCGACACCTCGCGCCGCACACGGGGAAAGCTGATCGCACGCGACGCGGACCGGTGAGCTGAACTGGAGAATCGATCCCTATGAATTCTGGAACGACTCAAGACGAATGCAGGGAAGGCAATAGAAGGCGCACGGTGCTGATGGTGCTGGGTGCATTGCTTTTCACGCTTCCCCTGCATCGGCACTCCGCATGGATGAGAACCGGGTGAACTTGGCTATAACGGTCAAGCTTTGATGGTGACGAAAAGTTAGTGCGTGCTTGATCGCCACTTGGAGGAGATCGTATGCAGGACGTGATTTTTGTTGCGGTTGCGATAGCGTTCTTCGCGCTATCGCTGGGTTATGTGCAATTCTGCGATCGAATTCGCTGAGGACAAATCGCCTGAGGCCAAATCCATATGAATGCTGAATCGATCATCATGCTGATTGTAAGTGCCGGTTTGATGGTCTACCTGTTGTATGCGTTGCTGAGACCGGAGAAATTCTGAGATGACAACCAATGGCTGGATACAGATCGGCATATTTCTGGCCCTGATCCTGGCGATCACCAAGCCGCTCGGCATGTTCATGGCAAAGGTGTTCAGCCGCGAGCGCACTTTTCTCGATCCCGTGGCTCGGCCCATCGAACGGTTGCTCTATCGCGTGACCGGCGTCGATGAAAAGCACGAGATGCGCTGGACGGAATACGCTTTCACGATGCTGCTGTTCAGCGGCGCCACCATGCTGCTGCTTTATGTGATCGAGCGCGTGCAACAGTTCCTGCCGTGGAATCCGCAGAAGTTCGGGGCGGTCGGGCAGACACTGGCCTTTAACACCGCCGCGTCCTTCACGACCAATACCAATTGGCAGAACTATTCGGGCGAGTCCACCATGAGCTATCTCACGCAAATGGCTGGCCTGGCCTACCATAACTTCGCGTCGGCGGCGGTGGGGATCGCGCTGGCGATTGCTTTCATTCGCGGCATCGACCGCAGAGAGAAAGATACCATCGGTAATTTCTGGGTCGACATGACCCGCTCCATCCTATGGGTGCTACTGCCCGCTTGCATCGTTTATGCCCTGCTGCTGGTTTCGCAGGGAGCCGTGCAGAATTTCAAGCCCTATGACACCGCGAAACTGGTCGAGCCGCAGCAGGTCCAGAAGACTGGGCCGGACGGCAAACCGATGGTGGGGCCCGATGGCAAGGCGGTGATGGACACCGTGACCGACCAGACCATCGCGCAAGGGCCGGTTGCTTCTCAGGAAGCGATCAAGATGCTGGGCACGAACGGAGGCGGATTCTTCAATGCCAACAGCTCCCACCCTTTCGAGAATCCCACACCACTCAGTAACTTACTGCAGATGTTTTCCATC